>Ga0247807_10000874_pt1 | contig 18367 bp, 24 predicted proteins | sample UWRJL074202C1_FD_179931 | JGI IMG/M metagenome (GOLD analysis project Ga0247807, IMG submission 179931) | Plant litter microbial communities from Arlington Agricultural Research Station in Wisconsin, United States - UWRJ-L074-202C-1 | ecosystem: Environmental > Terrestrial > Plant litter >...
GGGGGAATGGTCGTGGTGTCAACCGGGGCCGGGGTGGCCGAGGGAACGGTGGTGGTGGGAGAGGGTAAGCTACCCTCTCTCTCTCTCTTCTTCTCCGCTTGAACACTAACTCGCCACAGAAACGGTCACGGTCATGGAAACGGTGGTGCGAATCATAACCCTGGGCCAGGGAATGGAAGCCCGACGATGCATCGAGGCGGATTCGGATACGGAAACCAGCACGTGGGCGGTCAAGGGAATTTAAATCAGCAAAGCGGATGGGGACCAAACAACCCAAATGTGTATGTGCAGCCGCAGAACAGTTTCATCCACGTCAATGGCTATTATCAAAATCAATGGAATCAAAACCCATACCCCAGTGGCAACAGCGGGCACGGATACAGCTTCGGCGGATTGAATGGGAGCTCGCAAGGCCAAAACCAAAATGGGTACTCGGGACGGGGACTCAGAGGCGGGGAGGGTGGTCAAAGAGGGATTTCCACATAGTTTCTTTTTGTAGGGTATTTGATCGGGGAGTTCTGGTCGGATCGGAAACGGGATGGGGAGTTGTTGTGTTCGTCAAGGTTGCTGGCGTCAAGTGCTCTCTCGCTTGGGAACTACATTCGTTAGCATGTTAAGCATAGCTAGCTGCGTAGCAACATTGCTAAAATGACTATTGATATGATACTTCTAACGTACTAAGCGTTATATTGAGCTTTTTAGTGAATCGTTCTCGCTCGGTGATGCAGCCAGCAACGCAACTGTGATGCCCCTGATTCGCAATTGCCAGGTCTAAGTCCAGACATCACATTAGAGAACACTGGGCGTATTTCCCTATACTCACCTACATATCACAGCATTCGTACCACGCAATATATATCACGCAATCACGCAAAATATTCGATACCACACAGTGCTCAGCGAAATGACTATGAGAGGGGTGGATTTGCATGCGTCTAAAAGACATACGCATCAATACATCAAATCATCTGGATCGATACTAAATTAGTCGATAACCAAGTTCCAACACGGCACAACTTAGAGTTGCTAGAACTTGAGGTTACACCACATACATATAACCTTTTTCACTGGCCAAAACTTTATGCGAATGTAACCACCTGACGATTACTTAATCGCCATGCATCAACTTGAAGAACTGTATGCCATGCTAACTCGGTAACACACTTACTTGCACATCTTACATTTAAACCTTTGATATAGCTTCAGGAATAATCTCGACGACAGTGAGTATTAACTTCGGCCATGGAATCAATATACAGCTCCGTTATCGATAGACGGAACAGCTGGATCATTCCCCTCGTCGGGGGGATGGTGATTTTGTCCTTCATCACCGTGGGGTGGTACTTGCAAAGCTCGAAGCCAAAGTATCCGCTACCTCCCGGTCCTAAAGGCGCCCCTCTTATTGGCAACCTTCGTCAGGTTCCCGCGGAGAGATCAGACGTTCAGTTCGCCAAATGGTCGAAGGAGTTCAGTGAGTTGGTTCTTGTTTGGCAGTCATTGCTAGCTAAGCTGAAAAGAATTCTGTGCTAACCTGAGGACCTCAGAGTCTGATGTGATTTACGTTAATCTTCTGGGCCAGCCTATCATCGTTCTAAACAGCGTGGAGTCGGCGGTTGATCTTCTAGACAAGAGAGGTGCAATTTATAGTGATAGACCACCGTTTGTTCTCTTGGAAGCGTAATGCATTCTTGTTCTACTCTCATTTAGACAGATACTGAAAATGGCACCAGGCTTGGTTTTAAAAATAACCTAGCGTTGGTGCGTGACGGCGCCCAATTTCGGAAACTTCGCAAGGCCTACGGCAATTTCCTCTCGGCGCGGAGCAGTCTCGCGTACCGCGATGCCCAGCTGAAGCATGCTCATTTGATGGTGGATGAAATCCAACGAGACCCTTCGAGTTGGCAAAACCACCTCTCACGGTTGTGCAATCCGAGGCTGCTGGTACATGAGAAGTAATACTGACTGAATTTGCTAGATTTACAACCAGAGTGATATTTAGCGTCGCTTTCGCCATCGATGTTGTAGATGAAAATGATCCTTATTTCACGCTGGCTAGACAGATGGGGCAGATTATAGGTAACATGGGGACTTCTGGCATTACTGTCTTGGACATAGCTCCCCGGCGTAGGTAGCTTTCTTTGATTTCCTCCTGTGGCAGGCATTGTACATACCAAGCAAACTGATCATTTCAGTTGAGCACGTCCCCCGCTGGATTGGAAGATTTATTCCCTCCGTAAAGTACGTCCAAGACCACGGACCTACAATTAACGAATTTCATCAACGGCCCTTCGATGCGGTGATGGAAAGTTTTGTAAGTTATCCAGATACGACCCGAGCGATATGGTGTCTCATTCATTGCAGAAGAACAAAACGTTGAAACCATCATTCATTGGGCGTTTGATCGAAGCTAGAGACTTGCACTTGGCCGACGAGGAGGAAGCCATCAAAAGCTTCACAGATGCCGAGCTGAAGGGGACCGGTGGATCGCTTTATTCTGCTGGACAGGACACGACATTCTCCACCCTGACGATATTTGTCATGGGTATGGTCCTGACGCCCGACGTACAGCGCCAGGCGCAGCAAGAGATCGACGCGGTGACTGAAGGGAAACGACTGCCTACCTTTGATGACTGGAAGGCGCTGCCTATTGTGGAGCGGATGGCCTACGAAACTTTGAGGTCAGTGGAAACCACAGTAAATTAAATTTACCGAACTAACGATATCTTCAGATTTCACCCCTCTGTTCCCAATGGTAAGCACTTATTGTAGAACTGTTCTGGGAACTAAATTGCTAATAATATAGGTGTTCCTCACAAGACTACGAAAGAAGATACCTATCGCGGGATGTATATTCCAAAAGGTATGTGATTTGGTAGAATTTGTCAACGATAGTGAGAGACAATGCTAACTGGCTTTTAGGGTATTTAAACTTGATCGATCTTACTCGTTGAACTATACTAACCGTTTCAAGATCAATGGTAATAGCCAATGCCTGGGCGATGCTCCATGATACAGACGTATACAAAGACCCTTTCGTGTTCAACCCAAACCGGTATTTACCAGTTTCGGAAGGCGGTGCGGATGAACCCATACCCATCGGACATTTTGGATTTGGGCGAAGGTATAAGTGTTCTCGACTGTGGTGGGTATAGTGTGCTGACTGAGTAATAGAGTATGTCCAGGACAATATCTTGGCTTTGCCAATGTATGGATCGCTATTGCAACACTCCTTGCAAGATTTGAGATTTCACCAACAAAGGACAAAGATGGCAACGACATCTTACCTAAGTTGGAGTTCACCACTGGCATTACGAGGTATGAACAGAAATCATTGATACCAAACTGTGTCTTTTTTATCCTCGTGGTAACCAGAGCTACGGTAAAGCTAACATATTTGTGGTATTGTAGTCACGCGGCTCCCTTCTCTTGTGTATTTACCGAAAGGAAGTGATCATGAGCGACTCGCATTAGTATGTATGATTACAAAGTCTAATAAGATTGCGTATAAGCTAGACAATGTCATATACATTCTACAGATAACCTTGCACATATTGCACATAGTAAATAGGTTCTGAATGCTAGAATTCTCACAATTAATATACGTGTTTGAACGACTAGATATCTCTACTTCCAATGCTTTAATTTAAATAACAAAAGCTTTTCTTCTGATATAGCATCTATACGTATAGTATGAAAATTCTTCTGTTTTTCTTTAAAGTGTGTTTTTCCTTGCTGTATCTGTTGATCTATTCAAAGACTCGACTTTGTCAGGACTAATTGGACGTGACTTACTTCACCAGCAAACCATTCTGTCGCAACCATGCCTCACATAATAACGGCCAAGTCGACACAGGGAGACCCTCAGTATCAATACCAAAACCATGCGGCGCATCCGCGAAGACATGTAACTCGACAGTTCCGCCCGCCTTGGTCAACCCTTCCGCAAGTCGATAAGCGTTGACCACTGGCACGATGGGATCATTGCCCGAGTACACGATGAAAGTTGGAGGGGCTGGATCAACAAGCTGAACATCTGGCTGCACGATATTGTAAAGCTCCTGCTTCACCGGAGGCTCCAGCGGTGCCTTATTTTCAATGATCGTGCGGCCAACCGCATTGGTGGAGATGGGTCCATAACCAATAATTGCAAACTCTGGCTTCGCCATCGGTATCCCGTTTTCTGGAGCATTCCACGTCCCAGGATACGCAGCAAGGAGTGCCGCTGCAAGATGTCCACCGGAAGACAGTCCGCAGATGCTTACACTCTTTGCAATCCCACTCTCCTCGATCATCCGCAATGCCCTCCGTGCATCATCGATCGGTGCTTGGGCACCGGTCTCGGCGCTTGGGAATCGATGCACCAGCACAAAAGCATGGAATCCAAGACTTGCCAGCCACTGTGCCACGGCTACTCCTTCGCGGCCGACCATCAGCTCGATGTAGCCCCCACCGGCCATGATGAGGATAGCGCGACCATTGGATTGAACGGGGGCATAGCCAAACACCCATGGGCGCGCGACGCTGCATACAACAGCATTGTTGATAGTGCTCGGCGATTGCTTGAGTTCAAATGCACCTTCCAACGGATCTTTGTCCCACAGAGGCCATGCGAGATCCGCAGCAAAGAGTCTGGCTAATGCCATGGTAGGTGCGATATTTGGAGTATATTTTTGCCAGGTGATTAAGAAGAATTGGAATAATGATTGAACTAATCGATTCTGTTGTGCTCCGTGATCTAGTCTGAAGATCGGTTGAAAATATCACCAAGCCTGGTTGCCATTCATTCCTGGTTGTCAAGTGCTGATTTCGGCTCACATCACACCGATTTGCCGAACATATCTTGCGTACCTAGTTGGTCAATTGCGAAGCCTAGCAATAGCATAAATCCTGTGCAACTGACCTGTAGTGACCCAAAGACCTATAGTTGAGCTCCCAATTCACCGAGCTACACATCTTGTAGAAGAAAAAGGCAAATAGCTAAATTCACACGTGACTTCAGTCGAAGTTTCAAGGTCAGGTTAAGTCCTATGTACTATATCACAAGGTAGTTAACGCCTCATTGATGGTAGAAGGTTTATTTCACTTTAATGATTTATTTAAATTGCTACCTTTCCACTAACGCATTAGTTGTTTGCTATATCCACCCTCTTCCCTTTTGATAAGTATCAATGTTCCCGATGGCTAGATATGGAAACTATGTTAAGAAGAATTTTGGCTTATCAAATTCTTTTTATTAGGATTGGAAACTTTTTAGGAAAATAGTTTTGCTTTCTTCTATCAATCATTTGGGCACAGACAGAAAGGTGTAGAAGGCTCGCAAATCGGATCTACTGATGGGTTTGAAGGAGATATACGGAGCGAGGGGTTCTTTCAAATTGACTGAAAGCAAGAAACGAATAAATCCTGCATTTAGCCTGAGACATACACACATTATTTCCATCCACCTAGGCGCAGCAGGATACCTTAAAGAATACGCCTCATAGATTTGGACTTTTTGGGTCAGATCGTCATTGGGAGCGAGTGCGCATGGAAAAGGAAATCCACAATCTTGCTCATGTGGCAGTCTTGCTAGATCTAGCTAGATACCATAAGATTTCATCTCTTAGCATCTTCCTTCCATCGTTGAGATCCGCAATCTCATCTCCAGTAACAAAGGATTCATTACGCCTAAAACCGAGTTTTGCAATTACTTTTTCACTTGCTATATTTCCAGGATCGATTTCGGCGAGGAGCATGTCGCGTGAATTTTTCCCTATTTAATATTCAGCTGAGTTCATCTCGTGAATAGATAAACCATAATTATATAGTTTATCAATTGGGAATATTATTCCCGAGATTTAATTTATAATCGGCCGTACTTCCAGGTCCCCAGTAAAGATTAATAAACAACCTCAATGCTTCAGACATATATCCCTCACCCCAAAAGTCAGGATGAAGTCCATATCCAAGTTCGGCGCCAAGAGGTTCATTCCTAGGAGTACCGCAAGTACCAATAACTCTTGGTTTGCCTCCAGGAGTGGAGGTGATTGAAGACTTCAAAAGAATTGCATAGACTTCGATCCACGGCTTTTCGGGTGTTGGCATGCGGCTAAGCATGATCTCTTTTGTCTCTTCAATACTTTTAGATGGTTTTCTCATTCTGCAATTTTGAGATCAGAAGATTTCCATAGGCAAGAACTTTAGAGGGGACCCACGACCATTCCATCGCACGAGGATTACTCAACATGAGGTGAACATCTTCGAGATGAGTTTCAATCTCAAGAGGCTGGAGCCAAATGCGTTCGGACTCGGCAACATAATTAGACATCGTTCACCAAATTAGAGAAATTTTCACAACAAAATATGATCTAAGGCTAGAGGAGAGAACTCTTTTCATAAATCAAGGTAAGCAGCGCAGGGTGACTCAATGAATTGATGAGGCTACCACGTGATGAGAATCAAGTAGTTTACCAATTAGGAAGGTAATACCAACTTTTAAGTCGGTCCAAATTCCATCACGGCTTTCTTCTTGGAAGCAGAGAACATTAGACTCGCTTGACATTCCATCTACCGCGTGACTCATCATACTATAGGAATGTGGTCGGTAGACAAAGAAAGGGACGAAATACCTGACTCACCCCGCGATCATTTTTCCAGTTGATAAAAGACCAACAAATTCCACTCAGCATCTCGGGCCTAGCCATAAGTTTCATGCCGCCTAAGAACAGGCAACAATGCACCCAGCTTGGCATATCGACGACATTCGTCACTTGCTATTCCACTACCTCGGCCCTGCTTCTCTCGCTAGACTTGCTCAAACATGCAAGGGATTATTTGAACCTGCGACAAATGAGTTATGGAAAACAATAACTTCAGTGTCACCATTTGTATCTTGTTTTCCACGAGATTATAGACGCCGACCTCTTCAAACAGAAGATCTACAAAGACTGCAGTATTACTTCCGTAAGATCCAAAAAGTGGTCTTAGAAAGTAAAGACATCCGGGTTGCCATTCGTATTCCCAAGCAATTTAAACAGCATAACAAAAACGCACAGCTGGCAAAAACCAGCACGCTCAAAACATGGGACCAAGTTTGGAGCGAAGTTGCAAGTATCCGTCCAGTCTCAAATTTCTGGGTCAATCTCAGCTGTATTCGTGTTAGTAACATTGCAGAGGAACTTCTCATCCCACTGGTTGGAATAGATGGATCCAATATCACTCAAATATACATCAAGTATATCTTACGCCGTGGGAACGATAAATTAGTACGTGAAATGTTGGATAAACTACAGGACAGCTCGAAATTAGAATACCTCTTCGTCCGGGACAGCGATCGGAGTGATGTAGTCCTGAAGGTGATTAAAGATTCACCTCTCAAACATCTAAGACTTGATCCTCGCGTTCATGGTAGATTATATGGAGATTATCAATTTAAGAAGTTGCCTCTCCAAGTGGAGATTCTTGAAAAGTCCACCTTAGAGACCCTGAGCATTGGACTCACCCGAGAATGGTATACACCAAGACTAGCAGCGTCAAGACGTCGATACCTGCCAGCCCTTCAAAATCTTTGGTTAGATCTGACTACTTTCTTGCCCGAAGACTGTCAACAAGGTATGTGTATCAATGCCGCCAGTCTTTGGACTTGCAATAGAGGAACGTTAAATCTGGCCCAACATGCGGACCGCCACCTAGACTGTGGAAGACGGCCACCAACACTCTTTTTTGAGAAGTTGAAGAACCCGAAGTTGCGTATTCTGAACATCAAGTTTCATTCTAGTTCGACTGGAGCAATGCTGTTAGAGACTGTTTCTGCCGCAAAAGACAATTGCCATCTAGAAAGCTTGACTGAGCTTGTATTGGGTGCCCGTGAATGGTTCATCACCAACCACGAATTTCATGAGTTTCCTATCCCATTGATCGAACCAAGATTTCTAAGAGAAGCATTGGTTTTACTGTTGCCAATGAGTCAATTAAAAGTACTTCGAATTAGTGCTGCACCCAATTTTCTTGACGTTCTCGATCTCGAACTCTATCACACAATTACCAATGGAATACCATCCCTAGAAAAGTTAATTCTTGGTAATCCATCATTCTATGGATCTTCCCCACTGGGTATTTACTACTATGAAAAGATCCCTCTTCAACATCTCGCCACCTTCTGCAGTATGCTCCCAAACCTCAAGGAAGTTGAAGTAGGAGTAATTGATGGGACAGTTATAGAAGAACGTCCAATGGCGGAATTGGCATGCCCAAATGTTAAATATGTTGTTTTTCATCATTTGATGGGTGTGCACAGAGAAGTTCATGGCCATATAATCAAGCCTCTAAAGCTTGAGGTGGACACATACTTTCCAAATTTAGATTATACAAGAAGAGATCGTCCTTCTGTTTGTTGGTGGCTCGATCGCAACAGCGAGAACTAAGCAGAATATATGCGTCCATAGTAGTTCGAACCAATATGGATCTTTGAGAAAGAAAGAATGTATATAATGTTGGAGTGTATCTACAACAGCTCACTAGCTCAAAGGTGTATTCTTAATCCATCTCCAAATATAAGCCTAGCAAATCGTATATTTTCTTCCCAGACTGTTCGTCTAATAGAGCGATCCACATGAACGATTTCCAATACTTCGTGCATTTCTTTCCAAGTTTTCACATGGCATTTGATGATATATTCAAGTAGATACTCCTTCAGCCATGCCTCTGTCGATATATCAAAGAGAGAATTGGCTCCCGTCATCAACAGCCATAGGATTAGCTGCGGGGAAACATTATCAACATGCTTGACATGAAGGATACATTTCCGGAAAGCCGAATGAAAATTGCTATGTAGGGGCTTAATGTCTTGCCACTGTAAGAAGATATGATGAGCAAAAGCTAGCAACCCAAGCCTTACAGCTTCATCGGTTGATCTGGCGGCAAAATTCATATGAAGCAGGCGATACACCACAGCAGCCATCGTTTCGTGTATCAATTTGGGGTCGATCAACTTGTGAGTTTGCGTTCCTAGATTGACAACCCAACAGAATCTTTTCATAGCCTGCCAAGCTAATGCCAAATCATTATCCATAACCCGAAAGAGCGCCATACTGTCCTCAGAAGAAGTTTTGGGATCAAAGTTTAGTAATAAATCTGCGGGATAACTAATTATCGGCTCTGAGGGCTGACAGAAGAAGACGGTGTTAGTCTCATTAAGTAGCGCAATACTAAGATCACATCTTTATATGTTAGTACTTCTCACGCGAGACATGGCTTTCAGTTATTTACCTCAACATCTCCAGAAAGAGTTTATTGCCTTGAAAAACATGTAAACCGCCTCGTAAACGTACCATTTTGCGAAGGCCTTCCATATGTTGTTGTGAGGTCGAATCGTCACCATGGAAGTGTGCCGCGCTAGCTAGTTTTAAGACTACACTGATGGTTGAATCAGACGTCTTGCTTTCTTCATCGCCCACTAGGAGCCTCTCGCGGAGGATTTTTAGCCCCTTTTGTAGATTCAGCATTGATGCTGGGCTACAGTAATTTTCCCTGTGGCGTAAAATTCTATCGAAGAACCATTGCACTGTAAATGCTGTGACATGAAGTGCAGCTGCGTCCGACACAACTGCACAAAGGAAATCTCTAGTGTCTACTGGAAAGCCAATCGCTACTACTAGGGGGTATATGACCTTCATTGCGAGTGATGAAACTGGATTTATCTGATAAGCCAAAGGAAATAATACTCCAACCATGAGCTACTAACACTCTGTTATATTTTTAAGCACCGACAGCTCTACCTCATCAGCAAGCTGAATGAAAGATAGATCCGAGCCGATTCGGTTTGGTAGAAGTTGTGCACATAGCTCGACTGCGTGTTCCAGCTTTATTGGTGCTAGTGAGCTCGATCGAGTGGTCTTCCGTTGGTCCTTCGCTTTAGCCGCACGAAGACTTGGTTTTCGTTTCTGCTTTGTCCCGCGCAGCACCTCACTTCTGATTAATCTCCTCGTGGCTGGATCAGCCTTCTCAGCATTAGACGATACGATGAAAAGCATATTTGATGATATGAATTTGCTAATCTCAAGCTTGGCTTCAATATTGATTACCCAGGCTAACAGAAGTCTCGGATTTTAAATTGATAAATAATGATGCCGACTTGGCTTTTCATATTGTTGACCTGATTAGGTCAAGTTCCGGATTTCAGGTTTCGATTAGCATTGAGTAATGTAACCCATGTTGGCATAATACTTGCTTATATATACTTCCGCCCGGTGTGCATCACGACTTACTGCCAAGATATGGTTTTGTATTCCGTTTAGGGCATAGTGCTGATCCTCTCCAGCCACCAATCAACGCCCTCGTGAGTATTTCTAGTGCAATCATATTGTTTATATAAGTATAGATGAACCGAGAATAATTTAAGATGAGAAAAATACATATTAACGTCCAGAGCTTCTTCTGCTCTGAGTCCTATCTCTGACACTTCATAATTATAGGTTCTTCCCCAATGACTACTTCACGCAAGTCTGTTTTGATAACTGGTTGCTCTGACGGAGGTATTGGCTCAGGCCTAGCTGAAGTCTTCCAGGAGAAGAGCTATCATGTTTTTGCAACACTACGAGACCCTTCAAAGATCTCCCGAACCCTTTCTAATGCTGAAAATGTCACGGTTTTGGCTCTCGATGTGTTGTCCGCAGAGTCAATCGCTGCTGCAGTCGAGAAAGTCAAAAGGAAGACTGGGGGGAAGCTCGATGTCCTTATCAACAACAGCGGAGAAACCATTATTGCGCCAGCTCTGGATACTTCAATCGAGGCAGGTAGAAAGCTATTTGATCTCAACTTCTGGGCACCGATGGCCATGCTCCAGGCCTTTGCTCCTTTTTTAATCAAAGCTAAAGGATGTATCGTGAACAACACATCAGCTAATTCTGTATGTCCTATGCCATTTATGAGTAAGTGTTAATTGTATCTAATGCTTACTTCTACAACTAATCATACAGGTGTCTACAACGGCTCAAAGGCAGCTCTTGCAGCAGTCAGCGAAACATGGCGTCACGAACTTCAACCTCTAGGAGTCCGTACCATCACCCTTGTAACTCTCGCCGTTAAGACTGACGCATTTTCCCGGGACCTCCGAACGGAAATACCTAAGAATTCAAACTACTTTGAGATCAAGGACTTCATACATGGCCTTACCGATGGTCAACTTCAAGCTAGCGGCATCAGTACAAGACAGTTTGCAACTAGAATAGTCCGAGAAGTCGAGAAGGGAACGGCGGGACCAGTTTGGGCCGGTGCATATGCCTCAATTCTTCGGTTAGGGTGGTGGATGTCGCCGCAGTGCATCCGTGTGAGTGTTGTACTGTCCCGTAGCAAAGGAAATCAGCTGATTGAAAGTACAGGATATGCTTATAGAAAGTATTATTCCTGTTGCCAGTGAGATGGCAAAAGCTGAGCCACGGAGAACTGGTTGAGAATCGGTAGAATTATTAATAGATCTTATGGCGTGCCTCGACGAGACAAGGAAAATCTCACTGTGGCTTTGGATCTCTGAGTCATTAGATGACACACCACTGAAGCTGGGAGACTTTTGTTTTGTTCCAAGTAGAAAGTGCGTGTCAATATAAACATTCAGAGACGACTTAACAGCTACCACTATATGTGCCTTCCCTTTAAACGAAAGACGAAAATGCAGGCAAGAAATCTGAATCTGTAAAATAACCGAATCTCCAAAGTTAGATGGAAAGAGATTCAGTTTCATTTCTAAAGTCATGGAGCAGCGCATAGCTTTAAACTCAGCCTCCTTTGGACTTGGCGCGATTAATTATTGAAGCATATTCCGTATCTATGGAGCTCCGGTTTTTATTCTGCCCAAGCTGATCTAACCATTCAAGCAGAATTGCTTGGCTTCTATCAACAAATAAGTTAATGTTCAGTTGGATACTGCTGGTGGTGAATAAGCTGCGTATTATGTAATCTTTCACTGGGTGCAGCTGACCTAATATTCACCCGCCAACTCCCCCCATCTTCGTGAAAAGACACCTGACCAAATGTTTCTAAGGTGGGAGGTAGGTGCTGTCCTAGAATATAAATATATTGATACCTTGACTTAGGTATCAGCACCAGAGATTACAGGGAAACACCAAAGACCTTTTGAAATGTCATCGCGCCCGGAAAAGATAAATGGTGGCTGCCTGTGTGGCGAAATCCGTTATACCATCAACATACCGTCGGATTTTGCCTGGCCACCAGAACGTGTGAGTTTTTTCTCCTAGCTCACAAACAAAATGGAGCTTTTCATAAGATGAGAATTGACTGAAAACAGACCGGGACATGTCAATGCACCATGTGTCGCAAGTTTGGTGGAGCTTTAATACAATACGACAGTACATTTCCTACGAATCTTATTGCTCCTCCACTAGCCAGCAACCCTTCCTATGTCGAATATGAAAGCTCGAAGACTGCAGTCCGCGGATTTTGTAAGAAATGTGGAAGTAGCTTGACCTTTATTACCAAGGGAGAGGGTACGACAGGGATTTTGCTCGGCACGGTTGACGAGGATATTCTAACAAGTCAGGTTGGAACTGATCTTTGTGATTCAAAAAAAAATATTTGGTGCGCCAATGCAGTGAAGGGTGTCAGCGACAAACTTCCTGGTGAAATGCGTCAAACCTTTTAGAATTTATGTATGTTTGGGGAAGGTGTGATTTTGACAGAACGGAATGGAACAATTTGAAGCTCGTTATATCCTTCAGAGATATTCACCTTCATATAGATGAAAGAATAGATGCATGCACCTTCTCTTTGTTTGCTTTGAGTGAGAAACTACGGGTTATGTCTGTCTCTGTGACCAAAAATATTTCTGAATCTACCAATTTGGCCCTATCTAATTCTTTCATGTAACATGCGCTAATAGACATATATCTCCAGCCCCCAGGAATCACCATTCAGAAACAAACTAATCTACATATATGTAATTCATTCTGGACTCTGAGGTGTATTTCATTTGAACTCTTGCTTATCTTCAACTATTTTCTTAACAGATGCAAATGAGAGGCGCTGTAGTTTTGAATTGGTATGTTTTTCACTGATTTAAGCCTCTTAACAGGTCCCTTTTTTCAGGATTGTATAAGATTCACGAGACGGTACTATCACAACACAAAAAAGAGCCCAGGAACTTAAAGACCGGCTAGAGGCCAGACCTCAAACTATCGGCGTAAAAATATCTAACCAGCCTTTTCCCCGATATCAGATACAGACTCCCTCTCCCATATAGCCCGTTGTAGCGATGGATATACAACATCTCCATCATCATCATTCCAACCCTCTAAATCAGTCAACTTCCAATTAGCTCTCATGAAACGCTCGTGAACGCTCTTCGACAAGCCAAAAAATCTAAATTGTACTTCTTTACCCGAATATAGCCTCACGTCCTGCTCCAGCTCACCAAGTGCCAGAATTGCGGTCACATCGATGAACGAAACCTTGGTGAAGTCTAACACAACAATTGCGAGATGCGCGTCTCTGGGAACTATGTTCCGTTCTTTACGAAGTCTCTTCACCTTGTTCTCGAGACCGACGCTCCAAGAACGATTGCGAGGATCTACGTGATGAAGGCTTGACAGTTTCTCATAAACAAGCTGAATCCCCTCTAACGATATTGTCTTAGCGCGGCCAGAGTTTGGATAGAACATCGAGTCGTTGAAGCTGATCAATACGCAATCGCTTGGAATATCAAGACCGGCAAACTCAGTGCGACTACCGTGAGCGCTGTTAACGCTTCCTGTTGATGTAACATTCGTAGAGGTAAGGGTTTCCACTGTATTGGCACGCACAGTAGGCTTGGCGAAGGCATAACGCAACATTGTCCACGCAACACAGAAACCAGCACCAGTTTCAATTCCAGTTTCCGCCGAGACAAATATGGTAATCCAAAAACAAAGCATCGAAGCGACAAAATCGGCAAAAGAAACTCTCCAGAACTTGTAAAAAATCGAAACTGGTCCGAAGAGATGAACGACCGCCATAATCTAAGAGATACGTTAGCTGTGTTGGGATGTTTGAGGAGAAATGAACTTACAATAATGGCAGAGAGCGTTGACTTTGGAAGCCAGTAAAGAGCTGGGGAGAACACGTAAATTGTCAGCAAGATAAATCCTGCCGTAACAAGTCCGTTAAGTGGACTTTTTACTCCACACTCAGAATTGACAGCTGTTCTTGACATTGCGCCACCAACTGGCATTGCCCCAAAGAAGCTGTTGATGATGTTAGTGACACCAAGATAATTGAATTCTTGACTTTGATCAATAGTATATCCATTCCGTCTCCCAAATGCCTTTCCCACTGCAAGATGCTCAAGCGTACATGCTACAAGCGGAGCAAGTGCCCGGGTTGCAACTTTTGATATCAAACTGGTGTTGTGCGCTTTGGGTGCGATGATACCGTGGGTGTTGACCTTACTAATGGCCCACAGCACGTTGGATCCACGATCTTTATTGACAAGGTAGCTGATCAAGGTAAAGATGACAAGAGCAATCACAGCTCTACTAGAAGAGATGTATTTGATCAAAAAATGTTTCTTTCCCCATCTTTTCCCGACCTGTTCAAGACAAATCAATAGAACGACAGTACCAAAGCCAATACCACACGTAGGGCCATCCCAATGTGGGAGACGTTTGAGAACATCACCAATAATATTGAAAACTCCATCCGGTACGTCGGACAAACCGACAAGATTGCCAACTTGGCCCATTCCGATGATCAATGCAGTGGCAGATATAAATCCGGTGAGCACGGGAACAGACACATAGTCTAGAAGGAAGCCGAGCCCAAGGACACCCAAGGCAAGAGAGTAAATACCGACCATGAATGCGACTGCATTGGCAACCTCGGCAATACCGTATTCAGCTGAGAGATCTTTGACAATATCCGCCGTCAAAAGGCCAAGGATGGAAGTAGGTCCCGTTGACAGATCTAAATGTGCCAGTGTTCAGAATTTAATCCATTGCCTGTAGTATAATAGGAACTCACCCTTCGATGTTCCCATGAACACACAGACAGCTGCTGGTATCCAACTAGAGTAGAGGCCATTCTCGATGGGGATGGTAGCAATCTTAGCATAAGCTAGTCCCTGAGGGATAAGCATAACGCCAATAGTCAAACCCGAGATGCAGTCGGTGATAAGCCATGAGGGATGATATCGAGGAAGCCATTCGACGATGGGGACCTTCGCGAGAATGTAATACTTGGCTGCTGAAGGAAGCTTGGGAACACCATCCGAAATAAATCTCTTGACTCTATTGGTGGTCGTATCGGTTTCGACGACGGTTTTCAGCTGCTTAACACTGTTGTTAACACCAAACCAAGGCATAATCAAGAATGAATCGTAAATCTGTATTTAAGATTGCGACTTGAAAATCTATATGGTTGTCGGTTAGTTTCATTCAACTCATATCTGTTTAGGTATCGATAGGTCCACAGACTTTATCACAATCTATATAGCTCGGTTTTGGGGACCAAGGAACTGAGCTCGAGATCAGCGTCCCGTATAGTTTCTAAATGATCATGCGGAGAAGTGTAGCCCTCCACGTCTGTCTGCTGTTCGGTGAATTCTCGCTGAAGCTCGGTAATCATCCCACCTTAAATAAATATAGATAGCCTATACTTCGCCAGCAATCGAAGAATAGCATCGTTGTAATGGTTGCATGCAGGTAAGCGCTTGGACTATTCCAGGATACCAATCACCACGCGTCAGAACTTCGTCTTTAAGAGGCTTGTGCACCGTTCTTTCTGAGATCATGAAGTCTGATACTTAGACATTAATTCAATCTATCCTTCAATGTACTAACGTGAACTAGAGCATGGTAGCTCATTCGCCGTCAACAGGGATGAAGAGCCACGAATATAGAAAGCAAAACTAAAAGCATTGGTCCTTGAACTTCAACATAAAGGCTAAAACTAAACTGAGAATCTTCAATCGTCAAACAGCCGACCACTGACGAAATTTTAAGTTTAAAGGAGCAAGGTGCAAAATATGCCGTAACATGAAAGCCCAACCATGGCGCGAGCCCGATATAGCAGCAATTTAGTTGGTATCGGTGACCTTTCCCAGCAAAACCCTTACATGGCGTGGACTAGTCCGCAAATTTCGATTTCCATAATTCACTAAGGAAATGTTCCATTAGAACCGAGAACAATATCCTCGAAATTCCCCTGGATTTAGCGAGATCCTTGGCAGCCGACTGAGCAACGTCAGACAATCTGGAGCAATATCCAACTGAGGTAAATCGATAAACAAATGGCCATCAAAGCTAGTATTATCACAGCAATATGATGACCATCTCGGGATACTTTCGGGTGTGAAAGTCAACGTCGCATTTGCAGTCAGCTTGTTGAGCTGCCTAGACGTGTCGATTTTCGATCTCAACCAACTACATAGCGACTTGCTCAACCTCTTGTCTGGGGTTTGCAGATAGTTTATAAAGCCATGTGAGGGGTATCACAGTTACGCTCTTTGTTTGGCCTGTGTCTACATTCATCTAAATGATCGAGCCGTGAATACTAGTGCTAACGGCATTTTAGCTGCGGGGTACATCTGAAGTACGTGATACACTCGGTCGCTGACACAGCTCCCTGCTAAATAGTGAATGAAAATTCATGGGAATGCTTGGAGCTACGCCATGCATTCTTTCATTAGACCGGTAGGCAATATTGGAAGTTTTCCTGCTGGAGGTATTGTCCTGAATAATCTCATGTCTTCAGCTCGTTGCCTTTAAGGAAAATGAAGTGTGGTGGCAGACGTGACTCAACTAGGATATCACTCTCCTATGCATATCAATTTACCAGGTACCCCGCGAAAAGCTTACAAAGGCTTGACTAGCTTGGCAGATTTTCCTGGTAAAGCCGAGACCCGATTGGAAGCCAGCAATTGTACATAGACCTGAAAGCCACAGAGTTCAACGAAGTGAAGCATTTAATAAGTGAAACTTAATTGAATATATGGTACAGGTTTTCGCTTCAAGTATAATTGTGCGTCCTGAGCCGAGATCAAGAAGACTAAAGCTCATAAGGAATTAAACAGCTTTCATGTAACTACTTGTGACCTTCTTATTTCAAGTCTGGCATTGTAACCTCGTCCTTTTTGGCACTCGAGACTTTATCCCAAAAGACATCTCCATTCTTTGGATCATTTGCAAAGAGGTGATCGATGACCATCTTCTTCGGCGACTCTCCCATCCATTGAAACAACGAGAAGTCTCTGAATTCATCCGCTTTAAATACCTCCAGCATTTCGATGGGTGAATCTCCAATGTTCTCAACAAAATGGCCCATATTTCTAGGTACGATACCAACATCACCGGGCATGTAATCAAAAGTGCGAGCAGTACCTTCCGAAGCAAAGATTGTGACACGGGCACGACCTCTGATGAAGAATGACCATTCATCTGCATTAGGGTGCCAGTGCATTTCCCGAATTGCTCCAGGCTCGATGATAACATGAGCTGCAGCAACTGTCTTTGAGATGGGGAAGTTGTTGGAGTCCGTAATACGAACTTCGCCGCCACTTGTTTTCTTTGGTTCCTGGTCCAGCATTCTGTGCGTGAAGTTGTACTTCGACTTCTTGATTTCCTTTCCTCGTGGTCTTTCCTCATCAATGGTACCTGGAATAGAACCTTGGAAGATATACTTTTCTCCATCCGGGATATGAGCAAAAACCTCCGGCGCCAGGTTAAAGTTCTTAGCAATAACAGACTTTGGTGTATGTGCTATATTCGGTTAATCATGGGGCTTAGCGTGGAGGATTTGGAGAAATATACCTAGCCAATCTGTCAAGATGAATGTTGACTCCTCAGAGAAGGCACCAGAATCAAAAACGATGAGAAACTCAGTACCGTTCTCCCCAAGACCTTGCAAAGAATGAGGCACGCCACTTGGGAAGTACCATAAATCACCCTTTTTTAGATCATCGAAGAAGCTACCTCCTTCATAGTCAATTGCAGTGACTCGTACCTCTCCCTCCAGAACATAAGCCCACTCAGCCTCTTTGTGCCAATGAAGTTCACGTATAACTCCTTCATCAAGACGCATGTTCACCGCGGCAAGCTCAACGCTAGTTCCTAGTTCTCGTTCAGTCGTTTGACGAGTCCAGCCACCTTCCTAGATGGCGTAAGTGTTAGCCCCAGACTTAAAATCATAGCTTAAGAACTAATGTGCTAAAGCTTACCTCGATTCGCACATGTGAGTCCGCAAAACTCCAGCGCATATTGGCCATATTTCCATGATCAGTGCTTGGTGGTCGCACAAGATCTGGACTCTGTCTAGAGCGTTCCCAATTCCATGGCCCTAAAACCGATGCACCATGTCCATTCCGCCAGGGCAATGGATCTAATTCACCACCTATAGTATCAATTGC
>Ga0247807_10000875_pt1 | contig 18365 bp, 21 predicted proteins | sample UWRJL074202C1_FD_179931 | JGI IMG/M metagenome (GOLD analysis project Ga0247807, IMG submission 179931) | Plant litter microbial communities from Arlington Agricultural Research Station in Wisconsin, United States - UWRJ-L074-202C-1 | ecosystem: Environmental > Terrestrial > Plant litter >...
TGAAGAGTGGTTTCCGTATATCGAGCACCCCTTGAGAGTATTCGACTCAAGAATTTGAGGCCATATAGTGTGCGGTGTACACCTTACTTCTGCAGCCCAAATTGAGCCGAAGCCTTGCCAATGTTCTCGGTGGAGTTAAACAGCACAGCTAGGCCATATCTACTACCTTAGCTTGCCGAAACGACTTTTGGATGGCTTTGAGAAACCACAAATTATACAGGAATTCAGATAGTCGTCTCTCGGTTCGCCATCTCCATAAAAATCGTCAACAGCCCGCATGGATTACCTATGTACTATACTTCCCAGCCATTATCCGCTAAAGTGAAGAACACTTTTCTACCACATTTGCACTCTCCTTGGGATCTAGAGCACACTTTACCACTGCTAAAGTACCAACTACTGGTAGGCTCCGACAGAGCCTCTTAGGAAGTTGATCAACATGCCGCAGCGTCCTCGACGCATCAAAAAGCAGTACCAATCTCTTATAATACACCAAGACGTATGCATATAGAAGTGGCTACAGTGTCCTCATAGCGAATTAGGCTGCAGCAGCAACCTGTCTCTTTTGGAGTCCGAGTTGTGATACTAGAAAATCATTCGTCAACTGGCTTCACAAGTCAATCATTGAATCACCGAATTCATTTTTCGCTGCCAAAACAACTCCATCTATTCTTGGAGTAATACCTAGACTTGCTAGAGTACCGGACTATTCATGCTCTCACGTTAAATTCTGTGTATTTCTTCAACAGCGCTTTGTAACATCGATTTATTGTAAAGAATAATCGACGTAATCTCCCTTGATTCTATGAAACACAAATATAATGTATAATTCTGCATAGTGTTAGTATATATTAGAATCTAATACAATAGAGGTCTCTTTAGATTTATATCTGTGCAAACTGACTTGTTGTGCCTGCGAAGATTGTTCTAAGCATTACTGAAGAAGCAGGAAATTAAAAATCAACTGGCTAATACAAAAAGTTAGATTTCAGTCCGGATCAAGGAATTATTCTCCAATCGTCTGCTACCGCCTCATGTGCAGCGGGAACATTGGTGTCCATCTCCCTTAAATCCCGAGCTTCGAGCTCATGTAGAGGCGCATCGCTCCATGGCATTTGCAGAGCTGCACCTCTTTCCTCTGCAGCATGTTGCTCTCTTACCCCTTCAGCTCTTACTCCCCTGACCTCCTGAATATTTGCCGTCGTTCCTGGCTCTAATTCATGTTTCAAGCCCTCACCTAGTTCGGGCATTCCTGGCTTCTTCTCGGCATCCTCATTAGCCTTTTCCGCTCTCCTTTTCTTCTTTCTCTTCTCTCTAGATTTATAGACCCAGTATAATAAGACAGTTCCAATAAACAAACAGCCAAGGGGTACTGCAATACCAATGATTGTTCCGGTCTTCATCTTATCCTTCGGTCCTTTAGGTTCAACTAAATTGTAGGACCGCGTTATTCTAACGCCCAGTGTATACTGCGCACCCCCTCCAAATGGTGGGATGGAAAGAATTTCTTGGTAGTCCTTTGTGGCTTGCTGTGCCTGCCTTTTCTTCTGCGGAAATGTACTCTGTGATGCGGTGCTTTGTGGAAGAAGCGCTTCGGTCCATGGCTGGTAACAGTTTCTAGTGGTCCCCAATGCCGGGAATTGTGTTTGCCAGATCCCCCAACTTGAAGGACAACAAATTCTCGACGGAGAATATGTGTGGAGGTGCCCGAGCGAGTCTGTCGAGGAACTCGTATCGGTAAGGGTAGCGTAGTCTGCCGGACAAGCTGTCAAGGCTGAAACTTTGAAATCGACATGGTAGTCGACAACGGAAGGAGCGGCAAGATAGGTGTTAGAGGTCACGGAAAGTGCTTCCGAAGGGCAGCAATCAAGCTTTGATGCTTGACAGCCAAGTGTTAGGTAGCTGTAGTATGTATAGTCTGCACTAGATGTACTGTATATAGATGGCAAATCTACTCCATTCACAAGGTTGGTGACAGTTGCCCTCGTGTCTCTGTAGAAGGACGTCGAGGCATATGTGGCAGTTGCTACAGTGCAGTTTCCCGTGAGAAGCGCAGGAAGAGGAGCTGCTGGTGGTGTGGTGGTGGAGGCTGTTGTGCCTTTCCAACCGAGAAATTGTAGGCACAACAAGAACACAGCAGCACGCGAGGAAATCATGCCAAAAGCCAATCTATCATCCGAATTCCCAGGTGTAAAATAACAGCAGAGCCACAGATTGAAAGAGAACTTGAAATTTGAAGTTGACCGGAAATCGCATCAACTTCTGGCAAGCACAGCCTTCATCAAGACCCCTCCATGTGGCTTGAATAGCCATGCAGAGTGCTTCAGTCCAAGCATATTAAGATTTTGGCTTCGATCGTTTATGCAGTACAAAAAGGAGAAGAACTAGCGAAGATGTGGAAATACCTCATCGCTGGAGCCAATTGTGTCCTTCACAGTTGACAAGCACTGTGAACTCTGTCCAGGGATTGGGATATTCAAGGGCTAGCTCGATCTCGCTTAAGTACTGTGCCTCATGTCAAGTACATGAGTTGATAGGATAAATAGTAAGCACGGAGCAGCGAAACCCGTCTCAATATTTTGCTATAAACATTCCTTCGTTCTATTTGTTTGTGACATCAATGGCGTCGTTGGTAATGAGTATTATAGCTTATGAAAAGCAGTTTTTTTCTTTTCTTTCTCTCTTTGTTTTACAAAAAAGAAAAAGCTCTAAGAAAATAAAAAGCTACGCTGTAGAGGCCTCTGTTTACTTCCTGACTTCCCTGTGATATCGCGACAGTTGGATAAATAAACTACCTCTTCACTCTCATATTCCAGTGCGATAAGTCTTTTGACTCATTCCCTAGAGTAATACGTGGCCCAAAGGAAGATAGGATATGTGCAACACCATGTTTTCCTAGAGCAGTATCTGTACAATTATTAACAACCATCCCTTCACTATGCTGTAATATAGTCGCAGTATATCCCTCCTTCTCCAAGACCTCATTCATCTCTTCTGCAGAGACAACGTCTGCCTCAGAGCTAACTAGAAAGCAAGATGTTTAGCACGAACACCTAACTATGAGAAGGAATATAGGTATCAACTCCATGCATTGCCCACGACGCCTTTGAAACCACCATCGTACCTTCTTAGCTCTTCGAGAATATTAGAGTCAAACTCCTGAATCCCCGCCACTTTCCCTCCTCTTCTTCCCACCAAAACACCCCCAGTCATTGCCGTGATCCTTCTCACTTCCTTCTGGCCCCATCTCCAGGACCATCGCTTTGGCTCTATACCGTCTCGCTTCTTCTCTTTGCTTCCTCGAGTAAATCTTCTGGACGATATCCTGCTTGCTCAGATACAGCGCATCAGGAGTATGATATCTAATACGGCCATCAGGTGCACAGGGACGCTTTCTGATACACCAAAGCCAGACATGGCGGATGTACGTATATTCGATCACGCTGGCGAACGTGATATGTGTGACAAAGCCAATGATGCTACGAATCCAAGGGAAGAATGCTATGGAGATGGATACAGCGATTACGCCTACTGAGACCGGGACTAGCTCATTACCTATTAGTGTCACAGCCAAAATTGTGTTTGTGAAAGGGACATACAGATTATTCTGAACTGATGTTTCAATGACATATTATTTCCCCCTCCAGGCGCATCAAAATCTGAAGCGTTCATTCCAAATACCGATGACATGAAAGAGAGCGGCAGAAAGATGATGGTAACGATTGTAAAGAGCATGAGGGATCGGCCTTGGATTACGCTTTCGTCGGCGCGTCTGAGGGCTAGTTTAGCCTCGATGATACTTGCTTGCTGCTGTTTGAGGCTGAGGAGATGATTCAACTGAAACACCATTAGCATATTTGTCACATATCTAATATTTACACAGGAAAGTGTTTTGGTGCGGGCCAATTGGATATTAGGACAGTGTCACGCACCTGATCGGAAACAGCGGTGGAATGCTCCTCCAGGTTTTGTAGCTCCTGTCTCCGTAGCCTGATCTCGTTGCCCACCCGCTTTGCAAATTTCACAGTATTGTCTGAGATAGCACTGGCAATGGCTGCTGTGTTTTGCCCATTTTGTACTCCGTTTGTGACAGGACCTCCGTTTGTAACAGGGCCTCCATTTGTAATAGTACCTCCATTCGAAGTGGGTGAATAATTGTGCTGTGGGCCCAAAGGATCCTCTGCACTATGCGATGTGTTCGCCTGGGTCATGAGGTGGTTTTTAATCTCGAGTATTACATCTATAATCTCCACAGGCGACTTTCTTTGGTTTTCCTGGTGCAACTTTTCAAGGTGTCCGGAGAAGTCTTCCATGATATTCAGCTGTTGTGTGTAAATTCTAGCCATCATGCGCAGCTCCTCGATGATGTCATGTACCTCCTTCAGTAACTCTCCTTCTGGATTGATGTTCAAATATGATCGAGCCCTTGTTTCGAAGCCAAGTTGGTGATCTGTTGCGTTTAGTCTATCAAGCTGTCGCCAAAACATCTCATATGCCATAGTTTTCATTCCTGACTTTGATTGTATTAGATTGACCTCAAAGCTGGGAATAAACGAATACCTACGACGTGACTAAGAGCATTTGAAAATATGTCGAGAACTTCGGGACGCTCGTCGACTGGTTTGGTCAGATCAAAGAACACTGTCGAACACTGATTCAAGATCAGCAAACCCAAGTCATAGACTGACTGGATCTGTCCCAACCGGAGGTGGTTCAGTCGAGCGCGAATCCCTTTGTGGACACCAGAGTGGTCCGGCTTATTTCGTCCCCATCGTCTAGGAAAACTGGTGATAATTGTATCTAGAGACTCAGACTCGGCCATCAAAGGGAAGAAGTCAAACTCACTGTCGTCGAGAATATACATCCATAGCTGATCAACCATTACCACTCTAGTGGTTCTCGCAATGTTTTTTCCTTCCTTCGTTTCCCGGTACACTACCTGGTCTTGATCCCTTCCGTTGGTATTTGGAAGCTTCCAATAATACGATTGGTCAAGTGTTCTCCGTGAGTGTAGGGGCGGATTATGGAACAGGTAATCTCGTAATAGCCTGACATCTGGTTCAACATCCATCGCGTCGTAAAGCTTTGCGATTTGAAGTAGATATTCCCCCAATAGGCTACCTTTGAAAGGCTTGGGGGCCTGTGTTTTCTCCTCTTTCTTTTCATTATCAGCTAGATTACCAAATCCCGTCAACGCTCTGGCGTGGTCTATTCTGATCTGTGCTGCCACTTTCATGAATTCGGATTTTAGATTTTCCGTGACGTGTGATCGAGTCTCCTGATGCTTTTGCGTGAGTTTGGTTGTCTCTTCCGCCATCTTCTTGCGTCTCTTGTGACTCTCCCAATGCAAATAAGGCATCTGTCTTCCTAATTAGTGCATCGATTGTTGGAATCTGATCTTCATGCATGTACTTACGAATATAATGAAGTTGTTAGTTGTGCTGCTGCCAGAACATTTTGTGTCTAACAGAGTTAGCGTCGAGGCTTTTTGGATTGAGAGGAATGAAAGTACCATGATTAACGCGAGAGCAATGCGCACGCATGTGCCGGGCATGAACTGGATCATATGTTCCCCCATGCTGTTTAGATGTCCAAAACTCGCGACAGAGAAGATCTGAGGATTGCTTTAAGTATTTTGGGGATTGCCGATAGTTGTACTCTCCCGGTGTTTCCTCATCGTAATATCGCCCTATGGCTTCCTAGAGTACCATCAGCGCCAGGGGCCATCGAAATATTCGGGGTCGTACCTCAATCCACTGCATATTATTGGCCGGAATATGAAAATACCTGATAGTGTCCGGTTCACATTTCTCACTCAGAGGGCTTTTCTTGGGCCCAGTTTTGAATAAACATTGGTCTAGTGGATACTTCTCAATGTCATAATTCATGAAAGATGTTGATGTTGATGTTTTTGAATCACATTTTCGTAGAGTAATCTTAGTGACTGTGAGCCCGTATGAATCTTTGGGAGGTGGCCTCTTTTCCTTGGGTGTTTTATCTTTTGGTCGATTTTTCTTTTTCTTTGGTAGTGATTCCTTGTCAGTATCTTCATTCTTGCAAAGCGCTGCCTGAAGGCGACCTAAGAAGCTAGCTTTTTTCATTGCTAGTGCCTTCCGTTCAGCTTCTTCTTTCTGTTCTTTCGCTCTCTTCTCCTCCTCTGGGATTTTAGGCTTTGGTGGGGGAGGTAGCGGCCTGTCCCATATCTTAACCTTGTTTAAGATTTGTCGTTCCCAATTGCTTCGGCATAGCGGTTCATCTATCCCCTTTTCTTCATCCTTCTCCAGGTCCATTTCCTCCACTCTCTCTTCGAGCGTTTTCAGATTCTCTTCCACTGAATCTTTGGCGTGGTTCTTCCAATGGAATCGGCATCGATCAACATTCCACGCAAGAAGATCATTCTCGGGCTGTTTCACAAATGTCGATTTAAGAGCCTCAATCCTCGTCAGCTCCTTCTCTATTCGATCAGCCTCTTTCTTCTTTTTGATCTTCTGGTCTTTTGTTCCTTCCGCATTTCTTAAGTTCCGTAGATAGGCTTTTCGGATGTCGAAGCGGATTCGGAAGTATTCGATAAGATGGTCATCCTGAAGTCTATCAGGGATATCAATTGGAACAAAGTCCTCCCCAGCCGATACTTCCGTGGTAGATACAGCGTTGAATGAAACTTTATGGATCTTCGTAGTCAACGACATGGTACACGTACAAGAAGCTGGTATGGCAACAATTGAATATGAACACACCGGAAACAAGCCTTATTTAAGAACAAGGGCTCCCCACCATCCACCAACTCGGTACTGGCAAACACACCATACTCCGTAGTGCAGCCAAATCCTCAGGTGTGCGGCTCTTATTTCTCAAATCGGACGACAATCTGAAGATCGCCTCCAGCCTTCTTGACATTGGCCTATGAAATGGAGGCCATTTATCGCCCCTGTTCCACCAATATTTGACCCATGATGAATACGGAGAGTCCGAGAGGGGTCAATGCCGAGCAGAGTGTTGTATGGAGCAGTTCGAATGCTTATATTTGTAAGCTTTTGGGGGCGAAATGCAAGGCTGGACTGGGGTCATTGGCCGAAAGCATTTAGCGACCTTCTTGCAGTGTTTTACCGATTTAGGTATGCAAGACTAATTTACACATCGGATAGTATCAAGTGCTCATCGTACTTGTAACAAGAATGTAGCTGGCGGGCTTCAGACCGCTAAAGGAAACTTGCTACGACTTCCCACTCCTATAGAGTCAGCTACCCACGCTCTTCTGCGCGGAGCATGACACAAGGCAAGGTGAGGCTGGCTCTCGGTCGTTTATTGCCAAATCAAAACTCCCCTAGGTGCCTGTAGTGTAACCGTGTGATATGCGCTTCTCAAGATCCACAAAGTGTAACAGCCTCCTTGATGGCAGACGCCGTGTTCCAAACGAAGACGTCATACCAAGGTCTTCAATCTCTGGCTCTAGGTGTCCTGAATACTGAAAAATTAGTTGGGGTAATCAAAAATTCTATGAGTTTGAGAACGATTATTGTAATGTAGATAATTTTGAAGGAATTGTAAGTTGGCAGAAAGGTCATGGAAATTATAAGGCTAAGCTAATCAGCAACGTCATATCACCACAACGAAATCGTGTGCTATGCTATAGTTAAATGAAACAGAATCAAGACAATCATGATGTCCTGATACTACTCAATTGCTGTCCTCCTTGAACCGCAAGTATATTCAATGGTACTGGTATCAATGAGCTCATTTTAAGCATAAGTTGAGAATAGATAGATCACAACGCGAGAACGTAGATTGGTATCAGAGATACCTTAATGTATAGTAACAAAAACCAGATGTGAATACACGAGCGCGAATCTTAGTCTAAGCAAACATTTCTCGCACTACTGAAGAGGTGGTAATCTCATATTAGTAGTGATACGTTGTAATTAAAAGCGGGTCGGAAAAGGGGGAAGAAGCTTTTGTTGTGAATAGCCGAGAATAGATCTGGTGGGGCCAAATTTGGGCAGCTACTAATACTATTTTACTAATCATGTTATGAATTTGGGACCTCTCGGTAGATCTACTAATGCTAGCAGGGTCTATATAAGAAGGAAAGTCAACGAGTATCTACTTATCCTGAGTTGTATATGCTTGGCACCTCTTTTGCCAACGGGTTTGCGAATCTGTTATATTTTCTTAGGGTGTAATATATCGAATAGTAGTGTAAGGTAGGTCACAGGTGACTCCTATGAAGTACCATTCACCTGTCAATCGTCTATCTACATATGTCTTCTGGTGTCTAGTGTGAAAAGAGAGACACGAGATGGAATTACTGGTAGTTACACAGCAAGAAAACTGACGTGTTAGATAATTGGAAAAGGATTATAAGACAGCAGAATGGTGGGGACACCATGTAACGGGGCAGGCAAAAGGCTTCGTAAGATTTTCCTTACACATTCGAATGACTAACGCCAGAGTCGGACCCTAATTGTGTTACTTTAACTGACATTGGCGGACTTCCCGCATCTCGAACATGAAACCTTGCTAAAGAACCTATCTAGCATGTATAAAAAGACCACTGACGGCACCGATCTGATAGATAGAAGGCAGGCTTTGGCTCTTTAAATACGTCATTCACTGCCTCCCTTGCCCAGAGCGGAAAAGGAGATATAACTGGACGACATTCTCATCATCGTCAGTCACTATTCCAACATCCTACCCCATATCCAACCTAAGGTTTTCAGTTTCCTACGTATCAAGGGGGCAACAGCAAGGGGTGCCCTAGAATCCACCCCAATGCCAAGGCACTTTCATATGGTCTCTTCAGTTTCCACGTCCAAATTAACCTTATAAGAGTTATAAGCGGAAGGAAAACAGGTATAGAGCGATGCAATAATGTTTGGAGATTTCGCTCTTCGCTTGAAATTTCTACCATTGACTGTCCCATGATCCCCATCTGTATACCAATAAGGAACGAACAGTAAAAAACTGTAAAGTGCATAACCTCTTCAGCGATTAAGCCCCAACCGAAGGCAATGTTTGGTGTATCCTTTGCTAATCCTACATCGAAATTCGGAAGGTGGTGAACCGAAACAGGAATTCCTCGCTCCCAGTAGATTGGGTACTGACTATGGTCGCGTTTGTGAGATACCCTTGTAGTAGCAGCTTCAATTCCCAGACCGACAGTTACCGAATCAGGGAATAAGGTCTCATAAGAATGTTTTGCAAGTTCGGTGTCTGATGGAATCTCTCGTGGGTCTAACGCTCTCCAAACTAGATTCGAAGGTGATCCTCTGAATCGTATGAGGCGCAGGCGAGGAGTCCAAATGTGACGATATAAACAGTACTAACGCCTGCCCCGTGCTAGTTTGTATACTTCCGATATGCTGTCTGAGAGCTGCTGGCGCGAAGTATCAGCAGCAACTTCTATTGCCGTTACCTTCGGTTTGCCAAGACTCTCTACCAAGAGTATTAAAGTTTTTGAACTTTCACGTAGTATGTTTCGCTTCTGCTTATACTCGGCGAATATTCGAGATACTCCCACTATATCTGGGCGTGATTGTGGATCCCATGTTAGAATTTCCGGTACTAGAACCCGGAGAGTGGATCGGAATTCAAGCTCTAACGGGCTACTGGCTGAGAAGGTTACACTTGAGTACAATACTTCGTATACCTCACGTAAATTCTTAGCAAACTGACAGGTGTCAGTCCCCATAGCAGCATTCTCAATTGAGATTAGGCCGTCTTTTCCTGCATGAACGACTGCTTTGACCATAGCGAAGCAACAACCTAGAGAAAATATATCGGACTTGTGCGTGCTCCCGGTTTTTTCGATTTGTTCAGGCGCAAGGAATGAATATGTTCCATGAAAGGACGTTTCTGCTCCATGGATCAGTCTCTTGCTAACACCAAGATCTGCTAGTATAACTCGCATTCCGATAGCGTTGCCTTGTGTTCGCTCATTGAGAAGAAGAACATTGGCCGGTTTGAGGTCTTTATGGCGTATGTCATGCTCGTGTAAGTATTGAAGTCCATCGATGCACTGCTCAATGATCTCAGGCCAAGGTTGAAAACTACCAGGAGAGTACCAAGGGCACATGACAGCGATCTCGCAATCATCTCGTGCCACAAATTCAAAGAAGATCTGCAGAGATGTAGGCGCCCAGGGTTCCGTTACTAGGAAGATCGTATTTTTCCAATCCTTCTGCTCAATCTCGTACGCATCTTCGAGTCCCAAGATGTTACGATGCTTACACTCCCGGAGAAACTGTATCTCGAATTCTACTCTTGTCCGACTCCTTTGGTCTGGTAAGTGTATTTCCTTTATCGCAAACACTTTACGATTCGACCCAAAGAGATGAGAGGATCTAGAGAATGCTTTGAAAACGGCACCATGGCTGCCCGGGAACGACCTCGTGTTTAGATCTCTTTCGTAAGGTACATCATATATTGACTTATATTTTCTGATCTCAACAAATCTCTCGCTAGGAGATCCGCCTCTTTCCATGATTAGGTTAGTGCACTTGCTGGGCGATCACAATGAAATATTAGAGCGTTTCTGCTTCTTGATTCAGGGCGAGGGGGTAGACTTTAGTCGTGCGTGGAGAGTTGCTTTGTGTAGGTAGCAATACAGCATTGCAGCCTGAGGTTCAGGTCGGCGCATAGATCTTCAAGCCTTTCCTGGTGTTACACCAGTATCCTGTACGACGGGCTCGCCTGCCTCATAAAGCACCGAAGATCTAGCCAATGTATTGCTATTATGTCATAGCTATCATATCATAAAACTTTCAACTTATCTAGTGTTACCGTGAGAGGCGTGGAGCCAAATTCGATTTCTGTTGTTGCAAAACTAAGCATAGAAGACCAGACAAGATCTCATGGATAAGTAACACCTTTCCTGTCATATAAATAGGTTACTGGCCTATCCCTCCTTTTTCAAGTCAGTTCTACCACCTAAATATCTCGCATCATAAAGGCTGGTTGCAATTTGCCTGTTTAAATTGTGTATAGGATGAGCAAGGCTGTACATGGCCCCCAATAGACTCTGAGGAATCAAGCTTCAGGTGAAGCTGAAGCTTGACCACCATGTATGTTGCTCGGGATTAAGCGAGGCCGAAGTTTAACCGCGTCCTCCCCCCTGTTTATTCTTCCTTCTGTGCTCGTTGGTGTGAATTTTGCTGGGATGCTAACACTTCCGTATCTATGAAATTGCTTTAGTAAAGGATGAAGGTTGATGTTTAGAGATTGTGGGAATGTGAAATTGCGGCATATGTATCTTGGAGGCATATTTAGCGATGGCTGGAGTGGTTTAAGCGCGGAGGTATTATGTGTAAACTGATGTTTTTTTAAAGTTTTCAACATAGCTACATGTTATCTTTAAATTTTCGAGTTCAAATTAATTCAATCTGGTCAAGTTGAGCTTCTGTGAGTGGTGTAAATAACCACCCAGGAGAGGCCCATTTGATTATTGAGGCACTTGTCTATTGCGTAGACATTATTGTAAGAAGACTTACTGATCTCAACGGCAAGAGATCATATGAACTATATTTTAGAGTGTCTGATAAGCTAGCTGAATATCTCCCGCGCTCTGTTATCTCTGAAGTTTTTGAAAGATTATGCGACTAAGCATGAATACGGGAACTAGAACACAATTTCTCTTCTAGTCTCACTCGCCTGTCTACTTTCTCTTGCATTTGGATTAAGCAATTTGACACAACGTGCCCGAACTCAGTTTATGAAATCTGTGGAGTTTAAAGTTCGTTCACTCAGCAGCTGAGGACGTCATACCAACAAGCCAGCCACTTTAAGGTTACGGCCTTACCGAGTGTCTCGTGAACCACTCACTGGTGGAAGACACCACCTCACATCATCAGCTCGTTGATTACGCCAGGAATAGTGCCCGGGCTGAGCTCCCCAGAGTCTACAGAGGTGTATAAAGCGTGGAAAGGGATACTCTTAAGCTTACTTGATTGCTTAATCGATTGGTATATAATCCACAAAGGAAGATTTGGTTTGACTTGGACCCAGTCAACATAGCCATTGGTTTTTGTGCTACGGAGAACTCTAGGCTTCTAGAAGGATACGCAAGTGGAAAACGGTTATAGTGGATACGTCAATGAAGGTTCGCCTGTAATGTGTCAGCCTCTGTGTTACATCCAAAACCTGTATTAGAAGACCGTATCATCCCCGATTTCCGCCACTTGAACATGTAATCTCTGACATACAAGCACGTCCTATCTGGCTGTCAGGTCATTGTGTTGGAAGAAGTATCCGAGACATTGCCACAGGTACAGTACAGTGAGATACGGCCAGTAGTTTGGGTTCCAGACTCTATGGGAAAAGTATCTCACGGAGACCAGCACCGAAGCATATCATCCTCGAAACGTCCGGGGCTAGCTGGACTTGCGGAAGCATACAGCGCAGTCCAGTCCTTCAGTACAGGACAGGAGAGTATACAGGACAGTACTAGCCAACTTGTGCATGAGTCGCGCTAGTGGATTAGCAAGGCGAGAAAGGTAAAAGGACATCACACTTGTCTCAAGGCGTGAAGGCTCGGGTTGCCATTGGTGGCTGCCATTCGAATGGTGGGGTTGTTTGAGATCAACTTGCATTTTCGCAGCCTCGACTTGGTTTGGATGTTGATCGAGGGTCGAGATTAAAATCCTTGATAATTGCCAGTAACAGGTTGCGCAGTGTTAAATTCACCATGTGGTAAAGAGGCCGTATGCACGTCGAGAAAGCCCGTTCAGCTCGTTACCTAGATAAGCAATTGCGGATTAGTATACACACTGCATTTGCATTTATTTGCATTTGTTTTCCACTTGCATTCTCCCCTTAAGTGGTGGTGGTAGTAGTAGTAGTGATAGTGGTGGTGGTGGTGCTGTTGGTGGTGGTCCTCCTAATTTGTTACGGCGGCTACGCACGTTTTCTCGAACAACCCCTCTGGCTCTGGTGTGCACTGAACTTGACTTTTGCTCTTTCTAGCCCCTCGTCCAATAATCCGCTCAACCACCCGCCGGAACCAGAGCAGAATCTTGATGTGAAAGAAAAAAAAAGAGGCTTACGGTCACTGCTGTCACTGTCACTGCCACTGCTCCTGTGCACCAACCCCGAAGGAAAAGCCGCATCACACCCATTTGAAAAGAAAAAACTACGGGGTTCGCAAGCAAGCTTCTTTGGAATTGCTCCTTGTTACGGTCGCCAAAATCGCGTCTGGACGAACATCTCTTCCTATTCACAAACACGATCTTCTCCTCCACCACCACCATCACCACCACTCAATCTCCCTCTGTCGCACGGTAGCCCGCAGACCGTTCCTCGTCGTCGACTCTGCATCCGCCGGCGTCCTCTACCCTCGCATTGCTGTTGCTGGCCTCGCTGGTCTTCTTGCCTTGCCACGCCCCCAAAGATCCGATAACAGGTCTGCCCCTCGTCATACCTGATCTGCGCACAACACAACCACCAAACCAACCTCCCAACTCTGCGGGACCATGAACGGCTCCCAGATCAAAGCGGCGGCGATCCAGAAGGCAAAGCAGGTCGCGAGCACTGCTTCCAATGGAAATGCGAACAAGAAGCGGAAGAAGGAGTTGAAGCCCATCATTACTACCGAGGGTCAGCAAGATGCTGAGGGCGCAGACATGTCGGGCTCACTATCAAACAGTGCAGGGTCAGTTTCCCCAACCTCATTCTCTCCTCTACATCCACACTCACCACCCCACATTTGCTGCTTTTTCTGTGAGCGAAAACATGGAATTGTGCCGGACCATTCTGCACATTCATTCTTTCTCGCATCATCATGACCTCTCTTTTGCGCAACCTCCTTACCCCTACTAACAACAGCCACAGCCCCGCCAGCGCATCCAAAGGCACTGCGGCCAACCGCTCGCCATCGTCCTCATCGCGAGAAGACGCCGCCGAGACGACGGCCGACGAAGAAGACTCCGAGGATTACTGCAAAGGTGGCTACCACCCTGTCTCCGTGGGTGAACAGTTCAAAGACGGCAAATATACGGTTGTGCGCAAGCTAGGGTGGGGTCATTTTTCCACCGTCTGGCTTAGCAAAGACAATGTCACCAAGAAGCACGTCGCTCTGAAGGTGGTGCGGTCCGCTGCACACTATACGGAAACAGCCATAGATGAGATTAAGCTGCTCAACAAAATAGTTCAGGCCAAACCAGATCACCCCGGTCGAAAGCACGTCGTGTCACTCCTGGATTCGTTTGAGCACAAAGGTCCCAACGGCACACACGTCTGCATGGTGTTTGAGGTGCTAGGAGAAAATCTTCTAGGTCTCATCAAGCGGTGGAACCATCGTGGTATCCCAATAGCGCTCGTGAAGCAAATCACCAAACAAGTCCTGCTTGGTCTGGATTACCTACACCGCGAATGCGGTATCATACACACAGACTTGAAGCCCGAAAACGTGTTGATAGAGATTGGGGATGTGGAGCAGATAGTAAAGAAGTTCGTCAAGGACGAGCTGCCCAAGGATGATAAGGACGATAACCGGAACGGGAGAAGGAGACGCAGGACTTTGATTACTGGTTCACAGCCCTTACCTTCACCGTTGAATGCTAGTTTCAACCACGCTGAATTAATGAGAGGAGCTCCGGGAAGCCATACAAGTCTTAACCAGGTGGTTAATTCCCCATTAAAACCAGAAGAAGATGAGGATAAGCACAAGCAGAGAGAAAAGACTGCGTAAGTTTCTGCAATTGCTCATTTGGTGCTATTGTTTCCTAACAAACATGCAGTGATCTTTTAACTCGCGAAGTTGGTGGTATTTCCCTAGACAAGGACAAGAAGAAAGAAGAGGCGTTCGACACCATATCTGTTAAGATTGCAGATCTAGGGAACGCATGTTGGACTGGTCACCACTTCACAAATGATATTCAGACAAGACAATATAGATCTCCTGAAGTCATTTTAGGATCAAAATGGGGTGCTAGTACTGATGTGTGGAGTATGGCTGCTATGGTATGTACAATTTACGAAATATTGTGGCTCTCGCCCGCGCAACCACTTTCAGTTTGCTCTGTGCTAATGAACATGTTCAGACTTTTGAGCTAATCACTGGCGACTACTTATTCGATCCCCAGTCCGGAACCAAATACGGCAAAGACGACGATCACATCGCGCAGATAATCGAGCTCATGGGACCCTTTCCCAAATCCCTTTGTCTAGCTGGAAAATGGTCGCAAGAAATATTCAACCGCAAAGGCGAGCTCCGAAACATCCACCGGCTTCGTCACTGGGCGCTCCCAGACGTGCTAAAGGAGAAATACCACTTCGAAGAAAAGGAGGCGAAGAGGGTAGCTGATTTCCTGACACCGATGCTAGAGTTGATACCGGAGAAGAGGGCAAATGCAGGTGGCATGGCGGGACACGAATGGCTGGGTGATGCCGCCGGGATGCAAGGGATTGGGATCAAGGGGCTTGAGGTTGGGAGTAGAGGGGAGGGAATCGAAGGTTGGGCTACGGAAGTCAAGAAGCGGTAGAGGATATTTTCCATCTTGTTCAGGCTTTATACGTATAAGAAAGCCTGTCATGGGAAACGGAAGGAAAGAGGCTTTGTGTGGTTCTTAGATGGTTAAGGAACTTGTTCAGCATGGAGGGTTTTTGGTAGACGCATGCATGGAATTGTTCAGCGTTTGTCTGGATTCACCCGCCTCCTGTCCCGTTCTGTTACGTTCCCTTTGCTACCTGCCCGCATCTCTGGATATCATGGGAGGTGTGAGAGAGATATACTTTGGCATTTGATTGGAGATACGTGCTCCAAAAAAGCTAAATACATACAGTTCAATGGTTGTACACTTTCATGTGTAGCTGGGATAGCTTTGGCGTTGGTAGATAGATTTTTGCAGCCTTGAACCAGGCTGTATAATGCGATGTTTATGGTGCCCAATCATGCTCTCTGGCTTGTGCCGGTGATACGTGACTCTGGATATCTTGATAGTTATCTCATTGAGATTTCAGTTTCCTCCGAGGGATATGAGACAAGAATAGATCAAGATTAACAATATTCAACTTCTGACCCCTTGAGTGTCCTTCCTCAGAATTCCAAAAACCTCTTCACTTCTGAAATCTTCATAGATACTTGCCACCCCCACGTGACATTTCCCATCTCACGCATTTATACATATATTAATGTACAACCCTCCTGAGGATATTTAAGGTTATATACACGAGATTCCCATTCCACAACACCCACCTACCAACCACCAACCATCTCTCTTTCCCATCCCATCCCCCCCCCCCAAACATATCTCAAATCACGTAACCTATCACTAACCAAGCCAACATCGTTTTTATTTATTTATTTTGTTGCACGTCGCACTGCCAAAAGCCATTTTTAGAAGAAGAGGATATAACCACTCGTCAATGCGTAAGGTGAGGGATGAGGGATGAGGGATGAGGGATGAGGCGTGCCCGCTCGCTAAGAACGCATTCGTTCATTCATTCAGCCTCATCCTCCTCGAGCGTCATGCTCCATGCCATAAGCCGCAGCCCACGCACGCACGCATGTATGTGGAACGCACATGGTAAAACAGATGGGGTGGGTTCGTTCGTTCTAATGCGGTGAGTGGTAGGATGTGTTTAACAATTAACCCCCCAAAAAAGGAGAGGATTTGCATCTATTCTTTGTCTTGTTGGGTGGGCTTTTTTGGCAAGTTGCACGTCGTGGTTTTGCGTGATATTTTTAGATGGGGGAGGGAGGGCCTTTGGCGCGGGGGTGAGATGGACCGGACCGCCGAACTGGACTGGGGCATTAAGAGTAGTGATGGATGGGTGGAGGATGAGCGAGAGGAATGTTTGTTGCAAGTCGCGGTTTGTGATAATTTTAGATTTTGTAGAATATGTTAGGATGGGGAGGTATGGCTTATCGGCTGGGACGCTGCACTTTTGCGAGGCTGTTTACCATGTTGCTATGAAGTAGTTTTGACCTCATGGGGAACGGAATCAGGCGACTCTGAACGCATTGGAAGTTTTAGGTACAATGAATGTAACATCTGGCAGTGGAAAGCGGTGCAGAAAAGAGAGCACTTGATAATTATGAGAATATCAAAACATGGTGATAGTCATTTTGTATGCCTTGTCCGTCCCAGTCATAATGCACAATATACAGAAATCCCCATCCCAAACGCCTCCAACTCTCCTGCTGAATACACAAGAAAACCCTCAATGAATCCCAGATCAAACTTTACAGGTCATACATCACCAAATCTCGATCCCCTTTGCTTGGGCTTCGATTACCCTTACTAGGACTCCGGTTGCCTTTGCTGGGACTTCTCGACTCCTTACTCGGGCTTCGCATTGGAGTCTGACTAGGCATCACCTGAGGGTACTGTGTGTTTCCGTATATATCATATCCGTGGCTATTATGTAGCGGGGTTTGAGGTACTCCGCCCCAGGATGGTTGGTGCGTGAAGTACGGAGGCATGTGTGGCATGTGAAGGCTTGGTTGCGATTTTGATCGGAACATGCCAAATGCGAGATTGTTAACTGTAATAGAGACTGTGATGATGATGAGGACGAAGATCTGTGTTACTATTAGTACAATGTTAACGAATAGATAGGATCCGACATACCATTGCTTTCCAACTGATAGGCTCTACGAAACTGTTGAAAATCTCCGCAAACGTCTTCGCACTGATCTTCGCCCTACCAGTTCCATCTGGATCCTTATTCATACACAATTCCCATGCATTGCACACCTTGTCAAGTGCCGGTGCTCGCTTCGTATTATAACAGCCATTTATGGTATACTCATTTGCGCAAGTTGCCATCTCAGCCAATACCACTGATCGTACTTCATCCGAGGCTTTGTTAACATCGCCCCGAACACCTTGCCAGAAGCAATATAGAAGATAGATAAAGGCGAAAACAAGCGTAAAGTTCATTATGAGCTGTGCGTAATATGAGAGGATATTTGGTAAATTCGGCCGGGCATCTATTCCATCGAGTAAATTTCCAAACCAGCTTTTAGAGGGTTGCCCATTGTGCATATTCTTCTCCTTAACTCTCTCTTCACCTTCAGATTCCGAATCCGAGCCGGCTCTGGTTATAAGAGCGTGCTCTCGATCAATGCGCTTTCTTTTCCGAGCTTTGTTGAGAATAGCATTTCCGTATTTGCCCTGTCGTCGATCAGCCCTGGATGGGCTATTGCCAGTAAATCCATTCCCGTATCGACCAAAAATAGGAGCCTTGCTGGGGCCGCCTAGTCCTATTGCTGTCATAGTTTTCGTTATGGACTTTGGATCTGGCGTGTCTTCTGCATCGGCATCTGTGTTATCGGCTGGGGAGGATTCAGCACCTGAGACCTCAGAGAAGAATTCTTGGTCGAAAGGCTTTCTCGGAGTCGTGAAAGAGGGATTGCGGAATTGTGGTGC
>Ga0247807_10000880_pt1 | contig 18317 bp, 15 predicted proteins | sample UWRJL074202C1_FD_179931 | JGI IMG/M metagenome (GOLD analysis project Ga0247807, IMG submission 179931) | Plant litter microbial communities from Arlington Agricultural Research Station in Wisconsin, United States - UWRJ-L074-202C-1 | ecosystem: Environmental > Terrestrial > Plant litter >...
TAATTACATTGTTTGAAAAAGAGTAGCGGTAGTCAATCTTGTACTGTTCCGAGACTGTTAGCTCCTTTAGCTGGATACCATATATGCCCTGGTCGGGAATTTCGACCTCTCCTAAATGCAAAAGGTGCGGAGCAGCTGTGTAGAAACTACATAACCTGTTCTGAAAGGAGCCTTCAGCAAGCAACACAATATATGATGGAATTGACCAGAGTTAGATCGGGATTCTGAGTAGCTAATACGCTCTAGAGCTTAAAGAAGTGGTATAATGGCAGAAGCTGGGTGCAACGCTGTGGTAATACAATTTTGATTCTTAGACTTGGATACTCTAGCTAGACGTATCACCTCGTTCAATAATGATACAGACATCTCGAACCCACATTGAGCCATCCGAGCTAACAACATATTGAGCCTCGTCAGTTGTCCGAAAATTTAGGCCAGCGTGTTAACCAGTTCCAAGCCTTTGGGACATCATGCTTTGATTCATGCTCAGGCTCTCTTCGAAACCGAGCGCCTTTGCTATCCCCAACAGGCGGCTGTGGGCTCTCAGGTGGTAGAGCTGGAGTAAGATCCGGGGGTTTCATAGAAGGCCATATGAGATTCATCGGCGGAACTATGGTTTTCTGGTGCTTCATCTGCAGTGCCTCCAGAGCCACAGCTTCTTTTACAAGGTCGAACAGACCAATAATTTGCTCCCCGCGGTTTATAAGGTTTGTGATAAACACGTAGCCCTCTGTGGTAGACGCTGCTCCCTTACTGATGAGGCATATCTGGTTGCTCATATGTCCCTTAAAGTGTCGACTAATCACGGCGATCGATTTTATGATATCGAAATTTTCGAGTGATTGATACCTATCTCCCTCCCGCCAAATCGTCTGCACGCTTTTGATCCAGTCTTCAAGTGAAGTATCGGCACGCCAACCAAGGTCAAGCGTCATCACATTGCGTAAGCACATCTCCAAGACTTTCGCGTCCATCGAGCACCTTTTATCATCCTCAGAAAGGCTATTTCTCCCGTCCAATTGTTTGTTGACATCCCGAAAATACCTCTCAATCTGCTTATAGAAGCAGTGGGGACTCCTACGGGCCATAACCGCAGGGCCGTTCTGTATTGTCTCTCTGGTTGGCATAGTGGCTTAATAGCTTCCTGAATGTAAAAGGAGTGGAGATGTTTGTATAGTCTTAGGACTTACTCTAATTTGAAATGCAGATGTGCTTCACTAATACAACGAGCGTTAGGGTGAGATGACTCGTCCTTTATGCTAGATTGATTCACTTGTGTCACTTAGACGTGCATTCCAGTCATCCTCAAAATCACCCAAAAGAATGTCCCCCTACTCTTTGCTTTATTTAACGTACAAAGTACTATTCAAAACCTCCGCCTATAGAATTCAAATGCCAAGAACCTGTGTATACTGAATAGCACTGGGAAGCTGTAATGAAGTCATGAATAAAGAGTTGGAAAGACGGATAATAAAGTGATTCGAGCACTAAGCTAATTATAGCTTCAACGGTCTACCATATATTACTTTTATAATGCTATGGATATTCTGGGTTATCGAAACAGAGAAATACGTCTTTAAAGCAATTCTTTTCTCCGTCACAGCATTGGCTATCTTACTTTTTGAGACATATTCTCTCATGAAGGTACTACAAACCAATGCTTCTTAGACGTATGTTAATGTTGTTGCTATTTCGTGACATAGTATTTTCTCAGTGATGTTGTAGGGGAATAGATTGTGTTCTCGGCAACCTAACATCGGCTCGGGTGTGGGAATATCATGACGCTAGAGATCCCGCACAAGACACATTTACAACACCGACAGCGCATCCACTCTTCTGTCAACACAACTCACAATCCACCGCCCATCTATCAATTGACTCTCAATATGGGTATCTCAAAGCTCACATCCTTGGCCATCCTGGCTCTGCGCACAGTCAGTGTGTTTGCAGCTGTCCAAGATTCCGTAAGCTCCTCTCAAGCTCCAGCAAGCTACAAACAGCTCTAACCATCACGTCATTAGACCCTAGAGGAAGACATTGCAGCAGCAAAGACTCCAAATTTGGCAGTCAGCGTCAGCGCTGCATTCCCAGAGGCAGAGATCTTTGGAGTGAAGCTTGTCAACAATCGTGCTTCCAAAGCACTACTCTCATTCTCCAATGACGAGGCCGAGCCAGTCACCATCTCGATTGTTGGTGGTGCCCTCTCTTCCAACGCGCCCCTAGCTGCCAACGCTCCTGCCTCAAGCCTGATCGTCCGCAACTTGACTGCCACCCGATACGATGTTGAGATCCCCGCTGGCGAAAAGCAGACCCTGCCATATAGCTTCACTACGGACCTTCAACCTCAAGAATTGAGATTGAATTTGATCGCTGTGGTTACAAGCTTGAAGGGTGAGGTCTATCAGATCCAGGCCTACAACGAGACAATCTCTGTTGTCGATGCCGCTCTTAGCGTTTTTGACCCCCAGGTGTATGTATTCAAAGCCTTTTCATATACGAATAATGACTAACACAGCTTTAGCATCTTCCTATACCTATTCCTTCTTGCTGGTTTCGGTGGAACTCTATACTTTGTATACAAGACCTGGATCGAAACCCTCTTCCCACAGACTAAGCGCGGTGGAAAGGGTGGTGAGCGAGCCAAGCGTTCATCTGGAGGAAGCAAGCAAGCTGTGGCCCCTAAGGACCAGATCTCTGTTATTGGTGCTGATGGACCAGCTGTCACCACTGGGGCTTTGGCGAAACAGGCTTATGACGAGAGCTGGATCCCAGACCACCACATCAACCGCCCCAAGGCAAAGCGTGTTCAAAGCACCGGCAAGAAGGTCAAAGTTGTGGAATAATTGGCCACCGGCATGATGTGCATGTGTGAGAGTGTAAAAGGGGTGTATGATTGTTTGAAGCATAGGCCGGAGGGCAAATAAATGGGAACGGCATTTGGATAAGGCTCATTCTGAATTTGGAAACTGTAGTATACTTCAAAAGCGCTATCCAGACACCAATAACATATCACTTTGAGAAACAATACCCACTCTTTATCCCCTAAAGTCTTATATGCTCTTAAGATAATTTGAGATTCCACAATGGCAATGTCAGTCTTCTTGAACATTATCACCTCATGAATACACAGCATTTCGAATCAGCGTGATCCGAGGCGCATCTCGATGATCTGAAAGATTCAAACGGATACCATGACTCTGCACATCTGCATACAGCTAATGTGTGACGCCATTGTATGTCTCAGAGTCCAAATATACTCTCCGTTGACAATAACTCTAGAAAACATGAACAAGTATAGTCATTCACGTTTGCTCACGGTTCCTTCATAACAATACCCGTTTGAGTTGCCATGTCGCTGATCTATTCTGCCGTTGAGATGAGAATTGTTCAACCGCGCCTAGGGTGGAGGTGAAATCCTGCATTTTGTATAAGTACTGTGTTAGATATGGCAATTTAGAACCTCGGATACCATACCATTGCCAGAAGCGCCTAGCCTTGGTGATTGCCATGGATTCAAGGCTTTGCACCAGCGCTATTTTGAAATAAGTTTTCAAGGCGTTGGTAGTGTGAAGCATAAAAAGTGAGGTGTACATCTACGTACATTTCGCAAGCTTGAGGGGTTGTGATATAAGTCTGAGAGAGAGAGAGAGAGCTAATAGACTGTCGGTTGCAGCTCCTTCGAGTCAAGTTTAGAACATCGATACCATCATAGATAAAAACGGTAGAATCGGAACAGATATATTTGATCAGTATAAGCCCTGGCAAATTCTCGTTTTTTTTTTATTATTGCAACGGATTATGAGTGAAGCTTTTATAATATGAAAAATAAAAAAGCCAGTAGCAGTGGGGCTTTTTCAAACAAAGAGTAGAAGGATTTATCGTGCTTAATAGACTAAAAAACTTCAGATATGAGATGGCCGTTTATGTGCTATGGATATGATCTCAGCTACCTATGGCAAACAGCGCATTTGAAAATGAACGGTAACTTAAGTCCGTGAGAAGGAGGTAAACGCACTGATTCAACACCCCTAGGGTCTAAAGTGTACCAGAGCAGAATATTTCCCCGCTCCACTGGGTACGGGTCTTGGAACAGACGGTAAAGATTTTGCATGTTACGATCAAAATGTCAAGGTGTTTTGAACAAGGTAGACTTGTTGAAATGCTTCAAGCGACGTTGGCGGTGGAGGGTATGATGTATTGCCGAAATCTAGTCCGTACATATTAAGATATGTAATCGGACCCCAAGGTTGCGTCCTTGCCCTCTGCTTCCAGAGTAATCTTGACTATGAGGGTTTGATGGTGAGGCTTTGGAGTTGATAGCCCTATTCAGTATTTATATTGCAAATCATCTTACTCGCTGTAGAAATTCGCTCCCCAGATTCAAGAATAGGACGCCAGTCTGTTTTCTAGGTATTGAAAAGGGCTTGACCAAGTAGCGCTTTAGAAAATTGTTGAGCTTTTCATAGACTACATATGTAATGCCGTGTAAATGAAACTTAGTTCCAGTTTAAAACGTCTTGTTGTACTATTTTATATAGTCGTTCTAGAATACGTCGTCGTCTTAATCTAGCAATCACACGATCTGCAGCTTCTGTTGATCAATTTTTGGTCCTTTGCGACCTGCTTGCTTACCGCAGCTTCTCGTCACATACAATTGCAAGTAAAGCTCTGTCACACAATAATTAGATATATTGTCTCATATAAGAGAGAAGGGCCAAGGTCTCGCCTAAAAAGGGGGATAAGGGGGGTGGCGCAGGTATATAATAACGAACCTTAGAGTGGCTAGAGACCACATCTAAAATCCCACACGACAACCGAGGTTTCCGCGTCCCCTTTCCCCTCGCACATGTCACACCAACTTTCCAACCGGGAAGCGAGCTTGTCAACACTCTTACCCCAGGTTTCAAAAAGAACGATTACCTCCACATTTTCTAATATGAATCCATTTCTATCCTCCTCATTACTTCCCTCAAATCATCACGTACCTCCTTGAGATTCCAATTCCTTACCTTTATCACATACCGCAACCATGGCAGCCCAAGGCCCCATAACCACATCCCTCACCACCCTCCTCAACATCAAACACCCCATCCTCCTCGCCGGAATGGCACGCACAAGCGGCGGCCCCCTCGCAGCCGCCGTATCTAACGCCGGTGGGCTCGGCTGCATTGGTGGGTTAGGGTACACGCCCACACAGCTTCGCGAAATCATCCACGAGCTCAAGGCCAACCTAGCCTCGCCGGACCTCTCGTTTGGCGTGGATCTCGCCCTGCCCAAAGTCGGCGAAGGCGCTCGGAAAACAAACCATGACTATACGCATGGCCAGCTGGACGATCTGATCACGGTGACGATCGAGGAGGGAGCCAAACTGTTCATCAGCGCGGTGGGTATCCCACCCCCTCATGTAGTGAAGCGGCTGCATGATGCGGGTATCTTGATCATGAATATGGTTGGGGCGCCGAAACATGCAAAGAAGGCTTTGGACGCGGGTGTTGATATTGTGTGTGCGCAAGGTGGCGAGGGTGGTGGACATACCGGGGACATCCCCAACTCAATTCTAATTCCATCGGTGGTGGACGTGGCGAGACAATATAGACCGAAGATGCTGGGAGGCCAAACTGCGATGGTTGTTGCTGCTGGCGGTATTTACAATGGGAGAACTCTGGCGGCTAGCTTGATGCAGGGTGCGGCTGGAGTGTGGGTTGGGACGAGGTTTGTGGCGTGCACGGAGGCAGGATGTAGCCAGGCCCATAAAGAAAGTGTTGTTACTGCAACCTTTGAGGATACGCTGAGGACGCTGGTTGTTAGTGGGCGACCTTTGAGAGTAAGACGGAATGAGTGGGTTGATAAATGGGAGGCTCAGCCTGCGAAGATCAAGGAGTTGACCGAAAGCGGCGTGGTTCCCATTGAGTACGATATGGAGGCTGGAAACGATGTGGACATTCCTCATTTGATGGGAGTTGTGGCAGGTGTTATCAAAGAGATACAGCCAGCACGTCAAATTGTTGATGAAATGGTAGCAGAGGCAGTCGAGCAGCTGAAACTAGCCCAGACATTCTTGGGAGGATCTAAGAGCAAGCTATAGGGTAATGGAGAAGACTCGGATCACTTTATTGTACATTTAGATAGGCGCTTATACGAATATGTCTCATAATAAATTTGGATCTCTGATTGCTGCAAAAAGACGTGTTACCGACATCTGTTGATCCTGAAGGCATTGCCGCTAGAGGCTCTCGTTTGTGTAACATCGTCTATGCATTAAGTCACAGTCGCGCAACCATGACCTTGCCATCTCAAAGGTGGGCAATGCGTCCAAGCGATAAACTCGCCTTGATGTTATTATAAATCCTTGACCTGATATTAGTTGGTGGGTTTAATCTCAACAGCGAATCCAGGATCAGCTCGTAAACCATCCTAGAAGTAAGCTATTTGCCTGCACCATCAACAGGGCAATACATTATAGAACGTGATTCGGGCTTTCCCATACCATCATCTGTCAACTAAGATTGTAGAACAAACCGGCATCATGAGAGATTTATCCCCGATAATGAATGACCATTCGATGGTATTTTTCGCTCACCATTGAAAGCTAGATTCTATTGTCCACATTGTAACCTATACGTTCGAAGTCTAGCAAGTTTTGAATTCTATTTAGAGCCATCAAACACAGGATTGTGAGCATTTCAGCCCAAAGCATCAGGGGCGGTCGGGATTGACAAGCTCTTCTACCCATAGCAGTCAAAAACATGTCAAGCTACTGAGCACAATGAAAGTAGCGTTGAACCAATATCCTAACTTCCCTACACGCCACAAATACTATGAAAGCTGGCTCTAGGTCTAGGTGAGTCAACTAAGTATCTTTGGTTGAATCTCAATGCTCAATGTATGGAAACGTATCATATGATTTGGCGAGGTCGTCCATAAAAAGTTTAGATGATCTACCGTTTCCTTTACATTGAGCAAGTACCGACTTGACAGGTAGCCTTCTTTAGTTCTTACATATGCATAATGGAAAAATTCTTGCATATGCACGCCTTTGGCTGTCTACTGGACGCCGCAGGCTTCAGTACGACCTGACTGATCATAAGCTCAGCAATTATGGATAGCTTGGCAGACATATCGAGAGAGGTCTTTTTGGTTAGCAGATCTTCCTAAACCCTCCTGATGGTTTTTCTACCTATCGCAGGATCGAGCCAGTACACCAGGCTAACTCCCAATATGGACATCTTTGAAGCTACTCACAAGAAGAAGAAGTAGAAGAGGAAGAAGAAGAAGAAGAAGAGGTACAGCATAGAGATATAGAGACACATCCGCGTCTGGTCGGGATACTTTACCCTGACGCCGATGTCAAGTAGACGCTAATCCCAGTTAGGCCTAGCCCGCGGTAAGTTTAACGCCGATCACACGATCAGCGGTGTTTAGACGGACGATTGGTGTTTAGGGGTTGACTTCTCCAGCGTATTCAGCGTATTTAACATGTGAATCCCTTACTTAGTGGCGGTCCACCCTCGTGATCTGTTCCATTTCCGTGCCCCAAAAAACCCTACGTCCGCCAATAGGCTTGCTGGTATAACACCTCAAACTTTGATACTGGGCTTCCCCGCTGTGTTGCTCTGCTGTGTGCTGTTTACACTTCACTCTCACTTCTGACCTCGCCCGTCTTCCCTCTTTTCTCTTCAAGTCTTTCGCTACATGACCTACATGACCAGGTTTGATACCCCGTGTTGTGCTTGTTGAAACATTGAAACAATTGAAATAGCTGTCTCGGCGGCAGACATTCTGGAACCGTAGTGGAGTTCAGCATTACCCAACGGACCATCCCTTGGAACAGCCGCCGCAACGTCACGCACATATTTTACCATCTCGAGAAAACCCCAGAACAAGAAGCAGCATATTCAAGAGTTGGAACCTGGGAGATCACACGGGCTGGGAACTGTCTGCAGAGTATTATATCCTGTTGATTCTAGTCAGCACTGTTCAGCAGCAATAGCTCGACAAATATGGCTTCAAGCCCTCCAATCTATCGTCCGGTTCCAAGGAGGCCGTTCAACCACAGTGCAGTGCCGCAGCAACCTCCTAGTCCTCTCCTCGGACCAGCACCGATCGAAGATACGCCCAGTCGAACACACTCCATTCTCAATCTCACATCCTCAACACTTCTCGGGATCTACTCGCCCACCGGAGACTATTCGTCAGACCGCGAAGAACTTTCTACCCCGTGGGGAGTTGGTGCAGAATCACCGCAGGCTTCTCCTAGACCATATCGGCGGAAGTCTGTGGTGCGACCGGCTGCCTCGGGTCCACTTGTTGCAATTGGTTTGGTGCTGCGAGGAGTTACACTATTTGGGCTGGGGATGTTATACGGATTATTGGTCAAGCATCTACACAACGACAGAAAGTTTGCTCCGTTTCCAGTCGAGGGGATCATCAAGCCAACAGGCGAGTGGAGGTATCTTATTTTCTGGGGTATTGCTGGCGTAGCATTGGGGAGTTTGCTGCCATGGGTTGATACACTTTGGGACGAAAAAGAAAACGAAAACTCGGAGCCCAATGAAACGATCAAGGAGAGGAGAGCAAGCAGCAAGGATCCTGCTGAGTTGGATGCTAGCGGTATTTTTGGTGCAGACTGGACTCCCGTCATAAGAAGTATAGGAGCGTTTGTAGGGATTGCCTTTGCCATAGTACGTTTATATCCTCGTTTCTCTTGCCAATAGCACGTCATGGCATTATTCAGGTTCACTAACACATTTACAGAGGAAGCTTCCTTGGACATCAACCCTACAGGCTTCTCTTACGTTAGCTCTGGTGAATCCAGTTCTCTGGTATATCATTGACCGCTCCAAGCCCGGCTTTGTGCTCTCCGTTCTAGTTGGATCCTTTGGTTCGGCGCTTCTATTATTATCCAACCCAGAGATGATGCCCTCACCAGCCGCATCTGCGTATGCAAGAAACAGTACGCATCCACATCAACCATCCCACGGCCTTGGAGGCTTAGAGATGTATGTCAGTAGAGAGAGTCTTGAGGGTGGAATCTGGATCCTCAGTGTGTTATTTTGTTCTTGTGTTTGTTTTGGAAATATCGGAAGGCGTCTAGCTCTCAGCGGAGGTAGAAATGGCATCGGAAACGGATAAAATCAAAATGTGGATATTAGGAAGGCGGTATGGGTTGCATAGGGCGGAGGAATTTAAAAATCGCATTTTTGGATGGATATATCATCGCATCAACGGTATTCGGAACGGGTGGGAGGGATATACCACGGAGACCTCTGGTTTCTCGAGCACTCCGCGCTTTTATGACTAGCGTTAACCTAATAATAATTTTGCCAATGGCGATAAGGTGTATACTTTGCTTATGATTCGTGCGAGCGGGGCCCTGGATTTGGAGTGCTCGAGAGGTTTGAAAAGTACGCAGCCATGACTCGCCTAGCCACGCCGCCGCCGCCCAAGAACCCGCCAGGTTTACTTGGCTATCTCCCAAATGCACTCTCCCTCATCATCTGTATCAAACAGGGCGACGGCATGCAATGCAGCATGGTTCCGAGAATCACATCCAACCAAGAACTTTGATCACCTTGGAATCGAGCCTGGGTGACGCTTTTGCAGAAATCCGGCTGTGAGAGCCTGACAAAATCTTAGGATCGCATATGTAGGCCGCCATAACCATCTAACAGTCTATATCAGAACTTCAAGCGGTTAGGATGAGCTCTAATGAATCTTTACCTTTTGAAGTTGTGCATTTGAAATTGGGGTAGGAAACCTTTTGCTATTAGAAGATACCTTTGTTGATAGCACTAACTGTAGAAACTGTTGCTTAATGCTTGACGAACTTGCTTTTTTCATCATGACTGTTTATTTTCCCTGGTGAACGATTTCTTGCATATTAACCGTGTAGGGTTTAAACTAGTTCGAAAGCAATTATGTAGTGTACTTTTTAAAAAACTGGAAGAGTATGCTGCTGGATGGAGTGTTCCAAATGACAGCAGCCATCCTCACTCATTCACAACATCTCTTGAAATTCGAAGCTCAAAAGTCACAGAATGATTGCTTTCAAATACCTCTAGTATCTCTACCCACAGCTTACACTTGATTCGATGTGTTTGATACTTTCAAAACTTTTCTTCCCTTTTCAAATGTGGTCATTACAGTGCCACCTTAATGAACTGGAAGGCTATGGTGCCTTTCCAACAATTCACCGTCGTAATGATTTAATTATGTCCGACATCTGATATACATAGTTGACATGGTCTCGTCATCTATTTCAAAGGTGAAGTTGTGGTTGGATCAATGATGCACGTAAAGTATTTGTTGTGACACCCAAAAGCTGAGGGCGACATCGTTAGTTAGCGTCAGTGTGACAGAAGGATCTCCAAATCCAGGTCGGAACAAAGGCCACCACAGTGAACACTGCAACACCGAGAGCCATGCATCCCATAAATGCAAATCCATAGTGAACAGTAGCCAAAGTAGAGTAGAAATGCTAGATATTCACTCCCCTAAAATCAGAAAACCCTATTCCCCCTCCCAGATAACTAGCGAGACTACCTACTTAGGCCCCCCTCCCCCAAAGCCCACCTCTTTCACATCGAATTAATACCACCACCAACGCCCGACCGAAAAAACATCGACCTCGCCCACATCACGACTCTTCCATCTAAATATTCATCGGGCCTCTCTTCTTACTCTCCTTTCCCTGATATTACGCTCCTTTACAGATTAATTTTGCATTCATTTTCCATCGTGATCGATGGTTTGGTAGTATGAGCTCGCGACCGCAGCCGGATCGTACACGGCTCTTACGATCAAAAAAGGAGCAGTTGCAGTAAGTCACGATTAACAATTACGGGAATCAATTGCGCGCGCGATGCTAATTATTATAGGGCCGTTGTCACGTCGAGAAAAAGGAAGCTGATCGAGTTGTACGCCGTTTGTGTCTCTGATGGACCTTTGCCAACTATCTCCTATGACTCCATCGACGCGCCACCTCCCGATACGGAGGAGCATCGCTTTCTAGAAGTCTCAGACATCCAGCAGTATGTTAACATTATGGCAGATACCTTTAGGGCTGGGCTGACTGCATCAGAAACCGCTTCTTCGATGAAAAGAACCTCCCAACGCGTCGTCAATTACGGTCGGATACTTCCAAAAAACGCTCCCCTATCCGGAAAGTAAGTCCCGATGCGCGAAACGGCGATTCCTTGCGCGCGGCGACGAAATTACAGCGTGACGGGTCGAAACCTAGGAAGAGTCGAGCCCCAACTCCGACTTCGAGGAACGATGAAGGGCAAGGAGGAGATCCCAGTGCTGAGGGTTTAGGTGGCCAAGGACAGCCTATGCAAAGATCGACTTCGAAGGGCTCGCAGACCGATCTACCTGCAGATTCGTCCGCTGTGCTGAACGAAATAGTGGAGGAAACTTTTGAGAATGCAACGCGCCCACAACCCAATTCACCTAACGATGCGGTACCCCCAGGCCAGTTGGAAAGTGAGAAGGTACGGCAGCTGGAGAGTAGGCCGAATAGCCCAGGTGTTGATCCACGGAAAGCCATGCCAATTTTGGCGGAAGATGCTGCGAGACTGGATGAACCGCTTGTGAATGGACTTGGATCGCATGATGGACCACCACACAAAGCTTTGACGGCACATCTACCTCCAAAGGAAGTCCAGGAGCGACATCTGAAGGAGGCACGCCAGCACAAGGACCATCTTTCAATCAACCTCCCCCCTCGAGATGGTAGTCGGGCTGGAGAATCACTTTCCTCACCTGGCTCGACCAGTGCACATTCTGCAACTACGCCTGCTTTGCACGAAGTCTCGACCGACACTAGTCCCGACCATGAAGGCCGGTACGATGCTGAGAGGTTAGAAAAAGATAGCGAATCTAGAACGCCTATAGACGATGGGAGATCTGCAGAGGAAATTGCGGAGTCCGAGGCTAAGGAGCGCATACGCCAGGCACAGATGGCTATTACCCGGAACGAAATACTCAAGAGTGGCGGTATTACACCTGAAGAGCAGTTGCAGTTGGAAGGTCAAGCTGCGATAGAACGTCCCGAGGAGCCAATGGCGGGAGTCGAATCAAGTGTGTCGGAACAAATCGATGCGAATTCTCTAACCAAAGAGACTAGTGAGGCTGTTCAGGATATCTTGGATGACAATCAGGAGACCGATAGGGAAGCGAAGTCTAGTGGAGATACAGCTATGGGTGGAATGGAGACAACAAACATACAACCCGAAGGAGTTCGACCTTCTGAGATTCCAGACTCCGAGGCTGACGACACGCCATCATCATCTTTTGTGAATGCAGATTCGAACACTGTGTCTGACGATGCTGCGAGCAAACATCCTGCTGCGAGCAATTCTGAAATTTCACAATCAGTCGATGCGCCGGACTCTGAAAAACCTGATCAGCCAAAGAAACCCAGCGTCACCATTCCGTCAAATTCCCGAAGAGAACTTACGCCTGTTACCCCAGTATTGGAGAGAATGACAACAAGGGTTTCGTCGGGTGCAATGAGACACAAGTCTGTGTCTGAAATCTTAGGAGAGATTCCTCGACCGAATACCAATGTCAGTTCAGATCGAAATGGCCCAAAACTTATCACCGACACCGAATCCAATGGCGTTTCTAGCTCCCCACGGAGTGCCACGCCTCAATCACCCGGAGCCAGAAAAAGTCTCCTCGAAAAGGTGAAGGAGAAGGAACGCAGTAAACTATCAAAAGTAGTATTCGCGAAGCAACCAGCCAAGCAGAGCGACTCTATCAAAATGCCGAATGGAAATCAGCTCTCTGTGGAAGCAAACGAAGACTATTTCAACCCACTGTTTCTCGCCGCGGCAGAAGGGGCAGATCGTTCAACATTGGAAAGCCTTCTAAGTAAAGCACATAAGACAATCTCAACCGAAAATGCTTATGTACCACTTCTCGAAAATCAAGCTGTTAGGGTCCTTAATAGAATCTACAACTTGCAAAAGGCGGACAAATGGGCATTGAGACAACCAAAGCGATCAGATGAGCCACAACGTCCTTCAACCCACTGGGATGTAATGCTACAAGAAGCAAAATGGATGCGGACTGACTTCAGAGAGGAGCGGAAATGGAAGATGACTGTCGCGAGGAATCTTGCACTTGCCTGTGCGGAATGGCACGAAGCTAGCCCAGAGGACCGCAAGAAAATACAAGTTAATGCTACATCTCCTCCTCTAACGAAGGATGTCGAGATGGGAGAAGCATCAAGTCCCGCACAGGATACGCCTGATCTTGTATCATCGGCAGACCTCTACTCTTCCATGGATGAAGATGAAGAGCCTCGCTTAGACTTTCCAGAAACCGTTGCACCATTTGCGATATTCGGTCTTCAGGATGACGATGTTGTTTTTGGCCTGAGAAACTCACCTACTGCTCACCAGCTGCTTGATGAACTTCCCATGTACGGCATGCCTCTCTGTGTTCCATCCTCAGAACCTCCCTCGAAAGGAGATCTTAATCCTGATCGATTCTGGAAGAGGGAAGCCCTACCTATTAGCAAGTATGTCGACGGCCGCATGGAGCTTCTGGATGAAGGGCCACCTCGTAAGAGAAGTCGCTTCAGTCATGAGGAAGAAGAGGATGATGAGGAGCAAATTATTTTTGGAGATGCCGGCCAACGGCGGCCTGTTCTTCCACCTGAGCAAATTGATGTTGCTCTATTCAACCCCGAGCATAAACATATTCGCGACCGCATTCATGCTGGCCATCAATTCAGGCCGCCTTCGGAGTATCCTATGCCACTACAGAGCTTCTTTGAAAACAGGCAATCTTCCCAATGGACATTACATGAAGACGACGATCTCCGACGCTATGTCCGAGATTATTCATACAATTGGTCTCTCATTGCGAACATGTTGCAGAGCAAGTCGATGTTCTCCTCAGGAGCCGAGCGACGAACTCCATGGGAATGTTTCGAACGATGGGTATCCTTAGAAGGCTTGCCTGGGGATATGCAGAAGACCCAATATTTCAGAGCATACACAAGTCGACTGGACGCTGCTAATAGAAATGTGACTGCCATGGCTGCCCAGCCACAGCAAGCAAATGCCAATGGTCAGATCCAACCTCCACGGAGAAGAACCACTTCTAGTGTCCGGGTTGAGCGTCGCAGAAATCAAAAACACCTTACCCTGGTTGATGCTATGAGAAAGCTGGCAAAGAAACGTGAGAATGCTGCCCAGAAACAGCAACAGGCCGCAGGTCTAGCTGCTTCTAGGAAGGCTCCTGACGCTGCCCAACAACGTGCCCCTCCTCGTACGCCTATGGAGTTCAGCAAGTTGAAGCACGAGCAGATGGAGAAAATGAGGGAGAACATGATGGCCATGCAACAGAGACAAGAGGCACAGCGACGAGTAAGTTTATCCACATTCTACATTACACTCTACAAGCCCTTTGTCCTATATTGTGTACGAGAACTCACAAAATACTGATTATAAATAGGCTATGATGCAACAGCGACAGCTACAGCAAAACGGCCAACAGCTAATGCCTCCCAATGGGCAGCAGCGACCTCCACAACCTAACGGTGTTCAAATGCCGAATGGTGTAAATGGCATGCCCAATCAAGGCGGTCAGAATCTCCAGGTACCTGGTCAGAACAGACCTCGACCCCCTCTACCTCCTCAAATGGCCAACCAAGGCATGCAAAATGGCCTCCGGCCTCCTCAAGGACTCATGAATGGCATTGTACCTCAAGCTCAAATGCAGGGTATGCAGGGCCAGATGCCTCTTCCAAATCCAGCTCTCGATGTTGGACTTATTAACCAAGCTCAATCCATTCAACAACAACAGCGCCAAGCTGTCCAGATGCGACAACAAGGCCATATGCCTGGTCCTGTCCACAACTCCCCTCCTAGAAACATGAACGGCATGTCACCTCCAGCTGGCTTCACCCCAATGCAAAATGGCAATATGATGGCCTTCGCTGCGAACGCAAATACAAATGTCTCCTCCCCAGGAGGCGGTCCATCTCCACAAGGCCTGGCAGGTTCTCCAAGAATGGGTCAAATCCCTCAGGCCAACCAGCAACAGACGATTCCCCAAGCACTTGAACGACAAATCCGCTCCCAATTTCCCAACGCCACCAATGAGCACATTATGATCATGATCAAAGAAGAGATTAATAAATCTTACCAGAAACGAAATGGTCTTGCACAGAGTGCCATGAACGCTGCAGCGGGTGGAAATATGAATATGGGCAATAATATGCTGGTACCAAATGGTGCCAGACTGCCCAGTGGAGTGGAATCTTCACCCCAGATGTACGCACAGATGCTGAGACAGCAGCAACAAGAGCAGCAACAGAAGGCTGCTCAGCAACAGGCTGCAGCACAGCAGACTAGTGCGGTGCCAAATCATCAGAGAACGCCTAGTGGGAACAACAGTGCAAAGTGATTTAGCGGTATTCAACTGTACGTAGATTTAGCTGCGGGGGGTGTCTGGGCTGTATAGATGGGCTTCATGGTGTACTGGGAACGCGTGTGGGATTGACATTGCTTTAGAGGTAGACTTGCCTTGTTGGTACACAGGGACAAATAGGTGCACGGCCCATAGGCTTTAGGGTTGACCATGAAATAATAAAATTATTAATCTGACTTGCCCTTTTATGTATGCTGTTCCTTGACAAATGATGAGAGATGTTTCCACTCTCAAAAGCTCAGGAAACAATTCTAGGAAAGAACTGCTTCATGGATGTATCACGTGACTAATTACAACGCTAAGCCCAAACCAGTAATTTATCAAACCTAGGCAACTTTCCTCTTGCTATGTATTATAGAGTCTAAGCTTCACCTCTCCCATCATTTCTTTCACAAATACCAAAAGCATGGCGCCCTCCCATGACGACTCTGCGCCTGCCCCGAAAATAGCAATCAAAGGCTTCTCCCTTTCCTCCAAGCCCAACAACTCCAAACCAGGCGCCAAACCACCACCGCCCAAACCCACGCTGGGAAAACGGCCGCGCAGCACTCTCAACGACGAGGATTCAGACTCGGACGAAAACCGAAACTCACGAGGGAAGCACGAGGCGGTTATCGAATTTGGCCAGGATGGCGCCAAAAGACGCGTGGAGATAAAGAAAGCGGCACCTTTGGTGATTGCGCGGCAAGGGAACAACGATTGGAGAACGAAGAAGGGGAGCAAGAACCTGTTACCCCCTGAGGTGCAAGCCCAGATGAGAGATAAAGAGGCACAGAAAGTCGCCGTTGCCGAGAAGGATGTTCTGAATGGCAAAGATGACGAGCCCGTGTGGGGATTGACTGTCAGGAAACGAGAGGCGGCTGAGGATGGGGATGGAGCAGCTGAGGCTGTGGCCACGGAAACGAAGGTCGAGGTCGAGACGGTACAGGAACCCGTCAAGCCAAGGACAGCAGAGGAAGAGGCTCTGGATGCGTTGCTCGGAAACGATAACAAGAAGAAGGGGCCTGCAATGGTAATTCCTGTCACTAGCGAAGTGGCGAATGCGCAGGATGCCGAAGATGATGCATACTGGAAAGCTATCCGTGAGGCTCCAGACGTTGCGACGCTAGAGGAATATGAGGCAGTTCCCGTTGAGGAGTTTGGGGCCGCATTGCTCAGAGGCATGGGATGGAATGGTGACGCGAAGGCAAGGGAAAAGAAGAAGGAGACCAAGCGGCGGCAAAACTTGCTAGGACTCGGTGCGAAACAGCTGGATGATGCAGAGGAATTAGGCGCCTGGGTGCAGCAAGCTGATACGAAGAGGTTGAAGCCCGCAGGTGATCGACGACCCGCAAGGAAGCCGAAGCCATCAGATTATAGACGTGACAAGGACAAGAGAGATGAGCGTAGGGACGAACGGGGTGGTGGTAGTTATAGGGATAGGGATAGGGACCGAGAGCGAGAGCGAGAGCGGAATGGTGGTCGTGACAGGTACGATGATAGGGATAGGGACCGAAGAAGATAGAATGATTGTAAAACTCGTCAACGTAGTGCACGAAGACGATGTAATATATCACTTAAATTTATGGATACAAATTGCTGCCGTACTAAAGCTGGAAATTACCAGCTGGTTTTTAAAATGCCGTCTATTCTTCTCATCTACCCAGTATTGAGTTTCTTCAACTCAAATGCACCTAGTGAGGCATGATCGATTGGGAGTCTAATCAGCAAAAGTTCCTTAGGAAAATTGACCCCTTACTCGACCCCAGCCATGGTATTGGCATCTTCTTTCAGTGTCGTCAATATATTCATAATGAAAGATTCTCGCAGTCTTCTAGCATGTTAGCTTGCCAGCCAACCGATTGTGAACTTTTCTCACTAAGCATGAAAGAGCGGCCTTTCATATAGAGTGTTACGTGATCATTACCTGGTGTGTAGAACAGTAAAGGTAGCTAGCATCATTATTTGGACGTGTTCTTCAGCCGAGAAAAATATTAAGCGAGATCTAAAAGGGGGGTCAGGCATGCCTTGTCCTTTCGAGTTGTGTTTTTTTTATCACTGATACAATTTTTAAAGTTATTATCATTTCACCTTAGACCCGCGACTGACCATATGATCAGGGGTTCTACATTATACAGAAGAAAGTTGATTTTAGAAGTGATCAACTGTTGACATACCAATTGTTGAGTAGGTGGCCATGCGAATTGTATTCGAACGCACTAGCAATTTTACGCAACGAAGATGTTTGTACTTGGATCTAACATTATACTATTGTAGGAACGTCAAAGCACCCACGACTAAAGTATCAATACCAGTACTGGCAGTTGGTTGTATCACTGGTGCAAAGTAAGCACTGTGATTGATGGGAAGCTGGTCCATCTGGCCAGCATCCTGCAAGTCCTGGAACTTCTTTGGATCTGACCCTCCGAAATGCCAGTAGCTATATGGAACCCCCTTGCCTCCTTTCTTGTTAGGTGCTTCCGTAGCCAATATTGAAAAGTCTTCGGATCCTCCTAGTGGTGGTGCATTGGCATCGTGTTTATCGCCAAAGTGCTTTGTGAAAGCTTCTGCGAGCTTGTTTGTCACTGTTTCGTCGTTGATGGTGAACGGGAAATTTGATGTAGATTCCCAGAGAGGTTCTTTGGTAGCTCCAGAGGCGTCGCACTCTGCCTTGACTATTCTCTTGATTGCAGCGAGGACCTTCGTTCTAGTCTCAGGCTTAACAGTTCGCACATTGATTTTGATTACAGCTTCGCTTGATATGATGTTTTCAGTATCTCCCGCCTGAACACTTCCTACTGTGACCACTGCGGCATCTTTGGGATCTACTTCTCTAGATACAACGGTTTGTAATCGGACGATAATATGTGCAGCCATTACAACGGGGTCAATTG
>Ga0247807_10000881_pt1 | contig 18316 bp, 10 predicted proteins | sample UWRJL074202C1_FD_179931 | JGI IMG/M metagenome (GOLD analysis project Ga0247807, IMG submission 179931) | Plant litter microbial communities from Arlington Agricultural Research Station in Wisconsin, United States - UWRJ-L074-202C-1 | ecosystem: Environmental > Terrestrial > Plant litter >...
AGCCCTTGTAATGGAGACTGCTTGGCCTACTCTGACCTGGCCCGTAGATCTACTATCTACCTTGGTTCCTGATAGTCTGGTCGCCGACAAGATTACACTAAATCTTGGGAGAAGGAAAAAAGAACCTTCTTTTGCACATAATCCGATCTAGTGCCATTCAAAGTATTACGTGTAGCGATAGAAATTTGAAGAAACTTCTAATTTCTACAGCCACCATGATTGAAGTATTTGATTACGGAGACGAAGAAGCTGCTGTGCCTTTGTTAAGTTTGATACAATATGATGCATTCCAGCAATAGATTAGGGTGTGTGAAGATCCAGAAACCCAGCAAGTTCAATTGCAGAACCTTTCATTCTTATAGGACAGGCTCGGAAACCTACAGTATGAACTCCAATTGAGCACCCTAAGTTTAAGAATCGAAGTCTATGATTTATTTCCATCTACCAAATCAAAACAAGACCATCCATAGCTATCCTCCGCTATCGTTATATCACTTGGACATAAAGCACCTCAAATCATCTAGGTTGGGAACTATCCCTTATACCAAAGATTTACGAAGTCTAATTATTTGTATGATTATCAGTCTCGTCCCCTCTGTGCCACTCTAGACGTCGAATTTAATTGTAGATGAAGGATGATAAGCTGTAAGAACAAGTTGAGTAGGGGGGCTCACTGCAATTGATCCAGAAACAAGGTGAGGAATATCCTTTCTTTATATTTTGAGTAATTATCCTGCTGCTAGCACAACTCCCTCCATCTTGCGACGAAGAGTTGAGCTCTCTTCGTCTTCCACATCAATCTCAATCTCCATCTTTGGTCGATTCTTGTTCAATCCTTCAAGTAATGTGCATGCCTTGCAGATCTCCTGGCTCGACATGTAACCACAATTCCTGCATATCCCCAAGGTCTGCCGCGTGAGCTTTTTACCTGGAATACTTCTTGTACTTCTCTTTTTGTTGGGTTTTAACTCGACTATATCAGGCTGCTGTACCTTCACATCCTTAGATGCTATAGAAGCGACGTCTACTTCCCGTCCAGCCGCATCTTCATCTGCTTGCAACTTCTTCTCCATATCAGCCATTTCTCCACCACTACTTCTCCCATTCGTACCACAGCCACTCGTACCCTCATCATCAGCACTTGATAACGAGACTTTTTGGCTCTTGCATTGACTTATGCCAGTAACTTCCTCTGGCACCAATTTTGCCATATCCTCACCACTCCTCACTACATCCAAGATCGCGCTTGGCCGTACTCTCTCTAAATTTTTGATCAGACTCCGTGCACTTCCTCTGAAAGCTTCTGGACTATACAAGCACTCGGTAGTGAAGTAATCAAGTTTCTTATGGTGTGCATACAGAACTATTTCTTTTTCATAAGCATATTTGAGCGGCTTACTTCTCCGTACCTCACTCGACTCATCTCCAGTGATAATACTCGTACTCCGAGCCAAGCGTGGCAGATCTCCCCTCAGTAGATTCATCAATATAGTCTCCGCCACATCGTCCGCATTATGTCCAGTCACCACATGGTTTATCCCTAACATTTTCGCCCCTCGATCCAGGGCCTGTCTCCGGAATACACCACAGTATGTACAGTTCCCTTTCTTTCCAATAACTTCCACGACTTGATCCATAGTCCATCCATATAGCTCGTCGTATCCCACGATCTTCAGGGGCATATCGTACTGCACGGCATTTCTCTTAACTGTTTCCAGGGAGTCATCCCGGTAGCCTTTGATTCCTTCATCGATTGAGAGTAGAACTAAGTCTAGACCATAACTATGACGTTCATTCAGGGTCTTTAGTACGGATGCCAGTACAGTAGAATCTTTTCCGCCGGATGCGCCTATGGCTATTCGATCTCCAGGAGAAAAAAGAGAGGTAGTGGTAATTGTGTGGTGTATTTCGGCTTCGAATATAGAGATGAAACAGGCTTTGCAGAGTTTTTGATGATTCTTTGGTCGTATAATTAAAGCTCGAGAGACTTCACATATGGCACACAGAGAAGGAGCCATTTTCCAAGAGCATAGACCTTCAACATGTATGGTTTAACTTCTCAATAAATTCGATCTTCATCAGTCATGTAAATTTCTTGATGCCTGAGGTTATGGAGGGGTCGATAAGTTTTTTTTGGCTTAGACTGCTCACGTGAACCTTAGCGTGCCAAGATTTCTGGAAAAGAAACTCGCACAAAGTCAGACCTCCAAAATCTTTTCCAGCCCATCGACTAATTCTTACGACAAAAATCGCTGCATCCTTTTCAGCGTCTACGATCATCATGGTAGGTCATTAACTCTTATCTCAATGAAGTGACAGGACTCGCCATAGCTCTCGTACCTCTACGAGTAATCGCACGTCGAGATGCGTTTCCCATCAATTGCCCGAGGGCGTTGATGATGATTTGGCTTGAGCTACATCTGTGCAGAAATGCCAGTGCAGTCTCTTTAGAGTTCAAAGAAGAATTAGTGAACAAATCGCTGATGTCTTCTTTTCTCAATGATAGCCTCCAAAGTCCGGAAAGAAGGCTGCTGCCGCCCCATTCCCCCAGTCCAAGGCTGGTGCAGGAGCCAAGAAGGCCCCAAAGGTACGTTCAATTCTTTCCTCGTCCATCATCGATGCTAATGAAGATAGAACCCTCTCATTGAGAAGCGCACCCGCAACTATGGTATCGGACAGGATATCCAGCCCGGTCGCAACCTCTCCCGTATGGTGAAGTGGCCCGAGTATGTTCGTCTCCAACGCCAAAAGAAGATCTTGAACCTCCGTCTCAAGGTCCCACCTGCGATTGCCCAGTTCCAGAACGTCCTCGACCGCAACACCGCCGCACAAGCCTTCAAGCTCTTCAACAAGTACCGCCCAGAGAGCAAGACCGAGAAGAAGGAGCGTCTGTTGAAGGAGGCCACCGCCATCAAGGAGGGCAAGAAGAAGGAGGATGTCAGCAAGAAGCCATACGCCGCCAAGTACGGTCTCAACCACGTTGTTGGTTTGATTGAGAACAAGAAGGCCTCTTTGGTTCTCATCCCTAACGATGTTGACCCCATTGAGTTGGTCATCTTCCTTCCAGCTTTGTGCCGAAAGATGGGTGTTCCATACGCCATCATCAAGGGTAAGGCCAGACTCGGCACGGTTGTCCACAAGAAAACCGCTGCTGTTCTTGCTTTGACCGAAGTCCGATCCGAGGATAAGTCTGAGTTGTCCAAATTAGTTTCTGCTATCAAGGAGGGTTACTCTGAGAAGTACGAGGAGGCTAAGAGACACTGGGGTGGTGGTATCATGGGTGCCAAGGCTAACGCCCGTACCGAGAAGAAGCGCAAGGCTCTCGAAAGTGCTATCAAGATCTAAAAGTCTCATGTTTGACGGGTACTGGTTGGCTGGCGTTTTTTATGATATTATGGCATGGGCTGTAGCTAGGATGGAAGCGCAGAATTCAAGCCGGATGATACCATACTTTTTTGATTCTCAAATATGACTCGAGTTTCGTTCACATCTTTTCTTTTTCTTTTTTTCTGCTTTGACAACTGCCGTTGATGCCCAGTATGTGTTGTCCCTTGGCCTAGCTAGATGCTATGGCTCAATTCGCTGTGACCATTAAGATGCTTTGAAGAAGCTATTACAAAGTCCTTGGCCGAGACTACAGACCTGGGCAACGTTGTCTTGGTTGTTACCCACTGTCCCTACAAAACGTTTGTGATGGAAGATCATTCTCAGACGCTCAATTATACATGGTGTTCCTCCCCCAGCCAAGCGGCGATGGTGATCATACGGAGCTGGTAAATTAAGCATCTGGGTTCTTCTCAAACAGCCGCGTCGTCGGTCCCAGACTCTCCGCCTCGCAGCATGAGTGATTATATCTCCACCATACGAGATACTCACCTTTTGCACTTCACCCCTTCTCCCATTTTCACCGCAAGCAAATGCCACCCACAACCGTAAACGCGATTGATGAAATCCCACGCCTGCCACATCTCCACGCCACCTTCGGCCAAGGCGGTAAAAGGTATTGCATGACCAGCAAAATCCGTGCTTTTGCGGCGTCCAACGTGAAGGTCCGATTCTTCGCAATTCAAAAACCGCAAGTGTTTTATCCTCCCGGACAGCCCGGGGGTCAAGGGGTGTCTGCGCACCACCCCCATGCCTCCATACGCTCTTTTCTCTCAAAAGGCCCCAACCTTTCCTTCGTGCCATTCCTACTTCTTCAAAAATCAGCTCACTTTTACATCACCTGCATTTTGCGCTCTACAGCTTTGTCTACGCTGCAACACTATCGGGGCAACCATTTAATCCATCTACAGCTGGTACAGTAGATCGTGGAGAACCCCCTGTTGTTTCTCATTGGAAGCTTATCCACCTCCGCGGGGAAATTCATCAGCAACCTACCAGAGAGCTCTATCACAGCCCTCAGCGCTTCCCCAGCCATTGAATATCCAATATCGCGGAGTTCGTTCATACCTGGAACGTAGAGCCCAGTTCTGTACCATTTGCAGGATATATATTGTTGCTAGCTTTTTGTTAGTCCCAAAAACATGGCCGGTGCGTATGGACAGACCCCACATTCCCACCCGGCCCGTACCATCGCCCTACCCAATATAGCGTTCTAAGTCGAAGCTCGAGTTCCGTGCATATAGCTTTTAAAGAGAATGACAAAGGTACTAATTGGAAGTTCGAGCAGAACGAGATCCTTACGAATATGCCTTAAGTTCCAATGCAGCATGGGCTGGTTATAAGAACCATCAAAACCCATCCTTCTTCCCCAAGCAAACAAAAGGCCAAACTCCCTCTATTTGTAAGTCTCCATATGACAACTCCCTTATGATTCAGAGATCTGGATGGAACTAGATGCAAATCCCAAAAATTAGGTCCCGAGCTAACAAACCCTAGTATGGATTGGCTGTTCCGATTCCCGCGTTCCTGAAACCACACTCTTGGGCTTACAGCCGGGAGATGTGTTTGTGCACCGTAATATCGCCAATGTGGTTTCGCCTACCGACATCTCCGTCTCCGCCGTTGTCGAATATGCTGTCATCCACCTCAAAGTCTCACACATAGTTTTATGCGGACATACGTGCTGCGGCGGTGCAGCTGCCGCTCTCGGTGATGCTCGCATCGGCGGGGTCCTAGATACCTGGCTCACCCCACTGCGTGCAGTCCGCAAAGCCAATGAAGAAGAACTAAAGGGGATACATGATGATGGGAAACGCGCGATCCGTTTGGCGGAGTTGAATGTCGAGCAGGGGGTTCAGGTGCTAAGTGCGAACTTTGTAGTAGAGGAGGCTATCAGGGAAAGAGGACTGAGGGTTCATGGTGTGCTCTATGATATTGGTTGTGGCAAGATTAGAGACCTTGGAGTAGGCTCCAAAGCACCAGAGGAGGAGGAGGTAGTCAAAGGGAAGCATGGGGTGCTAGTGTTCAGAGAGGGGAGTGTCGCAATGAGTGTTAGGTGACGAGGAGCAGGGCTAGAGTGCAGTATGGTCGCTTTTTCCGTCAGAAGAGCATGTCGAATTGGCTAAGTAGAGAGATTGAGCGTTACAAATCCAGTAAAGACAGCAGATATCATCGGAGTACCGGGTGGGTTAGCGGGATTGCTTAAGACATGGCGTTTTCATATTGAGGAAAGATCAAAGCACCAATTTGGGAAGGGCAATACAATTCAATCAAAGCTGAATAAAAACAAATTCTCTTTTACCTTCTTTCTCTCTTTCTTCCGGAGTGAATCGAGAAGATACTAGGAGCCGGCTACATATTTCGGTTTGTGATGATTTGCTGACCTTTACCCCCTTTTTAAGCGAGGATGCATATCTGAGAGGGTATGTGGTGTAACCTCGAGCCTATACCCCGTTATTCTCGTTTTTCAAAGTACAGCCATGTCAGGTCAATTTTCATACCTCTGTTGAATTCCCGCGTTTTGTTCACTTATTTTTGTTATCTTACTGTGACCATGGTCTACATTTGTGCTTCTTGCCTGGACCTTCTATGTTATGGATGTGTTCACGAAAGAATACATCGTAACTCTGGGCTTTTAGTCATATCCGTTATATTGTATGACTAATACACCGATATAAGAAATTCAAGTTTTAAATATTACTTGATGTGGCGGACGGGGTGAGATAATGAAATGAAGCATGATATGTTAGTAGAATAATTGGAGTACCTTTCTTCCAAATATACCGGGCTATTTGAGATTAGTACATGCGTCATGATTTTTGAAAGGAGTTGATGCTGTACGGGTGTCAAATATCATTTCGAGCATATCGTACTGTACAATAAAACGTGCTCGTTTAGCTATGATGAGGTTCACTCATGGGCGTTCAAGTGTAATATATCACACCGTTTTATAAACTCTAACATGTGCTTCGAGAACTATATGAGGTGAAATCGCTACATTCAATATATGCACTCAGACAGTGAGATCGTGTATAATTGTCCTTTCAGATGGGTAATTTGGTAGTGCCAGTCAAGAGACACTATCTACCACGATTGGCTCCAGACGCCCCATAGAATTAAATTTCACTCCGAGCTTAACTGCCCCATATCGCCAATAACCTAGTTCTTGCTTTCCATGATGTATTGCCAATTCTCTACCGTGAGTGGGAGGTTGTCTCGAACAGCCCTGGCATATTCATCGGCGAAGATCTCTTTCATAGGCTCAATCCACTGGATCACAACCTATCGCGTCGTTAGATATACTTCAAGAGATTAAACAATGGGCGAATTACCTGACTCCGGATATTGAAGGCCAATGCACAACACTTGATCCTCCAGTATCGTTCAATGTCCATTGTTTGGCTACCACGGAACTAATTGTTGTCACTATCTAGTATGGTTGATATTTGACGGCGGAAAGAGCTTGACTTACTTGAAGAATGGCGTCCTTGAGGATACGCTTCTTGTGCTCGTTCTCGGTGATATTATATCCATCTTGGAACCAGGTGCCATCCCATTGCTCGTAGGCCATACATAGTTTGTAGACCCAGGCATTGACGGTAGTGGACTCATCGAGGAGGATTCCCGGAGCGTTGTTGGCGTTGACGATGTCCAAATCTCTGGAAAAGCCTAAATAGTTTAGTCTCTGTGCGAGATCGACAAATCCTGGATAGAGTACGCTGTGATGCGGAGGAAGGTAAATGGGAGAGATGCTCTCGGACGAAGAAACAGCATTAGATGACGCCATTTTGTCTATGTATGTGACTCGGTCTCTTTGATGTGATTACATTGTTTGTTGAAGTAAAGAAAAGCAAAGTCTCAAAGGAGCTTGAGTTAAATATAGACCAGCTTGCGTCAAGTTGAATATTTTCGGAGATTTATGAATATTTTCGGAGATTTACCAGTGCGCCTTGTTGCCTCAGAAGTGAATTCGGCGCCATGGTCTTGCCAATGGCACCATTACAGCCAATTAAGCGTAAGTTTTCTTTCAAAGTCACGACAGCTAAACCAAGATTGAGATCGTTGTTGCCTTTGTGTCTGCTGTTGTTATGAATGGCACCATGTCAACCAGATTGCTTGAATGAAAAGGGCTTAAGCGAGATCTCAACTACACCTTTAGACATGGGAACCACCGATGAAGAAATATCGGTATATTCATATTCATCTTGTTCACTTCAATTATTAATTTCTATACACAACTCTCTTTATATTGGAGCACTTTTGTGACTTGGTCAAGCTATAACTCTGTAAATATCAGCTTGCAAATCTGGTCGCGTGGCCGACTCGAGATTATCTGATCTGCTATATCCATTCGTCCTGTCATATCTTCAGCAATCTTGGTTTTGAATTGTGAATAAACTGCCTTGAGAAGGTACTTCATCTCCGTTATTGCTAGACTACGTTATATCAGTGAGTAACATTGTTATTGGCACGTCGGGAGATCTTACTGCTTTCCAGTACAGCCTCGGCTACCAGCGCCAAATGCAAAGAAGTGCCGATTCATCTCTGAAATCGAATTTGGCTCTAGCCACCTTTCAGGGAGAAATTTGTCACTGTTGGGAAACGCCACGTCATTGAGACGGTGAACTGAGTATGCTTGACAACTAACTATCGTGCCTCCAGGTATGAAGTGTCCACTGATTATACGTCCGCCTTGGGGCACATATCTAGGTTGTGACATAGGAATCGGTGGGAAACATCGTAGACCCTCCTTAATAACAGCATCCAGATATGTAAGCTGGTCTAAAGACAGGTTTGGGCCCTCTTGAAACTCTTCGTAGAGTTTGTTTTGGATGTAGTCGTAATCTGGAAGAGAGATCTGATACATCAGAAAACATAGAGCATCACCAACAGTATCAATTCCTGCGGCCATATCATCCATACACTCTGCTGCGATATCGGTCGGATGCAGGCTAGGCTTACTGTTTTGAAGCTTATGGAGTAGCGTGCTTTCGGCGGAATCGAGCTTTGCACAAGTGTCGAAGATGTATGCTTGAGACAAGGGGGCCGGTTGTATACTAAAAATCTTTGTGATCCAATCTACTAGTTTTGGACATCGATATTGTAGAAGGAAAACTGGAAGACGGTTAGGATATATGGCTAGGAGGAAATATACACGGACATTGAAGTGAATTGTGGTAAGACAACTCTTTCATGATTTCCAGATCTGGACTGCCATCAATAGAGTGCGTTCCATACGGATTAAAAAGAAAATGGGTTGCGCAATCCTTGAAATCAAGATGTCAGCTCATCACCAGATGTGATTCTGAGGCCGTCTAGGACGTACCAGGGCAAAACAATGCAACAAAACCTAACAAAGTATTAGCACGTCATGATTCTGTGGGTCAGAGGATGATATACATATATATCAACACTTTGATCTTCTACTGCCGAGAACTTCTTGACAAATGCATTTGTGCGATCTCGAAGCCCTTCGAGAACCTCAGCGCGCATGATATTGGTAGTGGAATATGAACTCGCGATATGTCGTTTCTTCTGACTATGCTAAATGAATTTAGATTTCTTTCTTATATTGGAGAAAGCAGATACCCACATCGCCTTTCAAGAGCGAAGAGAACATGGTCCTAGCCCCAAATTGCATGAACAAAGTATACAGCTCTGTCTTATCATACCCGCTTCCCCCACCCGCATAGATTTCCTTCACCGCGTCTGCACTAGTGAACGATATCTCGTTCGGACCTAGCCGTACAACTGGGCCATATCGCTTATGAAGCTCGTGGATGTACGGTCTTCGATTTCCGGCAAACTCCTGGACCATGAGCCATATTCCAGTGAAAGCAGAGTGACGTGGACCTGGGATTTGTAGAAGAGGTGACCTGAAGATCCTTCGGAAATTGGTGAACAGATATGTCGATATAGCGATAAGTAAGGAGATCACTAGAAGCTGGGGTGACCAGGTTTGATTTATCACTAGCATTGTGCGTATTGTTTAAGGCATGTGCTAATCATCTCTTGAGTGACTGTGGCTAATATCCAAAGCAACTTAGCTGTCTCTAGATATATAAAGTAAGCTTACTCACTCCAAAACTTGGCCTTTGAAGTGTAAAGTCTTTAGGTTGTTGTCGTTGTCCACTCTCGACACCAAATCTAGGTGGGGCCGCCAATAGTAGCAATTCCAAGCGGGGCCCGAAGTAGATAGCGGGTTGTTAGCACAGTTGCAACTTATTTATGTATACTTTTAAAACCCCTTACGGACTTATAACGTTAAAGAATTGCTAAATACTATAGAATACATGGTTCATATGAAATGTATTTGTGGAGAGATTGGTATATGTGAAAGCTTAACAGCGTGGAAAGTGAAAATGGTAAGGCGGCAGGGTAGTTGAACCAGTAAATTGCTCATCGTTTATTGATGTATCTTAGCAAGTATTATCAGCTGTGCTTTCAGTACTACGCGAACGACACATAGCACTGATTGAATACGGGCAAAGATTATCGTATCTCATTCCAATATCCTCCTATCACTAATTTATACAACTTACTAGCAACACAAACAATGCCTATGCACCAAGCGCCATGCTCCAACACACATGATGTGAAAACGTAAGAGGCTCATGCTCACATAAATATATCATGAAAACACAATCTTGATTATGTGTATCAACTCCTAATCCATGCTTGTGCAGAACAAAAAGGAGCGAAAGTCCATATTAACATTGCATATGGGACGTTATGCGAAGTACGATTTCCATAGAACGCCTTCCAGATCTTCGAGTTGTTCTGGTGTGAACGCCTGTGGGAGGTAAGTTATTTGTCTCCATAGGGGGTACAGAGAAAAGGGAGGGAGGAGGGAACGGAGACAAACCTTTTGATCAGTTCCCCAAGTGTCTTGTCTGGTCTTTTTGAAATCTGCCAAAATAGTCTTGACGGTTTTTCCAATGGCACCCGCATCACTCGAAGCTCTGGATGCCAACAACGCTAAAATCTCAGGCATCCAAGGTGGCGGTGGGGTCGCATATGGGAAGGCTGTGACTAAAGCACCCAAACCGAGGACTGCTGCATGACGACGAATGACTTTGATGTTACTGCTAACAGGCGTTCCGGTGCCTGGTGTCTTCTTTGGCATCGGATTATCCTTGAGTGCCTGAGTGAATTTAAGCTGCAGGGAGGGCAGAATATTATTTCGGAGCACGACTGGCGAGCAGCGAATCATGCCAGCCAGGGTCGTAGAAGCACCCATACGTACTTCATGTTGGGGGTCTTCGAGCATTTCTGCGACAGCCTCGAATAGTTGTTGTTGCTGCTCGGGCTTGATGAGGAAAATACGGCGGAAATAGATAACCTGCATGTTGATCAAACTACGAAGACGTTGATGCCATGACGTGGCTTCTTTGCCAATTCGAATGAGGGCAGAGATAAAAGCACCATCTTCGCCGGCGCGGAAGGGTATATTGGGAAGATGGCGGAAGACAAGGTAGGCGAGTTGCTGGAGCTCAGGATCTTCCTTCACATCCATCATGTGTAGCAGCTCTTCCATGAAGACGTCGGGAAAGAAGTCTAACAGCTGAGTGCACTCCTGTGACTGCAAAGTAGCATCGAGCCAAAGCAGAACTGTTTTACTACCTGAAGTGTATGAAGAACCAGTGGCTTGGCCCGGTGTTCTTTGACCACGCCAAACTTTAAGTCTACTGAACACATCTCTGATACTCGCGGCAAACTCAGCTGTAGGTTGATATGGCTTGATACCAATAGATGACGCAGCTTTGTTGGCTTCTAAGAGTGTACCAACATCTTTAAAAGCCTCATAGTATCGCGTGCGGTAGATGGCGGCTATGCTTCGACCAATTGCTTCTCTGACGGACTTGTAAGGATGATCGATATGAGCAAGGAAGTCCTCGAGAATGGGTTTCTCTTGGCGAAAGTGCCATCCAGCATCCTGAATGGCAAACTCCAATAATTGGATTTTAGAGCTTTCTTTAAATGCAGTATCTGAGTGCATGTCCAAACGGAACATGCTTAGACTGTCAACAATTTCTCGCACCTGCCGTGGATCTTTCCCTGAAATAAGTACATGTAGACATGTCATCCAGTAGGCATGGTTTTCAGGCGTTAGGCCATCCGAGAATACCTTTAACAGGAGAGGTACTGTATAGGCCCAAACTTTGTTACGCATCTTGGTGGGTAATGCAAGGCCAGATAACATGAGACCCGCAAGGATCTCAGAGGTGGCTCGGTGTTGGTGTTTATCAGTTCCGTCATCGAAGGTCTCCGTGATCAAATCTTGGATATCTTCGAATGTAGCCGCAGACTCACCTGCATGCATCAAGCTAAAAGTGGAATTGAGAAGTCCAGCATATTGAACCCTGAATCGATCTGAAGAGGTATCGCGAGGTTCCTGCTTCATGTATGCGAAATAGGTTTTATACCATTCACGAGTCAGCAAAGACCCAATTTGCTTCCGAGCAGCTGTCTCAACCTCATCGTAATCTGTAAAGAGTTCAGGTGAAGATGTTGCTGCCTTGAAACTTTTGTCCCAGACCAGCCACCCAGGAAAGTCCCGCTCAACAAAGTACTTGGGCAATCCTGGCTGGGTAAACGCGTCCAAGAATTTCTGCGTCCACTGCGCATCACCATTTTCAACCTTTACATCAATTGTCCCACGTGGGGTATCTTCCTCACGAATGAATTTCTCGTAACTGTGTCCATATGTCGCCCGAGTCTCAATCTGATTGAAGATCCTACTTACCATCTCGCCATATCCTTGCCGGAGGCCGGGGTGTTCATCAACCGCTCCACGCACGGCCAGCTCAATGAAAGTTGCTGGCGCAAGAGTCTGAAATCTTAGAGCCGTATTGTGGATAAATATAGTACATCGTACTGCAATCTTCCAGTGTGAGTTTTGTGAGATCTTGATTAAATCCGTTGCAATTTCCTGCTTCTTAGCTTCGACTTTCTTTCTCCTCTCAACTAGGAATTGGTGTCGTGAATTTATCTTTTCAGTACAGTTTTCCGGAGGTTCAAACGCGTCTATCAATTCTTGATCGATAACCATATATGTCTCCATAGCTCTACCATATTCTAGTAAGCCACCATATAATGCACTAGCACTGATTTTCTGGATCGATGCTTTGTCTACGGAGGCGGTCTTGATATAAAGCTTAATTAAATCAGGTGCGTATCGCCAATCCTTAGAAATAGTCTTGGTCAAAGTACTATAAAACAAGGTATATAGGGAACCTTTGATCCGATCAAAGTCATTAGCTTCAAGTGCTTTCCGTAAAGCCTCAAGAAGTTGTGGAATAACTAGAGGTCTACCGCCAATAAGGGATTTAAGGGAGGATTCCAAGGCAGACTGGGCATGAACACGGACTTCTGCGTAGAGTGATACACAAGAAGAAGCCAGATCTAACAGAAGCTGGTTGTCCAGATCTGACCGCTTGCGCGTCGTACAGTTGTGCTTCGCTCGCTGAAAGTGGTATATGCCCGCGCGTCTAACAAGCAAGGGACGAGGGTACGGCTTATGCATACCACTAATCTTGAAAGCACGTGTATCGCCTTGATAGAGTTTGCTTACTCGCTCTAGGGTATGAGCAGATCTTTCGGTTCCTACGTCGGTGATGAAAGTTCTATAGGCTGTATAAAGAGCAGTGAAACATGCAACATCATCTTCCTGATGCTCTGATAGAAAGACATGAATCTTTGAAAGAAGTTGGCCAACTTCCTCTCGATGCTTATGTATGTGATGATAAATATCACTGGACTTGTCCAGAAGGTATCCTGCACGATAGTGGAATTGGGGTCTGCTGGTTTCATCTTCGGCCGTCTCTGCTAGCGGGTCTTCATCAGTATCGACGTCCATACTGTCAGGATTAATGCCTCCTGGGCCATTTCCATTGGACTGTTGTGTTCCGTTGACCTGGCCTGAAGCGTACTCAGGGTCAAATAAGGAATTGATACCAGATAGAATGAGTCGTAATTGAGAAAGGTTCCGTGATACCTCATCGGACCACTCCTTGTTGGTTCCTTTCCGACTGACCGATGGATTCTCACTTATCAGGTTGGTGAGTCGGGCGACAGCGGTCTCGACTTGAGAATCGAATAGCTCAACAGCAAAGGCGATCTCCTCTTCCGATGGAAGATGCCATTTGACAGTCAAATCATCTGGTTTTACCATTCGACCCCAATCACTGATGTCTAATCCTCTCTCGATCACGTCTGGCTCGTATAAATTGCTATCGACGGGGTAGGTGAGGGTGAGATTGAGTAGTAAGTGATGAATGTAGTTCGAGATGTGTACTGTTGGGATGCCCTTGCACTTCTCTTGCATATACACCGCAATATCAAATAGCTCTTTCTTGTACGGCATGAGCGTGTCACCCACATGTACAATTATCATGCTAAGCATGCTTATATGCCAAACTAGGGCACGATCTCTGGGCAGAACATCAGCACCGCTACTTCTGTCCGATGCAGCGTTGTTGTCATCGATCTCGCTTCGGATGCCAGCAATTAACATGGGCACAAATCGCTTAAGAATCTTCTCTGGATTTGCTTTACAAAGAGCATTGCAAATGAAAGCCATAGCATCTCGAGCTTGATGAATTACATGGCCAGCAACAAAATTTGCAATTTTCTCCATCGCCTTGTCGAAAATTTCTGGCGACAATGTTACAAACAGCGGCGCAAGGGCAGCAGGAAGAGTGTTAATCACATTCTCTTCAGGTGATCCGGACCTAACTCTGGACAATTCTGGGATGTTTTCCAGCAGCGTGAATATTTTGCCAAGCAAAGCTAAGACAAACTCGCCGAAACCAGCAGTGGATGAGCGAGCAATTGTGGCCTCCTCTTCATCACTTAGCTCTTCTCTGTAGTCAAATGAGGCATTGGGACCCAGCTGTTCCATTCGATCTATTTCACCTTGCACCCATTCTCCGGCAAGTAGACTGCCATGATTATCTTCGCGGCCTTTGGTGAGGTCCACAAAGGGTATGCTATAGGCCACCGCTTGTATGAAATTGAGTGTTGTGTGAGTTTTGGTCAGGTCATTGGCATCTATGCCTGGCAGTGCTAAGGCTAGTGTTGCACTGATGTGACATCTGAACCCCTTTTGCTTGGACATGACGTTCGCAATCATCTGCAAGCCTACCAACGATGACTGGGTGCGATGGACTTCCACTAAACCCTGCAATGAAGGATAGAAACGTTGCAAGGCTCCTGGTAATATCAGATGTGGCTCTAAATAAGCGAGCCCCTGGATTGCATTGTAGAAGTAGGTCAATGGCTTGCCACTCTTAGAGAACAGCCCCATGAACATAACTTCCTTTAGACTGAGAACAAACCTCTCCTTCAGCTCATCATTGATACGTCGCTCTGGAGGAGTATCCAATTCTCCGTTTGCTTCTCGATTATACCGCATGACAAAGAAATCCTGGAGATGGAAAACAATCTGTGCTAGCATATTCGTCCATGCGCCTTGATTGGAAGGATGATAGAAAGTATCTATCGACTCCATCAATCCCTCCAAATTCGAGAGTATGGAACCGGGCTTTTCTAGGCACATTGGCGACAACGACATGCTAATCCATCGGGCAATTGAGTATCCTAAAGGATTCTTGCGTTTGTCCTTTTCTAGGTAAATGCCCAGTCCCATTCCGTGGTCAACCACATTGCTATAACAGGAAGTTGACTGACCAACTGGAATTTCTGTTAGTCGGAGTAGAGCTGTGTACATTAGATCTGATTGGTCCTTTGTGAATATTCCGTACTCAGAAAATTGAACATGGGGACATGTTAAGGAATCTCTTGCTAGGCGAGACAAAAAGTCAAAAAATATAGTATCAAACGTCTTGGAGCGGTTGACTAGTGACCAAAGATGGAAGAATGTAGGGAGGTAGTCTTGCGGTTGAAGTTGCCCTGGCTCGTCAGGCGAAGGTAGCGTTGGCATCAGGAAATTCAATGCACCCATCACAACGAAAGCTCCTGTAATATCTGATGTACTGAAATATGGCAAGATTTCGTCAAGCATGGCCTTTCGCTCTCGAGGGTCAAAATAGGCATACGCATATGAGCACAGGTTTGCAATATTCTTGTGGCTTCGTTTTCTCAGAGACTGATGTGGTGGCACTTCTCCCGGCAAGACTATCTGCTTGATCTCTTTCCATAATGGTCTCCAATCTAATATAAGGTCCTCTCCAGATTTCAAGTAATGTCTGCGTCTAAAACCGAGTCAGCTCATGCTATGGTCAGAGAAGGCACTTAACTTACTTAGTCAACACCCGAAACATGCTCTCAAATCTCTCTGAGGCAGTCGCATCTATCCCCGGTGCTAAAGCCAACATATAATAAAGCTTCGCGAGCTTCACTCGCAATGTCCTCGTGATCTCAAACTTTAGATTCAGCCATCCCCTGAGCTCTCTTGTCCAATGTACAGCTCCAGGAGCAATATCTTCCGCTTTAACCGCGATATACAGCTGTTTTAATATCTCTTCTAGTGCGGCATTTCGCTCACTCTCTTCTTCAACTTTATAGGGTAGGAGCTTGAAATAGGGGAATGTTCGAGGACGATAGCGCTTCTCCTTCTCTGAATCGATTCCATTCAGGCTGTCGCCAGCCCCTGGAGATGTTGCGCGAGATACTCCATCGCTATAGCCTCCATTTTGGCCTAGCATATGGATGGCTTGATGGAATGGTTTGGATTCCCCGTCATCCATACTGTGTTGCGTGGAGTATGGATCGTGGAGATCCTAGAGGGTATGGCAGAACCTGCGCTGGTTTAACGTAATTAGTAAAACATCTAAATGATTTCCATAGAGTATGAGGCAATGATACTTACTCTTGTGGTTTGGGAAGCTCAAGATGTTGGTGATGGTTGGAAGCTTCCACACTATCACAAGACCCCAATGATGACAACTCCACCTCAGAAATAAGAGATTCGAATGCAGTTTTATCCCCAAGGGAGTTGAGGGGTAGCTGTATAGTCGTAGATGTTGCCCCTATTAGATAAATTAACAGAAGATCAATGGTTGTTGATGCTGCGCTGCTTAGGAGATGCTGTATGTATCACAGCCTTGCGCCTCACGAAGCAGTCGTTATCTCCGATGCCAAGATTTACTTACTTGATCAATTCATCTGAGATGGGTAAGGCAGCATTTGATATAACTCACATACAATAGAAGAAGAGAGTAGAAGAAATCCTGAGACTCTCTTTTTATGAACGATGCTTATGTTTTATATTGATTCATCTATTGGGTAGTTTCGAATTCCATTTTAGGCATTGTCACTACGCAAGCTTCGGTGGTTTCCATGTTACGCAACACCATTTGCCTTGTCTCAAAAGGATACTTTGGATGACAGGAGAGCTGACCGTTCTAGTTCTATCACATGACATTTGATTGACTTAAGAGGACTGACACATTGCATTATCTGCCTACACTACACAATGAAGTCCATATCCATGGGACTGTGGTATTTCCTAATCTAACGCCATCCACATCTAACGCCTTACAGAGTTCCATTCCTCGACTCTAACCCATCAACTAGCCCAGCCAGTTTGTGGCTTAATACACGCATACATTGAATGTGTCAAAGGAAATTTATAATACAAATATGTGTTCATGGAGCATAATCCTTTCAGTGCGCATTGCTACTTTCAGATTTCCTACGTATGAAATTTGTGATTGTCTTCCACCGCCCAGTTTTACGCCTTAGAGTCTTTCCATAGTCAGAATGCAAGTGCTCTTCCTCGTTATATCTCTTAATACCAAGACCTATTGCTTCATGGTGCGAGGCATCCTGCAAATTAATGGATTGCCCTCGTCGTGGAGGGAAATGTGGCAGCGTATCAGGCGTTGTTTTGGATGGGCTGGAAGCTTGATTCGAAGGTGGATCTGAAATGTTCGCATCTATTAATTTGCTATTTAACGGTAGCGTTTCACTTTTTTCTCCTTCACTTTCGCTAATAACCGTGGTTGGGATGTTCGCGACACGGTGTCCAGCAGTCCTTTGCATGAATGTAGCGCCAGCGGAGATGGTCCTTTTAGGAACAGGTCGATGTTCGAATTGCGGGATCGTAGGACTAGCAGGGCATACTCTTGCTCGGATTTTCCCACCAAAACCAGTCAAACTACTACTATGACCAGATTCCGGTGTTAGCGAAACATGGTCTGGACTTCCAAGATATTTTGGATCCAGTGTCGCGGAGAAGCTACTCGCCCTGCCACAAACGCTAGGACGTGGACTACACGCTTGTAAGTCACTATATTTGAAATATGAGGATAATCCTTGACGTAATGCGACCCAAATTCCAGTCACTTGGATAAGTGTTCGTAAATTATCATCGATAGTGACAGTACTTCGCAACGTTTGCTCTTCCTCTCTTTTGCACTCTAGACTACCAGGGGTAGGCGGTATTGAATCTGGAGGAGATGATGGAATCGCAGAAGCAGGTGTGGTATAATGATCCGGAATATCCAATGTTGTGTTAGTTATTGTTGCCATAAACGGATGTTGGCGTGTATTAGGATTAATTATGCTAAACTTAAACTTGAACTCGGTGTTGGGAAATTGATTTGCCGGTTCAAGACCTCCAGTACTCCTTCTCGTTATTTTTTTGTCTTTCACCCAGCGAGCTGTAGTTTTGTAGCCGTCTTTGTCCGTGGTAACGAATTGAAAATATCGGCCATTCTCTTCGGGGGTGGCAATCCAGACTGTCCCATCTTTCAATACCAATTCTGCCTTCCCTTGCAAACCACCCAGGTCTTTCGGCATTTGACAAATTACTGCCATCAATTCTCTACCTGACAGATTGTCTTCGTCCGAGTCATGTTCTTCGGATCCAAATGCGTGATTAATATCATACGCTTCGCTCTTCACAACCATCACATCGTTCGCCCCTAGCTCGCCCTTTCCTCTGAACATTCGTGGGAACTTCTTG
>Ga0247807_10000882_pt1 | contig 18313 bp, 22 predicted proteins | sample UWRJL074202C1_FD_179931 | JGI IMG/M metagenome (GOLD analysis project Ga0247807, IMG submission 179931) | Plant litter microbial communities from Arlington Agricultural Research Station in Wisconsin, United States - UWRJ-L074-202C-1 | ecosystem: Environmental > Terrestrial > Plant litter >...
TTTCGGTATAAGTGGTAGTTTCTTCCGAAAAAGTTGGAACGGATTCTGTTTCATTGCCCATGGCGTTCAGGCCAAGCATTCCGGCAGTCGCTGTAGCAACGGCGCCAGTTGCAAACAGGGTATTTCTAACAATATGATTTGTTTTTGGAGTTTCTGCTACAGGCTCCTCTGTTAAGCGTTTGCCAATATCTCGAGCTTGTAATGCAATCGCATCATCAAATGATTCATCGATTAATGAAGGATTTTCAGCTTTTTGTAATGCTTCGTAGTCACTGTGCATTTGTTCGATTGCGGCAGCATTTGTTTCAGATTGGTTTATCGGTGTGTTTGTTAGTGTTTCGCTCATGTTATTAATACAATACCATATTTTGTACAAATCAATACTATAAGCGTAACCACTTGAGTATCCCCGTCAAAAATAGTATAATGAGCCTAAGTTTAATAACACCTAAGAAAAGGAGTTCTTTCAATGGGACAACCAAAGAAGCAGAGTAGCCCTCGCAAGAGTGGCCTCCGTCGTAGTCACTTACGGCTTGAGTTGGCTCGCCGTGTGAACGCAAAATCACCTGTTAAGGCGACTGCAACACGTAAAGAAACCGGTAAAGTAGTTAAAAAAGCTGCTGCCAAACCATCTACAGACAAAAAATCTGCTAAGTAATTTAGCTTATTAAGTACATCTGTTACATTTAAAATATAATCAAAGAGAACTAACGCATTATGGCATCTAATCGTCATCTCGGTCGCATCGTCGCACTACAAACTTTGTATGAATACGAGTTTCGTGTCGACTCTGAAGATAAATCAGTCGACATTCAAGAAATCTTGAAGCGTAATTTAGACCGCTATGAAACAGCGATTGACGATACTAAGTTCGTCGAAACTCTCGTCAGTGGTGTCATTGAACACCAAACTTCTATTGACGATCAGCTTCGACCAATTGCGCCAGATTGGCCAATTGAACAAATAGCCCGGGTTGACCGGAGCATTCTTCGTATCGGTGTGTATGAACTTCTACACCAAAGCGATATTGTTCCGCCGAAAGTAGTCATCAACGAGGCAGTTGAACTCGCTAAAGCGTTTGGTTCGGATAACTCAAGTAAGTTTGTAAACGGCGTGTTGGGAACAGCATACCGAACTCTTATAGAGGGAGCCGACAATGCCAGCAGCACCACAGTTTGATAAGTTTAAAAAATACTTTTCACGCAAAAAGCCATCTATTCAAGAAATTGTTCGCGAGCCTACGGCTGGCGGTATTGTGTTTCGCCATGGTGAAAAAGGCGTAGAAATATTGCTTATTCAAGACGCTAAGGATCGTTGGACAATTCCAAAAGGTCACATTGAAGAAGGGGAGACTGCTCAACAAACAGCTCGCCGTGAAATTGGTGAAGAAGCTGGGCTGAGCCAAGTTGACATTCTAGGGTGGCTTGGTAAAATTCACTTCCGTTACCGCCGTATCGATAAGCTGGTTCTCATGACCACGCAAATTTACTTAGTACGAGCTAAAGGTGACACTAACGACATTCAAAAAGAAGAGTGGATGAACGGTATTAAGTGGTTTACGTTCCAAGATGCACTTGATGCTATTGAGTATGAAGATATCGGTAAACTAATGCTTCTAGCTATGAAGCGCATTCGCATGGAGAAATTATAATGACCGGTATGTTAACTGCGCCGTATCAAGAGTTCGCTCGTAATGTCCTCGGGTTTGAATTCGAAAATATCGATTTGCTTGTTACAGCTTTAACGCACCGCAGCTATGTCAACGAACACCGCAAAAGTGTCAGCGAGCATAACGAACGCCTTGAATTTTTAGGTGATGCTGTACTTGAACTAGTGGTGACTGACTTTTTGTTTCGTAATTACACCGAAGCTGAAGGTATTTTAACGAGTTGGCGTGCTGCACTGGTACGCACTGAAAGTATTGGTGAAGCCGGTACGAAAATTGGGTATGAACCATTGGTGCGAATGAGTCGTGGCGAAAAGCAAGGTGGAGAACGCGCTCGTATGCAAATTCTTGCTAATGCCTTTGAAGCACTTATCGGTGCAATTTACTTGGAACGCGGCTACGATGATGCAGCGGTATTTATTGCTAAACACATCAATTCAAAACTCGAATTAATTATTAAAGAAGGCTCATGGCGCGACCCTAAATCGCACTTACAGGAAGTAATGCAACGGATTGATAGCGTCACACCTCGCTATGTGGTACTTGAAGAAGTTGGTCCTGACCATGACAAGGTATTTACCCTCGGTGTATATGCTGGGAGTCGCTTGGTCAGCAAGGGTGTTGGGCCAAGTAAGCAGGCTGCGCAACAAGAAGCTGCGAAGGAAGCCCTGAAAAGCTACGAATCGAAAGTCTAAACCGAAGCTTAACAGGTTGACTTACAGAGAAGAACAGTGTAGAATTATTCAAGAACTTATATAAAGTCTAAGAAGTTAAAAGGAAAGTTTGTTTTATGCTCGCAATTCGTTTGCAACGTGTCGGCCGCGCCGGCTACCCTACCTACCGCCTGGCTGTCCAGGAATCACAACGCCACCCATCAAGTGGACGTGTTGTTGCTTACGTAGGTAGTTATAACCCCCACACTAAGGATGCTACTGTTCAAGTTGAACTAGCTCAAAAATATCTTGATAATGGTGCACAGCCTACTCCACGAGTTGTAAAACTTATGAAGGACGCTGGTGTTAAACTTCCTAAATGGGTTGTTGAAGCAAACACTACTAAGCAAAAAACTATCCGCCACGCGGACAAGCTTCGCAAGAACCAGCCAAAAGAAGAAGTTGCTGAAGCTCCGGCTGAAGAAGCAACTGAAGCTGCTGAATAGTTTAGACTTTTCAAACTTTCAAATATCCCGCCGAAGAGCGGGATATTTTTTTTAAAAACAACCCCCGTACTAATAAGTAACGGGGGATTTGTTCTTCTAATGGCTACAAGTAGGTGTAGTGATTAGTGTGTAATCATGCAGCTCAATTATTATTGGTCTGAATGAAGTGTACTTTCTATTGCTCTAATGAACTTCGCGCAACTCTTCACGCCAAGACATATCCTCATGAACGAGGGAATGCTCGATGCAGGCTTCCAAGAAGCCAAGAGGCAAAGGTTTGCGGGGAGAATTGTAGTACCGGAAATCATGCATAGCACGATTGATTTCGGTTTGGGCAAAGAAGATAGAGTTACGAATGCGGCTCTCGGTAAACCGACGCTGGCTCTTCAGGATGGATTTAGTGGTAAAGACCGCTACTTCCAATTTGTCGAGTTTTTTCGAGTGATTTGCTTCGGCGCTTGGCCAAATAGCAAGAATCATTTTCAACGTCAGGTATTCCATCGTATCGACGGGCGGCGCAGACTGATTAGTCATAACCATCGCCAGAATGATAGCCGACCGTCGCTTGCGTTGGTTCAGTAGCGAATTATGCCGAACTTCCTTTCGCTTGGCAGACTTGCGGGCTTTCAAAACATCGCGACGTTGCCGTCGGGTGAGTATTTCATTGGTCATTTTCAGACCTTTCTACTTGTAGAGAAGAACAACTTGACTGAATAGAACAAGTTAATTAATTATAACATGTTTTTAATAAAAATGCAATATTTGCTGCAATGTTAAAAGCCCCCGAGCACGAATGCTGCGGGGGCTATTCTGTCGAAAGACAGTACGCTTATGGAAGCGGATTGTTAGGAGAGACTCCTGTGGGGTTAGGCGTTGACGAGCTCGCGCTTGTTGCTCGTCTGGCGACGCGCTTCGTTGCGCTGCTGGATGGCGGCCACGGTGTCTTCGTGCGACTGGTTGTTGACGACGACGGCGAATGCACCGTTGAGTGCGTCGACGGCAGTGAAGGCAGCGAAGGTGACGAAGCGGATGTTGCGCTGGCGCTCGAGGTCGGTGCCGGTCTGGCTTTCCTTGTACGAGGCGACGATCGCTCGCTTGACCTCTTCGGCGCGCGCGAGCTGGTTGACTTCGGACTTCAGCGAACGAGTGTAGTACTCGCACACGACCTCTTCGACGATCTCGGAGGCGCGGTGGTTCGAAGAACCGAGGAGTTCCTCGGCGATGAGCCGAGCCTCGGTCGCGATGGCGGTGAGCTTCTCGACGAAGGCGGCACGAGCTTGCTCGCGCTTCTCCTTCTCGAGTTCGATGAGGTAGCCGGTCTGGCCGGTTCTGCTCATGCCGGTGCTGCGACGGTGCTTGCCGCCGTTCTTGGACTTGGGTCCCGCCTTGGGCAGGTGGTCGTTGGAACGGATGGGCTTTGCCTTGGGCTGCTTGTCTCCCATGATGTCTCTCCTAATTGTAGGGTGCGAGTTTCGACTTGACGAAATTGGTTTGAGATCCACGAAAGTACGAGGATGAATGCATTATAGCATAAAGATTATAAATTGTCAATATACTTACGCTTCTATACCCAAAACTCGCCCTATGCGCTACAATTAACGTACGATACTTATACCGACTGAGGAGGGCTCTATGTCGACCATTGACCAGCAATTTATTGAATATATCGTTAAGTCTGTCGTAGGACACCCTGACGATGTGCTCGTTGATCGAATCATTGACGAAAAGGGCGTATTGCTTACTCTTACTGTTAACCCTGAAGACCTTGGCCGGGTGATTGGCAAACGCGGCGTAACTGCGCAGAGCCTCCGCACGTTACTTCGTGCGCTTGGTACTAAAAACGATGCCCGCTATAACTTGAAAATTGTAAACAATGATGGTCAAGTAGGTGCAACCGTGAGTAGTGACGACAAAGAAGAGCAAACAACTGAATCGGCTAATACCCCTGTTGTATCGGTGACCGAAGCAATCACTGTGGACAACGTAACAGATGAAGCTGTGGACAACAGTTCTGACTACACAAAAAAGACTCGGGCCGAGCTTGCAGAACTAGATGACCTTGATATATAATTCTTAATAGTTCAACACCAAACCTTTGAACTGCGAGACAACAGCTCATGCGAGCGACAAATCACCATTTGTTGAGAGCTTATGTGATAAAAACACCACCTTTTTAGGTGGTGTTTTGTTTTGGCAGTTATATAAAGAATTGAAAGAGCCCGCTGAGAGGCTCAAGCCGTAAATGGCGGGCTCTTTCAACGGGCTGTGCGATGGGTATAGGTATCGATTCATCGGTAGAGCTTACGCAACTCAACTACATAATCAACCGCTTGTCGAACGAATGCTTCATCAAGGTTTTGATATTCCTCCTTGAACACTTCAATCTTTTTTGGTGACCTTGCGATTGAGTTTTTGAAGCGCTGAATTAACCCAGGCAATTCTGCTGGCAAGTCGGCGATTACTTTGTTCAAATCACTAACGTCCAGATTTATTAACTCTTCATTCGCAAATTTCCGAATAGCTGAAGGGTATGCCGCGAGACGTTTTCTTATTGCAATCCGTTCAGGACTTTCCTTCTTCGGATTGGGAACATACGCCGAAACGTTACCTGATTCTGCCTCACTATCGATATCAACTCCCACCGCTTTCGCTGCATCCATGATATTCCTCTCGGTTGGTGGAAAAGCTAACAAAACATTACCATATATTTACAAGTACGTCAATGTACCGTACACTAGTAACAATGAAGAAATTCCAAGTTATAACGCTCTTTCCTGAGATGTTTACCGGCGTGTTTGAAAATTCCATGATGTGGAAGGCTCAGCGTGATGAGATTGTGCAACTGAGCACTATTAACTTACGTCATTTTGGCATCGGTCCGCGCCAGCAAGTGGACGATACTCCCTATGGAGGTGGCGACGGGATGCTTTTGAAACCAGAACCGCTTTTTGCAGCGGTTGCGGAAGCAAAGAAGAACGACCCAACTGCGAAAGTATTGCTTATGACACCACGAGGGCAGCGCTGGAAGCAATCTATTGCCCAAAACTGGTCAGAGGCTGACCACGGCTATATTTTCATCTGTGGGCGCTATGAAGGCTACGATGAACGAATCGTTAGTTTGGTGGATGAACAGGTGAGTGTGGGTGATTATGTATTAACTGGCGGTGAACTACCAGCCATGACTATTATTGATAGTATTGTTCGCCTTATTCCGGGTGTACTTGGTGGTGAAGCCAGTGCTGAGATTGAAAGCTTCTCCGATGGTGAGACGCTTGAGTTTCCGCAATATACCAAACCATCGGTATACAACGGTATGGCGGTGCCTGAAGTGCTTCTTAATGGTAACCATGCCCTCATTGCGAAGTGGCGTGCCGACAACTCTCTTAAAGCCTCAGAATAACTCGCTATAAATTCCCAAAAGAAAACCCGCCAATTTTGGGCGGGAATCCTTCGATGTTGTGGTGGATATCGTAGAGCGAGTTTAGCTACAACATTTCTTTTTTTGGAGTTTTTGTTTTTTACGTAACTTTCGCTTGTTGTTAACTGTAACTTGCCAAGTACAAAAGCGCAAGCATAATGTCAAAAAAAACAACGATTTGCGTAACCGACCAGGGAAGCTTATACTTCTATGCATGAGCATTTTTGTTACAACCACGCCTGCACCGAAGCCTCGAACTATTAATAGTTTAAAGGTATCAATCTTATATGCCGTCATATTAACGGCAGCGGCGGTAACGCAACTTTTTAATTTTGAAGATTTGTTAGTATATATTCAATCTATTAACCTTCCTTTTAATGAGGCAGGAGATTACGCCTTCTTGCCGTTAATGGTGGTGGCTGAAGTATTCGCATTACCATTCTTGTTGCGAATGGATGTTAGCCCAGCGTTTCGATACGTGAGTATGTTCTTGGGGTTGCTGGCAGCAGCACTATGGATATTCTTAGCTTGCTGGGTGGTGCTTTCAGGCCAATCGGACAGTACTGTCAATTATTCGAGTAGTTTGATTTCATTCTTGCCAGGTTTTTATGCAATTTTTATTACATTGGCTATAGGAATTTTGGCAATTTGGTCTGCATGGGGTTTATGGCCAGGCAAACGAACCGCCGATTAACAGTTGTCGAATCACCGATTCAGCGGTATTATATAGTCAATAGCAGAGGAGTTATGTGATGGATTTTTTAAAGAAACTTGAAGAAAAAGTATTTGGATGGTTTAAAGCCGCACCTAACTTGCCGAATGACGCCCGTAAGTGGCTCGGTGAAAATATTTGGTGGATTATTATTGTTGGAGTTATTTTGACTGTTCTTAATATATTAAGAGGTCTTAAGACTCTAGAAGAGCAGGTATCGTTGCAAGGTACCGTAGCAGGTTCATATTATGTATCATCAAGTACTTCGGACTGGATTATTGTCACTGTAGGGGTCAGTGTCTTCTTCTTGATCATTGAAGCGGTACTTATGTTCCTATCAATCCAACCCCTTAGAGAGAAGCAGAAAAAGGGCTGGGTGCTTTTGTTCGCAGCGTGGTTAGTGAGTGCAGTAGGCTTAGTTGTTAATGCGTTGCTTACCCTCGGTGTATTTAGCTTTATTATCACCGTCTTGTTTGGAGCAGTTTGGTTAGCAATTAGTGGTTACTTCTTGTTTGAAATTCATGGGCAATTTGCGCATGTTGAACGCTCAAAGGGTGTTAAAAACGCAAAATAGTTTCAAGACTTGAGCGATTACCCCGGTTGCGGTATAATACATCGGTGCATTACTGGGGATTCGCCAAGTGGTAAGGCATCGGCTTTTGGTGCCGACATTCGGGGGTTCGAATCCCTCATCCCCAGCCAAGAAAAACGACAGTCGAATGACTGTCTTTTTTCTTGGCTAGAGCTGCGCTTGAGAACCCCTGTTTTGTAATGCAAAACCCCACCTTGGAATTTTTAGTTCGAATCCCTCATTTCCGCCCATAGAAAAGAGAAAACCCCACCCTCAAGGAGCAAGGCTCTACTCTTTGGGCGGGGCTGGTAAGCCTAGTCGGCTTTGCCGTCATGTTTGACGCAAGGGCGAAATGAATCTCCAAGGCTATTGTTTTGGTTAACGCTTCGACACATTGGACATTCTTGGCGGCCGGTGTGACGCATGCAGTATTGTTGTTTGTCGCCGGGTCCATTCCATTCATTCAAGGTGTCGCAGGCTGCACATCCCATGATTAACTCATTTCTCTCGGTTATGTGTATTATATCATAATTAGGGATAAATAAAAGCAAAAGCAGCGACAAATACGAAGGTGGTTTACTAAGATCTTGGTCTTACCATCTTATTAAGAAGACCTATTAACGCACGTCGAGGACGATCGAGACTTGGTAAATTAGATGCCTTAATAAAGGTAAATAGCATGTTATCGTCAAGCGCAAACGCTGCTAAACGCACCTGGCGGTCCCAGCCAGAACCGGCTTTTCGGGCAGTGTGAAATATCATCCAGCCATAATTTTGGTCCGGAGTGAGTATGAACGAAGCGTGACCAGGAGAAATGAGGCCTTTATGCGATTCATAAATAGGACGAGAATTCTTTACCCAATGGGTAGGGTCGAGAGGGTTAGAGCCAATAAGTGATATTTGACCTAGGCAGTAGTAGTCGGTAGTGCTATGAGAAGCGGAGTAAATAATTGATCGTTGCGTTCCTTTTGGTACAATTTGCGGGCCTTCATTTATCCCTAGCCCACGCTGTTCCCAATCAAAGATAGGAGAGGCGATACACACCCGTTCACCTTCAAGTGTCCAGGGGTTAGTCATTTTAGCGATATAAATATTTTGCGTCATTTCTTTTTTACTTGGCCAACCTGACCATACAAAATATTTTTCATCGTTTGGCATATTTAGAACCGTTCCATCAATAGCCCACTGGTCGGAAGTGTCGGCTATTTTGCCCTTCAAGCTGTAAGAAGCTGATTGTGGATCATCACCTTCGCCTTCAAGGACGTACATACGCTGGTTTGTAAAATGCTCACCCCGTTTACCCGCGGCAAAGTAGATGTACCATTTACCCTCAAGATAATGTACTTCTGGGGCCCACATACTACCAATAAAAAAAGAGTCGACGGGCGGTTCCCAAATTTTAACTGGTTCTGATGCACCAATTGCATCAAGTGTTGATGCTTTACGAATATATATTGCCGAATCATCAATGACGTGACAATAATAAAATGAGTCATCGTGAATAATAACATAGGGGTCGGCTCCTGATTCAACAACGGGTTCTGGGAAACGTGTTCTTGGATTTGGTAGCTCTGACATAGGTATATTCTAATATACATTCGATAATCGTGTACATGTCCTGTATTATTAAATAATATGATTTTTAGCTCATCACGTAAAAAAATAAAAAAGCGCCTTGTAAAACTATTTGTCTTAACTGGTAACGAGCCTCGCAAGGCAGTGTTAAGTCCACATTTATTTTCTGCTCGCGACTGGCGGTTTGTGCTGTTAGAAACACGAATTGCTCTTAAAGATAAAAAAATGCCCATTCTTGCTGCCGGTACGGCGTTTTATGCCACTGTCGCATTCTTTACTTTACTAGCCGCTACTATTGCAGTCGTTGCGTATACAAGTGATGTTGATGAATTAAATATGGCACTTTCTTCAATAGAAATTTACTTTCCTATCGATATTGCTGCGTTGATAGGTTCGCAACTTGAAACAGCCTTTGAATATAATTTACGTAATGTCATCGTAGCTATTATTGCTGGATTGATTGCATTATTTAGTGCCTCACGGGCAATGGCAACACTTATAAGCGCAACGAACACTGCATATGAACAACCGGAAAAACGAAAAGCGGGATTACTTATTGGCATGAGTATCATAATGGCATTTGCGGCGATTATTATTACCGCTATTTCGCTTGGGCTGGTACTCGTTGATCAAACTGCTTTAATGCACTTCGGGCTTCCATCATTCTTTGCTGTTACCTTGCCAGTGGTTCGCTGGGTTCTATTAGCGGCGATTATTGCAGTCTCGTTGACTTTGTTTTATCGATTCGCTCCAAGTAATCATAACCCACACTTAAAGTGGACAAGTTGGGGAGCGGCAATTGCCAGCATTATATGGCTTGGTGGAACGACGTTATTCTTTTTATATGCAAAATACTTATCAGTGTATAGCAATATTTATAATGTCTTTGGTAGTGTCATTGTTCTAATGATATGGCTTAACCTGTCAGCATTTATTATTTTGCTCGGTGCAGAAATAAACCATCGGCTAGAACAACGCACTACCAGGCGCACGACACTTTAGTTTTTACGGTTTAAGAATAATCTTGACCGCGCCATCTTCCTTCTTCTGGAATATTTCGTAAGCATATGGCGCATCTTCAAGTGGAATATGGTGCGTAGCAAAGGTATCAACACCAAGTGGGTCGTCATCGGTCAGAAGTGGCAGAATGTCATCAATCCAACGCTTTACATTAGCTTGGCCCATGCGAACTTGGATTTGCTTGTCGAAAAGGGTATCCATTGGGATTGGGTCAGCCTTACCAGCATACACACCAGATAGGGAAATAGTGCCACCACGGCGGACAGTGTCGATTGCTGCATAGAGTGCCGCGAGGCGGTCAATACCAGCTTTCTCAATCATGGTTGCGGCCATTGGGTCTGGCAATAGGCCGGCTGCATCTTGTACAAATTTAGCAGTAGGTGAGCCATGTGCTTCGAGACCTACGGCATCAATTACGGAATCAGGGCCACGTCCGTCAGTCATTTCGAGAATCACGTCACGTAAATCATCCTCATGCTCACTTAAGTCGATTACCTCAACACCATTATCTTTGGCACGTTGTAAGCGCTCGGGTATAAGGTCGACGGCGATTATTTTGCCTGCGCCACGGTACTTGGCAATACGAGTAGACATATCGCCAATTGGACCTAAGCCCATAACAACAACTGAACCGCCTTCGGGAATGTTAGCATACTCAACAGCTTGCCACGCAGTTGGAAGGACGTCGGATAAGAAAACATAACGGTCGTCCGGACCTTCATGGGGAATCACAATTGGACCATACTGCGCTTGTGGAACACGAAGGAACTCAGCTTGACCACCAGGTACTTGGCCATAAAGTTTACTGTATCCCAGTAGGGCAGCACCACGGTTTTGGTCACGGACTTGTGTAGTTTCACATTGCGATTGCAACCCTTGGTTACACATAAAACAATCACCACATGAAATATTGAATGGAATGACGACACGGTCGCCAACTTTCACATTCGTGATTGCGCTACCGATTTCAGTGACGATACCCATGGGTTCGTGCCCCATAATGTCACCCTTGTCCATAAATGGTGCCATAACTTCGTACAAGTGAAGGTCAGACCCACAAATACAGGTTGAGGTAACTTTGATAATAATGTCATTTGGCTCTTGTATAACAGGGTCTGGAACTTCTTCGACAGAAACCTTGCGTTTACCTTGCCATGTTACTGCTTTCATAAAAACTCCTTACGTATTATTTTAATTTAAGAATCAGCGTTTGCGTCTTCGTCCATATCAAGACTTTCGATATCTTCGCGGCGATCATCTTCGCCGCTATCTTCGTCGTGAGAATTTTCGAAGGCGTAAAGGTCAAGTTCTTTTTTAAATTCTTTTGGATCAACGCCTAACTCTTCGGTAGGGTCGTCGGTAAGTTCATGAGTAACTGGATCAGTGATTGAGCTACTAGTATCTAAATCATCTTGATAGCCTTGCAATTGAAGGTCGTCATCTGGAATGTTTGCAGGGTCGGGGTTAACGCTATCCATTATGTTCTCCTAAGTATTTATTGATTAAATGTCATTGACCGGCAGTAAGAAGAACAACTACAAGGTGTATTATCCATTAAAATCCCTCCTTAAATTACTTGTCTATTTAATGGTACCTAGTTTTAAAGCTAAGATATGTAAAATTTTTTACATATAGCAACAAGCGTATAATAAGAACTGATGTTTGAGTATCCAGTTGTCTTTGTTGACATAGAAACTACCGGAGGGAGTTATCGCAACAGCCGCGTACTAGAGGTTGCAGCGATACGTTTTGAGGATGGAAAAATTGTGAAAGAATTTTCAACGTTACTCGACCCAGGAACGCGTATCCCACCAATGATTACGTCACTAACTGGAATAACTGAAGGCGATATTGTGGGCGCACCAACTTTTGAAGATGTCGCTGATGAGCTATTAGAAATATTAGATGGTGCGGTGTTTGTAGCTCATAATGTACGCTTTGATTACTCATTTTTAAAACAAGAATTTGCTATGATTGGCACGACATTTAACCCGCGGCTTTTATGTACGGTCCGGCTTTCACGCTATTTGTATTCTGACCAAAAAGGCCATAGTCTTGAAAAGATTATAGCTCGACATGCTATTCCTGTGCTTGATAGGCACCGAGCTTTGGAAGATGCTCGAGCGATTCTTTACTTTTCGCAACTTGCCTACGATCAGCATGGCCCAGAGAGCTTTGCAGATGCCTTAACTCATCAACTTAAATCGCAATCGCTGCCGCCAAACCTTGATTTAAATGAACTGGAAACAATTGAAAATGTGCCGGGCGTATATATTTTTAAAGATGAAACGCATCAGCCAGTATATGTAGGGAAAAGTGTGACATTAAAAAAACGAGTCGTTTCGCATTTTCAAAGTACCAGCCCAAAAGAGCTAAAAATTAGCCAACATGTTCACCACGTCGAAACAATTCCAACCGGAAGTGAACTGGCGGCTTTGTTACTTGAATCAAAGCTAATAAAAGAATTACAACCACTGTATAACCGAATGCTGCGCCGTGTATCGATGTACGCCATGCTGGTTAAAAAAGAGCAAGATGGCTATGCGAATTTAGCTGTAGTCTCGGGCAATGTTGATAACGAAACTGACCTCAGCACTATTTATGGTATTTATAGTAATCGTATGAAAGCGAAGCAGACTATTGTTGAGCTAACGCGTGCGTATCAATTATGTCCAATACTGATGGGTATAGAAAAAGGGAAGGGTGCTTGCTTTTCATATTCACTGGGTCGGTGTAAAGGCGCCTGTATTGGTAAGGAAGACGCCGCTTCTTACAACCGTCGGTTCGAAACGGCGCTTGAACGTAGCAAATTATCGGAGTGGCCCTTTGATGGTTCAATTGTTGTGCCGGTAAACGAAGCGGGTGAAACAGTTGTCATTAAAAACTGGATAGTTCAACGCTTTAATGATGAAGACGGTAATGAACTTATTATTGATTCTGAACCAAATTTTGACCTCGATGAGTATAAAATTATTCGACGGTTTATTCGGGAAAATCGCAGCCGAATTATAGTTGAGATTTAACTTCAGCGAGGGCTTGAGAAACGGTTAGTACAGGTACTTTACTTGTAGAAACAGCTTGCATTTCAGTTTTGAAGTTTGCAATAGAACTGTCGTACGTATCAGGAGTAGTACTGACATCGTGATAAACAAGGATTAGCCAAGTTTTATCGGCTTGAGCTTGCTTAATCCAGCCAGCCACTTGCGCTGGGGTGGTAGTGTTAAGAATATTCTGAACACGGAGGGCGTAGGCGTCAAAGCTATCTTTTGAATTATACCCAGCATCGACAGTCCGGTGTGAAGTGTAGTATTTCTTCGCCTGAGTTATAACTGATGCATTGTAATCACCATAGGGAGAGGCGAGGTTAGTGACTGGCTTGCCAACTACTGACTGCAAACTGGCTTGAGAGTTTTGCAATTCTGTGGTGAGCATAGCTGCAGTAATTTTTGTTAATTCAGGGTGTGAAATAGTGTGCGAACCAATTTCGTGACCTGCTTTAGACAAAGCTTGAACTTGTGCTTTGCTCATGTATCCTTCAGAGGTATCGCCAACTTCGCCAGAAATAATATATTGGGTTGAAAGGATGCCGTACTGAGCCATAACTGGTCGAGCTTGAGTATAGGCACTTGCCCAGCCATCGTCGAAGGTTACTGATAGCATTGCTCGGTTAAAACCGGTTGGCTTGTAGGCGTCAACGCTATAGTCGTCGGTTTGTAACCAGCCATTGCTACTTAGTAGCATGAATACTGTTGTCTTGGCTACGTTAGCAGGTGCTGTGAACGTACCTTTGTACTGTTGCCATGTAGTGGCTGCGTTAGCACCTGGTTGGACAACAGGCAAGTTAGCATATTGGATTGAACCGTCTTTTAAGGTGTACATAGCCACGGCGTGTGGCGCAGTGTTGGTTTTATACCAAGCGCTGAAATTGTATTGCGCACCGGCAGTAGTAGCTGATGTAATTCCGTCAAACATCCATTTTGCATCGCCGTCTTGGTAATTCGAGACGGTCACTTTAGCGCTTTTTGTTCCAGTGCGGCCAGTTGGTTCATAGCTAAAGGCTGCGGTATTCGTTCCCCAACTTGCGCTTGCCCAGTTTGCAGGGTTAGTGCCATTGGCCGTTTCAAATGAGGCATTGGCAACTGTCGTAGTTGGGGTAGGGGTTGGGGTAGTTGTAGCTAGTACGAGCTTTGTGTCGTCAATTGATAAGCTGCCAACTTTATCAAGCAGGTGATAGGCCGCTACTTTAGTTGCACCTGTTGGTACGGTGAAATTAGACGTGTATGCTGACCAGGTAGTAGCACTTGCCGGTGCAGTAGCAAGTTCTTGGTAGACAGTTGCTGAACCAGAAGTGAAAGCAAGAACAACGCGGGTTGTTACACCTGATTTGTAGTAGTCGCTATAGGTATATGTCTTACCAGCACTCACCCCTACTGGTGTTGCGCTCCATTTTGCATCGCCGTCAGTGTATTTACTAATAGCTACTTTGGCGCTTTTACCGCTGCGTCCTGTAGTGTCGTAGGTAAAGACTGAGGTATTAGTACCCCAAGAGTTGTTTGTCCAGCCAATTGGCTGAGCACCGTTTGTTAATTCAAAGTCTGCGTTCGCAATAAGGTTTGAACTGTTACCAACGGGAATCGTGTCTTTTGTAAGGCTAAAATCATCAGTCTGCAACCAGCCGGCATTCGTCACAATTTGAAGAATAGTAACCGTAGCAACGTCATTAGGTGTCGTGAAGCTTTTCGAGTATGCTGTCCAATTAGCATTTGTAGCGACGCTGTCAAAATAGTTGTAAGTAACGGCGCCTGAAGTGCTGGTGTACATTAAATCAATTTCAGTTGGGATGTTTGATTTATACCAGCTTTTGTATGTGTATTGGGTGTTTGGTGTAACAGATACTGCTTTATGCATCCACTTTGCATCACCGTCTGTGTAAGTGGTCATTGAGGTGTAGAGGCTATTATTTCCTGTGTGCCCCTCGGTTTTTTGCGTTAATGTAGCTGTGTTGGTTCCCCAGCTATTAGCCGTCCAGTTAGTAGGTACATTATTAGTGGTAGTTTCGACTGAACTGTTAGCGATGAGGCTAGTTTCTTCGGCAAAAGCCTTAGTAGTTCCAGTAAAAAGACCTGCAAGAAGCAGGAGGGCGGCGAAAATAAGTTTTACTTGTTTCTTCATAATACACATCCATTAAACAAATTTATGCATACTATATACCCGTTTTATTATTATGTCAATGGGATTTATATAACAATGTTTACAAAAAGTAATAAATAGTGTATAGTGCATTTAAATTGCATTGCCCATGGCCTTGAGAGACGGTGGACGTACAATTAAATATCAATGTGCGAGCCAGAGGGAAGCTTCTCATTTTAAATATGAGAAGATTTTTGCTTTGGCCCATAAAGGAGTTCAACTATGTACGCTAAAGCAGCTCCAGTAGCAGCACCAGCAGTTATCCTACCTTTTACAGGTGGTAACACAACCTTGTTAGTCATCGCTTCAAGCATGATTGCACTCGGTGTAGCAGTATTAGTCATTTCAGTACTAATTGCTCGCAAAAAGAACCTTTCAGAGATTGATTTCTCAGAGGTTAAATAACCAATTTAGTATAAAACGGCTGCAAGCGCGTCCGCGTGTTTAAGGCCGTTTTATACTTTTGGATGTATATTTTATGAAAAAGATTCTTCCTATTTTATTAATCATTATTTCTGCCGCTTTAATAGTTGGCGGTACTTTCATATTTAATGGATATGCAATTTCAGAGCGAGTGCAAGCTGAAGCGGAGGCGGCTGCACAAAATACACCTGCTATGGCGGTTGACCAGGCGCCTATCGCCCCAGAAGCCGTCCAAGGCATCCCGGTGCACATTGAAGTCCCTCAAGTTAAAGTGAATATTGGAGTAGAGAAGGGGTACTATAATGCGAAAAATGGAAAATGGACATTAAGTGACACCTCGGCTTTTTATGGCACAATGACCGCTCCGGCTAATTCAGAATCAGGCAATACGTTTATTTATGGTCATAACGCAAATGATATTTTTGGCCCACTGCGTGATGCACAGGTAGGTATGAAGGCGATAGTAACAACTGATACTGGGTACCGGTTTTATTACACACTCCAGTCGTTTAAAGCGGTGAGCCCTAACGATGTATCGTTAATACAGGCAACTCAGGCTCCGACCTTAACACTTCAAACCTGTTCAGGCACATGGTACCAGTTTAGAACTCTCTATACATTTACACTCGATCGCTACGAACAAGTTAGTTAAGCTTAGTTATATAATTACATTGACATTTAATACAACTTATGATATAATTTTTGCATTATGAGTAGGTCAGGAGAACGATTACCGGCATCTCTTTACGTTCCTGTGCGCCAGGAACAGTTAGCACGCGTGCACGGTCGCCAACTTTCTGTCACGAGAGGGACATTGTATATTCCAGAACGACATTTGGTTCAACATATTGAACAGCATGTTGAAGCTCAAAAAATAGAGCAGCAACTGAACGATGAGTTCAAGGCGATTTCCGACTACTATCACATTATTGAAACTGCGTATCAACAGATAGCTCAAGAGGTTGCGATTCAAGAGAACGAGGCTTTGCAATCGGAAGCTCAGCCTAAACCAGAAAAACCTGCTGCTAAGCGTGAGACCCAGAAGTCTAAGTTAAAAGCGAAGAAAATTCGCGTTAAAATGAAAAAATCAAAAAAACAGCATATTAAAATTGCTCGTATTATTCCTGAACCTACTATTGTCGAACGAAAAGCTTCGGGTAAAGAACAACTGGCGTTATTATTACCGGCGCACAATGAAGAACTTATTATTGAAGCGACAATTAAATCGGCAATTGCCGCCGGGCAAGACATTGAACATATTTATGTCGTAAATGACAACTCGACCGATAAAACTCGCCAAATTGCGACCCGCTTGTTAGGTAAGTCAAATGTATTGAATGTTAAAAGAAGCGGGAAGGCTTTGGCTGTTAAAAAGGCAACTACTCATTTTAAGATTATTGAACGATACGATTGGTTGCACGTAGCTGACGCTGATAGTATTTTTTCAAAGGATTATTTCCATGTTTATCGTCGAAAACTCGACCCAGAGAAATATGCCGTCGCTCTTGGGTTTGTGCAGAGTTTGCGAGGTAACTGGATTAGTAGCTACCGGGCTTTAACGTATACGCACGGCCAACAAGTTGATCGACGTATTCAATCAGCCTTAGGAATGATTACGGTTTTTCCAGGCCCGGTAACCTGCCTCCGTACGGATATTATTAATAAGCTCAGCTTTGAAGGCCCAAGCCTAACGGAAGATTTTGATATTACCTTGCAGGTACACCGTAAGAAACTTGGTAATATTTTATATATTCCACAAGCAGTAAATTACACTCAAGACCCACAAAACTTAAGTGATTTTTGTAAGCAAAACTTGCGATGGATGCGCGGTTTTTTCCAGGGGGTGAAGAAATACGGTATTGGGCTGCACGGCCAACGTATCGATGCAGTACTCGGATTCCAAATGCTGTTAACACTGTTTTTCTTAATACAAGTATTTGTAATTGCACCGCTGCTGATACTCACGAATGAATATGGCTGGTTGACGGTGCTGTATATGATTGCGCTCGACTTTATAATTAACTTTGGGGTAGCTATTTTTGCTTCAATTCTCGCAAAGCGATGGAACCTTGTTGGTGTTATGCCGTATTTCTACTTCTTACGATTTATTGAAATTGGTATCCATGTCATTGCCTTCTTCGAAGTGTTTGTGTTGCACAAGTTTAGTGACGACCACACAATTGGCTGGTCTACGGCTGGACGAAGGTACAAACTTTCCGCATCGGCAATGTCAGATGTAGCGCACTAAAATTGAACCGACTTATGTACGTTTGATATAATGAGGAGTGCGACTTTGGAGCCGCAACTTACATTGAAATTAACGCACGGAGGTATTTCATGAGCGATAAAGATCAATATACGATGCAGAATCCAACAACCCAATATCCGACTTCGGATGTTATTTCTAAACAGAGCCAAGCTGAGCCAGGGCTTGATGCTGACTTAGCCCCAAAAGCCGACCACGGTGAAACCACCTACAAAGGCTCGGGACGATTGAAGGGGCGCAAAGCACTTATTACTGGTGGTGATTCAGGTATCGGTAGGGCAGTGGCGATTGCATTCGCTCGTGAAGGCGCCGA
>Ga0247807_10000884_pt1 | contig 18288 bp, 16 predicted proteins | sample UWRJL074202C1_FD_179931 | JGI IMG/M metagenome (GOLD analysis project Ga0247807, IMG submission 179931) | Plant litter microbial communities from Arlington Agricultural Research Station in Wisconsin, United States - UWRJ-L074-202C-1 | ecosystem: Environmental > Terrestrial > Plant litter >...
TCCTGAGCACTACGAAGACAACCGCATCCGTCGTGACAACATCATCAAGATCATGGCGTCGGAGAAGTACATCACCAACGCGGAGCGCGACGAGGCTCTCGCCACTCCCGTCGATGAGACCACCGTCAAGCTCACCGACCCGAAGAATGGCTGCGTGGCGGCCTACGTCTACGCGAAGCAGTTCTGCGACTACATCATCAAGTCGGTCAAGGACTTCGAGGCGCTCGGATCGAGCGAGATGGAGCGCAAGGCCAAGTGGGCCATCGGCGGCTACAAGGTCTACACGACCCTCAACGCGTCACTGCAGAAGGTTGCGCAGTTGACCCTGCAGCAGTACGCACCGATCTACGAGACGCGGATGCAGCTGGGCGCATCCTCGACCACCATCCAGGTGGGGACCGGGCGCATCCTGACCATGGCACAGAACAAGGTCTTCGATGACCGCGCGTCTGCCGCAAAGGACAGCCGCACGTCTGCCCTGAACTTCAACACCGACGACGTGTACGGCGGATCGCGTGGATTCCAGGTCGGATCAACGTACAAGGTCTTCACGCTCATCAACTGGCTGCAGCAGGGCTTCGGCTTGAACGAGGTGGTCAACGCGAACGCGCGCACCGTCAACCAGGCACAGTTCGCCGACAGCTGTGGTGGCCCGTGGGGATCCCCATGGAAGTTCCGAAATGACTCCGGCGAGACGGGTACCCGTACGGTCATGGCGGCGACGGCCGGCTCGGTCAACGGTGCCTTCGTCTCGATGGCGCTGGAGCTCGACCAGTGCAACACCAAGAAGGCCGCTGAGGCCCTCGGAGTGCACACCGCCATCACCAAGGACAACCCGAAGACGAAGTTCGTGGAGAACGTGCTCGGCACGAACCCCTCCTCGATCCTCGGCACCAACGACATCGCACCGATGACGATGGCCGCGGCATACGCGGGCATCGCGAACAACGGCACCTACTGCAAGCCGATTGCCGTCGACTTCTTCATCAAGGACGGCGAGAAGATCGCCGGCCAGGCTCCCGACTGCCGCCCGGGCATCGACCCCGAAGTGGCTGCGGCAACGCAGTACGCTCTCGCGGGCGCGATGAAGGGCTATGGCGCGAACCCGAGGGACGGCATCCCGATCATCGGTAAGACGGGTACGACCAACGAGTCGAAGCAGACCTACATCATCGGTGCGACGACGAAGGTGTCGACCATCGTCTGGGTCGGAAACATCAAGGGCACGTTCCCGATGCGTAAGTATCCGAGTGGTGGAACCCTGAGACACACGATCGGTCACATCATCATGAGTGCCGCCAACGGCATCTACGGCGGCGGCGCGTTCCCTGAACCGCCCGCGAAGCTGATGACGGGAACCGGCATTACGCTGCCCAACTACATCGGCACCTCACTGGAGTCGACGAAGGGTTCCATCGAGGGACTGGGGCTCGCCTACGGCAGCATGGGCGCTATCGACTCCGATCTTCCGGCCGGCGTCGTCGCCCGCACCCTTCCCGCATCCGGCAAGGTGATGGCCCGCGGCCAGATGGTCCAGGTCTGGCGGAGCAATGGCTCGATGTCGGCGGTTCCGGATGTGGTCACGGGCAATCCGACCTTCGGCGCAGCGCAAGCCACACTGAACGGTGCCGGATTCACCTCGGTGACGCAGGCCTGTGCGGTCGCACCGAACGCCGGCCTTATCGGCAAGGTCATCTCGAGTGATCCCTCGCCGGGCAAGGCCTGGGTCCGCACCAAGGAGATCAAGCTCGGCGTTGGCGCGGTCAACTGTTGAGTAAACCCACATCGGTCGCGGCCGCTGCGCTTGGCGTAGCGGCCGCCGCCGGTCTGGGCGCGTTCGCCTGGGGTTCCCTGGTCGAGCGCAACTGGTTCGGGGTGCGTCACGAGATCCTGCCCGTGCTGGATCCGGGGGCGCGCCCGATCACGGTGCTGCACCTCGCGGACCTGCACCTGGCGCCCTGGCAGCGTCGCAAGCAGGAATGGGTGCGCGAGCTCGCGCGCCTCGAGCCGGACCTGATCGTCAACACGGGCGACAACCTGGGGCACAACGACGCTTACGAGGCGATCGAATACACCTTCGCGCCGTTCGCCGGCGTTCCCGGCGTCTTCGTGAACGGCTCGAACGACTACTACGGGCCGCACTTCAAGAACCCCATGCGCTACTTCACCGCGCCCTCACCGGCCAAGAAGTCCTCCGAGAAGCTCGACACGGCGCGTCTGGAGAGGTACTTCACCGACGATCTCGGCTGGCTGAGCCTCAACAACACGGCCCGCGCGATGTCGATCAAGGGATCTCGGCTCGAGTTCTTCGGGACAAACGACGCCCACCGCAACTGGGACGAGCTCGGCGCGCTCCCGGGAGCGATCGAGACCGTCCGTGAGAACGTGGACTGGGCGGACGGACGCTCGGGCGTCGACACCCTGAGCATCGGCGTCACCCACGCGCCGTATCGGCGGGTTCTCGATTCGTTCGTGAACAACGGCGCGAACGTGATCTTCGCCGGCCACACCCACGGTGGACAGGTGCGCGTGCCGGGGCTGCCCGCGCTCGTCACCAATTGCGATATCCCACGCGAGCAGGCCCAGGGCCTCAGCCTGTGGCACAACGCCCGCCAGACCGCCTATCTGAACGTGTCTGCGGGCCTCGGAACCTCCATCTACGCACCGGTTCGCTTCGCCTGCAGGCCCGAAGCGGTGGTGGTGACTCTGACGGCCGGAGATATCGGCTATTCTTGATGAGGCTCGTTGCCGAGAGGCAGCGAAACAACCGGGGTATGGCGCAGTTTGGTAGCGCGCGTCGTTCGGGACGACGAGGTCGCAGGTTCAAATCCTGTTACCCCGACAGAGCAAAAGGGCCGTGAGCAATCACGGCCCTTTTTCGCGTCCCGGCTCGGCGACGCTACTCGAAGTCGGGGTCGGGCCCCTCTACGTAGCTGAAGGCCGCACGCGGACGGCGGCCGTTGTTCAGTACTCCGTCGCTCTCCTCGAGATAGCACTTGCCGCAGAGGCTCTCGTACGAGACGTCGGAGCCGTCGATGGCGACCTGGTCGCCATCGAAGATGAACTGCCCGTCGATCGTGCGCGCGTTGAAGACGGCCTTGCGGCCGCAGCGGCAGATCGTCTTGAGCTCCTCGAGCGAATGCGCGATCTCGAGCAGGCGGCGGCTACCGGGGAAGGCGACGGTCTGGAAGTCGGTGCGGATGCCGTAGGCGAGTACGGGCACCCCCTCGAGGATGGCGATGCGCAACAGGTCGTCGACCTGGCTCTCGGTGAGGAACTGCGCCTCGTCGACGAGCAGGCAGCTCACGTCGAGACCGGTCTCCTTGCGCACCCGGCGTCGCTGGGCGGCGAACGCCTCGTAGATGTCCTCGTCCTTCGCCACGGTGAAGTCGACCGCACGGGTCACCCCCAGGCGCGACACGATGTCGGAATCGCCCTTGGTGTCGACCTGGGGCTTGGTGAGCAGTACCTGCTGCCCGCGCTCCTCGTAGTTGTATGCAGCCTGCAGCAGCGCCGTGCTCTTGCCGCTGTTCATAGCGCCGTAGCGGAAGTAGAGCTTGGACATCAGTCGAGGTATCCGTCCTCCGCGGCACGACGGATGAGCTCCGCACGCTTGCTCGCGGGTCGATTGGCTTTTACGTACTTCTCGCGCACCCGGCGCAGGTAGGTCTTGGCCGTCTCGTACTGCACGTTCATAAAGGCGGCGACCTCAGCGGTGCTCGCACCCGTCACGTAGTGCTTGAGCGCCTCGATCTCGCCGGGGCTGAGCTTCGGCCGTTGCGTGGCGCTCGCTCCGACGGGGAGCGGGCGCCAGTCCCTCTGGAGGGTCGCGTCACTGCGCACGCCCATGACCGTGCGCGCGGCATCCATCACCTCACGCATGGAGAGGGTCTTGGACAGGAACGCCGAGGCACCCGCGTCGAGGGCGCGCTCGCGCGACTCGCGGCTGTCGAGGCTCGAGAGCACGATGACCTTGGCCCCGGCTGCGCGGCAGGTACGCACGCGCGCCTCGATCGACACCGGCTCCTTGAGCTGGAAGTCCAGGAAGACCAGGTCGGTGGGGAACCGGTCGCTGTGGACCATCTGCAGCCAGGTGCTCGCGCTGAGGACGAGGTCGAAGTCGGGCGCGTTCGCGGCGATCCAGGTGCTCAGGCTGTCGAGCAGCACCTCGTGGTCGTCGAGGATCGCGAGCCGAATGCGTGATCGATCGGGGGCATCGAAGCCGGGCGCGACACGCGATCCGGGCTCATCGATGTCCATAGGCAAATCTTAGTATCAGAGCCGGTTCGGCGAACTCGACCTGCAGGTCGTCGAAGAGCACCTGCATCACGGCGAGGTAGGGCTCGAGGAGGGCACGCACGCTCGGCTCGGGCGCGCCGACCCGCGCGGCGACCACCCCACGACTGGAGTCGCCGCGTGCCTCGAAGGCCAGTCGCAGGGATTCCGGTTCGAATCCGGGCTGCCCCTGCAGTACGACGAGCACGGCTCGCAGTACGGTGCGCTGGTCGACGTTCAGCAGCTCCGCCTGCCTGGCCTGGTCCCGGATGCTCCCGCGCCCGTACCCCGCACGCGCGAGCTCATCGAGCACACCGTCGAGCCACCCCCTCTCGACGTCCGCCACCATGGCGGCGCGGATCCCGTCGGCGAGCTGTCGAGCGCGCTCGCGGTCCTCCGCGCCCACATCGTCCGCTTCGATCACGCGAGAGAAGAAGGGAACGACCTCGCGATTGAGGATCGTCACGCGGTCCTTCCGCACGGAGCGGGCGATGTCGTCGCTGCGCTCGCCGGCGACATCATCGGCCGACATGCTCTCGAGGCTCTGCCAGCGGTCGAGCGCGCGCACGAGCGCGGCGGCGAACACGGCGGACCCGACCGCGAGACCCACGATCGGAGTCTCCGCGACGACGACGAGCACGTAGACCGGCACCGGGCTGGCGAGGGTCTGGAATTGCGCGGCCACCGTCGCGCCCACCACGAGTGCCGACGCGAGTCCCGCCAGGAGGATGTCCCTGCCCGGACGGAACGGTGCGAGCGCAAGCAGGAACAGGCCGATGACCGACGGGCCCCAGTCGTCGCGCACGTAGGCGTTCTCGCCCCACATGGACGCCGTGCCGAACAGGTGGGCGAGCAGGGCACCCGCTAACACCACCAGGTAGCGGGGTCGGTCGAAGGGGGCACGCATGGGGCTCGAAGCGCGGATGAAGACGACTCCGGTCGCGATCACCAGCGCGAGCGAGACCAACGCGAGGCCGGGGGCGACGATCTCCTCCGCGTTCAGCGACATCATGATCGCCGCGTAGAACGGAATCCCGATCGCGGCAAGATAGCTCGTCCGTCGTCCGACGAGGGCTGCCAGCGGGTCCCGCTGCTGGAGGGTTCGCTCGAGCGTCATCGCCTCGCCTCCGCGTCGGTCGGTGCAACGGGACCGTCGATGGACGGGGCGGGGACCCGAATGAGCACCGTCGTTCCGCGACCCGGGGTCGACCAGACCTGTACCGCGCCACCGACCGTTTCGATGCGACTACGCACCGAGTGCCGCAGGCCGAGGCGGTCGTGACCGGCGTCGGCGAGCACAAAGCCGCGACCGGCATCCACCACCATGATCGACACGTCGGAATCGGAGCCGTAGAGCACCACCTCGGCGTGATCGGTATGCGCGTGGTCGATGACGTTCACGAGGCACTGCCGCACGGCGAGCGCGACCGCCGTCGCGGCGTCGGGCGAGAGGCGGGCGAGGGTGGCCCGTTCGCCGCTGACCTCCACGGTCAGCCCACCGGCCCGCGCGTCCTCGATCACTCCGGCGAGCCGGCTCTCGCTCCAGCCGAGCGGCTCCCGGTGCGCACTCGAATCGACCGCCACCAGCCACTCCTCGCCCATGAGCGAGGCGAGGTCGCTCTCGATGCGCTGGCGCAGCTCGGGCGCCAGAGGGCCGTCACCCGCCGCGCCGAGCGCTGCGAGGTCGCCGAGGACGGTGTCGTGCAGCATGGCCGCCGCCTGGATCTCGAGGGACTGCCGAACGCTCGAGAGGTGTTCCTCGCGGGCCGCGAGGTACAACCGCGGCTTGACGGAGCGCATCACGTCCTGCCCCTGCGCGATGAGTCCGAGCACCAGCACGAGCAGGGCGGCGACCGTGATGGTCGTGCCGTCGAGTCGGGCCGGCATTCCCGTCGGCATGGCCGCGAGAACGGTCACCGTTCCCCCCGCTACGAAGGCGGCGAACATCCAGCCGATCGAGGGCAGCACGCCGGCTCCCATCCCCCCGATGAGGATCAAGGCGATCTTCGGCATGGTGAAGATGAAGGTGTCGGTCGTGGTGGCTGTCGGGTAGGCATAGCTCGCCGCCAGCACGAACCAGTACAGGCTGGCGGAGCCGACCCCCAGGTAGCTGAGCGCTGTGAACAGGTTGGGCTTGCGGTCGAGCAGCCACAGCGTTGCCAGCATGGGGAGCAGCGCGATGATGGTGGGCCAGAGCGGTCGCTCGGGGTACACCAGTTGCAGCAGGCCCATGAAGAGCATGGTGATCAGGATGCAGACTGCCGCCGTCACGTGGCACGCGCGGGTATACGCCCATCCCACACCGCCGGGTGCGAGATGGATGGGGAAGCCCAGCGACATCCGTTCCGCTCCTTCGTGCCTCAGACTGCTGATCCGAGGGTATGCGAGGACTCAGGCGAGCAAACGCCCCCATTCGGGATTAGGCAAGGCTTCCCTCCACCAGCCTGCGGTGCGGGCCGTCCCATCGGCGCCGGAGCCAGCGGTCGTGACTCGCGATGATCACCGCTCCCGGATAGCTGCCGAGCGCCTCCTCGAGCTCGGTCGCGAGCGAGAGCGACAGGTGGTTCGTGGGCTCGTCGAGCAGGAACACGTGCGGCGGGCGGGCGATGATCACCGCGAGGGCGAGCCTGCGCTGTTGTCCGATCGACAACGCCCCGGTGGGGCGGTCGAGGTCCCGTGCCGGGAGGAGGCCGAGGTCGGCGAGCGGCACAAGCCCCGCCCGCTTCTCCCCCACCGCCGACTCGTAGACGTCGCGGGCCGCACGAGACGCGTCCCGCCAGACCACATCCTGGGCGAGAAGCCCCACTCGCAGTCCCCTCCTCCGCCGGACACTGCCGCTGGTCGGCGGCAGCTCGCCCGCGAGCAGGGCCAGCAGGCTCGACTTCCCCGCGCCGTTCGCGCCGGTCACGAGCAGCCGGGTCGCGGGTGCGACGGTGAACTCGTCGATGGCCAGGCGCCCGTCGACCCGCGCCTCGTCCACGGTGAGCAGTGCCTCGTCGTCGAGAGCGTGAGAACCCGACGGGATGCCCGCAAAGCTCAGCACCTCCGTGGGCCGCGCCACGCGGTACTCCCGTAGCTCGTCGAGGCGCCCCCGCGCATTCCGGACTCGTCTGCTGATCTGCCCCTCGATCGTGTTCTTCTTCAGTCCCTTGGCCATCCTGTCGTTGTCGCGCCAGGGCCGATCGTGGGCGATCTCCCGCGAGGTCACGGCGACAGCGTGCTCGAGGTCGTCCAGCTCCTGCACCTCCGCGGCGAACTGCGCCTCCCAGCGCGAGCGCTCGGCGGCCTTCGCCGCGAGGTAGTCGGTGTAGCTGCCCCCGAACCGGGTGACGGTGCTCGATCGCCCGCGCGACGGGTCGATGTCGACGAGCGCGGTCGCCACCTCGTCGAGGAACGCCCGGTCATGACTCGCGAAGATCACCGGACCGCGCCAGGCGAGCAGCTGCTCGCGCAGGAAGGACACCGCCGCGTCGTCCAGGTGGTTGGTGGGCTCGTCGAGCACGAGGGCGTGCGGTCGCGACAGCAGCAGCGCCGCGAGCGCCACGCGGCTGCGCTGGCCACCGGAGATCTCGACCAGCGGGCGGTCGAGCGGCAGGTCGCCGACGCCGAGCCCGGCCAGAAGAGTGTCGCGACGCGAGTCCACCGACCACAGTTCGGCAGCGTCGGCGGCGGCGAGAGCGCGCTCGTAGCGGAGGTCGGCCGACTCGGTGCGCTCGGTGAGGTGAGCCGCGGCATCCCGCAGCTCGGTCTCGAGGGCGCGCAGCGGAGCCAACGCGCGCTCGACGAGGTCACCCGCCGTATCGCCCGGTTCGTGGATGACCTCCTGCCGCAGCAGGCCGGTGCTCCCGGCGCGGGATACCGACCCGGCGTCGGGCTCGAGCTCTCCGGCGAGGATAGCGAGCAGGGTCGACTTGCCCGCGCCGTTCTCTCCGATGAGGCCCAGTCGTTCGCTGCCGTCGACCACGAGGGACAGGTCGGAGAAGACCGCGCGGTCGCCGAAGGAGTGGGAAATGCCGGTGAGGGAGATGTGTGATGTGCGCATGGGGACGCCCCTTCTCGAGATCGAGAATTCCCGCCGGGCAAGGCCTCGGACGCGGGACGGAGGGTCGTTACAGCTTCACGAGGATCGAGGCTAACCCCGAACCCCGCGCCGTGTCAATCAGGGCTAGCGGGCGATGCCGAGCGATGTGGCCGTGTTCGTCATCACGTCGTCGGCGCGCTTCGGGTCGTCGGAGAGCAGGGTTCCGTAGCTCGGCACCATGGCGCTGAGCGCCGGTTTCCAGCTTTCGATGCGGTCGGGGAAGCACTTCTCGAGCAGGCCGAGCATGATCGGAACGGCGGTGGACGCACCGGGCGAGGCGCCGAGCAGGCCGGCGATGGTGCCGTCGGCAGAAGCCACAACTTCGGTGCCGAACTGCAGTACTCCGCCCTTCTTGGCGTCCTTCTTGATCACCTGCACGCGCTGGCCCGCTGTGATGCGATACCAGTCGGCGGGATCCGCGTTCGGCATGAACTCGCGCAGTGCGTCGAACTTGGTGTTCCTGCTCGCGGCGAGCTGGCCGAGAAGGTACCTGACCAGGCTGAGATTGCTCGCGCCTGCGGCGACCATCGGCACGAGGTTGTGCCAGCGGATCGAGGCGAATAGGTCGAGCACCGAGCCTGTCTTCAGGAACTTGGGGCTGAAGCCCGCGTACGGTCCGAACATGAGGCTCGGTGTGCCGTCCACGACGCGCAGGTCGAGGTGCGGCACCGACATGGGCGGTGAACCGACGGAGGCCTTGCCGTAGACCTTGGCGACGTGGCGGGCGACGACCTCGGGATTGTCGGTGCGCAGGAACTCGCCGCTCACCGGGAACCCGCCGAAGCCGCGGATCTCCTTGATGCCCGACTTCTGCAGCAGACCGAGAGCGTAGCCGCCGGCACCCACGAAGACGAAACGGGCGTCGACGAAGTGCGGGGTCTGGCCGACCTCGTCGCGCCACGATACGCGCCAGAGGTCCTTGCGGCGCTTCACGTTCGTGACGCGGGCGTTGCCGGTGAACTCGGCGCCGTTGTCGGTCAGGTAGCGGGTGAGGTGCCGGGTGAGGGCGCCGAAGTCGACGTCGGTGCCCGCGGCAATGCGGGTCGCGGCGATCGGCTGCGACTTGGCGCGACCGGGGATGAGCAGCGGCGACCAGCCGCGGATGACCTCGGCGTCTTCGCTGTACTCCAGGCCGCCGAACAGCGGGTGGTCCTTCAATGCCTCGAAGCGCCTGCGCAGGTAGTCCACGTTGTCGGCGCCCCAGACGAAACTCATGTGGGCCGTCGCATTGATGAAGGATGACGGTTCGGGCAGCTTGCCCGTGTCCACGAGGTGGGCCCAGAACTGGCGCGAGACCTGGAACTGCTCATTGACCTTCACCGCGCTCGCGATCTCGATGCTGCCGTCCGCGCGCTCGGGCGTGTAGTTGAGCTCGCACAGGGCGGAGTGGCCGGTGCCCGCGTTGTTCCACGGGTTGGAGCTCTCGAGCGCGACCTGGTCGAGGCGCTCGAAGATGCGGATCTCCCAATCCGGCTGCAGCTGCTTCAGGATGGTGCCGAGCGTGGCGCTCATGATGCCGCCACCAATCAGTGCGACGTCGATGGGCTTATTCACGACATCAACTTTACCCGCCCGCGGGCAGGCCCAGTTTCGTCAGCTCGGAGTCCATGCGCTTTGCCATCTCCGCGTAGCCGTCGTCGTTCGGGTGAAGTCCGTCGGGCGCCATCCACTCCGGGTGGCCCTCGATCCAGTGCGAGGCGCCGGCGATGTAGTCGGCGCCGTGGCGCTCGGCCGCATCCCGAACCCAGCCGATGATCACCTCGACCGACTCGGGACGGTCATCGGTGTACCAGAACGGCTCGACCACGATGAATCGCGCATCGGGAAGGGCCGTGGTGAGCTTCTCGAAGTCGGCGTCAATGGTCTCGTGGATGAGGTCGGCCTCGTCGGGGTAGGAGAAGTTGTCGTTCAGGCCCATCGTGATGAAGACGATCTCGGGGTCATTGTCGATCACGAGGTCGGGCAGGTCGTTGGTGGTCCCCCGGTTGGTGACGAAGCCGAGGCCGTTCACGCTCGGGTTGAACTCCTGCCAGTTGCGCGCCTTCGACACGATCGTCGACCAGCGGAACTCGTCACCCGAGGCGCCGGTGCCGAGGGTGTAGGAGTCGCCGTAGAACGCGACCTTCGCACCGGTACCCGTCGCGTCGGGGCTGGCACAGCCGGCGAGACCTGCCACGAGCAGGATGGTGGCGGCCGCAAGAGTTCGCTTCATGTCAGCTATTCGACACCCTCGGCGGTTTGGGTGGGTAGGACCTACACCGCCGCGAGCTGAGCGGCGACGAGCTCCGCGATCTGCACCGCATTGAGCGCCGCGCCCTTGCGCAGGTTGTCGTTCGAGATGAACAGCGCGAGGCCGCGACCGTTCGGCACACCCTCGTCCTGGCGGATGCGCCCGACGTACGACGGGTCCTTGCCGGCTGCCTCGAGCGGTGTGGGCACGTCGGTCAGCACAACGCCCGGGGCGTCGGCGAGCAGTTCCTTGGCGCGGGCGACGGACAGCGGCGAGGCGAACTCGGCGTTGATGGCGAGCGAGTGGCCGCTGAACACGGGCACGCGCACGCAGAGACCGCTGACCAGCAGGTCGGGAAGCTCGAGGATCTTGCGGCTCTCGTTGCGCAGCTTCTTCTCCTCGTCGGTCTCGAAGAGGCCGTCGTCGACGAAGCTTCCCGCCTGCGGGATGACGTCGAACGCGATCGTCTTCGGGAAGGTCGCGGCTTCCCCGAAGTCGATCGACGAGCCGTCATGCACGAGCGAGCGCGGGTCCTGCTCGATGGCGGCCTTCGTCTGTGCGTACAGCTCCTCGCCGCCGACGAGACCGGCACCGGAGACGGCCTGGTAGGTGGAGACGATGAGGCGCTCGAGAGCTGCCTCCTCGTGCAGCACCTTGAGCACCGGCATCGCGGCCATGGTGGTGCAGTTCGGGTTGGCGATGATCCCCTTGCGGGCGTCGGCGATCGCGTGCGGGTTGACCTCGCTCACGACGAGCGGCACATCCGGGTCCATGCGGAACGCGGAGGAGTTGTCGATCACGAGCACACCCGCGGCCGCAAAGCGTGGCGCCTGGGCCTTGGAGGTCGCTCCACCGGCGGAGAAGATGGCGATGTCGAGACCGGTCGGGTCGGCGAGGGACGCGTCTTCGACAACGACATCCTCACCCTTGAAAGAAAGAGTGCTGCCGGCGCTGCGGGCGGACGCGAAGAAGCGGATCTCCGCGATCGGGAAGTCGCGCTCCTCGAGCAGCGTGCGCACGACTGCGCCGACCTGGCCGGTTGCTCCGACGACACCGATACGTACACCGCTCATGCTGCTACTCCCTGGGGCGAATGAAGTTGCCATTCTACCGGCGGGCAGCCGCGTGTTACGGGCGGTGGCAGTCGATCGACGAAGGTTGGCTCTAGCGGCCGGTTCCGCCGTGGACCACAGCCTCGGTCTCGGCGTCCAGCCCGAACGCCTTGTGCACAACGCGCACCGCCTCGTTGACGGTGTCTGCGCGGGTGACCACCGAGATGCGGATCTCGGAGGTGGAGATCATCTCGATGTTGATGCCGGCCTCGAACAGCGCGGTGAACAGCTGGGCTGTGACGCCGGCGCTCGAGCGCATGCCCGCACCGACGACGGCGAGCTTGCCGATCTGGTCGTCGTGCTGCAGCGAGTCGAAGCCGACCTCGGCCTGCTCGGCCGTGAGAGCGGTCAGGGCGGCCTGTGCGTCCGACTTGGGCAGGGTGAAGGAGATGTCGGTGCGACCGGTCGTGGCCGTGGACACGTTCTGCACGACCATGTCGATGTTGGCATTGGTCTTCGCGACGATGGTGAAGATCTGCGCGGCCTTGCCCGGGATGTCCGGCACACCGACGACGGTGATCTTGGCCTCGCTCAGGTCGGCGGCGACGCCCGTGATGATCGGCTCTTCCACGTTCTCTCCCTCGATCGAGGCGACGACCAGCGTTCCCTCGTTGTTGTTGAACGACGACCGCACGTGCAGCGTCACTCCGTGGCGCCGCGCGTACTCGACGGCGCGGATGTACAAAACCTTGGCCCCACCGGCCGCCAGCTCGAGCATCTCTTCGCTCGTGATGCGATCGATCTTCCGAGCGGATGCCACGACTCGCGGATCCGCGGTGAAGACCCCATCGACATCCGTGTAGATCTCGCAGACCTCGGCCCCGAGCGCTGCGGCGAGCGCGACGGCGGTGGTGTCGGATCCGCCGCGACCCAGGGTGGTGATGTCGCCCGTGCCGCGGTTGAAGCCCTGGAAGCCGGCGACGATGGCGACCGCACCCTGGTCGAGAGCCTCGCGCACGCGCTTCGGAGTGACGTCGACGATGCGAGCGGAACCGTGCTGGGCATCGGTGATCATTCCGGCCTGGCTGCCGGTGTAGCTGCGGGCCTCGACGCCGAGGCTCTTGATGGCCATGGCGAGCAGCGCCATCGAGATGCGCTCACCGGCGCTCAGCAGCATGTCGAGCTCGCGTCCACCGGGAACCGGCACGACCTTCTCGGCGAGGTCGAGCAGCTCGTCCGTGGTGTCGCCCATGGCGCTCACCACGACGACGACCTCGTGGCCGGCCTTGCGGGTCTCGACGATTCGCTTGGCGACGCGCTTGAGGCCTTCGGCGTCAGCGACGGAGGATCCACCGTACTTCTGTACGATCAGGCTCACGTGGTACTCCCGGGCAGTATCGATTCGCGGCGCAGATTTCGCGCCCACCGGTCGATCTTAGCCAATCCGGCAGTCCCCGATCGCGAGGTTACGAGAGGCAGGCATGGTCGTCGAATACGTTGTCGAATCGAACGACCGGATGCGCCCCTTGCTCCCCACGGCCGGTGACGCGTACAGCTACCCGCGGTCCCTCCGCACCCTGCTCCGCCAGGGCATCAGCCGCGAGAGCGGCGGACTCTTCTTCGCGAGCCACCTGCGCGCGAACCGGCACCTGCTCGACGACGCGGATATCGTCGGGTCCGAGGCGCTCATCAACAAGCTCCACGTCGAGGATTTTGTCTCGGCGAAGCTCGGCCTCGGCTCCGATGCGTGGGCGCGTCAGTGCGTGGGGCTCGCCGTGCAGTTCGGTCGGGACGTGCTCGAGATGGCCGCGGACGCGTTTCCCCAGCCGCTACGCGTGGCGATCACGCTGGACCAGGGCACCCAGCTCTTCCCCGGCGACGACGAGGGAACCGTGCCCAGTTGCACCCTGCGGTTCTGGAGTATCCGCCCGGGAGTTCCCGAGTACTTCGCCGAGCCCTCGGCGTACGACACCGAGCCGTTCCTGCTCCTCTCCCGGGTCGAATCGTGAGCGCCGTGATCACCGCGAACGACGACATGCAGCGATGGGTGGATGACGCTGCGCTCTACCCGCGCTCGATCCCCGCGCGCCTCCGGCTGCTGCTCGACGGCGGACTCGCGCGGGTTGCGGGCGGCACCTACTTCAGCGAGCCCTCGGCCGACCTCGTGGCGCGACTTCCTGCCGCCGAGCTCGAGGCCTTTGTGAACCGGGTCTCGATCGACTCGCTCAAGACCGTGCAGCGGCTCGAGAAGGGATCGGACCCGTGGTGCTACGAGGCGGTGGCGATCGCCATCGCGTTCGGCGAGCGGGTGCTCGAGCTGTGCGAGGGGCACGTCAGCGTTGTGCTCGACGTGGATGAGGAACGGTCGGCCTGTGTGCTGCGGCTGACCTCGGGGCCGTGGCATCCCGCACACCCGGATGAGGTCGCCTGGCTCGAGATGACGCGCGACTGAATTCAGCGCGCGGGTTGGCGACCGACGCGGACGTCCGGACACCCGCGGGCGTCGCGAGACCACGCGCCCACAGACCCGCGGCGATTCACGCCCGGCGCAGCCCGCGCATCGGTCGCCCGGGCACGCGCCCAGCCAGTCGCACCGGGCTGCTCGCCGAGCGCTAGTTCTCGACCAGGCGCCGGCCCTCGAAGGCCCGGCCGAGGGTGACCTCGTCGGCGTACTCGAGGTCTCCGCCGACGGGCAGGCCCGAGGCGAGGCGCGTGACCCGCAGGTTGGGCTGCACGAGCAGGCGCTGCAGGTAGGTCGCGGTCGCCTCGCCCTCGAGGTTCGGGTTGGTCGCGATGATGACCTCGGTGACCGTGCTGTCGTTGAGGCGCGCGAGCAGCTGGCGGATGCTGAGGTCGTCGGGACCGACGCCGTCGATCGGGCTGATGGCGCCGCCGAGCACGTGGTACAGGCCGCGGAACTCGCGGGTGCGCTCGATCGCCACGACGTCCTTCGCCTCCTCCACCACGCAGATGGTGGCGGGCGAGCGACGCGGGTCGCGGCAGATGGTGCAGGTGTCCTGCTCCGTGACGTTGCCGCAGATGCTGCAGAAGCGCACCTTGTCGCGGATCTCGGTGAGCACTTCGGCGAGGCGGGTCACATCGACGCTCTCGGTCTGCAGGATGTGGAACGCGATGCGCTGCGCCGACTTCGGCCCGATGCCCGGCAGCTTGCCGAGCTCGTCGATGAGCTCCTGGACGATTCCTTCGTACACGGGCTAGTTGCCTTCCGCCTGGGGAACAACCCGCGGCGCGACCTGCTGCTCTTCGATGAAACTGGCCCCGAGGATCTCGCGCACGACCGATTCGCCGTAACGCGCCTTCTCGCCGTTCTTGTCGAGGGATGCATCTGCCGCCGTCTTGCGAACGACGGGCTTCGGCTGCCGTGGGCCGGGGACCGGCTCCGACTCGGGTATCGACGCGACGGCCCAGCCGGAGGAATCCGTCGCCGGCGCATCCGGCTCGGGAGCCTGTTCGTCGCTGGGGGCGACGGCCTGGGCCTCGACCCGCGCGATGAACTTGACCCGCACACCGAGTACGGAGACGATCGCCTTGCGCAGGTGCTCGCTCACGCTGTCGCCGCTCGGGTTGGGCAGCTTGAAGCTGTTGGCGTCGTTCTCGCTCACGAACGACACGGTGAGCACGTCGTCCTGGAAGCCCCGCGCTGTCGCGGTCTGCAGCACCATCCACGCGTTGAGCTTCGCGGTGCGAACGACCTCGAGGATCTCGGGCCAGGAGTCCTTCACCTGCGCGAAGGTGACGGGACCGGCGGCGGCTGGTGCCGCGACAGGAGCCGCTGCGACAGGAGCCTCGACGGCGGGTGCTTCGGCGGCGGGCGCCTCGGCGACGACCGCAGCGGGCTTTTCGACGGCGGGCACGGGCTCGGGCGCACGCATCGGTTCCGGTGCGCGAGCCGGTTCGGGTGCGCGTGTGGGCGCAGCGGCCGGCGCAACGACTGCGGCGGCAGCCGGAGCGGCGGCGCCCTCGACACCCATGCGGCGCTCGATGCGCTCGAGACGGGCGAGTGAGCCGCGCTCCGTCTGGTCGCTCGCGGGAACGAGGATGCGCGCCACCATCAGCTCGAGGTGCAGGCGGGGCGAGGTCGCTCCGGTCATCTCGGTGAGGGCCGCGTTGACGATGTCGGCGGCGCGGGAGAGCTCGGCCTGGCCGAAGGAGGTCGACTGCAGGGACATGCGCTCGAGCTGGTCGGCCGGGATGCCGCGCAGCACGGCCGCGCCCTTGTCGGTGGTCGCGGCGACCACGATGAGGTCACGAAGTCGCTCGAGCAGGTCTTCGACGAAGCGGCGGGGGTCCTGGCCGGTCTGGATGATGCGGTCGACGGCGGCGAAGACGGCTGCGCTGTCACGGGACCCGATCGAGTCGACGACCTCGTCGAGCAGCGCGCCGTGGGTGTAGCCGAGCAGGGCGACCGCGCGCTCGTACTCGACGTTCGTGCCCTCGGACCCTGCGATGAGCTGGTCGAGCAGCGAGAGGGTGTCGCGCACCGAACCGCCGCCGGAGCGCACGACGAGCGGCAGCACGCCCGGCTCGACGGTGACCTTCTCCTCGTCGCACAGGTGCTGCACGTATTCGAGCATCTGGGCGGGCGGCACGAGCCGGAACGGGTAGTGGTGCGTGCGCGAGCGGATCGTTCCGATGACCTTCTCGGGCTCGGTCGTCGCGAAGATGAACTTCACGTGCTCGGGCGGCTCTTCCACGATCTTGAGGAGCGCGTTGAAGCCCTGCGGCGTAACCATGTGGGCCTCGTCGAGGATGAAGATCTTGAAGCGGTCTCTGGCGGGGGCGAATACCGCACGCTCACGGAGGTCGCGGGCGTCATCCACTCCATTGTGCGAAGCGGCGTCGATCTCGACGACGTCGAGGGACCCACCGCCGTCGCGGCTCAGTTCGACACAGGATGGGCACACGCCGCACGGGGTGTCGGTCGGGCCCTCCGCGCAGTTGAGGCAGCGAGCCAGGATGCGAGCGGAGGTGGTCTTGCCACAACCTCGGGGTCCGCTGAACAGGTACGCGTGGTTGACCCGGTCGGTGCGCAGCGCGGTGCGGAGCGGATCGGTCACCTGCGACTGCCCGATGAGTTCCGCAAAAGTCTCGGGCCGATAGCGGCGATAGAGGGCTGTGACCACCCACCAAGAGTAGCCGTCGCCACCGACCTCGTGTTGGCTAGGTGCCCGCCCTGAGGAAAACCGTGAAGGTCGCGCCCTGGCAGGCGCTCGGGGCGGCGGTTGCCATCGCGAGCGAACCGGGAAGCGAGACACCGAGAGTGCCGTTTCCTGCGACCGTCCAGCCGCCGGCCTGCGTTTGGCTGGGGAAGGAGAGGGACGAGACGGTGCATGCGGAGTGCCCGGCATCGACGGAGAAACCGCCGGTGCCCTGGGTGGTGTCGAGGGAGAATCGCTCGATCGTGACACTCGTGGGATTGGGGTTGGTCACGGTGAAGGCGACGCCGATCGTGCTGCCCGGGTAGAGGCCTGCTGTCGCGGTTCCGGGCGTGAGGGTGACCGCCGCCGAGGCGCCCGAGCCCGCGCTTCCGGAGCCCGAACCGATCCGCGTCCAGAATGCCGCGGCGCTTCCCCCTACCGCGATCGCCGCGGCCACGAGGGCCGCGGAGATGACCACCCGCCGCGCGCGCATCAGCCCGCCACCCCGCTCGCGCCGTAGCGGATCGCGATGCGGGCTCCCTTGCAGCCGTCCTGGTTGACCGCCGTGTTGTGCATGCGGAACTGCGGCCAGTGCACGGTCGCCACCCCCGCCTGGCTCAGCGTGCGCGACGAGTGTGCGGGCACCGTGACCTCGATTCCCGCCTCGAGCTGGTCGATGCCGAAGTCGGCGACGGTGCACGGCAGGCTCGCCGTCGCCCGCGGTGCGGTCACCGAGACGAGAGACGCGGTCACGCTCCTCACGGTGATCGCGTAGCCGTTGGTGTTGGTGAACTTCAGGTTGATGGATGACACGTCCCCCGGTTCGAAATCGCTCGGAGCGCTACCGCTCACGCCGAAAGGCGCGGGGTTCGCACCCGCGGCCCGTCCGTCGCCGGAGCCGCCCATGCCGGAGCCGTCTCCGAGGCCGCCGCCGAACCCGTCCCCGGATCCCGGTTCGCCGGTCGGCCCGGGCGTCGGGTCGGGGACGGTCGGGGTCGACGTGGGGTCGCCCAAGGGCGAGCCGGTCGGGGAACCGGAGACCGGGGCATCCCGGTCATTCATTTGCGCGGAGCACGACTGGAACAGCATCACCACGAGAACGACGATCACTACGGTGAACGCGAACGAGGCGGTGCGCCAGCCGCGCCCCACCACGTGCTCATTCATTGCACACCTCGGGGGACGGTATGGCGATGGCCCGCGGGAGCTCCCTACGGGAGCGCGCCCACGGGCCGACCTGGACGTTACTGGATCGCGTAGGTGATGTTGACGGTGGCGCCCTGGCACTGGTCCTGGTTGGTCGCCTTGTTGTTGAAGGCGAGTGTCGCGCCGGTCCAGGCGCCCTGCGCGGTGCCGGTCGCCACATTCGCGTTCACAGTCATGACCGCGTTGCTCAGCGTGTAGTCGGTGGCGTCACAGGTGCCGGCGACCGCGCCGACGGCCTTCGTGACCGAACCGATGGTCGCGGTGACCGAGGTCACGTGGATCGGG
>Ga0247807_10000885_pt1 | contig 18284 bp, 17 predicted proteins | sample UWRJL074202C1_FD_179931 | JGI IMG/M metagenome (GOLD analysis project Ga0247807, IMG submission 179931) | Plant litter microbial communities from Arlington Agricultural Research Station in Wisconsin, United States - UWRJ-L074-202C-1 | ecosystem: Environmental > Terrestrial > Plant litter >...
GGTCTATACCTCTGCTGAAGCTCTTGCCGGCTGTCTCAATGCAGAGGAGATCCGTATGGGGCTCATCTACCCTAAGATTGAGCGCGTGCGTGACGCTAGCGTAATTGTCGCTAGAGAGGTTATGAAAGCAGCAAGGCGTGAAGGTGTGAGCACTCTACCAGAGGAGACTTGGGTAGAGTGGGAAGAATGGGGAGATGTTGCCTTGACCAAATGGATCAAGGCTCAAGTTTACAATCCAACGTTTTAAGGTAGATGGGATTTAGAAACAGGCTGGTTATGGACTAAAAAAGTAATATTTGCTGAACGGAGTTGGGGTGGATGGGATTGATACCTTCTCGTTGTAGAAAAGTGCTAACTTAGAATGGGGGCCCCTTTCAGTAAGGGTTGAGATAAGACAAAATTTCAGTCGTCAGATTTTATCGAAGTTTTCTCGTTCACAATGATCAATGAACTACCTCGAAGTGATGTGATTGGTGAACGAGGGACAATGTTATGTAGATCAAGCAATTCGCAATGTGAAGAAGGAGGCTTTGCAAACTTTTCCCGCTTGGGTGAACTATGTATCCTCCGCGCAGTAGCAGTAGTTGGGAACATGAGATTTAAGTATTTCTCTTTTATAACACAGTGTGGAATGATGCGTAGCTATACGTGATATGGAAGTATCAGTTTCTTCGAGAAATACTCCTATGGTTTGTTACTGGGCATTCTACAGATGGCGAGCTAATGTAAGTCCGACTTCGAAATCTCAATGTAAAACCTGCAAAACCATACACATACGAAAGGCTAGAGGCCGGTCAAACGAGATCAACCTTGATATCTGCTCACGCAATAAAAAGTGAAGTTTTACTTTGTGTCTTATGTAGTATGATTCTTGTTGAACAGTTATGTTGCTATTCGTAGTTCATCCCACTCCAAAGCTACCTAGTTATTCGTAAAGATAGTAGCTTTCGTGATGACCAGTGATCCAAAGTGTTGAAACCTTTCCAATGCTGTCCCGGCCCATGTCCAGTTTTCCAAACGCCAAATTTCAGAATGTTCGACTTAGACTGATGTCTGCTTTACCATCCAAGACAGCAAATCTACCTTGGTGACAACGGCAACTGGTTTTGATAGACCGCCGTTGTTGGCATCTCCTGGCTCCGTGACCACTGCTGCACTGTTCCATTCGAAGAACTTGCTAAGAGCCAGTAAGGGGGTGTCAAGGGTAACTACGCATGAAGGTCAGTTGATAAATTTTCAAAGTTATGAAGGTAGGGGAGGTTGATGGGTGATTGCAGTGCAATATATCAAAGGTGAATTTCACTCACTTTCAACAAATTTCCTCTTCGGGGTCTTCTGCTGCTTGCTGTCCCCGCTACCGTGGATCCCATTCGTTTTCGGGGCTTGGGTTAGCTTGCTAATGTCCTTTGGATCTGTTACAACCTCAGGAATCGATGCAAAGTCAAACATGACATCTGACACTGGGCTCTTTCCAGATGCACGACCGCGGCTGATCCAACTGAGAAGATTTCCTAGAGTTACTAAGCCAACTAATTTACCGCCAGTTGGTGCCAAGACAGGGAGTTGACTGAAAATTATATGTTAGCAATGTTCATACCCAATGAAAATCTCCTTGCTTTGCTTTTTTGAAGTGAAAGACAATTGCTATGCCTGGGGTTGCCAGAGAATCTGAGCGTCCTGGGATTTGCCAGACGAACTCAGCAGGTCCCGCAATTCAGAAATCAAAACATCGAAGAAATTTGTCAGGAATTACTCACTCGAACCCCTTTTCTCTCATTACTTCCACAGCCTCAGAACAAGGTGAGTTAGCCAAAACGGTGGTTACTGGTTTAAGTCTAAGAGAACCAATAGTGGCCCCAGAGTACGGATCTCTCTTTGACGCTGCTAGTTGTGGAGAACTAAAATTATCCAGATTAGCTCTAAATTTCTCAGTGATAGTAAACGGCCTCGCCATAACCAATGTGAAAATCAAACGTAGGAGAGTACTAACGTAGGTGTCGAAGCCGGTGGAGTTGCTGGCAGAAGGTCATTGGCTGCTAGCCAGTCATCGTCCGCAAATTTGCTAAGATAACTTCGGATACTATCTGGTAGAACAACAACTATCACATCACCTTTGCCCAAGCCCAAATCCTTGACAGCCTTCACCATTGCCGCAACTGCACTGCCACTACTACCACCAACTAGAAGGCCTTCCTCAGAAATAAGTCGTCGTGCATAGCCGAATGATTCACGATCATCAGTTTTATACCATTTGTCAACAGATTCTCTCTTTAGGACCTCTGGAATAAAATCGTAGCCAATACCTTCCACTTTGTAGGCCTCGTTTGCGCGATCTTGGTTCAGGCTTTCGGGCACTGCAAGAATAGATCCGTATGGATCTGCAGCAATGACCTTGATATCTGGGTTATGTTTCTTCAACCCTCTAGAAAGACCACTTATGGTTCCTCCTGTACCAGCCCCTGCGACTATAGCTGTAATCTTGCCATCTGTCTGTTTCCAAATTTCCTCGGCGGTTCCGAGTTCGTGTGCCCGCGGATTATCTACGTTGGCATACTGATCTAATATGTGGGAATTTGGGATCTCCTTTTGCAAACGCTTCGCAACACCAATATGGGATTCTGGTGCATCAAATGCTGCTTGAGTTGGGGTTCGAATAATGGTAGCACCTAAAGCTCGAAGGACTGCTACCTTCTCTGCTGACATCTTCTCGGGAAGCGTAATGATTGTTTTATAACCTTTAATTGCAGCAACCAGAGCAAGACCAATACCGCTATTTATGATTAGGCTTAATATTCAGAGGGCGAAAATGAACATACGTATTTCCACTTGTTGGCTCAATGAGTGTATCTCCAGGCTTTATCCTGCCGGATTTCTCGGCTTCCTCAATCATCCTCAGGGCAATACGATCCTTTACACTACCTCCGGCATTGAACAATTCGACCTTTGCATAAACTTCGGCTTCGATACCAAGACTCTGCGGTATCTTATTCAGTCGAACTAGAGGAGTATTTCCAATCAACTCAGTGGCAGAGAGAGCCAGGGCGCGGGGCCCTACTGGCTTTGTCTCAGTAGAAGTCATGGTGGGGAAGGCTCAATATATCAATTCGTGTATATGTGTTAGACTTCGAGCTTTTCGGAGTATAAAGTCTCTTAGACTATAGTAGACACTCCGTAATGAGATTTAAGGAAGAGATTTAAGGAAAAAACTGCCGATTTCGTTATTAGCAAATAGTGGCGCAATACTTTGAAGGTTGAAAGTCGTTTTTTACTCTGGCCGTTAATAGCCGTTCACGATAACGATAAGCAAGTTCAATCACGTGGCATGCTTCCTTTGTATATCAAGGTTTATTTAGTACGAAATATATTCTACATAGATTAGATAGGTAGTCATTGAATTCACATTCCAGATATTTTTTGCATTCATGAGCTGTAATTCGTTGTAGGGCGAGGCTCACTTAGTTCCGACTCCTTTAATTGCGTGATTGAACAAGAAATCAAAATTCAACACTAGAAATGTCTAAGTTTGCTTTTAGAAGTAACGTACGCTGCGGTTTTATTTAATTTGCTGTTATTGTACTGAACAAATCAACCAAAAAGTTCAAGCGGCCTGCCCAATTTTAAGACTTTAAGAGGATACGTCGTCCTACTATATGGCATCAATGTAATCATGCCTTTCTAGTTCAACTGCACTCTTTGACTTTCCTAGGCTATGATATATGATATAACAAATTAATTGATATTAGAATTATCTCCTCAATATATACTATTGTTCAGTTGCTATCCATTTCCTGTGCTGCTGTTCCACTTAAGAATGTGCGATTAATGAACATTCTGAATATGCCATTAGTATGTGTTGAGTGATATGATAAATATATATGTTACTTGCCAAATTATGTAGATATATCTTTCGGAGGCTCCTTGTACCTTTTGGTGCTTTTAGTACAGTAGTTGTCGGGACACGGACAATAGAGCAACGAGATATCGCAATAGGTTACTTGAAATAACGGTCTACTTTTGGCAAACTAGCTTCTGCGCGTAAAATACGGACTCAGCTAGATCTAGACCAGTTCTAGTCGGAACGTTTAGTGTACCGCATTGTGCCAGTTAATGGCAAAAAAAGCCTTTTCTAGACTATTTACCTTAAGTTATTTCATTGCGAACTGACAGAATTGTACTATATAATCCACAGGACCATTGTTTCTCCCCTTATACTATCATTGCTTTGTCACTGTCCAAGTACATAAACTTTCGTCAAACCAAAATCACCAAATTAGCACTTTAATTGATAAATTCATAAGATGCGCACCCTCAATCTAATCATCTCCGCAACAACGTTGGGGCGGCTGATCCAAGCAGTTCCCGTTACCATACTTCCCTCCTTTACAGGTGTTAGCTTAACACGAGTTCTAGAGACGTACAATGCCAGTGCAATAAACCCAACTTTAGAAGAGGTCAAAAATATGGAATTTAGGCGCTTAAAGCAATTTCCAACACTGAAAATCCGAGGAGGACAGGATCATGTAAGTTCAAATCTCCACAAGTCTTTAAATGCTCAATATATCTGCTTGAATACTTTCTTACAGTCCAGGTACAATGTATCTCCCCAGTTGAGTGTTGGAGAGACTACGAGATTGTTGGGCCCCCAGAGGCATGGATCAAGAATCCAGACAATGTCCAGAACTCCGGAGCACTTTGGGATTGGAAGGATTTCTATTCCAAATATATCAGCCAAAGCGATAGTGTTATTGGCCGCTGTCATGCAAAGGGAATGGGCGCTTTGCAATGCTACGCCTCCACATACTGGAGCAACCATAACTTCGACTGCAGACTTGATCAACTTCAAAAATGCCAGATTCCAACTGAAACAACCATACTCGCAGAGATTGACAAGAAGTTCTCTATGCTGACAGATGAAGAAAAGACTTGGAAAGCAAGGGCTGTCTTCTTCACAATAAAAAATTTCGAGACCATTGCACTAAACCATAGGACCCTTCATGTGAGTCAAAGATAGCTAGCTTATTCATCTTACTAATACGATCTATTTAGGATCTTCAAGATATAATGAAATCCGAACTGATGGGTTTGAAAGATGTATTAGTAGAAACTTTTACACCGCAGAAGGATCTGGTCGCAGCTGCTAAATGTAGATTTGCCCAGGACATGATGAGGCTAACCTTTCAGCTTATGTTACATTCCTTCACCTTAGGCATGGGACTTGCATTTGATGCTCAAGTTGATAGAGCAGAGCAGTTCGGCGAGTTGGCTGTGGCAGCAGTCAAAAATTCTATGGTAGTTGCTGGCGAATCGGGTTATTACGCAACACAGGCAGAACTGGCAGCCGAGTTAGTATTTTTTTCTTAGCATCTTCCTCATACTCCATGACTGTACCTCATTCGAGAAAGGAAGAGCAACTAGGAGCTTTCCGAGGAGCCTAAATAGCTTCTTCACTTACCCATTGTGTTACTGGCTCTTCCCGCATGAGTATTGTATCGCTGACATCTAGCATCAGGATACTGGCTTCCCGTGTGAACTCAGGTCAACCAGCAGCAGGCCCTTCCAAAGGACTGAGCGAGGTGCTACGTCTGACTATCGGAACTGCAGGCGGAATGTGTGGTAACTCGGTATGACTTTCTTGTGCTAAACTCAACTAACTTTTCAAAACTACTATATGCTAACTTTGCTGTGTAGTACGGTGTAGGAACTGACGACAACAAAGCTCGTATCGCTGAATTTACCCAATATGTCATTAAAACACTTGATCAGATACAGACGACACTGGAAAGAAACTTCCAGGAAATGTTGCAGTATCACTCTGAAAATCCCGAAAACACAGTCTTAAATCTCTTCATGTCTGAGGACCAATGGACTCTATCAGATGAACAAGCGCACAGGAGCTTTAGTGAAATCAAAAGGTAAGTCACCCCACATCAGGCTTGAGCATGAACGAATATGAGTGAGCGTCTGCCACAGTGATGGCATTCGCTCTCGATTATTACTGTCAATTCTAAATATTTACATGCTCTTGAATGTGAGTGTTTCCTATACTGACGTTTTCTTAGAGAGGCACGCCAATCAATCACCAATATGGTAATCTCTGAACTTTTAACAGCAAGTAGATGTTATCAAGATTGCGAGCCCTGGGGGGACAATTTCGAGCGCGTTTGCAACGGGAAAGAACCGAATAACCGTGGAAAGCCAGATGAATTAAATCAACTATCTCGCAGCTGCTTCCCTGAAGATAAGATGCGCTGTCAAATGCAGTGTCTTACCAAGCAAGTAGCCAACAACAGGAAGACGTTTTTACCTGGATTGTCTAAGTTGAAAGAATTTGGTATAACACCAGAGGCTCTGTCAAAGAATTCCTGGAGGGCATATCGTACGTTGGGGTTTAAGTCCTTCGACGCGCAGGAGATGTTGGTTGATGGCCAATTACAACCTGCCTCTACATCTTTACGTCTACCTGTATGTGTAGCTCGCGAGGGACAGGAACGTATAAGCTTGTTAAAGAAAAAGGAGGCATGGAGCAAGGGGATGCCAATGAACTGTGGATACCGAGCAGAGGACACACAACGTTTTCATGAGCGAATTGGCCTTGATGTAAATCAAGAAGCGGAATTCAGACGCTGGCATGTTTTCGCAGTAAGTTAAATCTTCCTACCATTTCGGACACAAAGTTAACCATAGTCGTAGAATCTCAAGGCTGAAGAAACTCCTCTTGAGCGCTACCTAAATCTTTGTGAACTAAATCTCATGTTCCCCAAGTCTGGACATCGTTTCAAGAAAAATCAAAAAGATGAGTTTTGCGACACAGTCAAGGCAAACACTTGGGAGATGGATCTCGATGATGGGAACGCTTACTTTTGTAACATGGTAGACAATGGGCACCTTTTCAAGGAAGGACGTGAAGCATTTCGTGTTCGTTACGATGAATATGCTGGCACCAGCTCTTTGAAAAACTTCGCAAGAAAATGCAAGGAATGGAACCACCACCATAAGGAGCACTTGAGTGAAGAAGCTAAAAGGAGGGTAGAAAATATGGTTAAAGAGGGACAGGAAGAATTAAGTGGCAAGTTTCAGAACGGAAACTTTACCGTCCCCCACCCATTCGGTTTTGCACCTTGGAGATACTACAACGAAAACAATCATCGCTCCGGTAATTAGCCAGAACTAAGGGCTGATATATATCTCTTCCTGAGGGGCGAAAAGAGAGAGTGAAGAGGTTATACGGTTTTCAAGCTCGGAGATAATTTCATCAGCGGTCTAATTTAGTTGTGGCGTGGATTTAGTTTTAGTGTTACTGGTTAATTCAATATTGTTTTCTATAGTCGCTATCGCTTTCTAAATCTCCACAGCCTTTCCACTCAAGCGTTCCTCTAGATTTCGAAACTAACTGTGGACTTTACGATGCATCTCAACTTAACATAGACAGACTATTAGCATCAATTTGCTGACGGTTCTGTAGATTTCCTATATCCTCTCTTTGGCTTGTATCTCATTAAGTCTTCAATCTGACAGCCCAGTCGCAAACAAGAACTGGAATAGAATGAGTCGTTGTGTGGTCAGTAAGGTGAGGCATTGAGTGGATTGTAGAAAATACAATACCCACATCTAACATGTCCTAAGATTCAAATAATCTGAGAATACCATACACATTTCGGTAGCTCACTCTCGATGAGCTGAATCAAGTAGAATATGTACCCTGGGTAATTTAGAAGTGCTAATCAATAGATGAGTTTCGTCTTTCCTAAGTATCCAGTTTTCTCGCTTAGCCCCTTTTTCCATACCCATAGTGATCAAGGTGTAGAAATAGACGTGCCAAAGACGGTCACAGATTACAGGGTTAAGGCAAGCATTTCTGCTACTGCATTTGAAAATTCTATCATATTTTCACCAGTGCTGATTTGTCTAAGGCAAAACATATGATTTCCTGGTTGTGGTATTCGTCTCAGCATGTATTTTGGATCTGATTGATTATTTGTACCATCAGAATGATAGTCTAGCTCTTGATCGCCTTAATTGTGGTGTGCTCGCTCGTTGCTCGAGCTCAACCGAGACAATTACACTGTGATGCTAATGCCGAAGTAAAATTTCCCAATCACTTTCGTTCTTGCTCGATCAAGACCTACATGGATGACTCGAATCCCCATTTCTTATCAACGGTCTGATTATTGGTGTGTAGATGACAATCTCCTACGAGCAATAGCTTTGGTCTTTTGCCGCCCACCATATGGGAGGGCAAACTTGTACATTATGTTGTTTCGAGCGCCGAAAAATCAAATTATCCAAGCTCTCAGACTAGCTGCAGATTATGTGTTGTCAGCTATCTAATAATGCCAGGGAATCTGGATTGAAGTTACAACCAGACTCATAATTAGTCACGTGATAATGATTAATAGTCACGAGCCCAAAATGAGTTAGCAAAAGGTAATCTTAGAAGCCCGCTTTGGACTTCAAACTCAAGTTAATAGATGAGCCTTTTCCATCTCTATTTTCCTATGTTTAATTGTTTATTTATTGATTATTGATGTAGGTAAAGGTCAAATTGGACGGATAGCCACATTACATGCAACTCGCTCAATAGCGCCAACCTCGCCTAAGCACTCCCAAGGAAGCTGTCTGGGCTGTTTCCATGGTAATGCGGCTCAGGGAAGGAGTCTCGCGCCAAGGCATCACCTGCAACGTTCAGGAGATGGGCAGCAACAAATAAACGACATCTGCGACAACCTACGACATAACGACGACAACCACCACACCCGGACCGGCACCTATCGACAATACGACCAACGACCAGTAGAGCTATTCTGTAGCTTTACACGGAATAATAGCAGTGACAACAACGACTAACCAACTTGCGCCCCTACGAACAACAGGTAAACAACACGACCGCCGCTGATGGATGAGGTACCCTCATCCCCACCGACCGACAATTCGTCGCCCGAGGCCGCCCTCGCATGGTATAAGAAGCAGTACGAGTTATTAGAGAATGAATTAGCAGAGTTTCAAGCTTCGAGTCAAGAGCTAGAAGCAGAATTAGAGAAGGATGTAGAGGCAGCTGAGTTGCGAGAAAGGGCGTTACAGGAGAAGGCCGAAACGCTTGGGTTTGAAGTCGACGAGTGGAAGGTATGTTAATCTGCCCCTTCTTGCTAGTCTCTGTCTAATATCAAGTAGACCAAGTGTAAACAGTCGAAGATCGAGGCCGGTGCTGCGCAAAGCACTCTCCAAAAGGAAATTACAACACTCAGAGACTCTAACAGAACCTTGCAGCTGAAGCTGCGTGACATCGAGGTTCAAAATGATGATTTCGAACGACAAGCGCGAAATACGTCGTCGTCGTATGAAGATCTGGAATCAAAATACAATGTTGCTATCGAACGAGCTGTGATGATGGAGGAGGAGATGAAGATCGGAGAACAAGAGAGAGAAGGTCTACGGATTGAAACGCAACGTTTACGGGACGAACTCTCCGATCTTAAGATTGAGGCTGAGATTATGCAAGACAAGCTCCGAAAGAGACAGCTTGCTTCTATCCAGACGGACATGTCAGCGCCGAACTCGCCTTCAATGGATTCTCCTAGCTCCAACGTTTCATCACCTATGATCACAACTCCTCTCGGCCCCAAAACAATCTCAACAGGTGCTTCTGTAACCGAAACCCTCACCCCTCCATCACCGCCAATGTCAGACGCCTCGGCAACCGCCACAACAAGTATATCGGCAGTGAAAACACCGCTCAATCCGCCAAAGAGCAAGCTCAAGCTCCCATCAGGCAATTCCAGTACCACCCCCAAACCAACAGCTCAACGGTTTACATCATCTAGCAGCATGCGAAGCTCAAGAGGACCTGCATTTTCTGCTAGTTCTTCTCGCAATCGAAATGCGACGCCATCTCTCATACGAAGTACAAAAGCAAAAGCACCAGCAACGAGAGGACTACCTAACTCTACATCACTTACACATATCCGTACGCTTACTGCGCAAATGCAACGACTCGAGCAACGCGTACAATCTGCTCGCTCCAAGCTTCCTGCACCAATTAATACCCCACCCCGAGCCTCTCCCCGAGGTGCTTCAGCGATGCCATATATGCCCCCGAGTGTCACAATTCGAAGTAGGAAACGTACGGGTGGCAGTACGGCTAGTACTTCATCAATAGGCGGTGACGGAAGTGAAGATACGCCAGTATCCAAGCACGTCCCACGTCTTTCAACCTCAGGAATCAGCCGCCTTTCGTTTGGCCCAATACCTAATCGTGATGGTGATAGTAGACCTAGCAGCCGTGCGAGTGCGAGTGGAAGTAGTAGCTTCGTGCGTCCTGACCGGCCGTTAAGCCGCTCGGAAATAACACGAACCGAGATCGCGCGGCCAGCGAGCCGTACCTCTTTGAGCGGCGCGCGCACCCCTCTCGGACATTACTCCCAGAGCCAGTTTGTGGAGTCCAGAAGGCCACGGAGTAGCATCGGAGGAAGTTACGGCGCATCTCATGGCCATGGACACAGCCAGAGTGTATCTGGGATACAGGATTTTGAGCGGGATTTAGATGGCACCCCTAGTCGGAGAGGAACACTTCCTCCAGCAGAGACTAGTGCCATTCCCCTTCCCAGAAGAAAAAGTGGAGGACTTTCCATGACACCTATGCCGCGGCGGACAAGCAGCGGAGCGGCTCTGAGAGAAACAGAAAGTGGCATGAAGCCGCCCGGGAGACCCAGGAAGCTAAGCGGAGTTGGGGAAACGTATTGATATGGGATTTTACTATACATAGGAATGACTTATGACGATGGGCGATGGGTCGGGTTTTTGCTAGCATGGCGGATGGCGTTTTGCAAGGTTATGCCAATACCACGCGTGGGGTGGAATGACTTTACATAGGGTAAGGGTTTACTGCTGATAGCCTTTGCAAATATTATGACAATAACACTACTTCTGTACAAAACTTCTGGGCTATTCCCAATGCGTCTAATGAATGGGAAGAAAGGAAGCTTCTAGAATTTTTGGTAGTGCTTTCTCTCTGGCATTTGTCGGACTGGTAAGAAATTGTCGGACGCCAGCCTCGTGCTGCTGGCGACGCAAGGTCAGCTTATCTGCATGTTCGGACCAGACCTTTCACAATGAATGCTACGACCGATATTGCATTTTCCTGGCATACTCGGGGTAATTATTTGCAATGTTTCAGATGTTATAAGTCGACGTTCTTCACGATTTCTAGGGTTGGTGGTACTTTTGCTCTCCTGTCTCTGGCGCACCCATTTGGCAGCGGAGAAGAGGCCTTCCTATATCTTTCCCGTGTATGGAACCGATAAGCCCGCCCGCCTACCTACTGTATGAATGAGACGGAGAATAGCGGCGCAGGTCACGTGGGTGATCGCTGCAATGCATGGTCATTGACCAATCTCACTCCGTCAGAAACTGTGTAAGCAGCGCAGTGTCCGTTCAGCCAAAAGTCTAATAATGCTCACGCTCAGAAAGCCGGTGATGATCGTGCACCAGATTAATGACAGCTGCTGGTTCCATCGCAATCCGCGACGGGCAATCCCCAATGCTGACCGAGGAAGAGGAAGAGGAAGACTCCAACTGCAACTCCAACTCCAACTCCAACTCCAACTCCATCTCCATCTGCCACCCATCGGACTCGGGTCTCGGGAAGCCAGCCCACGCACTTCCCCCAACAGTCCGTCTGCAAGGTGTAGGTGTGTGGTGGTGCTGTTGTTCCGCTGCGTCATGCTGGGTGCAAGTGCAAGGGGTCCGCTTTGCAAGGGCAAAAGAAGATCTCAACAAGATCCACCGTCGCTCGCAGATATAGTGGACGCGAGAGAGAGCAAAAGCGAACAGAGTCATCTTATCTCGAAAGAGTATCATGGACCTGCTGCTGTTATTCAGTGTATAACCAGCCCCGTGCTTCGTGACTTGGTGTAAACATAAACATACCACGGGCTGCCGTGGACCTTGAACTCTAAAAGCGCATTGTTGTTGAGTGAGGATGTCCCAAGAGTTTCCCAAGCTCTGAGATTAACTCCCATACTCGGTAAAATGTTAGCGTGTGAACTGTTGAACCCCGACATTTTTAGGACAGCTTTTAGAGCTTCTCGGGCTGGGTGGCTCGGGTGGCCCGCCCTCTGCTCCTCTCCCTCTGTTGAGCTCCTGATCTCCTCAAATCCACTTCATTAATTTGCTTCTCCTCAAGAAAACTTCATCTTTGTGATAATCAGACCTTGAAGATCCGATTACCTGCCATTTGCACCCGCATTGAATAATATATACCCAGCCGCCCCTTCTACCTTCTTTCTGCCGTCTTACCTTCCGTCATATTTGGTAATGACCGGAACATAAACAGCTTCCACACCAGAACTCCGATTTTCTCAACGTCTTCATCGACGAATCTCTCACTGGCGACAACACCCTCTCCGCTCGCCCAAAACGAGCTCTAATCCCCACACAATGGCGGCAGTCAATGGAATGCCCAAGGCACATAGTAATGGCACCGTGCCCATTACCAAGGGCACTGTATCATACGCAGCAAAGCACAAGCTAGCAGACCACTTCATCGGTGGTAACAAGCTGGAAAATGCCCCGGCTGGTGCGGTCAAGGACTTTGTAACAAACCATGATGGTCACACGGTGATAACGAATGTGAGTCTGCAGAGCCCCAGCACGCTGACGATGTGCTCAACTAATACTTCTCCCCCCAGATCTTGATTGCCAACAATGGTATTGCAGCAGTCAAGGAGATCCGCTCCGTTCGCAAATGGGCGTACGAAACGTTTGGCAATGAGAAGGCCATCCAGTTCACAGTGATGGCTACGCCCGAGGATTTACAAGCAAATGCGGACTATATTCGGATGGCAGATCAATATGTTGAGGTCCCAGGAGGAACGAATAACAATAATTATGCCAATGTCGAATTGATCGTTGATATTGCGGAGCGTATGGACGTACATGCCGTTTGGGCCGGATGGTAGAATTTCCCCTTCTTTCTAAGCTGAAGGGATTTGCTAACACAATTTCAGGGGACATGCATCGGAAAATCCCAAACTACCCGAGTCTCTCGCAGCTTCGCCGAAGAAGATTGTCTTTATCGGTCCTCCCGGCTCTGCCATGAGATCTCTAGGTGATAAAATTTCCTCAACGATTGTAGCACAACACGCAAAAGTTCCTTGTATACCCTGGTCTGGGACTGGTGTTGATCAGGTAGAGGTCAATGAGGATGGCATTGTCACAGTTGAGGATAGCATATACATGCGAGGATGTGTGCAGTCATGGCAGGAGGGTCTACAGAAGGCGAAGGAAATTGGTTTCCCCGTCATGATCAAGGCTTCCGAAGGTGGTGGTGGAAAGGGTATCCGGAAGGCTGACGTTGAAGAGGGCTTCGAAGCCCTATACAAAGCAGCTGCCAGCGAAATCCCCGGATCCCCGATTTTCATCATGAAGCTCGCAGGAAACGCACGCCACTTAGAGGTTCAATTATTAGCTGATGAGTACGGGAACAATATCTCGTTGTTTGGACGAGATTGCTCCGTTCAGCGAAGACATCAGAAAATTATCGAGGAAGCCCCGGTCACAATCGCCAAAACCTCGACTTTCCAAGCAATGGAGAAGGCAGCAGTCCGTCTCGGTCGTCTGGTGGGTTATGTCTCCGCAGGTACCGTGGAATATCTGTATTCACACTCTGACGATAAATTCTACTTTTTGGAACTGAACCCTAGATTGCAAGTGGAGCACCCGACGACTGAGATGGTTAGTGGTGTGAATCTGCCAGCTGCCCAGCTTCAGATTGCCATGGGTTTGCCTCTACATAGAATTCGCGATATCCGATTATTATATGGCGCGGATCCTCAAACTGCGAGTGAGATCGATTTCGACTTTTCAAACGAAAATAGCTCACAGACTCAACGTCGCCCGCAGCCAAAGGGACACACCACCGCCTGTCGTATCACCTCGGAAGATCCAGGCGAGGGTTTCAAACCTTCGAGTGGTACGATGCACGATTTGAACTTCAGGAGTAGTTCCAATGTTTGGGGTTACTTCTCAGTCAGTAATGCATCAAGTATCCACAGCTTCTCGGACAGTCAATTTGGTCATATTTTTGCTTATGGTGAAAATCGAGCAGCTTCGAGAAAACATATGGTGGTTGCATTAAAGGAATTGAGCATCCGCGGTGACTTCCGAACCACTGTGGAGTACTTGATTAAACTGCTAGAAACTCCTGCGTTTGAGGGCAATACAATCACAACCGGATGGCTAGATGAGCTTATTTCGAACAAGTTGACGGTTGAGCGACCAGATCCTATGTTAGCCGCTGTCTGCGGTGCTGTTTGCAAGGCTCATATTGCAAGCGAGGCGTGCATTGCCGAATACAGAACAAGTTTGGAAAAGGGACAGGTACCTGCCAAGGATATTCTGAAGACTGTCTTCCCAATTGACTTCATTTACGACGGAAAACGATACAAGTTTACGGCCACAAGGTCGAGTTTGGACAGTTATCATCTATTCATTAATGGATCCAAGTGTGCCGTTGGAATCAGAGCTCTGGCTGACGGTGGGTTGTTGGTTTTATTAAGTGGACGAAGTCATAACGTATATTGGAAAGAAGAAGTCGGAGCCACTCGATTAAGTGTCGATGGTAAAACTTGCCTCTTAGAGCAAGAGAACGACCCCACACAGCTCAGAACTCCATCTCCCGGAAAGCTCGTCAAGTTCACTGTAGATAACGGCGAGCATATCAAGGCTGGACAAGCTTTCGCCGAAGTCGAAGTCATGAAGATGTACATGCCACTTATCGCTGCTGAAGATGGTATTGTGCAGCTTATCAAGCAGCCAGGAGCGACGTTGGAGGCCGGTGATATCCTTGGTATATTATCTTTAGATGACCCGTCGAGAGTCAAGCACGCTCAGCCTTTCCTGGGTCATCTCCCAGATCTTGGACCACCTCAAGTTGTCGGTACCAAACCAGCTCAACGATTCACTCTTCTCTACGGTGTTCTCCAAAACATTCTCGGAGGTTTTGACAACCAAGTCATTATGGCATCAACATTGAAGGACTTGGTCGAAGTTCTCCGTGATCCCGACCTTCCATATGGCGAATGGAACGCTCAGTTTTCCGCTCTCCACCAGAGGATGCCCCAAAAGCTCGATGCTATGTTCACTCAAATTGTAGATCGTGCCAAGGTCCGAAAGGGTGAATTCCCCGCGAAAAACCTCTCGAAGGCATTGCACAAGTTTTTCGAAGAGAGTGTTGCTCCTGGTGATGTTGCTCTGCTCAAGTCTGCTCTTGAACCACTACTCGATGTCCTTGACAAATATGCGCATGGACAAAAGGCCCACGAATTTGACGTCTTTTGCGGTTTGCTGGAAGAATACGCTGCGGTAGAAAGGCTATTTTCTGGCCGATCGTCTCGTGACGAAGAAGTGATTCTCAAACTTAGAGACGAGAACAGGGACGATATTTTCAAAGTTATTCAATCTGTTCTATCCCACAGCAGAGTTGGGTCTAAAAATAACCTCGTTCTTGCCATCCTTGAGGAATATAGACCAAACAAACCGAACATCGGCAACATTGCCAAACACTTCCGACCAGCTCTGCGCAAGCTCACTGAGCTAGAGTCAAGACAAACTGCTAAGGTGTCACTAAAAGCTCGAGAAGTTCTTATTCAATGTGCCCTACCTTCGCTGGAGGAGCGGGCAGCCCAAATGGAGCACATCCTCCGATCCTCTGTCGTAGAATCGAGATATGGAGAGACTGGCTGGGAGCATCGGGAACCAGATGTGGAGGTCCTCAAGGAAGTCGTTGACTCCAAGTATACTGTCTTTGACGTACTTCCTATTTTCTTTGGCCACCAAGATCCATGGGTATCTCTTGCAGCACTCGAAGTCTACATTCGAAGAGCTTACCGTGCCTACTCCCTCAAGAAGATTGAGTACCACAACGAGACTACAGAGCCTCCATTCATCGTATCCTGGGACTTCGTACTTCGCAAAGTTGGAGTCGCTGAGTTCGGCATGCCTATCCAATCATCTGCACCATCAACGCCTGCTACGCCCTCAACCGAGAGTGGCAACCCGTTCAAGCGTGTCAGCTCCATCAGTGACATGACATACTTAGTGAACAATCCTGATCGCGAGCCAACAAGAAAGGGTGTCATTGTTCCTGTCCAGTACCTTGACGAAGCTGAGGAATATTTGGCTCGTGCACTTGATGTCTTCCCACTCGCTGGCGATAAGAAGAAGAGCTCCAACGGGCTTATGCCAGATCTGGGTGGCAAGAGAAAGATTGCGGCGCCAAAACTGGAGAATCCGGATGAACTAAGTGCCGTCTGTAATGTCGCCGTTCGCGATTCAGAAAGTCTTGATGACAATGAAACGCTTGCTCGGATCCAGCTCATCGTCAACGACTATAAGGAGGAGCTCCTCGCTCGCCGCATCCGACGACTAACATTCATCTGTGGTCACAAGGATGGATCTTATCCAGGGTACTATACATTTAGAGGTCCTGCATACGAGGAGGATCAAAGTATTCGTCACAGCGAACCCGCGTTGGCTTTCCAACTTGAACTTGGAAGACTCTCCAAATTCACAATTAAACCAGTTTTCACCGAAAATCGCAATATTCACATCTACGAAGCGATCGGAAAAGACACTTCAGGAGACAAGCGTTATTTCACTCGTGCTGTTGTTCGTCCTGGCAGACTTCGAGATGAGATCCCAACCGCCGAATACCTGATCTCTGAGAGTGACAGGTTGATGAATGATATTTTAGATGCTCTCGAGATCATTGGAAACAACAACTCTGACCTAAATCATATTTTTATCAACTTTTCACCAGTCTTCCCTCTTCAGCCTCCAGAGGTTGAGAAGGCTCTTGGTGGATTCTTGGAACGATTTGGTCGTCGTCTCTGGCGCCTTCGGGTTACTGGTGCTGAGATCCGTATTATCTGCACAGATCCTGCGACAGGCATGCCATATCCTCTACGTGTTGTCATATCAAACACATCCGGATATGTTATTCAGGTGGAAATGTACGCAGAGCGCAAATCTGAGAAGGGTGGCGAGTGGGTGTTCCATAGTATCGGTGGCACAACCAAAATCGGTTCCATGCATCTCCGACAGGTTTCAACACCTTATCCTACCAAGGGATGGCTGCAACCAAAGCGCTACAAGGCCCATCTTATGGGTACCCAGTATGTCTATGATTTCCCAGAACTCTTCAGACAAGCTATCCAGAACAGCTGGACCAAGGCTGTTGAGAAGCATACTTCCTTGGCAGAAAAGCAACCTCCCACCGGGGAGTGCATTGACTGTAGCGAACTGGTATTGGATGACGAAGACAACCTTGCCGAAGTCGTTCGTGAGCCGGGCACCAACTCCCATGGAATGGTTGGTTGGATTGTAACTGCTAGGACACCAGAATACCCACGTGGCAGAAAGTTCATCATTATCGCCAACGATATCACATTCAAGATCGGTAGTTTTGGACCCAAGGAAGATCAATTCTTCCACAAGTGCACAGAACTTGCACGAAAGCTCGGCATCCCCCGTATCTACCTATCCGCAAACTCTGGTGCCCGTATCGGTCTAGCTGAAGAACTCATCCCACACTTTAACGTAGCGTGGAATGATTCTGAGCGACCTGAGGCTGGCTTCAAATATCTCTACTTGTCACCAGAAGCGAAGCACAAGTTCGAAGATGGAAAGTCGAAGGATGTCATCACAGAAGAAATTACCGAAGATGGTGAAACAAGACACAAGATTATCTCCATTGTTGGTGCTGAGGATGGACTTGGTGTAGAATGTTTGAAAGGCTCAGGTTTGATTGCGGGTGCCACTAGCAGAGCCTACGAGGATATCTTCACAATAACCCTAGTCACTTGTCGTTCAGTTGGTAAGTGATGATTCCAGCTATTTCTTACAAATACGTGTACTAATTTGTTTAGGTATTGGAGCATACTTGGTCCGTCTCGGCCAGCGTGCTATCCAGATTGAGGGGCAACCAATCATCTTGACTGGTGCTCCTGCTATTAACAAACTGCTCGGCCGTGAGGTTTACACATCTAACTTGCAATTGGGTGGCACTCAAATCATGTACAAAAATGGTGTGTCTCACATGACCGCCAATGATGACTTCGAGGGTGTCTCTAAGATTGTTGAATGGATGGCTTATGTCCCTGACAAACGCAACAACCCACTTCCTATCGGACGCGCTACTGATACATGGGACCGAGACATCATCTACGTTCCACCACCAAAGCAAGCTTACGATGTGAGATTCTTGATCGCTGGTAAGGAAGACGAGGAAG
>Ga0247807_10000887_pt1 | contig 18268 bp, 14 predicted proteins | sample UWRJL074202C1_FD_179931 | JGI IMG/M metagenome (GOLD analysis project Ga0247807, IMG submission 179931) | Plant litter microbial communities from Arlington Agricultural Research Station in Wisconsin, United States - UWRJ-L074-202C-1 | ecosystem: Environmental > Terrestrial > Plant litter >...
GTACCAGCGGGCCGCGCGGTGCCCCGGGCGCGGTGGGTGTGGAAATTCAGGACTTTGGTCGCACGAGGCCCCCGCAGGGGCGCAATCCGCCGCTGATTGCGCAGGACTCCTGAATTTCCGAATGCAGGACTCCTGAATTTCCGAAAGGGTCGGCTACCAGGAGCCCGGCTTGTAGTCCTTGAGGAAGATGCCGAACAGGTCCTCGCCGGCCTCACCCCGCACGATCGGGTCGTAGACGCGGGCAGCGCCGTCGACGAGGTCGAGCGGGGCGTGGAAGCCCTCCTCGGCGAGTCGCACCTTGGTGAAGTGCGGGCGTTCGTCGGTGATCCAGCCGGTGTCGACCGCGGTCATGAGAATGCCGTCGGTCTCGAACATCTCGCGCGCGCTCGTGCGGGTGAGCATGTTGAGCGCCGCCTTCGCCATGTTGGTGTGGGGATGCCCCGGTCCCTTGTACCCGCGTCCGAACACGCCCTCCATCGCCGAGACGTTCACCACGTAGGTGCGCTTCGCGGGTGACGCGGCCATCGCCGGACGCAACCGGGACACCAGCAGGAACGGCGCGGTCATGTTGGCGAGTTGCACCTCGAGCAGTTCGAGCGGCTCCACCTGCTCCACGTTCTGCGTCCACGAGTTGATGTGGTTCTCGTCGGGAACCAGTCCGCCCGCATCGATCGCGGTGCCGGCGGCGAGGCGTTCGAGCGAGGAGGATCCGGCGGCCATCGCCTCGGCGGTGAGCTCCTCCGCGGTGCGGGCAGCGGCGGCCAGGATCGGGTGCGAGGTCACCGACTGCGCGAGCGCGAGCGGGTGGGCGTCGTTCGTGTGCCCGAAGGTGACCAGCTCGGGCAGTGGTCCGTCGGGCAGCGGGGCGAGTTCCGCATCCACGAGCGGCTTGTAGGCGCCGGGGGAGCGCCGCACCGTCTGCGCGGCATTGTTGATGAGGATGTCGAGCGGTCCGGCCGCCGCGACATCATCCGCGAGCCCGATCACCTGGGCCGGGTCGCGCAGGTCGATGCCGACGATCTTGAGGCGGTCGATCCAGTCGGCCGAGTCGGGCAGGGCGGTGAAGCGGCGCACGGCGTCGCGCGGGAAACGTGTGGTGATGGTGGTGTGCGCGCCATCCCGAAGCAGTCGGAGCGCGATGTACATGCCGATCTTGGCGCGGCCGCCGGTGAGCAGTGCGCGCTTGCCGGTGAGGTCGGTGCGGGCGTCGCGCTTGGAGTGGCTCATGGCCGCGCAGTCCGGGCAGAGCTGGTGGTAGAACGCGTCCACGACCGTGTACGGCTGCTTGCAGATGTAGCAGGAGCGCGGCTTCAGCAGCGTGCCGGCGGTCGGGGCGGTCGTCGAGGTCGAGATCGGGATGCCCCGGGTCTCGTCATCGATCCGATCGGGGGCGCCCGTCGCCGTGGCGGCGACCACGGCGCGATCGGCGTCCGCGATACGTGCGCGCTTCTCGAGCCGGCCCACGCGCTTGACGTCCTTGAACATCTTGGCCGTGGCCTGGCGCACCGTCACGTAGTCCGGGTCGCCGTCCTCGAGGTGGGCGAGCCTGGCCAGCACGCGGAGGGTGACCTCGAGCTCCGCGGGATCGATCGTGATCGGTTCGACGGCGGGATCGGGCAGGTCTTCGGAGGGCACACGCAATTCTAAACGACTGGCGTGTACGCCCCGATCAGTCGGTCGACCGCGCGTTCGAAGCTGCCGTCGAGGGAGATCGGCAGCGCGAACGCACCCGCCTCCTCGAGCGTGACGAATCCGTGCAGCAGCGCGCGCAGGCCGCGCACGAAGTCGATGCCGTCCGTCTCGGTGAGCTGCCACGGCTCGACCGCGCGCAACATCACGCGCACGGCGTGGCTGCTGGCGGAAACGTCATCCGGATCGTTCGGGTAGGCGGCCCGCAGGGTGAGTGAATACCGCCCGGGATGACGCCGCGCCCACTCGCGGTAGCCGTGGGCGATCGCGTGCACCGCGGCATCGCCGACCAGCTCGCCGGCCGCCGCCTCGAGGGTGTGCCCGAACTCGGTCTTGGCACGCACGGCCACGGACTGGCGCAGGGCCTCGAGGCTCGCCACGTGCTTGTAGAGGCTCGGCGCGCGCACGTCGAGGCGCGCGGCGAGGGTGGCGAGGGTGAGGGCGTCGATGCCCTGTTCGTCGACGAGCGCGGCGGCCTCCTCCGTCACGCGGTCGGCGGTCAGACCGGCCCTAGGCAACGGGCAGTCCCTTCGCGAAGTCGAGAATCGCTGCGGCGACGAACTCGGGGCGCTGGGACTGCGGGTAGTGGCCGGCGTCCGGAACGATGGCGACGGTGGAGCCGAGCTCGGTGCCGATCCAGTTCGCCTCCTTCACCGGGTCGGGGAAGTCGGGATCCTTGTCGCCCATCACCACGAGCGACGGCGTCGTGACGCGGGGCAGGGCGAGCTCGGCGTGATCGTGGCTCGTGCGGGCGGTCAGGGAGAAGGCGCGAGCGTAGCCGGGACGGCGAATGGCGGCGACGACGCTCGCCACGTACTCCTCGAGGTCGGCGGGCTTCGTGCCGGCGAACAAGGTGGGGAAGTAGGCCTTCCAGGTCAGGGCGACCCAGGCCGGAAGCATCGCGACACGGAACGCGACGGTCATCGCGGCACCCGCGTGCGGGTCGCGCACGAAGGGACCGAGCAGGGCGATGCCGCGCAGCAACTCCGGGTGGTCGGCTGCTACACGTACGGCGGAAGCCGCCGCCATCGAGTTGCCCACGAGCAGGGCGGGCTCGGCGAGGTGCTGGAGGAGAGCCGCGACATCCCCCGCGGTCTCTTCGCCGCCGTAGGCGCGGAAGGAGGCGTCGCTCTCGCCGTGCCCGCGCAGGTCGGTGGTCACCACGCGGTGCCCGGCGTCGACGAGCAGGGGGACGAGGAAACGGTAGCTCGCGCGCAGGTCGCCCATGCCGGGTACGAGCACAACGAGCGGTCCGCTGCCGGTGCTGTCGAAGGCGATACGGCCCTCGGCGAGTTCGAGGAATTCAGTCTGGCTAATGGTCATAGCCACAAAGCTAATGGCATTAGCTGAAACTGTCAACCGGTCGGAGATGGCACAGTAGAGCCATGCCCTACAAGATGCTCCTCGACTGCGACCCCGGCCTCGACGACGCGCTCGCGCTGCTGCTCGCGCACGGCGATCCGAACATCGATCTCGTCGCCGTCACCACGGTCGGCGGCAACGTGGGAATAGCAAATACCACCAAGAACGCGCTCGAACTGCGGGAGTATCTCGGCTTCGGGACGGTGCCGGTGGCAGCGGGAGCCGGGCGCCCCCTCGTGCGATCGATCAAGGATGCGTCGCAGGTGCACGGCGAGAGCGGGATCGGCACGGTCGTTCTGCCCGAGGCGACGCTCGCGGTGTCGAGCGAGCACGCCGTCGACCTGATCATCGACTCCATCACGACGTTCCCCGGCGCGATCCACCTGGTCGCGACCGGTCCGCTCACCAATATCGCCCTTGCGCTCGAGAAGAAGCCGTCCATCGCCCGGCTCGTCGCGAGCTTCACGATCATGGGAGGGTCGTTCACCCGCGGTAACGCGACCCCGGCCGCCGAGTTCAACATCTATGCCGACCCGGAGGCGGCGAAGATCGTCTTCGACGCCGACTGGCAGGTCGTGATGGTCGGACTCGACCTCACGCTGCAGGCCGAGGCCAACGAAGGCGTCCTCGCGCGGTTCCGCCCGTTGGGCGTGCTGGCCGAGGAGCTCATCATCCCGCTCGCCACTCACTGGGTGAACCCGAACGATGACGACTGGAACGGCCAGGCCGTGCACGACGTGTGTGCCGTCGCCTATGTGACCCGCCCCGACCTGTTCGCCTCTCGGCCCGCCCGCGTGGAGGTGGAGACCCGCGGCGAATTCACCGAGGGCATGACCGTCGTCGACTTCAACGCGCCGAACCCCAATGCGATCGTGCCGATCACCCTCGACGTGAACGGATTCTGGGCATACGTGGAAACGGTATACGCGCGGGTCGCGGAAAATCACCCCTCTGGCGCCTGAGTCCCGCGCGGGTCTACCCTGACGCCGAGTCGATCCGGAGGTAGCCGTGAGCATCAAGTCCCTATTCGCACCGCCTCCACCGGAGGAGCGAGTCGTCGAGCTCGTCGTCGTGCACGGCATGGGCATGCAGAAGCCGGCACAGACCCTTGTCGAGTGGGCCGAGCCCCTCCTGCGTCGCGTGGATTGGATCGCCCGGCGTCATCCCATCGGGGTGAGCCCTGCCGCACCGTTCGGCGAGGTTCCGATCACGCTCGATTCGCTCCAGTCCCGACCGCTCATCTCCGCGCCGGACGATCCGCTCGCCCGCGACAGCGCGGGCATCTTCTCGGGCGTCACACTCTCGGGTTCCGGCGCCGAGGTGAACGCGCGGATCCCCTACCTTCTCGATGGAGAACCGCGGATGCTGCGGTTGAAGATCACCGAGGCCCACTGGGCGGATTCCTTCCTCGCCATGACGCGCCACGAGGTGTTCGAGTGGGGCGCGTCGTTCGCGACCCGCGCCCTGTTCCGGATCGGGCGCTACTACACCTGGATGTCCTGGTTCGGGTTCCTGCAGCACAAGGTCCGTCGTTTCCTCCCACTGATCATCACCGTCCCGGCGGTGTGGATCGTGCTGGGTGTGCTCGCCCTGGTGCTCGCGGTCACCCTCCCGTTCCTCGGACCGATATTCCTCATCCCCGGGGTCAAGAGCTGGCTGAGCCCGATCATGGAGACTCTTGCCGAGTTCGTCGGCGATGCAGCGGTGTGGACTCGTCGACCCGTGCGCGCTGCGGCACTTCGCGACGTTGTTCGCACCCGCACCGCGGCCGCGCGAAAGCGTCTGGACGAGCTCAAGAAAAGCCCGGCGTACAAGGGGGATGCCTCCCTCTTCGTCCTCGCACATTCGGAAGGTGCATCGATCACGGCGGACATGCTCTTCAGCAACATGACGGGCGAGAAGCCGGTCACCATCGACGGCCTCGTCACCGTGGGGGCCGGAGTGACCCTGTTGGGTCCGAGCTCGTGGACGGGGGCCGTGATCCCGGATGGCAGCGACAACGAAGACGCTTATGCGGGGCACCCCGTCAATCTGATCCGGGCCTGGGCGCAGAACTCGCCGAAAACGGTGTGGCTGAACTACTGGGGCATTTGGGACCCGGTGCCGAGTGGTCCGATCTCCACCGGAGAACGTGGCAGGCAGGAGCGCTGGAAACGGAGCTTCCAGCTGGACGGTGACGGCGGCACCTACATCGGGCCTGCCGAGCATCCCGTGCATAACACCGCTTCACCATTCACCGACCACCAGTCCTATGCCTCCAACTTCATCCAGGTCGTCGACCCGGTATCGCGATTGCTGATGGGCATCACATCGCCGGAGGATCCGTCGCCGGGCCAGCCCGAGAGGTCGCAGATCCGACGCCGACTCCACGTTCGTGGGATCCAGGCGATGGGGACACAGCGCCTTCTCATCGTTGCCAGTGCGCTGCTCGGCTTTACCGTGCCTACGGCATTCACGAACATCTCTGCGTGGCTCGAGTCGATCGCGGCGGTTGTGCGCGATGTCATTGTGCGAGTCGACGTCACGGTGCGTTCGCTGGTCACCGACTGGCAGTGGGCGGAGCAGCCGAATGGGCCGAAGACGCCGCCCGAGCCGAATCTCTTTCCCGACGATTCCGTGTTCTCAATTGCCTGGCTCAACGATCCACTACGCGTCGGAGCGATGCTCATCGCCTTCATCGTGTTCGCGCTCTTCACCAACACCAAGCTCTGGAATGTCTACGCGGTACAGATCACCTGGAACGCGGACTCCCAGATGCCGCTGGGTTTCTGGCAGGCCGGATTCGCGTGGAGACTCCTGCTCGCCATGCTGTTCGCCTACGTGGGCGGGTGGGTCGTGTATCCCGAACTCTCTCCCGGTTGGTGGACGGTGCCGGCGGTGCTGGTGGCGGCGTACGCGGTGTGGGCACCGCTCCGCGCGCCGATTCCCATCGCCGTGCCGGCCGCGCGAACTGAGGTGGCGCCCACCTAGCGGTCGGCGCGCATCGCCCGGGTAGGGCAGGATCGAGAGCATCATGTCTCTCCTGTCGCGCGCCCCCAGTCCCTGGAATGCGGATGACGCGTTCGACGCGTTCGCCGAGTGGTCCGAGTCGCGCGGGCTCGCGCTGTACCCGGCGCAGGAAGAGGCGCTCATCGAGATCGTGAGCGGGGCGAACCTCATCCTCTCGACGCCCACCGGAACCGGGAAGTCACTCGTCGCCATCGGCGCGCACTTCGCCGCCCTCGCCCAGGGCAAGCGCAGCTACTACACGGCCCCGATCAAGGCGCTCGTGAGCGAGAAGTTCTTCGCCCTCGTCGAGATCTTCGGAGCTGAGAACGTGGGCATGGTCACCGGCGACTCGAGCGTCAACGGTGACGCCCCGATCATCTGCTGCACCGCCGAGATCCTCGCCAACCTGGCCCTGCGCGGCGGCGAGGAGACCGCGGTCGACCAGGTCGTGATGGACGAGTTCCACTTCTACGCCGACCCCGAGCGCGGCTGGGCCTGGCAGGTTCCGCTGCTCACCCTGCCGCGGGTGCAGTTCATCCTCATGTCGGCGACCCTCGGCGACGTCACCCGCATCGCCGACGACCTGAGCACCCGGACCGGGCGCGAGACGGCCGTGGTGACGGGTGTAGAGCGTCCCGTGCCGCTCAGCTACAGCTACGCGCTGACGCCCGTGCACGAGACGGTCGAAGACCTGCTCGCCACGCAGCAGGCGCCGATCTATATCGTTCACTTCTCGCAGCTCGCCGCACTCGAGCGGGCGCAGGCTCTCACGAGCGTGAAGATCATCAGCCGCGAGCAGCGGGACGAGATCGCCGAGGCGATCGGCGCCTTCCGCTTCACGACGGTGTTCGGGCAGACGTTATCCCGTCTCATTCGGGCCGGCATCGGAGTGCACCACGCCGGAATGCTGCCCAAGTACCGCCGGCTCGTCGAACAACTCGCCCAGCAGGGGCTGCTGCGGGTCATCTGCGGCACCGACACCCTCGGCGTCGGCATCAACGTTCCGATCCGCACCGTGCTGCTCACCGCCCTGACCAAATATGACGGTACGAGGATGCGCCAGCTCTCCGCCCGCGAATTCCACCAGGTCGCGGGGCGCGCCGGCCGGGCCGGGTACGACACGGCCGGGACCGTCGTCGCCCAGGCTCCCGAGCACGAGGCCGAGAACGCCCGCCTCGTGGCGAAGGCGGGAGACGACCCCAAGAAGCTCAAGAAGGTGGTGCGCAAGCGCGCCCCCGAGGGATTCGTGTCCTCGGGCGAGCCGTCGTTCAACCGCCTCATCACCGCGGAGCCCGAGACCCTGGTGTCGAGCATGCAGGTGAGCCACTCGATGCTGCTCAACGTGATCGGGCGCGACTACTCCTCGAGCGGCGGCGACGCCTTCACCGCGATGCGCGACCTCATCTTCGGCAGCCACGATCCGTGGAAGTCCCAGCTCGCGATGGCGCGCAAGGCGCTGTCGATCTACCGCACGCTGCGTGCCGCGGGCATCGTCGAGCAGCACGTGGTGCCCCTCTCGCTCGCCGGCCAGGAGGACGACGACCTGGTCAGCTGGGACGATCGCATCGAGATCCGGCTCACCGTCGACCTGCAGCCCAACTTCGCGCTCAACCAGCCGCTCTCGCCGTTCGCCCTCGCCGTGTTCGAGCTGCTCGACCCCGAGTCGCCGACCTACGCGCTCGACGTGATCTCGATTCTCGAAGCGACACTGGATGACCCGCGTCCCGTGATCTCCCAGCAGCAGTTCCTCGCGCGCGGGGAGGCGGTCGCCGCGATGAAGGCCGAGGGCATCGAGTACGACCAGCGCATGGAGCTGCTCGAAGAGGTCACGCACCCCAAGCCGCTCAAGGAGCTGCTCGATGCCGCCTTCGAGCAGTACAGCGCGACCCAGCCGTGGGTCGCGGACTTCGAACTCTCGCCGAAATCCGTGGTTCGGGATATGTACGAGCGTGCGATGACCTTCGCGGACTTCGTCGGGTACTACAAGGTCGCCCGCAGCGAGGGGCTGGTGCTGCGCTACCTGTCCGACGCCTACCGTGCCGTGCGCCAGACCGTGCCCGACGAGGCGAAGACGGAGGACCTGCTCGACCTCATCGAGTGGCTGGGCGAGCTGGTGCGGCAGGTCGACTCGAGCCTGCTCGACGAGTGGGAGAGCCTCATCAACCCGGTCGCGCCCGGCGAGAAGCCGGTGCTTCCCCCGCCGCCGCCCTCCGTGGTCGGCAACCCGCGCGCGTTCCGGGTGCTCGTGCGCAACGAGCTGTTCCGTCGGGTGCAGCTCGCCGCGCTCGACGACCTCGAGGGGCTGCTCGCGCTCGACCCCGACGTCGACTGGGAGGCCGCTCTCGACGGCTACTTCGAGGAGTACGACCACCTCGGCACCGGACCGGACGCCCGCAGCTCGAGCATGCTCGCCGTCGATGAGGGCGCCTTCATCTGGACGGTGCGCCAGACCTTCGACGACCCCGCCGGCGACCACGACTGGGGCATCAGTGCCACGATCGACCTCGCTGCCTCGGCCGAGGCGGGCGTCGCGGTGGTGCGGGTCACGTCGGTGGGGACCGTAACGGGCTGAGGCTAGAGCCCCAGATGCCGCTCGAGATACCCACTCGCGAACTTGCGCTGCGGGTCGTAGCGGGCGACCAGGTCGCGGAAGTCGTCGAGCCGCGGATAGTTCGCCTGCTCGACACGGTCGAAGACCTTGCCCCAGTGCGGGCGCGCCCCCAGCGGAAGCAGCAGGGCCTCGATCGAGGGGAGCACGGCGGCGACCTCCGCGGGCAGCTTCTTCCAGGTGAAGTGGATGGCGACGGCGTCGGTGTCGTACGCACCGCTGAGCCACAGGGCGTCTGCGCTCATCGTGCGCACCTCGGTGACATGGAGCAGGGGAGCAATGGCATCCCGAAGCCCCCGAACCGCGATGAGCGCCTCGACGGCGCGATCGCGCGGCACGAGGTACTCGCTCTGCAGTTCGTCCCCGTTCGACGGCGTGAAGCCGAGCTTGAAGTGGGCGAGCCGGTCGCTCCACGGGCCGGGCACGCCGCCGAGCTCGGTCGTGTTGCTCGCCGGCTGGTCGGGGATCATGTGGCGGCCGACCGGCTGCCGGATTGCGCCGAGCAGCTCAGTCGGGGGAGCCGGGGCATCCATGCGGCTCTTCAGCCAGACGGCCGGGATGCTGTCGCCCAGCCACGTCGTGAACAGGGACACGCTGTAGGCGCTGCCGGTCACCGCGTCGAGGTCGGAGAGCAGGGCGTCCCACGGCAGGTCGTCGTACATGTCCTGACGCACGTCGAAGGTCGGCTGCAGGTCGAGGGTGACGGCGGTGACGATGCCCAGGGTACCGAGCGAGACGACCGCGCCGTCGAAGTCCGGGTCGCCGCGACGCAGCGTAACGAGCTCGCCGGTCGCTGTGACCAGCTCGAGCGCGGCGACCGCTGAGGACAGCGTGCCGTTCGCGTCGCCCGAGCCGTGGGTGCCGGTGGCGATCGCGCCGGCCACCGAGATGTGCGGCAGCGAGGCGAGGTTGTGCAGCGCCCACCCGCGCTCCTGCAGCGCCGCCGCGACGTCGCCGTAGCGCAGGCCGCCCGCGACGGTCACCGTGCGCGCGGTCTCGTCCAGGTCGAGGCGCGGCGGCAGGGCGTCGAGGGCGACGAGGGTGCCCGGGGTGTCCGGCAGGGCCGTGAACGAGTGCCGGGTACCCAGGGCACGAATCCGTCCCGTGGATGCCACGAGCTCCCGCACCCCGTCGATCGAGCTCGGGTGCGCGATGTCCTGTGCGGTGTAGGTGTAGGTCTGTGCCCAGTTATCCATGGGATCAGTCTGCCCGAGGTCTCGACCTGCTCGACCAGCAAGCTCACAGGTGTCGACGGGACACACCCGCCGGGTGCCTACACTGGGCGGATGGCGACCGAGATCGAGAGCAGGTTCCGGGGCACCACCTACTTCACGAGTCGGGATGAGTACAACGAGCTCGCGGTCGTCGTCCAGCGCTTCCCCGCGCGGGCGGTCGGCGGACGCAACTACGTGCTGGTGCACGGCATCGGCGTCTCGTCCCGCTACTTCCAGCCGCTCGCGCGCGAACTCGCCAAGGCGGGCACGGTCTGGCTGCTCGACCTGCCCGGCTACGGAGCGGCCCCGAACCCGAGACAGGACGTCTCGATCGGCGACCACGCCGAGGTCGTCGCCGCGTTCCTGGCGCGCTCGGGCATCGACGACCCCGTGATCGTCGGACACTCGATGGGCTGCCAGGTGGTCACCGAGCTCGCGGTGCGTCATCCCGAACTGGTGACGGACATCGCCCTGCTCGCCCCGACCATCGAGCGCGGACAACGGCGGCTGCTGACCCAGTCCACACGACTGAGCCTCGACATGCTGCGCGAGCCGCTCATCGCGAACTGGGTGGTGCTGACGGACTACGTGTTCCGCTGCGGGCTGCCGTACTACCTGCGCCAGCTGCCGCACCTGCTCGGGGACGCGATCGAGGATCGGCTGCCGCTCATCGACGCGCGAGCCGTGGTCATCGTCGGCCACCGCGACCGGGTGGTGCCGACGACCTGGGCGGCCGAGGTCGCCTCGCTCCTGCCCAACGGCGAACTCTCCATCGTCGAGGGACCGCACGTGATCATGTACACCGACCCGACCTCGATCGCGGCGGTGCTCGAGAGACGGTTCGGCTCGTGATCCGTCGCGCCTGGTTCTGGTGGCTCGACTACGTCTACGTCGGGTGGTGGCAGCTGCGACACCTGCTCGGGGGGCGGGACGCGTCGCGCTACCGTTCGGGGTCGCTCGCGCCCGTGCTGCTCATCCCGGGCGTCTATGAGACGTGGCAGTTCCTGCGACCCGTCGCCGACCGGCTGCACAGCCTCGGGCACCCCGTGCACGTACTCACCGAGCTGCGCTACAACCTGTTGTCGATACCGGAATCGGCGGCCCTCGCGCAGGCCTACCTCGAGGCGAAGGACCTGCGCGGCGTCGTGATCGTCGCGCACAGCAAGGGCGGACTGATCGGCAAGCACATGATGCTGTTCGACGACACCTCGACACGCATCGACCGGATGACCGCTATCGCGACCCCCTTCGGCGGGTCGGCCTACGCCCGCTATTTCCCCATCCGCGCGATCCGCGCCTTCCGGCCGAGCGAACCCACCCTCGCGCTGCTCTCGGCGAATGCGGAAGCGAACGCCCGGGTCACCTCGATCTTCGGTGTCTTCGACCCGCACATCCCGGTGGGAAGCGGGCTCGAGGGGGCGACCAACGTGCAGCTCCCGGTCTATGGACACTTCCGCATCCTCGCCGACGCGCGCGTGCTCGCGGCCGTCGAATCGTCGATGCCGGACTAATCCACGCCCCGTGGGTGTTGACTGGCACTATGACCGACACCGCCATGAGCCGCGACCAGCGCCTCGTCCTCACGATCGCCGTACTGGCGTCGTTCGTCACCTTCCTCGACGGATCGGTCATCAATGTCGCGCTCCCCGCGATCAGCGAGGAATTCCGCAGCGGGCTCACCGTGCAGCAGTGGGTGGTGGACGCGTACCTCATTACGCTCGGCACGCTCATCCTGTTGGCCGGATCACTCTCCGACGCGTTCGGGCGGATGCTGATCCTCAAGGTCGGGCTGATCGGCTTCGCGCTGACCTCGATCGCGATCGCGCTGGCCCCGTCGGCGGAGATCCTCATCGTCGTGCGCGGCCTGCAGGGCGTCGCCGGGGCGCTGCTCGTTCCCTCGTCGCTCGCCCTGATCATCTCGAGCTTCCGCGGGGTCGCGCAGGCAAAGGCCATCGGCCAGTGGACCGGCTGGACCAGTGCCGCCTTCCTGGCCGGGCCCCTGCTCGGCGGGCTGTTCGTGGACTTCCTCAGTTGGCGGCTCGTGTTCGCGATCAACATCATCCCGATTGCCGTCACGCTCTATCTCATCGTTCGACTCGGCCAGAAGAATGAACGGCCCGAGGGGGCCGGCATCGACTGGTGGGGAGCCGTGCTCGGCATCATCGGGCTCGGCGGGCCGGTCTTCGCCCTCATCGAGCAGGCCAACTACGGCTGGGGGAGCCCGGCCATCTACCTGCCGTTCGCGGTCGGGCTCGTCGCGCTGGTCGCGTTCGTGCTGCGCCAGCGCACCGCGAGACACCCGATGCTGCCGCTCGGCCTGTTCGCCGTGCGCAACTTCTCGGTAGGCAACGTCGCGACGACCCTCGTCTACGCGGCGCTCTCGCTCGGCGGATTCCTGCTCGTCATCTACCTGCAGGAGGTGGCCGGCTACTCGGCGACCTTCGCCGGCCTCGCCCTGCTGCCGGTGACCCTCGTGAGCATCGCGCTCTCCTCGCGGTTCGGCGCACTCTCCGGCCGATACGGCCCGCGCCTGTTCATGGGGCTTGGGCCGATCGTCGGCGGACTCGGCTACCTGCTCCTGCTGAACATCGGGGAGGACGTCAACTACTTCACCCAGGTGCTGCCCGGGGTGCTGCTGTTCGCCCTCGGCCTGACCGCCACCGTCGCGCCGCTCACTGCGGCGATCCTCGGCTCGATTCCGGAGAACCAGTCCGGCATCGGCTCCGCCATCAACAACGCCGTGTCGCGCATCGCCGGCCTCATCGCCATCGCCCTCATCGGCGTGATCATCGGCAGCGAACTGACCGTCGAATCCTTCCACCGCGGCCTCATCGTGATCGCCGTGCTCCTCATCCTCGGTGGAATCGTGTCGTGGATCGGCATCCGCAACCCGCAGAAGGTGCCCGAGCCGATCAGCTAGTCAGGCGATGAGGCGGGTGCCCGAGAGCGCGAGCATCGCCACGATGACGAGCGCGGCGGCGATGATGAGCTGGAAGAGCAGCCTCGTCGGGGTGCGGGTCGCGGCGAGCACCCCGGCCACGACCGCGAGGGCGAGAGTGACGGCGAGACCGACCCACTGCGCGGGAAGCGGCGGCCGGCCGCTGCCCAGCGCGACGAGCAGGGCCGCGGCGGCGAGGGCCAGCGCGATGACCTGGCCGGACGCGCGGGAGCCGAGGCGGTGGGGGAGCCCGCGCACGCCCGTCGCCGCATCGTCCGCGAGGTCCGGCAGCACATTGGCGAAGTGCGCGGAGATGCCCAGCAGTGCCCCCGCGGCGAGTCCCCACCACGCGGCCGCCGCGGGCTCCGGCAGGGCGAGCGTGGCGAGCAGCGGCAGGGATCCGAAGCTCAGGATGTACGGCAGCACGGAGGCCGGCGTCTTCTTGAGGCCGGCGTTGTAGCTCCAGGCCGAGGCGATGAACACCGCGTGGGCCACGGTGGCCGGGAGCCCGAGCGGGACGGTCAGCAGAACGGCGAGGGCGGCCGTCGCGAAGGCCGCGGTGCGCACGGTGCTCGCGGCGATCCAGCCCCGTGCCACGGGCTTGTCCGTGCGGCCGACCGCGGTGTCGCGCGCCGCGTCGATCCAGTCGTTGGAGAGGCCGACCGACACCTGGCCTACCAGCATGGCCACTCCGAGCAGCACAAAACGCCACGGGTCGAGGCCGATACCGATTCCGAGGACCAGAGTCACGACGCTGACGGCCACGCCCGGACCGGGGTGGCTGGAGAGCGCGAGCGCAACGATCGGGGAGGGCACGCGGTCCGTCATTCCGTCATCGTAGTTCACGCGAACTTGCGGAGTCTTGCAAGTTCTTGCGTATAATTTCGGCCATGTCGAAGAGGCTTGCGGACGTTGCGCGGAAGGTCGGGGTCAGCGAGGCCACCGTCAGCCGGGTGCTCAATGAGAAGCCCGGCGTGTCGGAGGCCACCCGCCAGGCCGTGCTCACCGCGCTCGACGTGCTCGGCTACGAGCGCCCGACCAAGCTGCGCGGCGAGCGTGCCCGGCTCGTCGGACTGTTCCTGCCCGAGCTGCAGAACCCGATCTTCCCGGCGTTCGGTGAGGTCGTGGGCGGGGCGCTCGCGCAGAACGGCTACACGCCCGTGCTCTGCACGCTCACGTCGGGCGGCATCTCCGAGGCCGACTACGTCGACCTCCTGCTGCAGCAGCAGGTGTCGGGCGTCGTCTTCATCGGTGGCCAGTACGGCCAGCAGGATTCCGCGCACGACCACTACGAGCGGCTCACCGATCTCGGGCTGCCGACCGTGCTCGTGAATGCCAAGGTGCCACAGCTCGACTTCCCGACCGTATCGACGGATGACGCCGTCGCCACCGAGCAGGCCTGGAACCACCTGCGCCAGCTCGGCCACAGCAGCATCGGCCTGGTGCTCGGACCCAAGGACCACGTGCCCTCGCAGCGCAAGCTGCAGGCCGCGAGGCGGGTTGCCGCGAGCTCAGGCGTTGCCCTGCCCGACTCGCACATCGTGCACTCGCACTACTCGCTCGAGGCGGGCCAGGCCGCGGCCACCCGCCTGCTGCAGTCGGGGGTGACGGCAATCATCTGCGCCTCCGACCCGATCGCCCTCGGTGCCGTTCGTGCCGTGCGGCGCGCCGGCCTCGCCGTGCCCGGCGACGTGTCGATCATCGGCTTCGACGACTCCGCGCTGATGAACTCGGTCGACCCGCCCCTCACGACGGTGCGCCAGCCGATCGAGCCGATGGGTCGCATGATCATCGAGCTGCTGGTCGGCCAGATCAACGGGTCGGCGACCCGAGTGGACGAATACCTCTTCGAGCCGGAGCTTGTCGTGCGCGGTTCCACCGGTCCCGTGCGGGCCCCCGCGACATCCCGCTGATTCGCAGCCAGTTCGGGATGCCCGGCGCGCGTCAGTGTCGGCCGTGTGCTTCGGCGCGCGGCCTGGCGACGGGTGCGTGGGTCCGGGACTCCCGCGCCCGTCGCTAGCCCGCGCGCTGACACGCGAGTGACCGCTGGCCACTCCACGATCCGGGCAAGTGCGCGCAAATCATCGTAAGTTTCTTACTATTTGTTTAGTTCTTGCGTCGATCTGTCGAGAACGCTACATTCGGCAGCAGCGCAGCCTCGACCGGCCGCGTATGCCAACAGTGGCGTTGACAGAAATGAGCCCGCGCGGTGGGACCCTCCCTTGCACCCGATTCGAGCGACCCCCAGTGGTGGCGCTCCGCGGTGATCTACCAGGTCTACATCCGCAGTTTCGCGGATGGGAACGGCGACGGCACGGGCGACCTGGCCGGGGTTCGCTCGCGCCTCGGCTACCTGCGCGACCTCGGCGTCGATGCGCTCTGGTTCACCCCCTGGTACGAGTCCCCGCTCGCCGACGGCGGCTATGACGTCTCCGACTACCGGGCGATCCACCCCGCGTTCGGTCGGCTCGCGGAAGCCGAGGCCCTCATCAGCGAGGCGCTCGCGCTGGGCATCCGCACCATCATCGACGTTGTGCCCAACCACATCTCGGCGGAGCACCCGTGGTTCCAGGCCGCGCTGGCCGCCGGTCCGGGTTCCCCGGAGCGCGAGCGCTTCTGGTTCCGACCCGGAAAGGGCGAGCACGGCGAGGTGATGCCCACGAAGTGGGTGTCGAACTTCCAGGGCGACGCGTGGGCGCGCACCACCAATGCTGACGGCTCGGACGGGGAGTGGTACCTGCACCTCTTCGCCCCCGAGCAGCCCGACCTGAACTGGAATCACCCGGACGTGCGCCGCGAGCACGAGGACGTGCTGCGCTTCTGGTTCGACCGCGGCGTCGCGGGCGTGCGGATCGACTCGGCCGCGCTGCTGGTCAAGGATCCCGAGTTCCCGGAGGTGCCCGAGAACCCCGGCCCCGGCGAGCACCCCAACACCGACCGCGACGAGATCCACGACATCTACCGCTCGTGGCGCGCCGTCGCGGACGAGTACGCCGGCACCCGTGTGCTCGTCGGCGAGGTCTGGCTGCCCGACACCAAGCGCTTCGCCGACTACCTGCGCAGCGATGAGATGCATACAGCCTTCAATTTCGACTTCATGGCGCGGCCGTGGGACGAAGCCTCGCTGCGCGACTCCATCGAGACCATGCTCGCTGCACACTCTCCCGTCGGGGCTCCCTCGACCTGGGTGCTCAGCAACCATGACGTGACCCGTCCGGTGACTCGCTACGGGCGTGCGGACAGCTCGTTCGCCTTCGCGAGCAAGCGCTTCGGCATCCCGACCGATCTCGCCCTCGGCACCCGTCGCGCCCGTGCCGCCGCCCTGCTCACCGCGGCGCTGCCGGGGTCGCTCTACATCTACCAGGGCGACGAACTCGGCCTGCCCGAAGTCGAGGACCTGCCGCTCGAGCGCCTGCAGGACCCGATGCACTTCCGTTCCCACGGTCGGGACCCCGGTCGTGATGGATGCCGCGTGCCGCTCCCCTGGAGCGGCGACGCCGAGCCCTTCGGCTTCAGCTCCGGCGACACGGCGCCGTGGCTCCCGCAGCCGGCGGGCTGGGCGCAGCTCACCGTGGAGCGGCAGGCCGCCGATCCGCGGTCGATGCTCGCGCTCTACCGTTCGGCGCTCGCGATCCGTCGCGCGGAGGCCCCCCTCGGCGACGGGGGCCTCGAATGGCTGCCGAGTCAGCCGGGCGTGCTCGCGTTCTCGCGCGGCGAAGGCTTCGCGAGCGTCACCAACCTCTCGGGCGGGCCCATCGCCCTTCCCGAGCACCGCGAGGTGCTGCTGTCGAGCGAGGAACTCGAGAACGGCACCCTGCCCGCGGACGCCACGGCGTGGATCCGCACCTAGCCCCACCCAAGAGAACCACCACCACAGGAAGGCACGACAATGAAGTCACCAGGAAAGGCAGCCCTCGCCGGATTCTCCGCGCTGGCCATCGCCGCAACCCTCGCCGGCTGTTCCGCCGGCGGCAGCAGCGGCAAGATCGAGCTGCGCGTCGGCACGTTCCCCGCCGGCGCCGACCCCGCTGCGTACGAGGCGTTCGAGAAGCAAGAGGCCGACTTCGAGGACGCGAATCCCAACATCGATGTGATCGGTGAGGAGTACGAGTGGAAGGGACCCACCTTCGCCGTACAGCTCGCCGGCGGAAGCCTGCCGGACGTGTTCACCGTCCCGTTCACGGAGGCCAAGACGCTGCTCGAGAACGGACAGCTCGCCGACGTCACGGCGCAGGTCGAGGAGCTCGGCTACGCCGACAAGTTCAATCCGGTCATCCTCGAGGGTGTGCAGGACAAGGACGGCAAGATCTACGGATTCCCGCGCCAGGCCTACGCGATGGGCCTGCACTACAACCGCGAGCTGTTCACCGCGGCCGGCCTCGACCCCGACAAGCCGCCGACGACCTGGGATGAGGTTCGAGCGGCGGCGAAGACCATCTCCCAGAAGACCGGCAAGGCCGGCTTCGCAACGATGACCTTCAACAACACGGGCGGCTGGCAGCTCACGGCCCAAACCGTCGCCCGCGGCGGCCGCACCCAGGTCGACAACGGGGACGGCACCTACACCGAGACCATCGACAACGAGGGAACGAAGGCGGCGCTCGAGTTCCTGCGCGAGCTGCGCTGGGAGGACAACTCCATGGGCAGCAACTTCCTTCTCGACTGGGGAACCATCAACCAGGAGTTCGCGGCCGGCAACGTCGGCATGTACACGGGCGGCTCGGACGTCTACACCGCACTCGTGCGCGACTTCTCGACCGAGCCGGACATCTACGGGCTCACCGTCATCCCGAACGAAGGGGAGGACCCGGGCACGCTCGGTGGTGGCGACATCGCGGTGATCAGCCCGACCGTATCCGACGAGGAGAAGGATGCCGCGGCCCAGTGGATCGACTACTACTACATGCAGCGACTGCTCAACGAGAAGGCGGCCAAGTTCGACGCCAAGACGCTCGCCGACAGCGACCAGGCCGTCGGAACCCCGGTGCTGCCGGTGCTCGACGCGGAGACCGAGGCGCAGCGGGTCGGGTGGATCGAGGAGTACATCAACGTGCCCCGCGACCAGATGACGCCGTTCATCGACAACATCAGCACGCAGAAGCCGGTCGGTGAGCCCAAGGGCAAGACCCAGGAGATCTACGCGCTGCTGGATGCGGTCGTCCAGGCCGTGCTGACCGACAGGAACGCCGACATCGATGCCCTGCTCGAGCAGGCCGACAAGGACGCCCAGGAGATCCTGGACGCTGAGTAAGACCCCGCTGGTCGAGCTTGTCGAGACCTGGATCTCGACAAGCTCGACCAGCCCCTATCGAAGGCAGCAGATGACCACCACCCAGGAGCCAGCCGCTCTCGCCATCCGGGCGGCGATCGAGCCGTCCGCCGGCTCGCAGCGCCCTCGACGAAAGCGCACGCCAGCCACCTGGGTGCGCGGCGGCGGGCTCAGCACACTGCTGTTCCTGCTGCCCATGC
>Ga0247807_10000888_pt1 | contig 18264 bp, 16 predicted proteins | sample UWRJL074202C1_FD_179931 | JGI IMG/M metagenome (GOLD analysis project Ga0247807, IMG submission 179931) | Plant litter microbial communities from Arlington Agricultural Research Station in Wisconsin, United States - UWRJ-L074-202C-1 | ecosystem: Environmental > Terrestrial > Plant litter >...
TGCACCACCTAAAATCATTTCATTAGAATTCTGTTCAACCACGCGTCAAATATTTATGGCTCCCTGGGAAGAGGCTCACTTACATGCTGGAGAGCCTGTATATCCTGTTCTTGAGTGGTATCCTCATGCATCATGACGGGATACCGAGACTCCTGCATGTAGTTCGTGGATTCGTATGAGAGCGACATTGCAGCGGTATTTGCGTAATCGCTGTGCGGAGACGATGTGAAGGAGCGGAATGACGATGGACCGTGATATGGGTGCGGTTGGATATCGCGATGATGCGAGTTTATGAACGTCGTGTTGCCGGATATACTAGGCTGAAAACACAGATATTAGCCTAACCATGTTGGGTGATCGGGTGCACAGCCACGCTTATGAGGTGTGGCGGCTCGTTATTAGACGACAACAGGTAAGCAACAACTCTGGCGACCATAAAGTTCTTACCTGGATTTCTTCACCGAATTGTCCATGCAGTTGAGCTTCAGCTGGGCCTACATTGTTATATAAGATATTGGGGAAAGCGTGGTGTTGCCGTGGAAGTCTTGCACGAAAGTGCGCTGAGGGGGTGCCTTGTATAACTGTTAATCACATGTTGCCTAGTTACTGGTGCTTAGGTAGAAAGGTGTGTTGATGACTCACTGGTTGGTGCGTATGCCATGTTACGAACAGACCGAGGCGTAGTTGCCTGGGATACTTTCTGAGGATTACTTGGGAACATATTGTATGCCTCGATCTCTCCCCGTGTGACTGTGGGATTGCTGCCTTCAAGCTCCTCTCGCTGTTCCTTTTTTATAAATGACGGTGTAGTATCTGTGAGTTGAGAGTCAGCTTCAGGCTGTTGATTGATTTTGATCTGCCTCTCGCGCTGTGACCCTTTCGCCGTGCGAAGGAAAGTAGGTTTGCGAGCTGGTGAGCGGAAGAGCCTTGCTGTAGCTCTCATTGGGGAAGGGCGCAAAACCTATTCAGCTAATGGTTCCGGACGAGCCTGGCACAAGATGCTATTTTCCCATTGAGCTGAATAAAAGAGTTGCCTTTGCCTTCTGCTTGGAGTTGTTGTTGAATGTCTTGGCTCCTGTTCCCATGAAGTGAATGGAGCACACCACCCTCTTTCACTGCGAGGTGAAAATATTCAAGTCTGCACACACTAAACAGACTGGTTCAAGCAGTTCCTGCCACTGTTACAGAATATTTGGTCTGCAGTTGAAAGCGATGTGTCAAGGTGGTCAATGATTGCAATACTGTCAAATGCTGTTGAGCTTTGTAGTTTTGCTCTCGGCTACTGTTGCGCGTCCAAAACCTGGCGGTTTATTGAAGAGAGGTGGGCGGCGAAGTGCTTATTTCGTCCCAAGAGGTTTCGCGTGCAATTTTCCATGCCACTTAGCGGAGCAATATGTAGAGTCCCGAACCATCTTGAATTCAGCTATTCATAGGCGAGCAGTTCTGCTTCTTGTGTATCACTCTACATTCAAAGAGGAAGCCTCATCGGCTTGACTCGGGAGAGACCAGCATTATTAAAGATACCAGTTTGTGCCTACAACTGTGTGCCTAACTCACAAAGCTGTTCGCAGCCTGAAACTTTCCGAGGAAACGAGAAATTTTAAGCTTACCGAAATCATTACTATAGGGCGGAGGAGTGCAAACACTTTCAGTATGTCTGCTATGATCCATATTCCAGTAGTTGCGTTCAGGTTGGTGAAGTCTTTGATAGGTAGGCTGCGAGACGCTTCGAGGTATGCGGTGAGAGGCCATTTTTTTTTAATCCAGCCAACCACCCATTCTATCAACAAAAGTTGGCTGTCCTTAGTCCATGGACACGTCGTGTTCTTCTGTCGCTGATAATCCTGAATCCAGCCAACTATTACTGGACGATGGAGTTGAATGATCGAGTAATTGGCTCACCGTCTTGCAAAGTCTTGAATTGAAAGGAGTTTCTTTAAGCTGAGCATGAGTGTCGTTTCAAACGTCGTGCCGTTATGATTGTATCTAGACGTACCGCAAGTCTAAAATGGCCTCCGAAACAGTGGATAGGTCCAGCAGATGTTGCAATCTGGAATTTGAGGATTAGCCTGGAAAATAATTGATTCTGTGTCACAACACCTCGAACGGTTATAATTGCTCATACATGACCAGGACTTCGATAGTCTACGATGAGAAATCAAAAAAAACCATTGTCCAGATGAGACTTGATATATACCATGGACTCTCCTCATGGAGGCGATAACAAAAATATCTCCGAGAAAGGAACCTATGGAGACTATGACAAACACTCACACATCAGTCGCCAGATCTTCTCAATCCCAAAATTAAGAATTCTATAGTTCTTGGAGCCATCTCAAGCCGAGTAACCGCGATTCGCCTCTATTCGAGCAAAACATAAAAAACAGGCGGCTTACTGTTCCAACGGAAACCCCTTCTTTTCTATAAGGTCGCCACAACGGATGCGTCACCTTCACCCATTCCTCTAGACTTAATGGCCCTGACCTGCATCGAGAGGGTTGGTCGCCGGGTAAGCCTTACCGCTGTTCGTCGTGGGGTCTCACCCCTTCTTCTCTTTTCGCTCATAGGTCACACCCCCAAAGTGGCAGCCATAGCTAGGGAACAATCTATGCAAAAATCGGTGTGAGACAATCTCCGAGTGTCTGGAGTCGTTAGGAGTGGGTGGGATCCCCCCAAATCAACCAGGGAAGCGCTACACCCCCAGACAGATGATGCGGATTAGATGATATATATGCAGCCTTATGGGCCTTGCAGATAGTCGGCGGGAGGTGCTTGCATGGTGAGCGAATGGGCAGCAATCCGGATGCTGTACATGCTAGCATTGCGACAGCTACCTATCCCGTTCTGTTGCACTGGGGATGTGCTTTAATCAGCAGGAATTTTTATGGATGGCAGTCTTAAATCAGGCATCATTTTACGGTGCCTGCATGTCGAGGCCGCCAGGCAAAGAACGGTAGGTAAACAAGGCATCACTTTCAGTCTGCAAGCGGCTATTCGGATCTGCTTTCTGTAATCGTACTAAAACTTCCCAGGTGGGTGGTGTCGCGGTAATTGTGGTATTTATTAGAGGTTCAAGTGCTAGAGAGTCTATTTTCACCTTAAGCGCAAGAAGCGACTATATATATCAATGCAAGATCCCGTGTAGAAAGAGTAGAAGTGCTTCTACAGCAAGCCACCATTTTACTAGCTTATACACCGAATAAGTACGACCAATTTGAGTCGTTTTGACGACATCAGTTGCTGTCAAAGGAAAATACAGGTCTATGCGTATCCATGATCGTTAAGGCACAGCCGAGTATATACCGATTGTTGGCTCCCCGCTGGGTATTCTGCAGCGGTTATGGAAACCTTGATGTGCATGAGATCTCCGTAAATATTCAGGGTCTAAAAAAATCATAATCTTTATATTATTGCAAGAGGTGCTAATGTTAGTATATCCCTTGAGATAAACTACCTACATGGATGATTGGACAAAATACGTGCACTTCTTGTAGATCGATATATTTAATCTACAAAGCTTTTTCACGGGCCTTTACAAATAACGCATGTCCCCTCTTTCATGTATACACGGGACGGCAAATTTGAAAAATCGTCCATAGAAACGAGGAGGTTGGTTACCATGCTTTACGGACCGATAATTTGCCACAGAGTTCATTTTGCTGTTGCCAAAGCTCGTACACGCTAGACCAGTTGATGAAGGGCAGACTTTATTTAAATCTTACAAATCCGAGCGATCACAAGTCTAGATCTCGAATATCTCTCCAATACCTTCGCCCCCACCCCTTCTATTCTCAACCAGATCTAATCGCCACCCTTCCCAATCCTTCAGACCCCTCTTAATCTCTTTAACTCTCTCAATACGCTTCTTAGCTTCTTCTTCTTGGGCCAACCGGAACGCATCTTCGTCGAAGTCCATATCTTCGTCATCGTCTAGCAACCCTCCATCGTTAGCATTTACTCCCGTAATAGCATTGAAGCCGCTTGTTAAGAAGTCGCCAATGCCTTTGCCACCCTGTGCAACACTTCTCCGTCGGCTAGGAGACATGCTGCCAAGGTCAACGTCGGTGAAGCCTGTACCTGAAGGCTCTTCACCACCAATTTCTTTCCTACGGTCACGCCAGATGCCTTTACGTAACTCGTGAACTTCTCCCTCTAAGTCACGTACTTTCTTCTCTAAACGCTGTCGCTCTTCGTTCTCAAGCTCATCTACCCCATCATCATCGACACCTTCAGCATCACGCTTTTTGGCCCTTTCTTTCTCTTCTTTTAGCCGAAGATTCTCATTTTCAATGGTGGCAAGACGGGCTCTAAGATCAGATGCCGTCTTTTCCGCCTTCTCTAGTTCTCGCTTCTGGGCTTGAAACCTAGCATCATGTTCTTTATGAAGGGTAGCTAGTGTTGCCGTCTTCTTTTCTAAAGCATCGACTTTCTTCTGAAGTTCGTTACTATAGGTTTTTGCCTCCTCAGCTTCTCGTTCAAAAGTCCGTAATTTGGTCTCAGCTGACGTCCGTTCACTCCCTTCCTTGATAGCTTTCTCAGTCGTGCGCTGCAAGTTCTTCTTCAGGTCACCTAACTCACGCTGCGCAACTACGGCAGAACGTTCGCTCCGTGCTAATTTGTCTTCCAGAGCTCCAATTTGCTCGCGTTCGACAGAGGATCCTGAGGCCACTCGCTCTATTTGGGCTCGAAGGTTCGATATCTCGAACTCCATGGACTCGATGGTGGAATCCTTCGCTGCCAGTGCAGCTTCGTGGTCTGATGGCGCGGTCCCGGACGTCGACGGTGAGGAGACATGGCGCCGTGTTGACTGTACTTGAAGTTGAGCATTTTGCCGCTGCAAGGCGGCGATTTCGGTCTTCTAGATTTGGGCATTAGACGCAGCATGTAGATAGAGATTTAAAACATACTAATTTCTCCACCTCTCCAGATGATACGGTTGGTGAATCACCTTTAGATTTGGTAGCCACAGGCGAATCGGCATCTCGTAAATCCTCGAGCTCTTCCTCTGCTCTCTTCCACCGCTTTTCCGAATCAGTCGCTTCCTTTGCCAGTCTCTTAATTTCCTTCTCTAATTCTTCAATCTTGGTGGCCTGCTTCTGGTATATTGCAGGAGCTGTGTCTCCATCTGTAGGAAATCCGTACCCAGGTGAAGGGAGGCCGGCTGAGGATTGCCGAAATGATGAAGAACGCATTCTTGACTGCTGGGCAGCAGTTGTAGTCGTCGCGAGTTCTGCAACAGTGTCTTCTGCATCCTTGACTATCCCCTTTTCATCTTCCCCAATCGCATCTTCCCCTAACTGCTCAACTTCAGGTTCCGGCTTTTCATCCTCCTTAATAGCTGGAGAGGGTTCGCTCTTTTCGTCCTTTTTCGCTCCACCTTTCGCTGTCTTCTTTTTCTTCAGTGCTTCAACCTGTAGAGCAGCTGTCAGCAATCCTTCGGCATGTTCTCTGAATGTCCAATAAGTTACAGACTTAGGAGTTTACATACCCTCTTCTTCGCCGCGGCGAGTTTTTCGGCTTTAGCTTTCTCTTCTGCCTCTCCCATGTTTGTCTGTCAATATAATGTGAAGCTTTGGGTTCTGTCAAGCTCCAGTGGAATCCAAAGGTGATTAGTCGTAGTAAGTTATTTATGGACAGGACAGCTTGCTGCCAAGCCTCAGATTAGGGATGCGGCTAGAGCCCCCCCCGCGCCTGTACACACTAGCTCTAACAGGGGTCCTCGGTTCTTCCCAAGCTCCCCACGATTTGCTCTTCCTTGCTCACGACACGCTGGCACAACAACTTCTCATACTACCTCAACCTGCAATTGGTAGTTTTGGTAGTCATGGTAGACCTCCAGATTCCAGAGAATAGGATAGCGTTCCATCTTTCAGATCGTGCCCTCACACCACTTATATCGTCCTCCAGCGCGCAACCCGAACCAGCTACAACTCCCTCCCAGCCAGCATCGCAGATGCAAGCTCTGACCACTGTCGCAATAACTGCATATGATTCCGCTTCTCGTCTCGGGCTCGGTCTGCCTCAAAGAGTAATGATCGAATCACGGAGTCGGGGGCCGGTAATTCTACATTCATACTTAAATCCGTCATCTACCAGACGTACTCTTCAAAATGGAGGTGGTAGAGGCATTGTGGAGCAGGCCCGTGATCAGCTTAGACCCTTAAGCAGCGGGACAAATACAGAGATAAGCGGTACAGAAGATCAGCAAGAATTTGGAAACGAGTTGGTAAACGGAACTCATTACGAGGGAGAGCAGACAGGAGAAGAAGATGAAGATGGAGAGGAATCTTCAACGCAGCAACCTCCGCTGTTGATTGCATCTGTGGTTACGACAAGTGCTGCAGGTACAGGAGAAGCTAGACAGGCAGCAGCAAAGCTGGAGAAACTTGGAAGAGACTTCCAGCAAGAATGGACGAAGGAGCAACTAAATCAGAATTTGACTCCAGAAACAAATGTCGATGAAGGAGATGGCTGAGCGGCTATCGGCATTATAGAATAGCAAGGGGTTTTATGGTGGATCGGAGATGCAGAAGAGTCAAAAAGTGCTGGCGTTGTCGTGCGGGTATTGAGAAAGAGATATCAGAGGCACAACGCATGAGATGACGAAGGATTGTGCTCATGGAAGGGGACTAGGAAGGCAGTGGATGCGGGTGGACTTGTGCAAGCCACAGGGAAATCACATAGGAGGTTTAAGAATATGATGACAAGGTCTCATTAACCCCTCATTGTGGATGTCATTTGACGACGGGCATAGCCAGGCGTTCAGTCATTTTTTGGGACCAAAATAGGAGTTGGAAACAAGTATATAGTAAGCAAATTAATGCTCCTCTCAGAACATATTCACGGGAAACATTTTCACTAAATAGCTGCTTTTCTTGCAAGAGTTGCAAAGCTTCGTATGTGCACAATAATTCCTCTCATAATTCCTCTCAGATTGATAGATGATTCATATACCAGATACACGCCTGCAACTTTCTAATTTTCCAAATTTTGCAATTTTAATGGCAAAAATAAATTGCTCCGTTTAGCAAAGTCGTATCATGGCCGTCGCCGCCGCATCTATATCAAAGCCTAATACTAGCTTGAGAAATACAAAGACGAGCATTCCTAGGACTTAGAGTAAGCAGATTTCTGCTTTTTAGAAGAGAGCTGTCCACTGCACTCAATTGGATGACCTTTGAATTACCTCTAACATGCACTATGGTATATATAGAAAAGCGATATGCGAGCCATAATCTAATACACGGCATAGTACGAGTATCACCTTACAACAACTCTACTATAGACCCTTCTTTTCTTGTGTAGTGCCGCCCATTCTGAGGAACAATACTGGCTCCATAAATAGACATGTATATGCTGAATGCTCTTTCTTCTTTAAATAAAGACATCAACCACAAGTCTTGGGAAAGAGCACTCCTATCCCTTGGAATGTTCCTTTCATCATCTTTGTCTACATCTCCAATCAAGGACCCAACCCAACACTTGCATAGCACAGGCTATCTCTCATTATTAAATCCCCATAGCCAAACCCATCCCATCAATCATTAATTACCCATCAAGGGCCAGGACCCCACCGCACACGCAAAACATGGCCATCGCCCCAAGCTCTCGCAAGTTAAAACGCACCTCCTTCCAGCATGCAAAACCATACTCCCGGCCAACCAGGCAAATCTCACTTCCGACGCCCTCGCCATCACCTACACCCTCTCCAACCCTCCACCACAACAGCGTCTTCGCCGTCTCGTGCCTGAAACCACATCAAGCCGATCGCCACTTCGAGGATCCATTCGAGCACGAGCACGAGCTCGAGACGGAGATACAGAAAACCATCCGGCTGAGGAAAGAAGAGGCGGCGACAGCTGCGTATATCAAAGCGTGTCCGGGCTGCAAGAGGTCGATATTTCGCGTGTTTGATCGGGTGGTTGATAATAAGAACATGGCCTGTGCGTCTTCATCTCTTCACAATCCGCCGTCAGCTTCTCTCTCTCTTTCTCTATCTACTAGCCACAGTATAGTTTCCAGTTTGGAAGAATGAAATGATAACTGTGGTGCTGATACTTATGTTGTGTAGGTTATTGCGGATGTAAATTTTGCTGGCGGTGTGGGCTGGTTAGGAAGGAGTGTGGGTGTCCTTTGACTGCCATGGTGGTGGATCCGGATGCTGTGAAGGATACTATGGAGGAGAGATAGAGAAGTGTTAAGAGGGGTGGAGATAATGCTTAGTCTATACGGTTGTCAGTGGAGGGCAGACGTTTTGAGAACATGTTAAGTGTATGAGCTGCATCAAAGATTGAGTCGAATGTCATGAAGTGGAGGCTATGGAGGCGGAACAGTATCGGCTTAGATTCGTTGTTCGAGTATTAACTACGAAGAGTCTCACCATGGGCGCGCATTATAGATGGCCTGAGTAGGCCCAGATACACGTGGAGGCTAGGTGGATGGGTTCATGCGCTCACTAGGAGGATCTTAAATATTCAGAATCAAGTATTAATTTACTGAACCTCACTACTTCACTAATCTAATTGTTTTGATTTTTGGATATACTCATTTTGAATTTAGCAAGTAGTATTTATAATTCCCCTCTACCTAAATCATATCGGCATCGTCTAAATGAGTTGTTGGAAAGCACGGTTGATTGGAGAGCGGATGTTAGGAACATCCTTCCAGAAGTCGACAGTTGCAACAGCGCGTTTGCTGATACCTTCAGGTGTGAATTCAAATTTCTGTAATATTGGGTTAGCAAACTGTTGCGGAATATAGGTTGTAGAACATACCTTGTAAACGTCCAAATAAGCACCGCTAGCACCGAAGCGGTTAAGACCAAACTGCTCGTGTGTGTAACGCTCCCAGCCCATAGTTGACATGACCTCAACGGAGAGGGATGGGATACCATCTGGAAGAACGCTAAGTCTGTACTCTTTGTCTTGGGCATCAAAGACCTCAAAGCAAGGAATAGATACGACACGAGCGGTCAAGTTGTGCTTCTCCTTAAGGTACTTAACTGCATCAACGCAGATTCCAACCTCGGAACCGGTAGAGACAAGAGTGATATCAGCCTTCTCGGCGTCGTGAACCACGTAACCACCCTTGATAGCGCTAGCAAGGGTCGAGTTCTCGAGTTGTGGGAGGTTTTGTCGGGAAAGAGCAATGATGCTGGGTGTGTGTTTGGAGGTAAGAGCAACGTAGTATGCTGCACTAGTCTCATTTCCATCGGCTGGACGCCATACCATGCAGTTGGGAAGAGCTCTGAAGTGAGTAAGAGTCTCAATAGGTTGATGGGTAGGTCCATCCTCTCCGAGACCGATGGAATCGTGAGTAGCGACCCAAATGACGCGAACCTGCGACAAAGCAGATAGACGGACAGCTCCAGCGGCATATGAAACAAAGTTCAAGAATGTACCGGCGTATGGAATCACAGTTCCGTATGCAGCAAGACCGTTCACTAGCGGGAGATTGAGTTAGTGGCTGTATGCAAGTGTCTAATATTGATAGATAGGATATTTGGACGTATGAACTCCTAGTGAATTCAAGGACAAGATAAAACTTACTGATGGCACCCATAGCGTGCTCACGGACACCATATCTAATGTAACGTCCAGACCAGTCTCCAATGCCGAGGGAGGGTGGCTGGAAATCAACAGCCTCCTTCCATCTGGTCAAGTTAGAGCCAGTAAGATCTGCAGAACCACCAACAAGTTCTGGAATTGCAGCGTGAATCTTTTGGAGAACGATCTCAGAGAGTTTGCGGGATGCAACTGCAGAATCGGAGGGAGAGTATGTTGGTAGGTTTTTCTCCCAGCCTTCAGGGAGGTCTCCGGCCAAGCGGCGCTTGAGATCTGCGGCCTAGAGGGAGTATTAAGTTAGTATGTGATCTTCTGCTGAATTGCAATCTCTTGGCCATACCTCGGATTTGTTAGATTGGGAGTACTTCTCCAAAGTTTGAGCCCATTCCTTCTCCAAAGCGGCACCCTCAGCACCCTTCTTGTTGTAAAGGTCGTAAACGTCTTGTGGAACAACGAAAGACTGCTCGGGGTCAAATCCGAACTTGGTCTTAAGCTGCTTAATATCATCGGCCTTCAAAGGAGCACCATGGACACCGTGCGTACCCTCAAGCTTGGATCCGAAACCAATTGTAGTGCGGAGTTTGATCATAGATGGCTTGTCTTTGACAGCTTGGCACTTCTTGATAGCGGCTTCAATTGCCTCAAGATCGTCATCTCCACCCTCGACGATCTCGGTGTGCCATCCATACGACTTGAAACGAGCCACAACATCCTCGGTGAAGGAGCAGTTGGTATCACCGTCAATGGAGATGTGGTTGTCATCGTAAATCGCAACCAAGTTTCCTAATTGGAGATGACCAGCTAGGGAAGCTGCTTCACTAGCAACACCCTCTTGCATACATCCATCACCCAAGAATGTGTATGTGTAGTTGTTAATGAGCTCGAATCCAGGCTTGTTGAATTCGGCAGCTGCGTGGTGCTGTGCGATGGCAAGACCAACAGCGTTGGCAAAACCTTGACCTAGAGGACCAGTTGTGACTTCGACACCATCAGTGTCATGAGCCTCGGGATGACCGGGGCAGATGCTATCAACAGTCTATAGACTTTTGTCAGAGAGGCAGGTATTGGTTGCTCGATATTACTCACTCGGAAAGACTTGATATCATCCATTGACACCTTGTACCCGCAGAGATGTAGAAGGGAGTACTGGAGCATGCAAGCATGACCGTTGCTGAAAACCGGGTTAGCAGATGGTTATTTGAAAATTCCAGAGTCGATATTTTGTGAGTGGACAAGGACAGGATATGAAAATAATGAGTTGCAGAACCAGTTTCACCATAACAATCGTCCAATTGCGATACTTATACTCGTATAACAGTTGAAGATTGTTGAGGCGAAGAGTAAATATGCGCTTTTGTTGACCAATGACGCATGGAAGTGGAAATTGCGATTAGAGGACTTACGAAAGCACGAATCTATCGCGGTTTACCCATTTGGAGTTCTTTGGGTTGTAGTTCATGATCTTGTTGAAAAGAACGTGGGCAACTGGTGCCATTCCCCTAGCACCAGGTCAGTAACAGGCCTTCTCAAGACAACCACCGCAACCACATACATAGGTGCACCGGGATGGCCGGAATTGGACTTGAATGTAGCATCGGCCTAAGATATTCTCTGTCAGTGCTTGTATGAATGGCAATGGAATCAACGGCCAGTTCTGCAGCAATCGCGGGGTCGGGGTACACACAGCTAAGATTCGAATGGTGCTGATAGCCAGCTTATCAGTTTCGGTGAAACCCATGATTGCGGTTGATGTACTGCAAATGGGATGGGTGGTGTTGTTTGGGTTTCCTTAGGGATAGTAAGGTTTGTTGTTGGAGGAGGAGGAGGAGGAGGAATGGGGAGAAATTGTCGAGAGGAAGAAGATGTTTTTGTTTTTGGAGGGGTTAAGTTGATTTTAGGTTGGGTGGGGGCATTGGCTACGCCATACTGGAGACTGGTAATCAACGCCGTGGAAACACCCCCGACACGAGACGTAAGGTGGTCTTTCTCTCTCCCTCTCTCTATCTCTCTTATTACTCTTACTCTTCCTCTTCCTTTTAGTGACTGCTTCGGCTCGGCGGTGGTGTACCACATGTATCGTCTCAATCATCCGCACGCATGAACTTAGCTGCTGGTGTTTCAATGCGAGCAGAGAAGCATCGTCCCCATTCAGCTGCTGGCCACCCTCCCTTTCTTTGCATGTACACCTGTCAGTACTTATCGCCACTAGCTAGCTACATCACCAGCACCGAGGAGATACAGTCCTGCAAAGCCCGTGTTCTGCTCGCCGGTCTCGCGCGGTGAGGTCCAACGCTCCTACGTTCCAGTGACCCCGTAGGAGAATTTGCACGGCGACAGGAGGGGTATTCAGGCTATTCTGCAAATGATCTGCTCATTCGGAAACATCCACGTGTGTTGGCGTTTGGGAATAAAGGGTAGCGGGCAGGTCGGATAAACATTCTGCTTTGATCGGCTGCATATCCGTCCTGCCCAGCGTTCCGAGTGCGATCTCGCTGTCCCGGCCAATTTTCTAGATCTCTCAACTAATTTCTAACGCCACGACTACAGACTCAACTAATAATAATAATAAAGCGATTAATGAATGAGAACCCATATTTGAGCTAGGCTTGGCACTTGGTCGAAATCGCCCCCTGCTAAGCTCCGAGCACTGGCGATTCTCATATATAATAAGGGCTTGTGTTTAGTCGGCCTTGGCGCCATCGTCACACAGATATAGTTGCTGGCTAGCAGCCAACAAATAGTCACAAGTGAGCATAACGGTAGGGACATTCCAATTCTTATGTGAGAATGTAGCGGGTGAAGATACAAGGAGCAAGGTTAGGCAGTTAATATCAATGTTGAAGGGTATTATTTCAAATCAATCAAGACTTGGGGCCCACCAGTAGCCAACCCACTGCTATGGACCAAACGGCCACCAACATGGCATCGCAGCACTTACTCCAAGCACAATCATGCCCACCCATCCATTTCTTTGCTCAAAAATCAATCAATGCTAAACACCGCCACCCCATCCCAAAATCACTCCAGAAAAACGCCGAGTTATACAGAGTGGACGCTCATCCCTTGTGTATATCGCTTTCATCCTGATCAAAACAGAACGCAGAAACATCAAACAGTAAAGGGTCCAGAATTTCAGCCTTGGAATCATCCCAGCCTCTGGTGCTTGAGTGATAACTCTTTGATGTGCTAGCTGGCGAGTGCTCTGCTCCTTTTCGAAGTCGATCTAACTCCTGTTTGACACTCGAATACTCAAGTTGTAATGACTCATACGACCGAGAAAGATCGGTGTGGCGGCCCTCGAGTTCATTTAGACGCTGCTCAAGTTCTCGCATGTGCTTTTCTTTTCTATCTCTGAACGCTCTTTGCGAGGCTCTGTTTTGGGCTCGGCGACGCTGGGGAGGATTAGTTTGGTACAAGACGAATCATCGGAAGAGAGGCTTACCGAATGTACGTGCGAAGAAACGGCTTTCTCATTTCCAGCATTCTTCTTCCTCCGGCGATCATGGTCCTCGTAAATTCCTTCAATGTCCAATTCGACCGGTATTAAGCCTACAGGAGCTGGAGCGTATTGCATTGGATATGATGAATATGGCAGGTAAGCACTTGTGGTATAAGAAATATCATAGCCCTGAAACGTCCGTTAGTATGCTAGTCCTTGGTGGTAGGTATTGTGGACGTACATTGCAGTTCATGGGAGAACTGGCGGAAGATTCGCTAGAGGTGCCATCATACATGCCGGCGTTCATATCAGACGCCATCAAATACTGGCTATCGGCAACCCCGTCACTGTACCCCGTAGTCATAGCGAAACACAACGGTGATATTATTTCGAGGTGGTACCAAAAGTAACTCTTAACTTGGTCGTTGGATTTCAGGACCCGATGGAATGGTTTGAGTGTGGGAGCTTATGGCTACTTGGTGAGCGTCCGGCGGAGGGTGCGATAGTTAAGTATCTTCCTTGAGAGAAACTAGGGTTTAGGGAGCAACGGGAAGGGGTACATGGCTGTGGAGACAAGCAATATATGGAATATCATTCGACCCCAACGGCCCCGACGATGCTTTAGAACTGGTGTCTTTCCATACCGCTACAACCAGGCGTTACTCTCCCTTCAGACCCCTTGATGGCCAATCATGACTTTCTGCTTGTGCAGAAGGAGCGGTAACAAGTTTCCTCCAGTCCCCCTCCTCTTTCGCGGCCAGGATGAGGGCTCAAGTCGATTGCGCCTTGAGACTAACCTATTGAATCTTGAACAAATCGTATTCTGCCGGATGTGCAGCACTTGGCAAAATACCATCATGCTGGACAGGCCAGGGCTCTGACCAGTGAGAGCGGCTTCTGGTGCGACCCAACGCATTACCTAAAGGCCATCAGCCAAAGTTTGCAGTGCTGACTTTGCACTTCAAATCGCTGCCCTGCAAGCCACGCTGCTGACTCTCTGGGTGAAGGTCGGTTACGTGGCCCGAGCGGGAAGGTTTAACTCTGAAGTAATTCGTGTCGGCTTCGTGTAATAGGACGATGGCCGACGCCAAGCTCGGGTTTACCCTAGAAGTATGGAGCTTATAGCTGCAAGAGAAATGCTGACTTTGCCCACGCTAAAAGACACGGACATAGCCTGCTGCTACATAACGAATTGCACAGTATAGGATGGATGGTACCTGTGAGATGTTGCACAAAGTAGGGACCAGGACCATTCAACACTCGAGGATCCCGTCCAGGGGATCTCCTTCCCGGGCAGACCTTCGGTGCTTTTGGCGTGCTGAGATGAGAGCCACCCTCCTGATGCTCCTATGACTTTCCCAACTCGACCATATGTCTGAGAGATGAAGTGTGACTTGGAGATTCAGCTATAAATCGACTGCAGCCGCTACTCGCTCCTCCCATCTCATCTCACCACGCTGAGCCTCCACCGAAAGCCAATATTAAGGCATGTTTCCCTGGTCGGTAGGATGGCAGCGTCTCAACTGTACAGAGCGTATAGACACCTCCCAGTGACGAAAGATTTCCAATTTCTGGAACGAGGTACCGTTGGTGATGATAAGGGAAGTTCCACAAACCACATCACGTATATCACCCATGTCCGTCCTTAGATGAATAAGGCAAAAGTGGACTGATGTTTCTGGATGAGTTTGGGACATAGCACGGCCAGAACCGCTCAGAACGGCCAAGTTGTCTGGACGAGACAAGAAACCTCCCAAACCGAGAGATTTCAAAGTGTAAATCGCTGGCCGCCAGATATACACCCACCCTTCACACCTCGACAACCGTAGCAGGAAGAAGCTTTCAGATCCTTGGCCTCTATGCAACTACCACATTAATTAAGTGCATATGACTCAGCAAACCCTGCTTGGTTTCACATCCTCCAATACTTTTCTTTGCGTTTTCTCGTGTAAATTTAAACTAGAATCACTGCATGCTTTGCTTGGAACCACGGCCATCGGGAATTGTCCATTTTCCGTTCACGGATTAGCTAACCAGCCAAACAACTAAATTCAGATCTTAATCGGTGGGGCCGACTCAAGCGAACCAATCGCACAACATGCCTACCATAAGATGCTAGCAGCGGCCGTCCTAAGCAGTATACCACTCCATGCCGAAACTCCAAAGAATGTCTTTGCAGCAAAGACGCCAGAGACGCGGTTGATGCTGAACTCCGACCAAGAAATGCAGGGATTCTGGCTGTCCTTATTGACTGTGACTGTGGCGCTCTTAAGGGGCTGGTCTCTAAATTTGAGGCTCTTTCACTGTGTTGGACAGATGATTGTGCAAGTGTGTTATTCAGCAATCTAATGCAAACCATAGCAACATTGCCACATAGCTTTTGAGGTTTCCCTGGGATCGGGAATAATTAAGCTTGAACCCTTCGGCATGTCCAACGGTGGCAGGGCTGTCCCCTCCGGCCTCGTTTGTCCAGCTGCTATTATCATTCGTTCAACAGATGCATGTCGATACTGGAAAAGTCCAGGCATATGTTTCCCCACATTACAACAATGAGCTTAAAGTTTATAGGTACGGAGTATCCCCCCCGGTGGCAGGGAAACTGCGATACTCTCTACTGTCACTCAGCTTGTCTTCTGTGCTCGTGTAATTCCAAATACGTCCAATGCTAGGGTGGGAAGACAACTCTTACGCTGCGCAGGTTTCTCATTTTCTTTATACAGAAGATCATACTAGTCGAGAGATTAGAACCTGGGGTATGCTAACCGAATAGAACAAACCGGGTACATTCCCAATGTTACGTGTTGAACCATATGCCCAAAAAGGTCCATTTAGCCAATGCACACTTGACAGGTTGCGGTGGGTCGGGAATTTCACCACCCTCCTCTCGTCTTCTACTGCATATCAAATTCCATCTGATAGAGAAAGTGGCCTGATGTGTCCAACTGCATAATCAAGTCACCTACGTCAGTACGATCTCGAATTCAATATAGGCAGTGCAAGTAAACAAATATGCACTGAAAGTAGTGAACATTGATAGATCATAGCTTTGATGCTTGCCAGTACCAAGCCTTCAGATTGGGAGGCTAGACCAATACACACATATGGGATTACATATGGTTGAATGAGTAAACGCTGCCAGCTTTCCATGCTCATCTCGCTAAGATAAGAAATATCACTTCAAATCTCATTGGGCTTGATACCATTTTTCTCTCCAACTATATCATATCAGCAAGATAAGCACATCACGACTCTGGATTAACTTACTGTTCAAAGCCACCAAAAACCGACTCACACAGTTGTAAGCTGCAACCTATGACAAAAGCACACAAATTAGCTCTCTTTTCCTCAGTCTTGGTGTTTTCTCCTCCAAAAAAAGCAACTCTTAGAACAACCCTCGCGGAAATGAATGAACATAATCTCACCGTGGCAGTGATTTCCACAACTTCCTGTTCCGAGAAGTGTTTCTTCAGCTCATCAAAAACCTCCTCTTTCACCGAGACGTCTCTCGTCATCGCGTCCGTATAGTGAATCACAGCCCACTGCTTCTCACTGAATCCCTCCCCCTCCTGCTTCCCGCCCAAATCCCCCCTTCCCAAGACTTTGACAGCCTCCTCGCTCACCCCGCCCGCCTTGGCCAAAGGAGCATGATGACCCCATTCATACCAAGCCTCATTAATAACCGCGACCCTACAAATCGCGATTTCGCGCACGTCGTCGCTCAGGCTGGACTTGGTGCGGATGGCCCCCAAGAAGCCATTCCAGCCGTCGGCGACGGCGGGGGAGTGGAGGAGAGCAAGATCCAGCGGCTGCAGCGGACGTGGGGCCCGTCGAGCTTCGACTCTGGCAACGATGGCTTTATCTTCGGCTGTCGGGAAGGCCTTGGGATCGCTCGGGTCGACGTATGGGAGACGCATGGCGGGCGGCTGCTTGATGATGGGCGTTGTGGGTGGCCTCTTCGTGTTTTCTAGTGCTGACGGGCTTCTTTATTGGACACTCCCACGCGGCGAGAGTTGTGCAAGATTGGCTTCCTGTAGTGGTCGGTAACGGAAAGATGCGTGTCAGACAAGAAAGGAGTTGAAGAAATGATGGTACAGCCAATTGTCAATGGTGTGCTGGGCCGTTGGCCGATCGCGGGGAACTAGTTAACCAAGGTTGGGGTTGACAGTCAGCACAAAGTTTGATGACTAGTTGACTACATTCTGTACCAATTGTTGCTGCTGGGTCCCATGGCTTCCATGCAGACCGAATGTGATAAATGATGGCGCCCCAGCGTTGTGGTGTATGGAGATGGAACGGCCAACTTACAGATCATACGATTAGCACGTGTAGGAATAATTGCAATTGCTTGCAGGAGCAGCGGAGGGTTGCATTGGAACCAAGCCTCTTCAGCCTGTTAGAAGTATGGCTTATGCCTTTTTAGCTATTGGTTATGAGGTCCTCCAGCGATGGATGTCATCCATCGATGGGGAATAAATTTACGAACATGTCAGATCCTACCTACCATCGGATTATCTTGGTTATAGGCCGGTGTCACGATCGATCCCATTGCATTGTGGTGAGGCAATGTCATTTATCTTGTGGTCTAGTGTTAATTTGATCACACAAGATGTGAAACCCGCCTAGATAGATGATGGTACTGAATGGTTCGAAGCCGCCGGCCGTTCCAATTGACCAGCCGTTCCAATTGACGTATCTCAAAGTCTCTGGGACATGGGGAAAAGCGATATTTAGGAGAATGCCATTCCTACTACCACAAACAACACTAAGTTTACACTGGTCTTACCCTCGCGACCTTCTATGCATCGGAAACGCCAAAAACGGTGATCGCAGAGTACAAGTATTTTCAGTCATGACATAGCCACATTCCGTAGCCATTCATGAAACCCCCAAATCCCACCGTGCTCCTCCCCTTGCCACTTCGCCATATTCATAAGCTTTGCCGAGGAGAGTGTGCGTTCAAAAATTGTCTTGGGACTCTCTAACTCTTGGAGCAACACATTTAGCAAGAAACATCTAAGCTTGCCTTGGAGTTCATGAGGAGAGCAACAATAAGGCCATATAGACCTGTTCCATGGTTAGCACCATCTACACTATTTATTTAGGGCGTCGCTTACCTAAAACTTCGGCGAAAATGAGGATAAGAATCATTCCAACGAAGAGACGTGGCTGTTGAGCGGTTCCTCTAACACCGGCATCACCGACGATTCCGATAGCGAATCCTGCTGCCAATCCAGCCAATCCAACACTGAGTCCAGCACCGAG
>Ga0247807_10000891_pt1 | contig 18227 bp, 14 predicted proteins | sample UWRJL074202C1_FD_179931 | JGI IMG/M metagenome (GOLD analysis project Ga0247807, IMG submission 179931) | Plant litter microbial communities from Arlington Agricultural Research Station in Wisconsin, United States - UWRJ-L074-202C-1 | ecosystem: Environmental > Terrestrial > Plant litter >...
AAGGCAGGCTCATCTGTGCAGTGCTGAGCACGTCAAGAACCTAATGGACGAGATGAACAGCACGCTCACGGCGATGCTGCTGTCACAACCACGGGTGCTCGAGGATGAGATGGGCGGGCGGGAAGGGTCGAGCTACCAGGTAACGTAGAACAGTCTTGATCGTTGAATTTCCGGAGCCAATGCGTGAGAGATGTAGCATCTGCGATCTGGAGATACATTCCCTGCGAGAAACCGCTCAGCCAAAGAGACGAGGCCGAAATCCAATCCCAAGACTCGTCTCCCAACCCGCCCGGACTGTCGAGCGGTTCTTCCAAGCAACAGCAATAAGAATCGCAAAACCACACACTCCTGTCCACAACGCACCACCTCCACCTCCACGTCCCCATCCCCTCCGCCCGGCCCGCTTGATTTCTTCTTCCGGTCCTTCCGCAGCTATCCCTACAATCCCGCCCTCCCCACCGCCGAGTCCTACCGCTCCCTCAAGCGCGACCTGCGCGTCTGGCACGACTGGGACGGCCACACGCCCAACACCTGGACCGCGTACGAGCAGGACGTCGGCGCGCGCTACCAGGCGGCGCTGACTCGAGAATTCAACGTCTGGTTCGGCGGAACCGACGACGAGATCGAGTCCTGGCACTGTCTCTGTCGTGCAATTGCCATCCACCCGCTCCCTGCGACCTGTGAGCTGTGTCGAGAGGTAAGTTTTCACGGCTTTCCCCCCCTCGCTGTCCTTTTTCTCGTCCGAGTTTCTACTACTAGTAGACCTAAGCAAGCAAGCAAGCAAGCAAGCTACTTTCATAATGATAGAGTCAGGCACAGCGCAACTAACTTCCACCCCCTTTGTGGGGTTGAATAGGCCGTTTCGCGACGACATGTCAACATAGTTGATCTTGTCGAGTGGGCGCGGGGGAAGAAGTCCAACCAGGTGCGGATTTTTGAAACCGTGCGGGAGCTGAGGGAATACAGTCATGCGGAGGGTAAGATATATAGCAAGAGTCAGATCGGACAGGGAGCGGTGCTGAGATATCTCCTCCGGCAGCTGGGGTAGCTTTGAGATCTGCGTTTTGGTATTGATCAAAGAAAGGGGGATATATGGTCGGTTTTCTGGAGTGCAAGTCAGTGGAGGAGCATGAAGTGAAAGTACTATCTTCATTGATAACTAGTTCAAATCTCATTAGGTGTGGACAAACATTTCCTAATGCGTGATATTCTACAAATCTATATGCTCACTCTTGCTTGCTGTCAATTCTATTTATTTACAGCTCCCGGCGGTAAATCATCTTTCGATTCTGACCGCCCTCTCGGTTCCTCCTCTACGATGACCTCGCTACTCTCAATGGCCTTCCCCTTGAACTTCCACTTGGTGCGGAAAGCAGAAAGACTGCTGTTGCGTCTTCGCACGCCTACCTCTGGATCATCCTCATGGCCAATGACCGTGTCGCCTGGTGCTTCAGCTTCAAACCGCTCTACAGGATAACTTTCTTCGAGCTGTCTTCGCTCATCTATGCTTGTTCTTCCTCCAAACACCCGTTTTAGTTCCGCGCAAGCTTCCGCGTAACAGCGATCCGCTGATTTAGGGAAGCTTATAGGGTTGGGCTTCTTGTCAAAAGCATGGGGAACTCCTTTTATAAGTCCTCCATGTAGTTTCTTGTTGATATTCGGTCCAGCAAGTCTTTCTCCAAATGCAATCCCTTCAACATTCAACATGTCGTGTTCACATGTGTATAGTACAATATCTTCTGGATATGCAACGCGGAGAAGCTCATCGGATGCGGCAGCGGGGGAAAGATATGGATCGCTCATATCAACACTATGATTTGTGTGTAGATATGAATCATCGAAAAGGTTTGTGAGGAATGGTGGTAGATTCTTTTCGGGGTGTGGGTTTGTGGCACGTTTCTCGGCGCGGCTTTGTCGGAAATCGGTCGGCGGGTAAAAGGAGACGATGCAGACGATGGTGAAATCAGGGATTTCATGAGAAATTTCCAGAGCCGTAGGTTCGAGATCACTGATTTTCAGGATCGAAGATGTAGACTGTGAAGAACTTGCGTGCCCACCGTACGGAGAGTCCGGGAGGGAGAGAGTAGAGGAATTTGCGAATTTTCGTTTGGGGAGTTTTTGGGAACGGAGCGAAGGGGCTTTGGACGAGGACGAAGATGATTGTCCTAAGGTGCGTCTTCCAGCTTCATTTCGTAGATCGTGTAGCATGAGGGGGATGGTGAACGCAAAGTTTCCGCCAGCACTGAAGCCGGAGATGGCAATTCGACGGGGATCAAGGCGAAGTTCGTCTGCGTGGGCTGCGAGGTATATCAATGCGTCTGTCCCGTCTTCGACGCCTATGCTGAAGGGGTACTCTGGTGCTAGGCGGTACTCAACAGACACAAATACAGCCTCTGCACGGGTCACCACGGACGATGCCCATCTTGCATCATCAGTCCCTGTGCCCAATGTAAAACCCCCTCCGTGGAAATTGACCACAACTGGAAATTCGTATCCATCCGGCTCGCTGAGGTATGACTCTGGTACGTAGAAGACGAGCTTGAAGGTGCCCCCTCCGGCAGATAGTCGGGAGGGTATGATGATCTTGAATGTTGGCCTAGGTGGTTTGGGGGAGGCGTAGTGGTGGAACTTCATGCCGATGGCCATCAGGGCCCGCCATATTGGAGCTTTCATGTAGGTAGAACGTTTGGTGCTCATGCCTGTGCTCACGGCACAAATGGAGAGAAGAGTAGTGGTGTTGTTGAGTCGAGTAACATCTGGCGTGATCAGGGGGTTTAGAGGGGACGCGCAGGCTCAGTCATCGTCCTGCATTGATCGATTAGACTTCAACCCAAACCCACGGAAAGGAGGTGGAATGAAAGTGGAAATGGAACCAAGGGAACGAATGGAAAGATGGAAATAAAGAAGGGAAGATGGACAGTAGGTGGGTCGGATGTGGGCAGATCTGTGGGAGGGATGATCAGATCATCATCTGCTAGCGCTGCTAGCGTGTGTATAGCAATAGTATCGTGTCTGAATCTTCACAGCTGTGACTTTTGTGGGTGGTGGGTTCAACGGGTTTGATGTGATGGACGGAGGGAAAACTGGGAAAGGGCCGACAACAGCACGCACACATACAATACAACACAATACAATACACCTGAACGTCACCATTCAATCCCCTCCAGGGTGGGGCGGGGCAGAGAGTGAAGACGTGGTATTGTGGATGGCCTCAGGCATCCAGTGAAGTGAAGTGAAGTGATACAATACCGTAGCTGTAAACGCCACAGGGAACGCGCCACAGTCCAGCTTAGCGCTAGCTGCTAGCGGTTAATACTGGATGTTGTGTCATACTTATTAGTATATGGTATACATAGTGGGTTATGTCATGTGAAGATCCCATAAAAGAATTCAAGCTTCCTTGATTTTGCTGCCGGCGATGCTTACCTACACACAGACCCACTCTCGCCAAGCCTGATGACGCAGCCGGAAAACCCAAACGCGATGCCGGAATCTCCATGACCAACAGATCCCGAATCCCGATTCCGCATATCCGGTATAAATATATATATATACTAACTATAGCAAAAGCATAATACAGTTGTAATACAGTATAATATAGTCAGTATAGTGTGATGTAGTGTAGTGTCATACAGTACATAGCTACGCTGCAATACATACTTTTGGCGCGTACTCTGGCACATTACACCACCTGTCACCGGCCCCTGACCACACCATCCGGAGCATTTTCTACGCTTCAATCTAGCAAATCAGGGTCAGGTTGCCCATACTATAGAATAGTACCACCTACATTGTGGTTATTAGAATATAAGAAAGGATTAATAAAATCGCACAATCAAATCCTCCTCTTTACACACGAGCTTGCTCTTCTCACATTACTAGTATCTCACAACACTCGACGGGAATAATTGGTCTTAATTGGGTCCCGGCTTGCATTGACATCATAGTTTTTAATTTGCGATCGACTGGCCCGTGTACGTATGGAAAATGATGTATTACAAGTCACTACTGGTCTTTTACTCGCCGTAGCCTACTCGAGTTTCTCATCTTCGTTTTATCCTTCTTTTTTCCCGTCCCTTAAAACCTCATCTTTGTTGGTGGCGCGTATTTTTGCTGCTTGTTGCCAACTTGTGTGAACGCTCCCGGCCCTCCCGTTTTCATACCCGGACACTCTCAACCTTGAGCAAAAACAACAACCACATCAACTATAAGCCACGTTACGGCCAACCCTCTGCAATCTTTGCTTTTAGCTCCAATACACATTATCAATACTCAAATAGCCATTGCTAAACAAGAATTCCGAGTGTTCCGGCATCTCGCTCTCGGGTTGAGTGAATATCCGCTCGCGCGCTTTGTCCTGAAAATCCGATTCGACTGCTGATTCAGCTGCCTGCGTTTCTTCATTCTTCCCCATATCTTTTTTTCTCTCCCACCGATCTTGCTTTGCAACTGCTCTCTTTTCGATCAACAACATGTCGTTCCTCAAGAAGCCTTTTGACAAGCTAAAGAATCGCCATAATCGCCATTCGGTGGTTCCCGACAGCAACGATGTGAGCAAGGAGAACGTCAGTGGTGCTGGGACACCGACGGGCAATCATAATGGGCACACCAATGGAGCAAGCTCCCCCAACCCCAACAAGAGGGTGAGCAAAGAAGTGATCCGCGAGGAGAAGGAGAGACGGAGTTTGGATAAGGAGAGGGTTAAGATCGAAGCAATGAAGCGGGCACAACTGGCTAGAATAGAATCTGCCAACTTCTTGAAGACGGGCCCAGAGGACTTGACGAAGCTGTATAAGCCGTATAGTATGAACATGAGCAAGGAGCGTAATTGGGAGCACCGGCTGCTATTCAAAGAGATCGATTTCGCAAGTAGGTGCCCCGCTAACATGAGCAGCGCCTCGAGCTGACTTTGGGCAGAAATGGAGGGGCAAGTTATTACATTCAGAGCGAGAATCCACACCCTGAGAAGAATGAGTGCGAAGATGGTTTTTATAGTTTTCCGTCAACAGACCATCACAATCCAGGGTGTGCTCCAGAGCTTTCAGCAGCTTTCACCGGAAGGTTTGTATTCCCCTCCTTCAACACAATTGGGCATCAGTTGACTTGCTAGGAGGCAATGGACCCAATGGTACCATTTCCGACCGGATGGTGAAGAGCGTAGAACGATATCCCAGCGAAACGATCGTCGCGGTCCATGCCTTGGTACGAAAAGCCCCCAAGCCAGTACGAAATGCGACCATCCACCACCAGGAACTTGATATCTACGAAATCCATAAAATTTCAAACCTTACCGAGAATGTTCCCTTTACGGTTTACGATGCGGAGAATATCAATAGGGATAAAGAAGATATTGAGGACGAGGACGATACGGAAGACTCCACCGATACGCCTGAGGATACCCCGCGTACTTCGGGAGATTGGCAACGACATATCAAAAATGGTGATCCAAGCACAAGTAAGTAGCCTGCCAAATATGAGAAACGTCTGCTAATCAGTGAATAGCGAGCTTGGATGGCCGCAAGCCTCGGTCGTTACCACAACGAGTTCGATTGAATAACCGGATTGTCGACCTACGCACAGGACCAGCTCAATCAATCTTCAGAATCCAGTCAGGAATCTGTGGCCTCTTTAGGTCATATTTAGATGACCAAGGATTCATAGAAATCCACACTCCCAAGCTCCAAGGCGGAGCTACAGAATCCGGTGCTTCGGTTTTCGAAGTCAACTATTTTGGTCGCCCCGGATTCTTGGCGCAGTCTCCGCAACTGGCTAAACAAATGGCCATCATGTCCGATTTCGAGAAAGTATACGAAGTAGGACCGGTTTTCCGTGCGGAAGATAGTAATACTCCAAGGCATCTCACGGAATACACCGGATTGGATCTTGAGATGGCATTGGAAGAGCATTACCACGAGGCTTTGGATCTCATCGATGGAATGTTCAAGCATTTGTGGCAAGGTATTTACGATCGATTCCAGAAAGAGATTGATCTTATTTCACACTTTTACCCTCACGAAAAAGTTGAGTGGCTTGAGGACACTCCTCGTATTGCTTTCCGGGATGGTGTCCAGATGCTTATCGACGATGGATGGAAAGATGATGACGGAAACCCAGCTAGTCCCCTTGAGGATTTGGCGACAGCAGCAGAAAGACGCCTAGGACAATTGGTCAAGGAGAAATATCACACTGATTACTATATCCTGGACAAATTCCCGGCATCAGCACGACCTTTCTACACAATGCCGGATCCCGATGACGACCGCTACACCAACTCCTTCGATATTTTCATGCGAGGCCAAGAGATCCTCAGTGGAGGACAGCGTATTCACGACTCACGCTTCCTCGAGAAACGTATCAAATCTGCTGGGATCAACCCCGAATCTATGCCTGAATACCTTGAAGGTTTCCGATGGGGAGCACCTCCTCACGCTGGATGCGGAATCGGATTGGAACGTTTAACCTTCCTATTCCTGAATTTGGGCAATATCAGACTGGCATCCATGTTCCCTCGCGATCCAAAATCCTTGCCCGCCAAGCCTGCGGTGTTCAAACTCCGTCATCCAGAGGCAAGCACCACCAGGCCACCGTGGGAGGATAGCGAATACCTCAAATCGCAAGACGAGGAAACTGGCATGGTAGATCGTCGTTTGCAGCTCCAACCACTCGAAAAGCTGATCGCCAACTATGGAGACGCAGCAAACACTTCTTGGTTAGACAAAAGATATCAGGTTTGGCGACACGATGCCACTGGTGCAGCTCAAGGTTACATTATCTACAATAACTTCATCATTTCTGTTGGGCCACCTCTATGCTCCAAGTCACAATACAACCAAATCATCTCTGCCTATCTTACATACTTGAAAGAGCACCACAGTGGCAAGAAACCTATCTGGATGATCATCAATAAGGAAGTCGAGGAGTTCTTAGGCGAGAAATTCCAGTGGCGCACCCTGGCCTGTATTGCAGAAGAGCGTGCCGATCCACGCAACAATCAAGCAATCAAGGACAAAGACCTCGAACGCAAAGTCCGTCATGCAGATAAAGAAGGTATCAAGAACGCTGAGATGAGCTCCCCTATACCAGAGGACTTTAAAGCCAAGGTCGATGCTAGAGTGCTCGACTGGCAGCAGGGACGAAAAGGTCAACAAGTCCATCTTACCGAAATCAGACCCTGGGTCGATGAAGCTCACCGTAGATATTACTACGCTTCGGACTCCGCAGGGACTATCCATGCTATCTGTGTTTTGCATCAATTAGCACCACAAAACGGTTACCAGATCAAATTCTCTCTCGAATTCCCAAATGCTCCTTCGGGCACCATCGAGTCCCTAATATTGTTTTCCATGAAGCAAATTGCGATCAGTGATACGGAGACTAAACAGGTCACTTTCGGTACAGGCGCCATGCCAACACTAGAGGGAGGACGTAACTTGGGAAAGCAAAAGATCAAGATGCTCAAGAGAGCATATGATGCTATCAACAAGCAGTTCAAGCTCACCAACAAGTCGGAATTCCGCGAGAAGATGGGCTCGTGGAACGAGCCTGCTTTCGTTGCCTATCCTCAAGGAGGACTTGGAGCTGGCGGAATTAGAGCTATCATGGGCTTCCTAGAGGAAGAAGGATAGATGTATTCCTTGTGTTAATTTCCCGAGTTGGTAAAATTGGATAAGTGTGCAGGGCACGCAGAGAGAGCGCGCAAGAAGGGCGGCGTAATGATGAGCTGGGGCTGGAAGGAGGGGCTCGTGGAACAGTCATGGGCTAGGAGCGGAAGACGAAGTGGCTGGTGGGGCCTTTCCTTGGAGTTGCGTTTGGTCTTTTTATTTCTTTTCGATTCCCCATCAATTCGTAGAAGTGATTGACTTCTTGTCCTCTGCTTTTCTTTGTACCAAGTATAAATACAGCGAAATGGATTATACATACATACCTGTCGTCTTAAAAAAGTCTTCCATGTGATTGCTGAACCACCAATCTTATCACTTCATAGAGGTAAATCGCACAAAGAAAAAACTGCAGATGGCAAACAATCGGTAGGTAGTATCATCATTCGGGTATAAGTATGTATGTATACAGGGTATCATCGGAACAAACCACATAACCTTGCTCCAGTGAGCGTTGTCTGCCCAGCATATATGCTCCTTTACAAAAGCCCCTCTAGTGTAAGTTCAGAATAAGCAAACTCCTTCCTATATCATCCATGTTGCGCCGTTGTATCGTATGCACCTTCTCGAAACGCCATGCTCCATGCATGAAAAGCTTGTCTTAAAATCAAATCAAATCAGAAAACACTCCGCCATCGCCAGCCTCATCACTGTACAAGGTCAAGCGGCGCAAATGCTACCCGCAATCATCCACCACCACTCATCGACAGTCCACCCATCGACCCCCTCCATGACTCTCTTAAACAATCCCACCGACTGGCCCCACTCTAGCAGTCGTCGCAATTCCCACTCCTCAAGGATTGGTGCGAAATGGCCATGTAGCGTCTGGGGTGAGCTTCCTGCGCGGACATGGACGATCCAGACCACGGTCACAAGAACCTTCTTCCACAGATCCATAATCAGGTTGTCATGAATATCATACCAAAGTGGAAGCTCGCCCTTTATGCCCCCTCGTGGTGGCTCGGCCGTTGCTGCAATGTCGACAACCGATATTTCGTCAGAAAACATGTAAGAATCAGTGCGATATATATCGATGAGAAACTTGTACTTCTCCAGATTCTTCTTACGGCTGTGTTGACGCTGGCCGTTCACAAGAGCGGGCTTTGGCATACCCATAATAAGCAAATTAAGGTCAACCGGCTGGAGCCGTACACGACCTTCAGCTTGCAGTGATATGAGGCATATGTTCTCGGTAGTTTGGCGCTGGACCCGCACGCATTCCTTCCCGTTCCGGAATTCCTGGTCTAGAAAAGTCTTGTACTTAACTGCTTCAACGAACTTTTGTTCATCATAAACATTCTTTTTGTACAATGCCTTGAGGAAGAACGAATGTGGCTTGTACTTGCGGTAGTCGGATTGGGCTTGTTTTCCTTTGTTGATAGCTAGAACCTTCTCTCTGTGCAAATTTTCAGTAATCTTCTCAATCATGTTGGCGTAAGGCTCAAGTTTCTCTTCTGCATCTTCCTCATTATATTGCTCGGTGGGTGTAAGGACGGTTGCCCTGGCCCATGACTTAGCGACGTCGGCATCATTCATCTCAACATCATCGGCTCGAACGGGGATAGTTCGTTTTGGCGGCACTACACAGGCTACCGACACTGCCATGTCGAGGCGCCCTTTCATCGCACCTGGTTTCTTGAAATATGCTTTCCGGTACTCGTGCTCTGGGTTTTTGCGCTCCAACGTATCTTGGTTTGCAATCTGCTCAATACCCAGCTTCTGCATGGTCCAGTTGATCACCTCATTCCAGCAATAACCCAGAAGGTTATCATAGTTTATAGTAGGAACCAAATCACTAGCATACGCCGTGGCATAGACTGCCTGAAAATCTTCTTGATACTTTTCAATAGCCCGCTTTCTCCTACCTCGATTGGTCGTTTCGAAGGTGAGCCATAGCCGCTCGAGGAAAGCGATAGAGTACTTCTTGAAAAGCGTTCCTATCAAAACCCAATCAATGGCCATATCAAGTCCACCTGTCAAGCTACGAATTACTACAACCGCAGTAATGAATCGAGCTTCCTCTCGCTCAGTCATAGCAGGAACACGGTTGGCCTTAGCGACTGCTCCTACAGGAACATGCGATAAGTTGAGTTCTCTAAGCACGGCTGCGGAATTCTTGGAGAAGCTAGAGAATCTACTTTCAAGGGACGTGAGGTATCTTGGTTGGAGGTGAAGTCCTGATCCAGATCCTTCCTCAATAGAAGGAAGAACACCGTTATTTTCTTGAGCTGCGCTTCCATTATAGTGGGGATTTGTTTCAAAAGAGATCTCTTCTGACATTGCAATTGCAAGAGAATTTTGCATATCCCTCTCCATACTTTCTTTACTCTGCTTGCGCTTCTGAGGTGTCTTTTTCGTTGTATTGAATGTCCGCCTAGCAGGTCTAAATGTGTCGCCTACCGGCGTCATCACGAAATGCGAGTCTTCAGAAAAGTCACTGTCACTCGTATCTATATTCACATCTTGTTGAAGGTCCATGGGAATTTCCATGGTTCGCCTGGTCTTCCGACGCTTAATTGTCCTCTCTTGAGGCTGTTCACCATCCCTTTCAATGGCTGATTTGCGGCCCCCCTTTTTAGACGGTAAGCTCTCAGTGGACAACAAATCCTTTTTGGAACCAGCAGGAAGACCCCTTTTTGACATTTGAGATGTCTTTCCGGTAACATGAACAGACAGTCTCAGTGGCCTAGCAACAGGTTTCTTGGGTGACAGAATTGGACGAAATCCAGTCTCAATCTGCTTGAAATATTGTTCGTAGTGAGGATTGCCATAGGCACGCCGAGTAGGTCTTTGATGAATAGGCTTGACACCATGACCATATGGTCTAAAAGACCAGGCTCCATTATCATCTTGCATGTATGTGATGGGTTCCGGCAGCTGGTTACGAAACCGGTAGGCCCTTCTAGGTATCTTGGCTGGGATTTGTTGGATATCCCACGCGCTCGTCGCCGTGTTTTGGAGGTTAGGATGGAGCTGTTGCCAGGTACTGGGGTGGGCTCCTTTTCTCGGTACACGCGCTCGTGTTTTCTTTGGTGGAGCAACTGGAAAACGAAAGGGTTCGGCACCCCAGGCGCCATTCTCACTTTGCATAAAAGCAGGCGGTTGTCGCCACATGTGACTCTCAAGCTCAGTTTGAGCAGCCTTCTCCTTAGCGTTCACGAAGGGCCTCTTTCTCAAAGATCTTCTCCCTAACTTTTCATACTCGTCGTCGTTTTCGCCAGCTAGCTGAGCTCCATAACGAGTCAAGCGACGGACTTTGCGACGGTGTTCGACAGATGCTTCGGGAGTGTTAAACCGTGTTTGTAATGTCCCCGTCTTCCAGGTAGGTACAGATGATTCGGAAACATCGCGAAGTCTTCTCAGAAGTTCATCATTGATATTGGAAGATGATGGGACATAGTAGCGTGGGTAAACCATTTCGATGATTGCCTTCAGAGTTGCAAAAACTGAACAAGCGGGTAAGTCATCAGACATAGGCATAGAGGTATCGAATTCTGCAAGGGTAATGATTGTCCGGGTCGTAACATTAGACTCTCGGTCTTGAAACTCACATGTATATATCTTAAGCTTGTTATCCGCTACAAGAGCTGTGACGGATGCTTCGCAGACTTCGCTACTTGGAATTACACCGGCATTGCCATAGACCCTGGCAAATTCAGGAACAAATGCATACCAAAGAGATTTACCACCCGGAAATATGCCACTGTTACTTTCAATGAGCTTCAAAACAATGTCTTGGCTTCCTTTGCTCTCGATATCACCGATAGCTAGTGAACGTTCAGAGAGGAGAACATTATCTGGCTGAAGACCCTCAGAAGCATTCGTTTGGGCTTGCAATATGTGTGGAAATATTTCGGAGAGAACTTCTTCCTCTGTGAGTGGTTTGAGAACAGTAGCTACATTTGAGCCGCTACGTCTACCCTTGATTGACTGAGCTACTGATCCTTGAGACTGGGCCCTTTCATACGCTGTCGCCGGTGACAGTCCATCAGTGGAGTTGATGTGACTTCGATCCGTATCAGGTGTAATGGGGAAGGAAGCAGCTCTGCTTGTAGAGCGAGAAGAGCTTGGTGCAATTGTGCCTCGACCAACAGCCTTCGCTTTATTAACTTGCTCAAACCACCGGATCACAGAATCATCACTACCATCCGATTCTAACTCATCATCTATATCTTCCAATCCTCTGGCTTCTGAATCTGGTGTAATTGCCATTCCTGCTTTGATAGCCGACGATTGGGTCTTGGCCTTGGAAGCTCTTGTTGGTACAGGAGTCCTCAGTGGCTTGGTAGATTTCTCAATTTTGGGTTTCTTAGGGATGCGCGCGGGTTTCGGCTCACGCTTTGGGCCTGTCCAATTAGGGTTACATTCTGTTTGTGACCGCTTCTGGTGATAAATGATTCCATCTCGGTTCTTAAATCGCTTTCCACATGTCTCGCATTTGAACGGCTTCACAATGTCGATTTGAGCAGCCTCCGTGACACGAGCCATGGTGTGGCCCTTTACAATCCTAGCTCCAGACTGGTTCAGCTTTTCCATCTCAAGTGCCCATCTTAAGTCTTCAATTTTCGCCCTCAGGAAATTAGCAGCATTGCGAGCAAGTGATGAAAATCCAAAATGGAACCGGTATGTGACTTCCTCATTCTCTTCATCCCTACACATGATATTAAACTCCATCGGCCGTGACCCTTGAACGGAGATGCTAGGCTTTATCACTCTATCTATAGGAATAGAAATGGCTGTGCGAGTTGATTGGGCTGGATCCTCGGACGAAACAACAAATGTGATTTCGGATCGATCGTTCTTAATCAGCAGAACTCCGGTTGAGCCATTGTAGGCGCAATCCAACCGCACCAAGACCTCAGGAATCACCATAGCTGCTGCCGATAGGAGGCTGGTATTAAACTCATCATCTTTTTCCTTTTCAAGCGTTATCCTTTCAAGGTGTCGTTTTTGTACTGTGACGGCGTTTGCAGGTGGAGTAGGCGTTATGATTCGCCAAGGAGATGGGACTATGGCTTGCTCCAACGCCAAACTTTCCGAAGCAGTTTCACCAATCCTCGGTTTCTTAGCAGAATTACCGCCATCTTCAGAAGCTTTCCTCTTTTGTGATGCCATAAAACGCTCAAATCCGTCAAGAGTAGGGCCATCGTCCAAACATACAGGTTCAGGTATTGATGAGATGGGGTCCAAATTTGAAATTGGTAAAGATGCTTGTGTAGCTAAATATTGTGGATCATATCTTTCAGAGGCGACCATATTTATTGCATGGGATTGCAGGTTAGGAATTTGAGGCGGTTGAGTAAATGGAGATGCCAGGGCCTGGGTCATCAATTGGGGGTCGATAGGTTGAGTTGCAGACGAAATAGCTATCTCGGCTGGCGTTTCTGGTATTGATGGATGAGAGCTTAACGACCCTGGACCAACACCATAAGCAGATTGAAGAGATGCTAAAGGAGTTGGCCATTGAGGCTGCACTCCGTACGTTGTTTTATAGTCTTGCGCGCTCGCAAGTCGAAGAGGTGAAGGTAGAGCGGGAGAGAACAACTGAGAGCCATATTTGGAGAGTTCGGGCATTGGTAGCTCTGGCAGCTCTTTTTGAACGGTGACACCAGCAGCCTCAAAGTGCTCGACCCAGGTGCCCGACTGGCTTGGAAGCCATTGCGGATCCTTGAGTTTCGCAGATTTCATGAGCATAACCAATGTGCTTGGTTTCTTCTTCTTCTTCTTGTTGCCTTCTTCCTCTTCTTCCCCTGGCTCCGGCAGCACCCTTTCTGTACCAGCCGGTTGTTTGTAAGCGCGCGCAATGCCTGCCTCCCGTAACTTCTCATCCTCGCGTCTTTGCTGTAGCTCTAACTCAGATTCGGAAATGAAGGTAATCTGGCGTAAGTTTTTTGTTCTGAGGACTGTCCGTTCATGCTGCCCATGTAGCTCTTGCGGCTCTTGCATCTCCTGCGGCTCCTGCGGCTCCTCCGCCATCTTTACTCTTTTTTGTTCGCAATTGTCGTCGAATTGATGTTTGTGACTGGACTTTTTGGTGGTTTTGTCGATATTGAGGAGAGGCTGGACGGAGTCAGATGGGGCAGCCTTATGCTTTTTTTGGCGGGGTCAAGATGCGGCCGCACCCGTGCCAAGATTCACCCGCTACGAAGTTCACGTAGTTAGCGGGAAACAAGGCTATTGGTTTATCGGCTTCCCAAGACTAATGCGCAGCCATTAAACGAGAGGAGATAATTAGGGTAAAGTCGTATTCACATCAGACTTCCAAGTGATTCATTTTAAGTCACATAGCTTACAATTTACAAACTTGTCTAGTCAAACAACGAATGCCGGATAGAAGTGATTTACCTTTTTGTCCACAATCAATAGCATAAGCAGCAAAGAGTCGTTGTTTGAGATATCTGGTTAGATAATTGAACTGATAATGACTCGAAAATTACAATACAATAAACAGAAAGGTTTAACTTTGCTAGATTATGTTTTAAAATATTCTTGAATGATGTTCTCCACCTCAACAGTAGATGTACTGTCTTCGAAAAGCTAGATGGAAAGTAAAGTGACTTCATCCTCTTCAGTTATACACTCCAATTATCTCGCCAACGATACTTTTAAAGATGCCTTTGGGATCAAACTTCTCACGAACCGCCTTAAAACGCTTGAGATGCTAGTTAATGTAAGCAGGGAAACTTTGGTATGTGTCAGGTAGTGGATGATCTTACTCCAAGATCAATGTTCTTTTTGGCATCCACAAAGACCTCCCTCGTGTTCTTAGTCCAATGGGGACGGCATGGAAACTCATCAATAAGTGTCTTTGCGAGTTTCAGGTCTGCCAGTATCAGTATAAATGTATCCAACTTTGACACCCCAATCGTTAGCAGAAGCACAACTCACAGAACTGTTCATTAAACCGTTTCTTATCTCCTACTGTTGGCTTGAATGTAGGGAAATCAAACATAATCGCCCCTTTACTCCAATCTGCTCTCCCACTTGCCTCGTCCGATGTGTTGAAAGTGACCTGGCCCAGTAGGTCAAAATACGGCTTCCCGAATTTGATATTTATTCCACTGCGGTATGTGCTCGTCATTATGATTCCCCGAGTATTCCACTCTGCATCGAACAGCTCTCGTACGCGCTTCAGCATAGCATTGGCTTGTGTAACCGGAAATGCGAGCTCAAGGGTATTGCCATGCAAGCCATATTCCCACTGAGGTCTTTGATCCGGGTACAAGCCACCGATCAAGACATCGTAGTTCCAGCCATAGACTGGCCACGTGGTGATTTCCTTATTGGTAGTCTTCTCGCGGAAATTAGGCTTGGACCAGAGTCCAAAGAAGATCGTTTCCATTAGCATGTTCGAGGTGGCTAGGTACTTGCCGCTGTCGAGGATGGTGCGTGCGAGATTGCCTTCAGTAGCGCTCACGGAGAATGTGTTTTGGAATCCTTCCTGCGCACTTAGCGTCCCTGGAATAACATCATAGTAACGGTGATGGAATTTCTTCAGGTATGGCCACCACTGCTTGTTATTAGTTTGAAGTGTCTTCAGGTCGCGAAGGGCTTACCCATAAGTTTGCTGTGGCGTAAGGCGCAATAAGTCCGAGGATATCACCATTTAGGACATCATCTTCTTCAAGGCTGTAAATCTGTCAGTGGCGCTTGAACGGTATAGAAACATATACTCACGTTACTTGTTGGGCAAAGACTTTGGTGTCCGGATAGATTTTAAACTTCAGCCTCGCAATAACTCCCAACAAACCTAGCGATGTCGAAGCCGCAAGCCAATCCTCGTCACTATCATCTCTTTCTACCGTAACAATATCGCCATTTCCGTTCACAATGTCCATTGATAGAACGCCAGCAGCAACCATTGAGTCTTCCCGAATTGACGACCGGTGTGCTCCCATAGCCACGGCGCCAGCAAGAGTGATATTCCAGTTCACAAGCGTGTATCCCATGCTCGCCTTTCTTGCGTGTAAGTATTCCGCCATTTGAAAGAACGTGACACCAGCCTCGACAACGACAGATCCAGTTCCAGCTCCGTTATCCAGTTTAAAATCAGAGATCTGGTTGGTGTTTTCTGTACGGATAATCACTGTCGCTGGGTCGTCCTGGCACATAGTATCGTACCACATATGGCCTTTACCTGAAGCACGCACTGGTGTGCCTTTTGCAGCAGCATCTTTCACAATTGAAACGATTTCGTCAACGCTAGTCACATCGTGTACAGCAGCTACATTGCGACATGCTGGGAAACCGTCGCCATCGAAGGTGTTGAATGGCTCAGCTACAACACAGAGCGTGAAGGCCGCAAAGACAGAGATGGAACGTAAGGTTAGAGGCCCCATCGTGAAATCCAGTGACAGTTGCCTAGGTTCGAGCTTGAGAAGCGCGGTGGTGTCGAGCGAAAGACCTCAACTCGACTTTCGGGAGGGCAACATCTAAGTACCCCAGATTCCCGGGCATGACAATGAGGAACACCATGTCCAAACTTTAGTTCTTATGACTGCCATCTTACACTATTCGTCACATCACATACACAAGCTCATTCACAACCGCGGTACGCCCCTCGTGGTGTCCCAAACGAAACACCGCAACAATTTCTAGCGTTAGTCTCACATGTGACTTTCACCGTGTAACCCAGGCGAGAGTAAGACCGAAGGATCTTCTGATAGTCCAACAGCCAGCTGCCCCTGTCGAAAGGGGTTGTACCTCATATCCCCGCGTCCATTTGCAGCAGTTGAAGATGACCCGCCAAGCCGGTAAATATGAGGAGAAGGTACAGGAACTCGCGATCTCGTGGTGGTCAACTAAGCGAATGTAACACCCCGCAAACCCCCTTGCATGGCCAGGGAATACTCGTGAGCCAAGGGCCGCCATTCGCGCAAGTGTGTAGCATTTTGGTCATTTGATTGTATAATGGATTCATGTGAGGCTGAGAACCCGATTAATTCAAGGAACTGAGCTTGTGAAATATTCATGTTCTTCAATTGTATTATGATTATAGTGTGTGAGAGTGCGAGGTCTTAGCATTTATCTTTTTATCTCAGCCAGCCCCAATATCTGAACGATGGTTCTCAATATCGTCCTGATAGTTTACTGTGGGATAGTTAGGTATTATCTTCACTAACAAATGTGCTTCCATTACTATTGACTCTATCCAAAAAGTTAGCACGTCAACATCATCTGAGACTACCTTAGCTAGTCGAGATTTCCTTCTTATGAAAACAATTCCCTGTAGTATTCGAGCTATCAAACTTGAGATATGAGATAGTAACAGCACCAACACATTTACCCGGGAATGGATTGTGTTTCGAGTTCTTGAACTCCGAGCGTTCAAATCATATTTCAGGCAAAAAGCCGTTCCAATAAATAATTAGGAGAGTTCTTGCAAAAAGGGATGTACCAATTCAATAAGCCAAAATTATTGTTATCATGTTTCTGCAGAGTAAAAGAACTTGTAAACTTGTCTCATTGTTGGGAAATTACCTCTTCACTCTTCAAAGGCCTTCGTCTTGTGAGCTACATTTTCTCTGATCTCATCACCTTTGGAATGAGGAATATCAAGTGAATATTGAAAATTGAACGTCGCAGCTTATGTCAAGGTCACCAGAATCACTACAAATGAACGATAGTATAATTCCATCTCATATATATAAGATTTCGGCCAATAAGCCCTGGCCGCTCTATAATAACGGCTCACGAATACTTCGGTTAATGACAATAAGGAACTCTCCTTGTGCCAAGAGCCACCTTACCTAGCTTGACTCTAGCACTGGCCCTGAAAGCTCCAAACAGCGGGCCTAATATGGGAGATAATTACAAAGCAGTGATTTCAAATATTGAGCTTCCGTCAGCGAATATAATCAAAATGACGTAAATGAAAGATTTCCCATAGCATAACAAGAGCTCAGATAAAGCGCAACTTTAACCATATATCTGGCCATTATTACACTACATCAATAACAATTTTCACAATGGCAACTTCAAAAAGTCTGTTCATGTAGGTTCTATCGCCCCGCGAACTCGCCTGCTCCACGAGCTAACAGAATGGTACAGGACTGGGTCTACGGGTTATATTGGTGGCAGTGTTTTTGAAAAAATAATTCTGACATACCCGGATTTGAAAATAACAGCGCTCGTCAGATCTCCATCTGACGAGTTTAAATGTCGTTATCCTAATGTCAAAATAGTTCTTGGTGACTTCGATAGCTATGATGTGATTGAAACGGCTGCATCTAAAGCAGACATCGTTATCCGTCAGCACCCCTTCTTTAGATCCTGGCTGCCAATCACTGACCTAGCGTTTAACAGATACTGGAGATATTGATCATTCGGGATGTGCCAAGGCCATCTTATCTGGATGCGCGAAGAATAAGAATCCTAACTTTCTGATTCATCTTACGGGCACGGGATGTATAGCAGACGAGAGAGAACAGACATGGGAAGGAAATGACAATCCTCGTATATGGCACGATATTGATGACATCGAAGAGATATATGACCTTCCTGCATCAGCTCGGCATCATGTCATTGATCAAAACATTATGGATGCCTCAGACGACAAGCTAAAAACTT
>Ga0247807_10000892_pt1 | contig 18221 bp, 17 predicted proteins | sample UWRJL074202C1_FD_179931 | JGI IMG/M metagenome (GOLD analysis project Ga0247807, IMG submission 179931) | Plant litter microbial communities from Arlington Agricultural Research Station in Wisconsin, United States - UWRJ-L074-202C-1 | ecosystem: Environmental > Terrestrial > Plant litter >...
GTCACTGATACAGCAGACCCAATCTCGAGGCTACAACAAAAACTGTTCTCTCGTAAGCATCACCTGATGCTCATCTGCTCCCTCGTAATCCAAAATCATCACCATTGCTAGCGAGCTGACCTACCAACATGCCCCATGCTCTCCTCATGAAGGAAGACCATTGTAATTTTTCCCACCTAGCTAATGCTGACTCAGTCTCAGCTTTCGGTCAAACCGATCTTGCGCCAAGAACCGACACTCGGAAATCGGCTGGATTATGTGGCATTATGTATCAAGGAAGAAATCTCTCTCTCTCTTATGATTCTATAGCGTGGGGTATGAGATCGTACTTTGCTCGTGACTAGATGATGAGAAATTAGATAGATGAAATGTCGTCTTTCATTGGGAACAGAAAGTGGGTTGAGATGGTAGTCGTGTTGAAGTGACGTTTTATGTACAACCTAAGTTTGCTTATAGGAATATTATGAAGGTTTATGCTGTATTCAAGGGAGAGGTTTGACTGTACGTCCGTAGGTGATATGCTACCTCAATTCCCTGATGAAACACATTGAGGCGCTGGAACAAGTCACTGGAATTGACAATTAAGGACATGAATCAGTCACTCGACTTTTTGACCAGTGAAAGGTCCTGTCTTACATCGTATTTTGACTTACGTTGTGGCATGCTGTACAAAATGATACAAAAGAAACTATATTTTTTATGACATAATGAATAGTGTCAAATATCTCTGGAAACTTTGTTCCATGTTGTACTCTGCAATCAGTGGCCATCATACCATAACTACGGTATTTACATAGCCTCATAGAGTACAAGTGATGCGCTCCAGCGTCATTCTTACTGCAAAGTACAAAGGTTAAAAATCATGCAGCACTAGCCACGTACTGAGTGGTTGAAATGAACTTGGCTAGTGAGTGAGTCGAGATCTCGCTTGCAAACAAACACGCTTAGGTTCTAAGAACAAGTAGGAACACGCCCGCACTTCCCTGATCCGTTAAGTGCATCATACCTTCTCAAGATGGAAGGCAGCGTTGGGTAGCTATGGGGCGGATAGTAGTATGGCGAAGCAATCCGTGCTTCAACAGCGTTTGGCAACACGTATTATGATCGGAAGGATTCGCCGCACATGGCCGTTCCGAGCTCGCCATGTCAAACTTCCTATTGTCATGCTCAAAAGAACTAATGAAAGTCTTTCCCAAAAACAAAGCATAGGGAAAGAATATTTGCATGTACCCCGCGGCGATGGCTTACTGAATCAGTCCTACTTTGCATGAGTGCGCCTCCTGGCGAACCACACGTGGTACCGGAATGTTGTGTAAGGTTGCAGAATTGGTCCGTCACGATTGTTCCAGATATTTTTTTTTTACCGAGTTACTCGATCTGGTTCTTTTTGACCTTGTGGAAAATGGATCCGAGGCATTCCTGCTTTCACGTCCTATAAATTGCTCCATTTACGAAGCCTAGATGACACTGGGAAGGTGAATCAATAGTGCGTACTAGGGATAAATGAGGCTTGTGAGTGCAAAATGGCCCTGCCGTACGGGCGACTTCTCCTGTAATATACACGTGAGGCATATCGGACGAATAGCACAACGCCACAAAGTAGGCAATCTGAGGACCGGCACGACGGCCAGCGGTCGCTGGAGGTCTGCCATCCAAAAGGACTTTTGATCGTGGTCGATTTGAAGGTGATTAGCCACGATTGCAGACTTGGTAAGAATAAGTAGAGAAAGGCTGGATCTTCATGCTCCGTGGGCGATCATGGAGCTTTAACTTCGTAGGTAGCGTAAGCAGATCAAGAGCTCTGTTGATCAATTGTGTTAAATGATAGTCTAACATAGTTACGCAAAAACCCGGGAAAAGGCAGCCAGGGGTCTGAGACTTGCAGACCTATAAAGGATTGCTTGTGGAATGAAAAGTTTTCCCCGACAAATTTACGTGCATAGCAGACACGTGAGGTGGAAGGCCTGACAGGAAATGTTATGGTGATGGTGGGGTCAGTTATTGGTGCGGTGGAATATTTCCAGAAAAGCCACACCTCCTCAGTGGAGTGATACGCCCGCATTATGCAGCTGCACATTGATTTGAACTTTGGCGGGTAGACCATAATACTGTAACAGTGAAGCTATCGCCAATTGGCTATTTTAGGGCACACTGGACAGCCTTTCGTGGTCAGACAGATATTCGGCTGAGTCAGGAGAGAACTTGATGCTTTTCGTACTGAGGCTGGGTTTCTCAAAGTAACAGGCGGATAGCATTTCTGATGGTACGCCCGGTTGCTAATGAAGATCTGAGCTATCATACTCAGTACCGTTGGGTTATAGTAGATCACGTCGAGGCAGACAGAAAGCATACCATGATTCGCACGGAGTAGACATCTCCCTCGGCGCTATGTAACGACCTACTGCTTCAGTCTTGTGAAAGTGTGGTACGGTACATGATACATCGTGACCGCCTCGGTTTCGTGCTGATTCCATGTATGAGTACGTACTTGGTCGTAGGCACCCGAAAACCTTTCGTTCCCACGGAGCAATACGTCGTATGTCATGCTGCGTTTCCCACCCGCCTTCAGTTGGTCTACCTACATACAGTGATATGATACGATACTCAGGCAGACTTCCCCGGTCGAGGAGCCGGAAGGCGGGCATTCTCGAAAGTGCATCAGAACTGCATACATGTAGTCCTATCGGTGTGTCTTCGCTCGAAGTGGAGGTGAAAGCTGCGTGTCAGGCTGCGAACTGCTGCACGCAGAGTCGCTGGTATTTGGTAGCGGTTCTTTCGGCTGTGGTTCTTTTGGATCATTCGACGATGGAGCAGGAGAACAGGAGAGCAGGACTTGACGAGTCTCCTGGGCTGAGCTTCGCTATGCTCCAGTCGAAGAGTGGAAGCGCCGAAAGATCCTGGACGGCGCCGTGCAGCTTGTGTGGCAGATGCGCCATTCACAGTGTTGCGGTGGCTGCCAAGTTGTCAAAGATGTTCAAGTGTTGTGAACATCCCTGCTATTTTGCCTTCGCCTGGCGTTCCGTAGACTTCTCTTGCCATCCCCACCGCCCGTGGTCGTGGATCGACCCGACCCCCATACTCCTCCCGTACTTGTAGAATAGCAGCTCTTAGACCATCAATCATCCCCTCCTCCTCCTCCACCTCCACCTCCACCACTACCATTATAAACCATATTGATCCTTCCCTCACACCACACATCCCACTGCCACGATTAATAACGCAGTGTCGACTTCACCCGCGCAGCACTTCACCGCATCTAGAGAGATTTGCGACCTGTTCATGCCACTTCTACCCGCGACCCTTTACCTTCAACTACACCCCACATCATATCGCAGAGCGGCAATCAAACATGTTACTATAGCGCAAGATCCGGATTCCTCTTTTATTCGTTGATTGCTTTGGTGGAAACCTCTGAAAAGGGCCTCTGCCGTTCACATAGTTCTTCGTTTCATTCAGAGTACATATTGCAAACCCCTATGTCTGTACATCACACCGCTACCTCGCAATAATACCACACAACAGCAATTATGCCCTCAATTATTCGCAGATATAATACAGACGTAAGTTCAAGAAGCACTGGCTCTCGTACCAGTGACGATTCGCAGGACTCCAACAGCACTGCACCTACGCTATACAGTCCGAGACCATCTCTCCTCCACGCCCAAACAGATAGACCTATCTACTCGGAAGCATATGTTGTCTCCCCCGCGACAACCTACTCATCATACTATCCTAGATCATCAGCAGAAACCTACAAGTCAGAGGCATCCCAGGAGGACCTCTTTGAAGAACCCGAATGCTATGATCCCGAGTATGACGTGCCGGAGTATAAAGTCAACGAGGAATTAGAGTCCAGCGTTAGACCATCTACGACGTCGGACTTCGCAGAGTTCTTTCCAACATCGAGGAAACTATATATCCGCCACGATACCACTTGGGATGGAAATATGAACTTGCGAGTTGATACGGAAGATCCACACAGCAAACATAGGTCCAACGTCCAGCTATTTCATATGAAATTGCAAGACCTCAAGAACAGAGACTTCTCGCTCCGGCGATATGAGCGGTCATCTGGCCGGGAAGTTTGCCACTCAAGTAGGAAGTATGTGAAGCCGTCAGAACAACGACCTGGTCTCACACGATCCGTGAGCAACGCCTTCGCCAACATCGCCCGAACTAAGCCGGACTTCAAACGAACCAACTCGACTATGTCGACACAAAGTTCGAAAAGTGAGAGCGCAGCGCGGAGGCAAGATAGCGGCTATGGCTCAAACTCAGAAGAAGATGACGAAGTTGGAGAGTTCATGTCAGGAAAGAAATCACCAGCCAAGATTCCAACAAATACCACAAAGCTTGAGTTCTCAAATTACGCACAGATTGAGGTAAAGCGTTGCGGAGTAAAATCCTCGAAGCGGTACGAGTTTGAGTACTGGGGTTACACATATTCTTGGAGGCGAGAGACCGAGAAGGATGGCGCAGGCAAGGCTGTATCCTACCATCTCTTCAAAGGTGACAGTAGCCGGGCGGTGGCCCATATTGTGCCTGAAATGCGAAGTATGCATCAAATTGAGGCTGAGGAGGCAGCGGGTGGATGGGTGCCTCCTTGCTTTATGTGGATCAGCGACAAAAGCGTTTTGGAGGCACTCACTGATGTTGCAGAGTAAGTCTTACACATATCTCTCGGGGACATAGCCCATCTAACAACCGCTAGCGTCATTGTCGCTACTGGACTCATTGCTTTGGTCGATGACTCTATAAAGAGGCACTTTCATACAAAACCAAGGTCCCGTCAAGTAACTGTTCCTCTTACCCAGCTAAAGATGGACTTCGTTGGTCCAAAGGTTATGGTCGAACACATGTTCAAAAGACGTAACTCAGGAGGGTCGTCGAAGCAAGGCTCTCCACTGAAAAACGCGAGTCCTCTCGTGGCTTATTAGCTTGACTCACCCTCCATCAAGCTCCAGGTAGATAGAGATGTTGGAGAACAGATGAAATGTAGAAACAACCAGGTTAGAACAGGACGATGGCCTCTCAGTGGTTGTCGGATGGATGGTATTGCGAGCAGGTGCAAGCAAACCATATGATATACGCATGGACAGGGGCATAGGCATGGGATACCACGGCGTTTGGCATATTGAATTTCTGGCCTGACACGAATAGTAGACGTAACTTTCCATTCAGTCTGTTAGCATAGTCTTCTTCTTAAGGATAGGACAGGATACGGCCTTTTAATGAATTTCTACAAGAGCTACTCGGTCTGCTTGATTAATAACCCACATGGACAGGTGATTGGCGTGCAACTCGCCCGGTCGTGGTGGTGCATTATCTTGGAGGCTCTTGAATGAGGCTTGATTGTGAGGGGTAGTGTGACATGTCTGTCATAAAAGCCTCATAGCACACTTTGAAAGAATGCCGAATTCTAGCTGCTTGCCTATGTTTATGATATAGACGTTGAGCGATAATGAGTATTTTTCTTGTGCAAAACGTCGAGGCTCAACCGATCGTCTACTACACAATGGAAAACTCCATACAACACAATTGATCCGTATACCCTCTTTTACTGACGCTATTTAGTATTCTCGATACAACCCCGCAGATATTAGAAGGTCTTTCATTGCTTTTTTACCTTCCTGATTGATCAGGAAGGTAAAACAACTGGCATGGAGAGAGAAAACCTCATCCAACCAACTCCATCCCAATGGATCTGCCGAGTTGATCTCGCATCGATCGAGATGAACTGAATCCTAGAGCAAGGGGTTTACCGGATTCTGCCCAATATGACCAACCAAGCTTACTCTAGAATCAGAACATTTTGATCGGAGAAACATGGTAAAGACTAGCTGTTTTCTATAGCTCAGGTTGGGTCCTTGATGGAACACCATAGATCGGCTGTATACTTGGATAAAGTTAACATCGATATCAGTTGTGTCTATAGCCTTTATCATGAGTGCGGCTCGTTCGTTGAAATTATGGAATCAGGCTCGGCCTAATTCGCTCTATGAAGGGGATCTGGGAGGCTCTAATCAAGTATGTAGACGAGATACAAGATGTCGAGCGGGGAAGTATGACAAATTCATGCCCATCACCTACTAGACTGTGAATCTACAAAGATTTGTATTTCATTCTATATTTCATACAATGATAAGGCTCGTTAGAGCTACACAAGAGGTCCCATCAAGTCATTGCTTAGTACATTTCTTCCACTCTCAAACATGTTGGCATCCGTTATTATTTAGTTTCGGGATATGGCAGCCGCTTCAATGCTTCATATTACATTCAGACAGCTGTAAGGAATCTAGTCAAACGCAGTGGACTAGGGATATAATTGGACGGAGTATGACAGAAGATTCCGAAGCCTCAGATGATACAGCAACATTGCTAGGCAAGTGTTGTAGTCAGCCTCAGTCGCTTTAAGTAGCATGAGCAGGTCATCTACAGTTTGTTAAGAAGGTTATGATATAATTACATTTGGCTATGCGTAGCTAAATATCTCAAGATAAGAGTAGAGATGGGTATCATTGCAAAGTATACATAAAAGTGGAGAGTTCCCAAACCAAACGCCTTATACCATGCTTTCACACATCGCCGAATCCGCGCATCCAACGCCAGCCAGACGTTAACTGCCAAAAAGGAAAGTCGTCAACAACTTCCCCCATCCTTTCCTTTCTCTTCCACACCCTCACCATTGCCAACTGCTCCGCTCACATCTTCCACGTCCTTCTGCGTCGCTACTGCTTCATCTCTCCTCGACCTCTCACCCTCAATGTCCGCCTCTCCACCCTCCTCCGGTGGCTTTAACGCAACCACACCCGCTAAGCCATCACCCAATTGGCCTTGGATCAGATGCCGTTTCTTTGCACGATCGAGTTGTACTTGGTAAAGCAAAGCATTGGGATGGGCCGCTTTCTTGGTAATCTGACGGAGGGCATTGGCTAAAGCGGACATTAAGCAGTTGCCAAAGATGAGTTATCTGCTTCAGCTGATTTTGAGAACTTGACTTTGGTGCCTACCTAAGAGTTTATGGAAGATGAAAGTCGCAGATGGAAGGAGGAGGGTTGGGGAGTCTCGCTTACGTAGCGGCCGCTAGCGTTTATTATGCTTGTGTTACTCTATACAATTGGTTGCTTCGGGTTACAGTATGTCACCAAGGAAGAGACAGGCTTAAGGCCGAGTCATTAAGTAGCTAAGCTTTCATTGAAATATCGTGAGCAGTTACCCGAAGGATTTAAATATGTATACAGAACGCCCCCATCTTTACCAATGCATTACAATTCCAAACAGCCAGACAACATTTAAAATCCAATGGCGGCGTTGAAGGCGTCAGCCGAAGCTTGACCAGTTGCTTTGGCTGCAATGTGTTAGTAAAGTGTACTGTTAAATGGCAGGACATGAGACTTACCAGCAGCAGTCTGACCCGCTTTGCACGCAGAAACGGCTTCAGCTCCAGCCTTGCATGCGGACTCTAGTTGGCCACAAATGAACGAAGCGATAACACCAATGTTCAAAGCAGAGCCGTGGTTGAACTCTGATTCATCGTTGGCAATGAATGCGGCTTGATCGCGACCCTCAAGACCCTCTTCGAACACAATGCTAGGATCCGAGCAAGATCCGAAGTCAAGTGCTTGTCGCTTCACCTTGGCAGAGGCAGCAGCGTTGCATTCCTTTTCTTGAGCGTTACAATCAGAAACAGATCCATCTGCAGCTCCACTGTTGATAGCGTTGGCACAAGCGTTGTTCTGGATGGCGCACGAGCGTTGGAGAGCGGCTCCAATGTTCACAAAGGTGTTTCCGTTGACTGAGAAAGGACGGTTGCCAGCTGAGGATTCAACTGCAGGAGGAGCACCACCTAGAGTTCCGGTGAAGCTCTGAACGTTTGCTATTGACAGTTAGTCCATGCTCGATATTAAGTTGTAGCTATTTACGTACTTCCAGTAGCACCTCCAGCGGCGCCTCCAGTAGCACCTCCAGTGGCGCCTCCAGTAGCACCTCCAGTGGCACCTCCGGTGGCACCTCCCGTTGAAGCACCTGCACCCGCTGTCTCTGTAGCGCCAGCACTGGCTAAAAAAGGAAACGTTAGCGGTTGACATTGAAATTATCCAGATATTCTTTTAAGATGAAAATCTACAGCCTACTCGGAAATATCGACCTATAATAAAGGTAGAGAGAGATGCTTACCTTTAGTAGCAGTTGCAGCTCCTGTGTTTTGAGCAGCACCTGCGTCAACAGTGACTGTCTGAACCACTGGTGCAGGGCATGCCTGTTGAAAATCAGCTTTTAATCAACAAATTGAAGACTGCTAGTTCAAAGTGACTATTTGGGAATGCTTGATCAAGCTCGGCGAGATGAGTTTAACTTACATCAACAGCTCCGGCGGCTACAACAGGGTTAGCAGTGGACATAATTGTAACAGGGGCCAAAAAACTCACCTCCGTCTTCGGCAGCAGCTCCACCATTACCAGCAGCAACTCCTGAGACAGCGGCATCGATTTCGGCAGCTGTTGCATCCTCGACCAAAAGGTTTTCAGTGAAAATGCAACCGATTGGGTCATCAACGGTATCACAGGTGTTTCCTGCTCCAGTATTGTCTGCTTTCTAGTCGGAATTAGCAACGGCTCTCAAGTGCCTCAGAATCAAGAAAGCTTACGTCTCCAGGGGCAAAGGTTCCAGACTCGAGGGCCAACTGTGGATCAGCTCCGATTGATGCAAGTTGTTTTGCCAATTCAAGAACAATCGCCTTGTTTCCAGCAGCGGCTCCGTCCGCGGCAGGATCCTGATGTTGTGTGAGAGCAGCAATCTCAGGGTTGACAGCTGTGTCAGTGCACAGGACACTATTGACACCAACACCAGCAGTGTTTCTCTCAAGGGTTCTAAAGATCAGGGCATCTGCCTGAGCTTGGACATCACCAGCCGCCTTCGCGTTGGTGTATGCCCGATCAGCAGTAGCTTGGTGACAGCAGTCGAGGTTGGTGATGGTTCCACAGTTACCGGTGGCAGCTGCGTTTCCAAGGAGACCAAAGACAACATCTTTGATTCCCTCTGGGTTGTCGAGGTTCAAGCTCGTACGGACACTAGTGAGAAACTTCTCATGGGAGTGCTCTTGAGGAACTTCACGGCCACGTAGCATACGAGCTGGGAATCTTTTGGGTGCTGGAGCAGCGAGGGAAAGACCAAAAAAGGCGATCAGGATTGTGGCGGTTTCGTACTTCATGTTGGCGGTCGAAATGTAATTGACTGATAGTTTGGAATTGGAATGACTATAAAGGACCGGCCTAGATAACGAATAAAGCAATAAAGAGTGTATGGAAATAAAGTTCACAGAACTGGTAAAGAATGAAGATGCACTGAAAGACTGACTGAAGATGGGATGAAGAGAAAAAGCATACTGGGTGGGCGTGGGAAGTACCTTATAGCTTGAATCATCTTGGCGTCCTTCTTGTTCGCCAGACCCTGGATCAAACTATCGAGGCAGGTGTAGGAACGGCATGCTGTGACCCTTGACGCCTGCGTGCAATTACTCAAGCTGTAGATCATACACTCAGAAGTAGTGTTTCCAGGTGGCCATGTTCGATCCGAACTTCGTTGGCGTCAACAGAGCTACGAACCTCGACAGTCCCTACTATTGTATGAACGAGATGAGTCGTTCGGTGGAAGCACCGATTGGTTGCTAGTAGGACGAAACTCTAACATTGACAGCGGATGAGACCGTGCCAGCTTGGCAATTTGACGCTGGGTGCAAGCTTGAGCAAGCTTGAGGAGGGAGTTGAGATGAAGTGGTGGCCATGATCGGCCGAGCAACATATGGATTGCCTCGACCGCCCGCCTGGACACAGCCTACCTTGCAGCTTTCTCTCCAATCCTCCGGTACGGAAGGCTTGTTGAGCCGCGAAGACCTTGAAGTCATGATCCTTTTGGACGGAAAAATACGTCGCACACCTGAGACGTCTCGTAAAGCTAAGCGAGCCGGGGTTCTCAAGCGCTAATCTCCCAACGACGTTACAGACTTGCCTCTAGTCTTACAAATTTTTGAAACCTCACGCATCATGTCCCCGCGGATACTCCATTCTGTAACCTCGTATGCCGTAGACATGATACCGAGCAAATTGGGGAAAGTTGAACCGTGACGCCTCAATCGTCACTGGTCGTCTTTATAGCTCGACTGGAATGAACTTGGAGGAATGATAATAAGAGTTCTGAGACTACAACCGCAGGAAGTCTGTTAGGCCATGATACTCATTTAATAATCACTGATTTTACCTTCTTTGCAGCTTTGTGGAGGTGCTTTATTGAGCGTTCATAAAATATCCCTAAATTTCTATTCTGCTTTGTGTTGTCAATTAATTTCCAGATGAACATGATCTCCAGGAGATTTATTTTCGGCATCTACAATGCATGATATATGATAGAGCCATGCATCCACAGAAAGAATAAATGTTTGGATTGCCCCCGGGGGTTAATGCTATGAACCAGGCCAGGGAATATCGTCAGATGATGGAGACCATTCAATGCATAAGCCTCTGCCGCCAAAATAAGTGCCTTGGTAGTTCCGTACTTCAGCACTGTGCGTGATGGCATTTGCTATGCTATTCATCATACATGGAGAAGCTTTAGACTCATTCATTGCCAGTTATCCACCACAGTGTTACTCCTACCCAGTTTATTAGAATCCTGCATGCGTTCAAGTATAATTATATATCCTCTCGCAAGCCAATCTTCGATCGAAATAGTCATAAGCCGGCTTTGTATCCTGACCGTACGTTGATACATAGATGATTGTGTTCCCTCTTATCTGAATAGCATCAAACAGTTCTTAGGAAAATGGGACGGTATTTGGCAAGTTTTACAGTTCTTTCTGAAACTCTGAACGCTACAACGTGCCGCTATATGATGGCCATTGGAAAACTGCGATTGCATGATCATGATCAGATAGTTTTAGAAGTGTTGGAGACAAGAATAATTCAGTCATTTATCAAAAACGGCTGAACAACCAATCAGCAAACATGACTTTCGTCTTCAGCTTTGGAAGTGAGATTATGGAAAGGAAAGTCTCAAATTCTCTGGGAACAAATTTCATTTGATATCATTTGAATTATCCGCACTGCCGAACATTGTAACCAAATCCCTTTGACAACCGCAACTAGCTCTTTGTTTGCTGTCCACGCCGTCATTCGGTCCAAACAGTACTCTTGAGATGCATCTCTGACAAATATGCATGGGATAGATGAGAGCCTTGGCCCTCGACGAGCAATTCAAGGAAGAGAAAGTCGACACACCATATGATACCCCGATTTGCAACACATCAGCCCAAGATAGGCAGGCAAATAAATGGGCTGACGATCACTGAGTTTATAAGGTCGCATCCTATCTACAACAATATCGATGTCTTTACCTGTGGAAAATCAATCAAGATATCCAAACACCTAAGCAGTCCGGCATCCCTACCCCATGGGAAGGAGCCTATCCATATCCAACTATATATCACAAACGAGAAGGGCAACCGGCTGTCTTTATAGCAAGGTTGTTTTTCCTGCTATCATGCGAAAAACATGAAAAGAATGCCCAAAAAATACTGGCCCATCACCATGTTTCCCCAATAATTTTAGGGGAGGATCATTACTCTCAACAAGTAGCGAGCATAGAGGTCAATGCTGCCTTTTCGGCTGAGGTGATGGTCAATGCCCATACGTACTTGACTTGAACCCAAGAGCGAGCGTAGGTGCAGTAGTACGAGGCTGGTTGTGTCAGCGAGGGTCATGAAAGTACATGGAATCATAACTTACTGAGAGGGGGTTTCCAGTCCTCTGGTCCACTGTCACTCTTATCAGAGTTGACATTATCGGTCACAGCCCAAAGTTGGGGGTTTGTGAGGTCATTGGCGAACGACTGTCTCTTGGCTGTAGTCCATGCCGCGGCTCCAGACTGTTATTGACTTTTAATTAGATATCTATTCTTACTCTTAGACTTCTTATAGTGACGGTCGCCTACCTTCCATGCATTACTCAATGGCACCATATGGTCAATATCAACATCACTCGCTGCCGACCAAGTTGCGCCATCATAAGGCGAAAACCAAGTTCCACTTGTCGAAGCACAAGCACTATTCTGAACAGTGTTGGTACCATCGCGCCTCAATACTACCTCTCGAGTATTACAAGCTCCTGACTGGGTAATCCAGTGTGGGAATAGGTCTCGGCTGTAGCCATCCTGGCTTCCTTGAGCCTTGACGGTGAGTGTTGCAAGGCGAGTTTTGGCATCAGCTGCTGATGGGATACCCGGAGCAGTCCGTCCCTGCAGGAAAGGGGCGGCTTGGGAGAGAGGTGCAAGCAAGAGCGTGCCGAGAAAGATGAGTGAGTGCATGATGGAAAATTGGGTCGCGGGAGCTTTCAGATCAAGGCAATATAAGCAACGACTGTCCCTACCTGAAGAGAGAGGAAAGAGAGGTGGCGATTGAACATCTTTATATACATCTTCTAGCTAGCAGCCTTGCAGCAGTGTCACCCACACCACTATCGCCAGCGTCGTGGGGACGCACTTGGATCTCACACTAATTGGAACTTGTGTCTTCGCTCCTGGCGATCTTACCCTTTGATCTGTTAACGTTAGCGCTGGCTGATCATGTCCCCAGACACGTTATCGATAGCCGCAACCTGAGCGGTCACGATAGACATCGTCAAGGGATTTAGCAACTTGGCCGGCCATCTGGTGATTTCTTGTTCGGGAACGATCCCCGTTCCATAGCTGCCAGTCAGCTCTCTATTCTCTATTCTTGGCACAAGTAGGTCGATTTAAGCTCAGCTTCGACCAAGATACTCCAGACGAGTACCGACGGCAATCAGGGGATTCTTCAGAGCAAGGACATTCTCGACGAATCATATCCACACATGGCTGATGAAGATGCTCGGCTCTTAGTTTCCAACTGCCCTTTCAGGCCAGGATTGCGTGTATCCGCTATTAATCGGCGGGCTCCGTAAAACAGAGATCGCCATTATATGCAAGTAAGCAAGTAAGCATAGTAAGCTACTGGTCTCCAGCACATGTTATGGCTCCCACGGCTGAAATTTGACGTTGTATTAATATACCGTGTTGGTGGACGATGCGCAGACCCCACCAGGTACCGATGCCGAGAGTCTTGCTAGCTGCTCCACTCCCCGCAGGTACAAACAACATTACTCTAAAGTACATTATAGAACGACATGCAATACTTAATACTTTCTCTATATTTTCTTGATCGGAGCAATAAAAAGCCGATAGAAGATATACCAGCATGTCGAACCCTGCTGAATACATGGTTCAGCCCTAAGCACAATTAATATTTTAGACCTTTGCCCCATCCTCCAGCCATGCCAAAAAGACTTGAATAGAGACTATAATCAGCCAAAGTGTGAACCATAGTCCTCGAAGCTATCTAGATGAAACAATGGCCCCGAGTCTTACAAAGCCCAAGGCATTCTTCCAAGCAGCGCCCTGCGCCGCTACCGTAGGGACAAGAAAGATAAAGAGCATACTACTTGCTTCATACGGCTAGACTCTCGCCCCGCGTGAACTCTGAAGATACGGAAGATAGAATCACGCTTGTTGCTTGGAGATCAATTTTCAAGAGGAGAGAACCACAAGAACTCTGGCTTAGCCCAGGTAAAGATAAGAACGAATAGTGTCGCCTTCCTGCTCTGGGTGCTCTTAATACCTTGCATCTGCTAAATCATAAGCGTCCAGGGCATTGGATCTGAAGCATGGACCATGAATGGTTTCCACATATCACGAAGCTTCATGGAAGAGAAGCACTGGCTGGCTCTTCTTTATCTTTTAACGAAGCTCACGACATGAGCTATGAATATCGAATGAAGCTAAAGGAATTGTAAAATAAAACACCTCAGAATAGCATCTCTTCTGCCACAATACTACTTGCAGTGACCAATCCAGCCGTTCGTACGAGTCTATTCACGGATGACTCTAGGGCCCGTCTATGTTGGATTATGTGAGTTACTAACAGTAAAAAGTCCAGCTGAAAAGGAGAGAATCCCGGTGACTTAGATGATGAATCTTAGAAATATGGCTTTCCAAGCGTGATTTTAATAATCGCACTTTTGACATCATTCTGTCTGTTGCTTGGGTTGCACATCTAAAAGAATTAATACACTGTCCATAAAACACATCTATGTTAAAGCACTATCATCCATCAACTTGCGAAGAAATATGTCTTACATTAATCCCAATATCAACTTGAGCGTCGGTCAAATGGATCAGCCGAATGAAGGAACTAAGTAAAATGGTCAATTAGGACTACAGTTTTTTGACCAAATGCAGATAGATAATCACATCCCGATGGAAGAAGATTCCCTTTGATAGTGCCCCACTATTGTGACGGACATCTTCTCTTGGCAACTGCTGGCACTTGTGCTCAAGACAAAGCGAGGCTGACGGAAACAACAATATTGTATACTTGACCTCTGTCGCTTTCTGCTTTGATTCACTCTTCCTACGAAATGATTACAATTCTATATGATTCACTTGACTTCGTCTTGGAACAGATATCTTCCACGACACAGAATATCGCAACTTCTTCTACCAACACATCCAGAAGCATTTAATTATATGCGCTTCCTTCAAATCTTGCGAGCGCGCAAATAACCGAAGCAAGAGGGTAAAATGAACACATTTTTCAGATTTGTAGGGCTGTTTTCGCCCAACAAGCGTCGCCGTACGGCTGGACCTGGCACACCTACGCAGCAATCCTCTTCCGAACATGCCCATCGTCCCGTGTCAGAGCCACAGGACAGAAAAGCAAGAGCTGCGCTCCAAGCCAGGGTTGGCCAAAAGAATATCCTGTACGCGGATACCAGGTTTGGGCCTGGCTCACGGAAAAGAGAACGGGACAAGGAGGACTCTTTCGATGTTCGAGACGAACGCAACTACTTGATTGTTAATAGCGACAAATTTATAGTAGGCGCTAAAGAGCTAGAACAGGATGATGAGGAGTCGTCTCAAATAGAAGATAAGGGGGAAATAGAGTATGACGAGAGTTCGGACAAGGTGTCGCCAGAAGACTCAGCATCCCAAATCACACCTGTGGAGGACAGCGAAGACGAACTTGAAGGGGAGGAGAATCTAGTGGAATTGGACAATGGAGCGGATGACGGTAGCGAAGAAGTTGAAAACGACAGCCTTGAAGGGGTTTTGTGGCAAGCTGATGAGGAGACTACTGCCCAAAGGAAGGTTCAAGAATATTTGGCAAGGCAGGCGGAACTCATGTCTAGGCAAGAAGAATTCAAGAAACACATCGCTGGAGGGCAGTGGCACCCCGACGAGCTCTATCTTTTTGATAGACTCAGCATGCGTTCCTTTGAGCCGATCTTCCCAATGATATGGCAATTGGATTTGCCTACCCTCAATCCTGCACTTTTCTCCAATGGAAAGACATTTTTCAACACTAACCACGCGGGCCGTGACTATGGTGAGTCGTCACAATACTCTAATATGACTTGGCTAATACTATTAAACAGCCGTTAAGGTACTTTTGAGGCTATTCGATCTTGGAGTGCGTGTTAAAGACCTCGCAAAGTACACAAATGACTGTGTGCCATTAATGACCAGAGAGATCAAGCAGGTTGTCAAGTGGTCAGAATGGGATGGTGGCTACAAAAGGAAACGATTTATTCCCGTGCTGACTATCATCTCGGCGAAGCCTAGCCAAGATACCGATGCAATACTGAAATCACTTCGTGACCAAATGGGGTTCCTTGCTAGTAGACATCGTGAGTATCTAGCACTAGACGAGCCTCAAGTTGTCGAACATGGTGAGGTCGAATTGTACTCAAGCAGACCTCCAATTTTATACGGTATCATTCTCGCCCAAACAATGGCAATCTTTAGCACACTCGACTCGTCAGTTCCAGAGGCAAAGACGAAGCATATCGCCCATTTCGACTTCAAACAACCTGGACATTCAGTTTGGAACGGAATGGCAATAGCGATTATTGTAGTCATGGCTAGGAACTACACAATGTCTTTGCTCGAGACATTAGAGGACGATGATTCAGAAAGTGACCCAGATCTCTAAGGCCACTTTAGTGAAACACAAATAGAGGTGAATTCGCCTTTTGGGCGCGGTAAGGGAAATGGCTGATGTTTGTTGTTGGGAGAAATTGAAAGGCGTTATGGACTAAAGGATTGCCGAACGGCCTCCTTATTTCTTCTTTTGCGAATATACCCCGGGAAGCAGGCAGCCCTTCAACTTATTCATTACCTGCGATAATAGCTACATGTGTTTGTTACGAAATGACTCCTTTCAATTTGCTTTGACAGTACTAGTGCTTATATTCGCACTCTTTTTAATTTAGTCTTACATACTAATATACATTTGTATCAACAAGTCGTGTTCCTTACCCAGGTAAATTGACTGCTATTCCACCTTTCTCCCTCCTTTTTCTACCTTCTACTTTACCTCTCCATCCTCAGTCCTCCAAGCCCCTCTTCTCCATGTCCTGAACCGCATTATCCAGCTCTCGAATCCGCTGTCCAATACGACCACGGATTTCCTCCCCTGAGTCACTCTGCAAGGCTTGGTCATACATTTCCTTTAGCATATTCAGCTCATCCCTAGCAGCTTCCCTATCCTCGGCTGCATAGACGGACTTTTTGTCTGTCTCCTCGCTAGCGATCTCAAATTCGTCACGGGCGGTGGCGTATTGTTCGGTAATCTTCTCAATGAGTTCGTCAGCTGAGGTTTTGGTGGCGTAGGCACGTCTTTGTATTTGTGAGGATATGGAGGAGACAGTGGTGCGGGATGATAGAGTGGTAGGTTGTCTAGAGGGGGAGACGAGTGTGGTGAGTGTTCGACAGGACGGTTGGATGCGTTGGTAAACGATAGAGTAGGATGCCTGAGCCACCCGTGGGGAAAATCTCTTTAATGCCAGCATATTGAACAGAGTGCAGTGAGGTATTGTTTTTTTGAGAATAGGTGTTCAGATTGTGATCGATTGTGAATATTGATGACGAGGCTGAGAAGATCTCAGACAGGGTTCAAGGAGTCAACTTATCGATAAGCTTTCTGATAACTTCACTTTCAGCCTTTCGGGAGCTAGCACTTGCAGGGGTGGCTTGAGACGTTGAGCTAGCCTCGAGCCAGGTTGGGGACACAGGTTAACATATGCATAGCTCAAAGCCATCCGTACGACATTCATTCGAAGTTTGACAGCCATGGCAGAGAAGGACGCTCCTATTCACGTGGCGCTTTATCGTCAAGCTATAAATCTAGCGATGGGAACTCATCCGTTAGCAAAGTTTGTTCCTGGGTTGCTTCTCCTCGCCGACTCGGTGCTCTGTAGCTTGATTATCTCCCATATTCCCTGTAGGTCAACCGACAGCCATCATTTACATGCGATACTAATGTTGATCGCAGACACCGAGATAGACTGGAAAGCATATATGGAACAGATTGAACAGTTTGTAAACGGAGAGCGGGATTACACAATGATTAAAGGAGGGACAGGGCCGTTGGTTTATCCCGCGGCGCATGTGTATGTTTACTGGGCTTTATACCAAATCACGGATAAGGGGAAGAACATTTTACTTGCGCAACGGCTTTTTGGGGTTCTGTACTTGAGTACAATAGCCATAGTGATGGCTTGCTATAAAAGAGCAAAGGTATACCTCACTCTCTATATGTGGAGATTCAACTGCTGATACATCTAATTATCTAGGCACCACTGTATATTTTCCCGATGTTGATCCTCTCGAAGCGTCTCCACAGTATTTTTATGCTACGGCTATTCAATGACTGCTTTGCAGTCTTTTTCTTGTGGGTGGCCATCTATTTCTTCCAACGCCGAATATGGACTATGGGTAGTCAGGCATACAGCTGGGGGCTGGGTATTAAGATGTCCTTACTTCTAGCCTTGCCAGCAGTGGGAGTCATGTTGTTCCTGGGGAGAGGTATGGCGGGCAGTCTTAAGCAGGCATGGATGATGATTCAGCTACAGCTTGTCATCGCCTTACAATTTCTACCAACTAATACAGTAGGTTACTTTCGGAGAGCTTTTGAGTTCTCGAGAGTGTTCATGTTCAAGTGGACTGTTAATTGGAGGTATGTGGGCGAGGATGTTTTCTTGAGCAAGGCATTCTCGATATCATTATTGATAGGGCATGTGAGTACATTAGTGCTGTTTATTACAACTAGGTGGCTTAGGCCAGCCGAAAAACCAATATGGGACATAGCTATGAACGCC
>Ga0247807_10000893_pt1 | contig 18220 bp, 11 predicted proteins | sample UWRJL074202C1_FD_179931 | JGI IMG/M metagenome (GOLD analysis project Ga0247807, IMG submission 179931) | Plant litter microbial communities from Arlington Agricultural Research Station in Wisconsin, United States - UWRJ-L074-202C-1 | ecosystem: Environmental > Terrestrial > Plant litter >...
GCCTGCATCTCACCGTTCGATAGAAACATGATTCTCCCGATTGTTGTGTGGAGCTCGATCTGCGTTGCGAAATCGCGGGTAGTGATTGGTGCTTAGTGGTCGGTGGGAGCGGCAAATTTCCACTCGCCGTCGATGCGCTGGGCGTAATCCTGCGATTCAATCCACCCGGGCAGCTTTCCCGCGCCGTCTTCGAACTCGTAGGGGTCAAGGCTGATAACCGTCCACGGGTTCTGGAACGTGCGGTCCTCGGCATCCACCTTGATCATCGATTCATCGATCTCGATGGCGGTGGGGATGTAGTAAAAGGGAACGATGCCCGCTCGGCCCTGGGCAATCGCCGTTGCCTGGGCGACCTTGGCGTTCTCCGCGCCGAGGGTGTGACCTTCGACACAGGTGCTGCCACCGGAGATCTCCAGAAAGAGCTCGGTGAACTTCGGGGTGTAGAGCGCGCACGCGGCCTCGTAATCCCCCGCCTTCACAAAGTCGTACCTGTCTTGGATGAGCTTGACCGTTGCAGCGACCGCGGCATCGCGAACGTCCGCGGGCATCGACGGGTCCGTGGTGTTGGTCGCGACCGCAGCCGGCATGGACGGTTGGGGCGTCGGTGCGGTCGCTTCCGCAGTCTCCGACGTCGACGGCGATGGAGTGCTGGTCGAGGTCGCTTCTGGCGCCGCATCCGCGGAGGAGCAGGCGGTCAATCCGGCCCCCAGAAACAGTGCGAGCCCGAAGGTGGCTATCGTGCGATGAAGCGTGGTCATCGTGATCCGTTCTGAAGTGGAATGTCCCATTAGGCGAGCAAGTGCTCCAGGTTCGAGTAGAACGTCGTCTCGTCCACGACCTCAGTCGTGCCGTCCACCACGTCATCGGTTCCGGGAACCGCGGTACGGAGCGTGACGGACCAGTCGTCGGAGCCGCGAGTGTGCTCCATAACGAGCACACCGCTGAGATCGGGCGTGTCCCGGTGCACACTGACCAGCACTTCGTCGAAGTTCGCGAGGTAGCCGCTCACCATGCTTCCCGTGATCTGGCTGGGGTGAACTCCGGGTTGGGTGGCAACGGCCTCGTAGTTTCCCAACGAGGTGGCGCGCAGGATGAGCGCACCGGGAACCTCGGGCGAGACGATAACCACAACTGCATCCACACGCGCATCCGCCTGCACGATGAGGCGGGTCCAGTCGGTTGCGGTGCCCAGCACATACCCGAGCACCTTCGCCGGGTTTGAGATCTCAACCGTGTTCTCTTCGACGCGGACGAGTCCTCGGCTCGCAAGCGACTGCACAGCGAGGAGAAGCTCAGGGTCGCCCTCGTGCATCTCGGCCAAACCGAGCACACTGCGCGCACGGCGTGCCTCGACGTTGTCTCGTCCTGCGAGGAGGTACGAGAGCTCGGTCGGGGTGTAGCTGCTTACCTGAGTGGGAGCGTCTGTCGCGTTCATTGTTGTGTCCTTTACTCTTACAAACCTGTGAGGTCCGACGGCAGTGTGCCGCCGTTTTCCCGTGCGTACTTGCGGGCTTTCCGCCACCAGGGCAGCCGGATTGCGCCGGAGATCGCTGCGCCGATGCCGGCGAGGATCAGGATGATGCCCATCACAACTAACGCTGTTGCACCGCTGTCCACTCGCGGGATGGCCGTGAACGTTCCCACCCCAGCGATCACCGCGAATGCGGCGACGGCGAACATCACCCACGGGTTGTTTGTGCGCATCGCCAGCGCGTTGCCGAAGGCGATATCGGGGTTTTTCAGCGGCTCTGAGCCGATGGCGCGCGAAATCTCTTCCATGCGAACAAGTTCCTGGATGCGCTCTGCATCGCTATTAAGGAACCGCTCCAAGCGCAACCAACCAGACCCTCGAGTGGGGTCGTTGTAGAGAAATACGCCGGGATGCTCAGTCTGCGTCGGCTTCATGGGGCGGAGAAAATCCATCGTGTCCGAGCCCAGGGTGTTCATTGTGCGATGGTGCATCACCACAACAAATTCGCCGGCGTCCGGCACCCCAGTCGCACTGTGCGTCTGGAAAATCCGCACGGTGTTGCGCTCCGGCTCAGCCCCGGGAGCAGACGACGCAGCGTTGTTGGGAGTCGGGTTATTTGTCGGCAAAGGGTCCCCAAAACATGGTGGTGACTGGCACGAGCCCGTGGAGCACACCCATCCAGGGGTTCTCTTGGTAATAGCTCATGACTTTTTCCGGTTCTTTGAACGCGTAGTCGATGTTGTAGAAGGTCTCCCATCCAACATCCCAGAGCACACCAACACCGATTCCGATGGGAATGCCAATTCCGGTGGGGGCGATGATCGCAGTCACAACGTCGATGGCGATGCTGCCGCCGTTCTGGACGATGCCGGGTACATCACCGTCACGAATGGCAATCGCGAGGTCGACCCCGCTGAGCGCAGAGCCGACGAAGGGAAGCGCTTTGCCGAATCCTTTGAGACCTTTGGCCCAGCCCGGCAGTTCGTCGTACCACTTGTTGAATTTCTCGATCGCTGGCGGGGCGTAGCGCTTGACGAGCTCGTACGCATTCTCCCCCCAGCCGTAGACGGTGGTGACGTCGTCGGCGACGTCCTTGAGGAATTGGAGCGGGCTGAAGAAGTCGAAGGCGTTGACATCCGGAATCCGGTTGTTGTCGGGGGTACGCCATGCGACACCCGTGGTGTACGAGATCGTCTCACCGCTGGAGGCGAATTCCTGCGCCTGCACTTCAAAACCGAGTTTTCGCAGCAGCTCACGAGCGGAACCGCGGGCCAGGGTGATCTCGGCGGACGCCGCCAGAAGCTGGGGAATCGACATGGGACTGAGGATCTGGGATCCGGGCGCAAGGACGATGCTCAGCGGGTTTGCCGCGGCGAAACTGGCGCTCTGCACGTTGTTCTGGGCGGTCTCGAGAATGCCCAATTGGGATTCGACCGAGCTGCCGTAGGCGGTCACGAGGTCCGCGTTGAGTCCTACTTTTGACATGGTGGTGCGCCTCCTACGGGAATGGGATGAAGTCGCAGCCGTCGAGACGGCCGGCCGCACTCTGGAGACGAGTGCTGACGAGGTCGCGCCACTCCTGCTGGAAGCGTTCCGCGTCGGCTCCGGTCCAGACTCCGTCGCGGTGGAGCTCGGCGATGATGGAGGCAAGGGCCGCGTCAGCCGCTCGCACCTCGGCCGCAGCGTTCGCAATGGCGGCGTGGGTCGGGATCATGGTCACTCCTCAGCGGTGTGGGGTAGGAACGGAATTTCTGGGGATGGAACAGCCGGTGGCGATAAGGCCACCGGCGTCGTGCGCGAGGTGGCCCGGCATGTGCCGGGCCACCGTCGAGGGATGTTACGCAGACGCGGAGCGCTGCTGCGACGCGTTGTTGCGGGCGATGGTTCCGGTCTCACGCAGTGCCTGAGCGAGGTGGTTGAGGTTGTTCGTCATCTCGCCGGTCCAGGTGGCCTCGAAGTTGTCGCGGTCAGATCCAACCCAGTGGGTGGAGGAGAAGCGACCGTTGATGGCCTGGATCAGTGTTTCGACGTCGGTTGCTTTCGCATCGAAGTCGGCGCCAAGTGCTTCGACGTCTTCGGGGACTTGACCAAGGAATCCGCTCATAATTTTGTTACCCTTCAGAATTTATAAATGTGAGGTGAGGTGTGTACGCTGCGCTGCGTTAGCTGCCGGACGCGTCGCGCTGCTGCTGTGCGTTGTCGGTGGCCTGCTGGCCCGCCTGACGCAGCTGCTGCACAACCGTGGTGATGTTCTGGCTGAAGGTGCCTTCCCAGTCAGCCTGGAAACGGTCGCGGTCCTGGCCGGTCCAAACGGTGCCGTCGAGCTTGGCGGAGATAGCCGACTTGAGTGCTTCCAGGTCGCCCGCCTTGGTCTCGAAATCAGCTGCGAGAGCGTCGACCTCTTCGGGAACCTGTCCGATGTAATCTGCCATGTGCTTCTGCCTTTCCTTGAGTTGAGCTTCTGGGGTGATGCAGTTTGTGTTGCTGTGTGGTGATAGTTAGTACTCTATTTGTCCCCCACGGACACGGGAATGGGGAGCACTACCCATACCCATCACTCGGGCAATCCGAGCTGTACCTTGCGGGTCTTGCCGCCCTGCACCAGGAATCCACGCCCCGGAGGGAACTCGCTTCGACGCGATCGTGGGTAGGTGGTGCGGAACAGGATGTCCCCCTCTGTCGCGTCGGGCTGGAGAGCGAACCCACGACGGGCGCTCTTCACCTCCATCAGGAGGGGCCACGACGGCATAAGGGTGCTGGTCTCTGATTCGGCGATAACGAAGTGGTCGTTTCGTTTGATTGCCTTGATCAGAGCGACGAGGTGGGGATCGGCCGGCGTCGACAGGAAGTCGGCGATCGACTCGACGACGACACCGATCCGGTGCGTAGCGCTGGCCGGAGTGAGGGCATCTTCGAGAAGCTGCTTTGCCAGTTCCATGGCTTCTTCCGGGCCCGCGGCGGTCTGCGTCCAGAGGCTGACGGCACGCAGCGGTGACTTCGCGTTGCCGATGTAGTACAGCTTCATTCCGGGCACGGCCTGATGCGTGGCCTGCGCCAGTGTCAGCAGCGCGGTGCTGCGGCCACTCGACGGCGGGCCGGCAACCATAAACGCACCCTCGGGCAGAATCGCAATGGGCGCGAGTGTGTCGTCCGCCATTCCGATTGTGGCCTGTCCTGGCAGGTGGGCGTCGAGTTCGCCGAGCGAGACGTGATCGGGCAGGCGGTTGACGGGAGGTGCCTGAATCACACCCTTGGCACGCATGGTCTCGGCGAGACGATCGATGGCGTCGGCCTGACCGGCCACGTTCGATGTTCCGCCGAAGACAGCGATCTGGGTTTCGCGCTGGTCGATGATGGCTCGTCCCGGGGACGATCCGCTGCCGAGCACGTCGGAGGGAGCATCCAGCAGGATGTAGTCGTTGTCCTCGGCGAGACGGAGAGCGATTCGGCGCTGGATCGATGCCGAGATGGTCGGCGAGACGGAGGCCGGACGGTCGGCGCTCACCACCACGTGTACTCCGACCTGGCGGCCGTCGCTGAGGATCTGGCCGAACATCGCGAAGATGTTGCCCGTGCCGGTGAACTCGTACTCCTGGCGGAACGTTGCCATTCCGTCCACAAGCAGCAGGATGCGTGGTTCGTTCGGGCGGGCCGCCAGCGTGCGGTACTCGCTGATGGTGCCGGCACGCACTGCGGCATACCTGGTCACACGCTCATCGATCATGCCCCGGAGCATCCCGATCAGACGCGACACTCGTTCTGCATCGTCACCCGAGATGATCGAGCCGACGTGTGGAAGGGTTTCGAGAAGCCGCAGGCCACCCGACGAGAAATCGAGGCCATAGACCTGCACGGGGCCACCGCGCGGCGTGATGGCCGCAGCGATGGCGAGGGTGCGCAGCGCGACACTTTTGCCCGAGCCGCCGGTGCCGTAGATGGCAAGGTTGCCATCGATGTCGGGGCGGAAGTACACGGGGTACTGCTGCTGGCTGGTCGGGTCGTCGGTGACACCGAGCACAAGCTCATCGTCGCTGCGCTGGCGCAGGAGGGCGAGGTCATAGCTGGGCGCGAGCTCGTCGAGCCACGGTTTGCGGGGCGGCCACACCTGGGCGCCGCGTGCGGCACCGTTGATGGTGGCGACGAGGCGAGCGGTGTCGTTCGGCCCGGCGTCGGTCTGTTCGACTTCGGCGGGCGGGTTCGGGTCTTCCCAGGGGCGCTCGTAGCCGAAGGCGAGGTCCGCGATCTCCACCTCGGGTTTGGCGACCTCCGTGGTGGTCCAACCGCCGGCGTATCCGGACTGGAAGCTGATGATCTGGCCGGGGCCGCTCTTGACGACACCGCGTCCGGGAATGGACGGGTCGAAGGACGCCGCGATGGGGCTGCCCACCACGTCGATGCTGTCGTGCGGGTCGGCCATACGCAGGGCGATGCGCAGGTTGGTGTTGGCGCGCAGGTTGTCGCGGATCACACCGGCCGGGCGCTGCGTCGCCATGATGAGGTGGATGCCGAGCGATCGACCGCGCTGGGCGATGTCGACTACCCCGTCAACGAACTCGGGCACTTCGCTGACCAGCGCAGCGAACTCGTCGATCACGAGGACCAGGGCCGGTGGGCACTCCGGGTCGCCGCGCTTCTCGAGCTCGATGAGGTCTTTGACCTTTTTGCGGTTGAAGAGGTGCTCACGGAAGTGAAGCTCCGCGCGGAGGCTGGTGAGGGCGCGGCGCACAAGGTGCGGGCTGAGGTCAGTGACGAGCCCAACGGTGTGGGGAAGCTCCACACAGTCGGCGAAGGCGGAGCCACCCTTGTAGTCGACAAAGAGGAAGGTCACCCGGTCGGGGCTGTACTCGGCGGCCATACCGAGCACCCAGGCCTGGAGGAATTCACTCTTACCAGATCCGGTAGTTCCACCGACCAGGGCGTGCGGGCCCTGGCCGCGAAGGTCGAGGTGCATGGCGTCGAGATTGGACTGCCCCACAATCGCCCGCAATTTTCCAGTGCGGCGCTGGCGGTGCGGTGCTCCCGGGGTGTGGTCGTGCAGGGAGTCGTTCTGGCGCCAGCGGTCGATGACGGCGTCACTCGCCTCGAACATCTCACCGCCGATGAGGTTGACCATTGAGACGCTGCGCGGCATGTCGCTCTCGTCGGCGACGTAGGCACCGGCGTCGGTGACTCCGGCGAGGCCGCGGGCGAACTCGAGGGCACGCTTCGCGGTGATGGTGGATGCCGCGACGGCGTACTCCTCGCCGAGGCGGACGTAGCCGACGGTACCGGCAACAGAGCTGACGGCGTCGTCGGAGCGGTCAGCCGCGCCCTCCGGAGTGAGCGCCAGGAAGGTGCGGCACGCGGCAGGAAGCTGCTCGACGGATTCGGAGAGCCAGATCGGGAAGATTCCGGCGAGCGCGGCACGCTCCACCACGGCGACGAGGCGAGCGCGGTCGACGGGTGCGTCGTCCGAGATGAGGAGCACAACGCAGGGGATCTCGGGACGTTCCTGGTCGGCGGTGGCGGCTTTGTCACCGATGGTGGTGCCCCGGGCCATCACTGCGTCGCTCGGATCGACCGGGCCGTGATTCTGGGTGCGCGGCCCGTTGACGTTGACGGTGCGCTGGTCGATGAGTTCTTCGAGAGCGGCGAGCACGGCGCTGCCGCTCACCCGGCTGTCGGCGAGCTGTGCGGTTTTCAACGGCGTGTACGGCGAGGTGGTGTGAGGCAGCCACTTGAGCCACTGGAACTGGGCAGACCAGGCGGGGCTGACAATGCCGGCGAAGGCGATCTCGGCGGGCGAGTACAGACCGGCAAGCTGCACAAGCAGGCTGTGGGTCGCTTCGGAGGCGACAACGGGAACACCGGCGATACCGAGCGCGCCTGCGTCGCGCAGGCTGTCGACAAGGGGAACCCCGTCGATGAGGCGGTGCTGTTCAACCAACGCTTCGAATCGCTCGGTGTACTCGGGAAGGCCGTTGCGGGCGTGCACGTCCTTGACGGAGTTTCGTGTGGGTGCGGCGCCGATGCCGAGGCGGAGGTTGAGGAACGACCAGTGCTCCGGGCGACGGGTCCACAGCAGTGGACCGAAGCGGGTGGCGTGGTCGAGTACTTCCTCGGTCGACGGTGCCTCTTTCAGGCGCACGGCCCGCTCGGTCACCACCTCCGCCGTCAGCGTCTCGCTGAGGTAGGCGAGTTGTTTCTCGAACTTCTCCACGGCCAGTTTGTGTTTGCGTTTGCGCTGCAGCAGTTGGCTGAAGAATGTGCCGATCATAATGATTGGCGCGAGGGCGATGAACAGGAATCGGAACGCTGTTGCACCGGGGATAAAAATAAACGCAACACCCATCAGGGCGGGGGCGGCGAGGGCGATCCAGGGGAAGACGGTGGGGTCTTCTTCCTTGGGGATCTCGGGCCCCTCGTACTCGTCACCGGGATACCGCGGCTCGACGCGAGGACTGCGGTTGAAGGCGATCGCTCCCTCACGTGTGGAGCCCTCGTCGGGTTCAACACCCGCGATGATCTCGGCGCGGAGCACGGTGTCTCCGAGCATCACCGTGCCACCCGAGGTGAGGCTCACGCGGGGAAGTTGTCCGCCTTCGACAACAATGCCGTTCGCGGAGTTGAGGTCAACGAAGTCGACCGTACGCGTCACTTCGACGCGGGCGTGGCGTTTGGAGACGAGGGCGTCGGCGATGACGAGGTCAGCCGAGGCGTCGCGACCGATGATGTAACGGCCGGCGCGCAGCTGGAACTCGGTGCCGGTGTCGGGACCTTCCACCACACGGAGGATGGCGAGTACCGGTCCGGGAGTGGACTCCGGACGCGACGCACCGATGACCGCGACGTCGGCACCCGAAGCGATTCGTGCCTCGGTAACGGGGGTCTCTGCGGCGAGGAGAGTGACGGCAGTTTCCCCGGGGAACCGCACACTCAGCGTTGCCGACTCGGTGGGCAGTGCGCCGGACTTCCGCTCGGGGTCGCGAGCCAGGAGGGTGGTGGCGACGTCGCCAACGGTGGCGACGGCGTCGGCGGTGACAACTACGTCGCGAACCCCGCCGGTGGGCCGGGTCAGGCTGAGTTTCAGTCTCATTCGTCTTCTCTGCTTTGTCTGTCGTGCGTGTGAATGGCATGCGTGTTAATAAAGTGCGTGTTAATGGCGTGCAAGCGAAGGGATCGCGTCAGCGCGCTCATCGGGGAACCGTCCCGGCAGTCGATCGTGCGTCGGGTCCCGTGGTGGTGCCATCAACGGCTCTCACCAGGAAGCGGTAGGTGGTGCCGGGAGTTCCGTCAACAACGTGGGTGAGCTCAGCGCCCATGCTTGTCCACACTCCCCCGTTGATGGATATCTCGTACCGGTCGATCGCGCCCGTGGTGGCGGCTTCGCCCCAGCTGAGTGTCACGGTCGGCGATCCCCCGCCGTCCACGCTCACTCGAGCAGGTGCCGCAACACCCGGTGTGGGCGTCACACTACCGGTGTTCGGTGTCTCGAGGCTTTCGTTACCCGCGGTGTCGACGGCGACAACGGAGAACCGGTACGCGCTGCCCACCTCGCCCGGAACGGTGACCGAGAGTTCGTCGCCGGGCACTTCGCCCGATGTTCCATCGCTGAGCGTCCAGCGGTAGGAGGCGACGTCGCGCCCGTTTCCTGCGGCGGCAGCCCACTGCAGGGTGACGGTTCCCGTTCCGTCGGTGGACGCGGAGAGGGATGCCGAGGCGGGAGCTGCGGGTGCGCCGAACGGCCGGGCGACGGCACTGGCGTCTGACACCGTGGAGCGTCCGAGGGTGTTCTGGGCGCTGACCCGGAACGTATACGCGGAGCCGTTGGTGAGCGAGTCGATGGTGGTGCCGGCGCTGGTGGCGGGCAGCACAACGGACCCTCCCGCCCAGGTGACGGTGTAGTCGAGGATGGGTTCGCCATTGGTCGCTGGCGCCGTCACGGCAATCGTGACGCTGCCGTCTCCCTCTGCGACAATGGTGGGTGCAGCGGGCTGGTCGGGAATGTCACGCACGGTGACGAGGTAACGTCCCTGCACCCGGCGGCTCGACTCCCCGGTGGCATCCTCCACGGTGTAGACAACACTGATCACACCGAGGAAGGCCGCGCTGGGGGTGACGGAGACCTCGCCGTTCTCGGTGAACGTCACCTCCGCCTCAGATTCGGTGGCATTTTCGACGACCGCGTCGACCAGCCGGAGTCCATCGCCCGCTCCGTCACCCGCGCCCACAAACGGGTCGATGTCGTTGCTGAGCACATTGGTGGTGGCCGCGCGGCCGCGTTGAGCCTGCTGCTCGTCGGTGACGGCCTGCGCGAGCGGACGAGCGGACGCCACCACGGTCACCGTGACCGACGCGGGCACGACGGTCTCGCCCGACGTGAGCGTCAGTGTCAGGGTCGCGGTTGTGCCCGCCGCAACACCCGCGGGCGCCGACACGCTGAGGTCCGAACCGTCGAGGGTGGCCACGATACCGCCGCTGACACCCTCGAGGTTGTCGAAGACGATGGCGTCGAGAAGATCGGCGTTCGGGTGGGATGCCGCGGCGCGAAGGTCGACCGTGCGCGGGTCACCGCCTGCCTCCACGTCAATGCTGACGGGGGTGAACTCGGGGTCCGCATCGTTGGGGTTGGTCTCGCCCACGGTGACGGGAAGTGTGATGAGGGCGGTTCGGGCAGCGAGGTCGTCTCCCGTTGCGGCATCCACCCCGCCCTCCCCTGCGTCAGCAGCATCGGTTACCTCGAACACCACGTCGGTCTGCCCGCTGAACCCCTCGGCCGGTTCGAAATGCAGGGTGGTGGAGTCAGCGAACAGCGGGGTGCCATTGCCGTTGGTCGCTCGCACCGTTGTAGCGTCGGTGATCACCACGTCACCTCCGGACGGGACGGTGAGCAGGTCGGCGATGTTCCAGTCGATGGCTCCGTCGACGGCGACAATCTGCTCGGGCAGGTCCGTGCGGAGGAACGGCAGGGGCGCGTTGAGTCCGGTGTCGGAGCGCGGCACCACCACAAACGCAGTCGCCGTGAGGGTCTCGTCGGTGGGGTCGGTCACCGTGTAGGCCACGGCACGACGGGTGTCGCCGGGGACCACGGTGAGGGTGCCTCGCGCCTGGTCGACCACACCGCCCTCGGCGTTGGGGCCGACGCTGGTGATGCGGAGGACACTGTCGAGCCCCGACGGGTTGTTGATGAGGGATTGGAGGTCCACCACTACAGGCTCGGCGCCGTCGAGTTCGCTGTCTTCGATGTAGTAGTCGGCGGCGGTCGGCGACACGGGCTGTGCGGTGGGTGTGACGGTGACGTGCACCACGGCGGTGTCGATGCCTCCCTCGCCATTGTCGGTTTGGTAACGCAGGCTGTAGCTGCCCTCGGTGTCGGGGGCGTCCACCACCACGGTCGATCCCACCACTCGCGCCTCAAGGGCGGCGTCGACATCGAGCAGGTCTTTCGCCAGTCGAAGGGTGAATCCGCCCGGGTCGGAGTCGTTGAGCAGAACGGGAACAGACACCGAGGTGCCCGGTCGCAACTCGATCGTGTCGTCGACGGCGGTCGGTGCGGCAGTGGTCTCCCCGCGGGGAATCACTCCGACCACAATGTCGCCGAGCGCCCGAGCGCCGTTGCTGTCTTCGAGCTGGTAGCGGAACGTGTCTGACCCGGCGGTGGTGTTGTAGGCCTCGTAGACGAACCAGGTCGGGCCCTGCTCGATGATGCGTCCGCCCGTGGGGGCGGTGACGATTCCGGCGAGAGTCACGGAGTCACCGTTGGGGTCGATGCCGTCGAGGGGGATATTGATGCGCACCGTGGACCCGGCGAAGGTGCGCGCCGTTTGTCTGACGGCGACGGGAGCGGCGTTGGTTTCGCTGTCGGGAGCAGTCACCACAAAGGTCACGGTGGCGGTGGCGGTTTCACCGAACTGGTCCACAATGCGGTACCCGATCGGATACTCGCCGGCGTCGGCTGGCGCCTGGAAGCGCACGGTGTCGGCGCTGACAAAAGCGAGCGAGTCGGAGCCGGCGGACGTGGCTTCCCGGCAGAGCACGGTGTCGCAGATCAGGGTGGGTTCGAGCGAGATTCGTGCGTCATCCGGGTGGTAGTCGTTGGTGAGCACGGTGGCGCGGCTGATGTCGCCGGCCCGTACCGTGACGCGGTCGTCGACCGCGACGGGCGGCTGGCGGTCGATCACGGGGGCGACCGGCACTACCGTCACCGCGGTTGTTGCCGTCTGTGTGCCGTCGCTCACGGTGTAGCTGAAGCCGGTCTGCTCGGTCACCGCGCCGGTGGACGTCAGTCGCGCCTCGGCGTTGCCGATGAGTTCCACTGTCACCGCGGGATTGGTGGTGGAGGTGTCGATCGACTGTACCGAGAGCACTTGCCCGGACGGCGACACGTCGTTGGCGAGGAGTGGAACCGTGGTGGACTCGCCCTCGCGGAGGTAGGCCACATCGGCGACGGCGATGGGTTGCAGCTGCGCGACCGGGTTCGGTTTGACCTCGACCCGAACGAGGCCGGTCGCAGCCTGGTCGCCGGCGCCGAGTGCGTAGGTGAAGTAGAGGGCCCCGGGCACGGTGCTGCTCGCCGAGATAGTGGCACGCTCGCGGTTCATGGTGACGGTCGCAGTGGACGGCACGGCGTCGATGGAGACCAGGTCGAGGCGGGCTCCGGACGGTGACAGGTCGTTGGCGAGCGGCGTGAGCACGATGGTTTCGCCGACAAAAGCCTCGGCGTAGTCGGGGGTGGCGACGGGTTTTGTTGATCCGGCTGCACTGACGTTGACGGACATCTCGCCAGCGGTCTCCAGCGTCCCGTCGGAGACAACTACGGCGACCGTTTTTGTGCCGGACCCGCCGGATGTTCCGGACCCGCCCGTGGTGTTCTGGAATGTGACGAGCCCATCCGGGGTGAACCGGACAGTGTCTCCTCCGGCCGCGGAGGCGCTGGTGAGGATGAGGGCATCGCCATCGGGATCGATCCAGTCGCCCAGCACGTTGTAACCGATGGTCTGGGCGGGCTCCACGCCGATTCCGCTCGCGCGCACCGCCGCGGGGGCACGGTTGGTCTCGGCGGGCACCACGGTGATGCTCGCTTGCGCCTGTGCGGTGCCCTCGCGACCATCGTCCACGGTGTACACAAACGCCGCCGATCCCCCGGCCGCGGTGGGTGTCACCTGGAGCGCTCGGCCGCCGTCGATCAGATCGAGTGTGCCTACGGCGGGATCGAGCGCCGTGTAGTCGCTGACCACCAACACATCGCCGTCGGGATCGGTGTCGTTGCCCAACACGGGAAGAACGGTGGTGCGACCGGCACGCACCCCAAAGGAGTCGTCGGTCGCGACGGGAACGCGGTTGATGTCTGTACGCGACGCGAGGGTGTCTTCATAACTCTGCTGGGTCGACTGTTCGTCGCCCTCCTCGGTATCGGCGACGGCGGAGGGGATGACTTCGTCCCAGTTCTCCACCAACCGGAGGGTCGATGCGGGCACCCAGGTGTTGCCGTTCTGCAGGTTGTTGAGCACAATCACCCGGCGGTTGACACGGAACTCGAGAATGGCACCCCGGGTGGGCTGTTCGATGGTCGCGCGCACCACCTCGCCGCCGTCGCACTGCTGGAGGTACCGTTCGGCACCCGACCAGGCGGCGTGGGCACAGCCGTCGAGCCAGACGGGCGCCGAGACGTCTTCCGGGAGGGTGAGCGCGGCAATCTCGGCGGGAATCACCACCGGGTCACCCCCGTCGAGCGGTACGTCCAGGAGGGCGTCGCCGGTGGAAATAAGCACCGAATCGCGAGCATCACCGGGTTGTTGCAGGCGAATGCCGACCGCGCCGAGTTCCGTTCGAGTGCCTTCGGCGGTCAACAGAACACTGTTGGCCTCGTCGAGCACAACAGCGGTGTCGCCGACCACCGACAGCTGGTGGGCGACCGGGATCTCCATGTCCTGGGTGTCCGGCGTCGCACCCGCGGAGGCAATTACCGTGAGGGTGCCGTTCTCCGGGGACGATCCATAGACCACACCGGTGCGGCCCGCGACCGTGTGGGCCCCTGCCCCGAGGGTGACGTCAGCGGAGGTCGACGCGGGATCAAAATCGAGTGGCCCCGACGCATCCACCACCCAGAGGTCCCCGGTGGCAGGGTCGAGGATCGCCAGGCTGCTGCCGCCGAGGGAAATCTGCGCGTCGACGGGAACCGGAGTGGTCTCGGCGAGGGTGGCGAGCGCCGGGTCGATGCGCTCGAGGGTATTCAGTTCGGCGTCGTGCAGAAAAACGGTGTCGCCGTCTTGAAACACATCGATCTGCGAGGAGAGGGTGGAGACGCTGGCGGTGAGTTCGTCGATCTGACGGTTGAGGCGCCCGGCGAGGGCATGGTCGGAGTCGGTGACCCACACCGTGCGGGCGTCGACGGTGACGTCGGTGATGGGGAAACCGGTGTGGAGCACAGCGAAGGTGAGGGGCACCCCTGCCGCCATGGCGAGGATCACCACCGCCGCTGTGGTGCGCTGTGCGCGCGTCCGATCCAGAATCCCCACGGTGACTATCCGCGCAGTTTCCGCGGGGGTTTCGGTGCGGCCTTGGATGCGCGCTTCGACGAACTCGTACCATCCGACTCCTGTGCGGCAGTGCGAGCCAGTCGCGCAGCCCAGGCCCGCACCGAGCTCACCCGGAATCGACTGAGAAGACGTCGACCGCGAGTCGCCGACCCGCGAGCGATCTGCACGGCGGCCATGGCTTCCGTCCAGACCTGTTCGGTCTCGTCAGCCCCCACAGTGCGACCCGAGAACACGGCGTCGTCGGTGCGCACGGCAATGCTGCGGAGACCGGCGGGGGTCGACCCAACCTGCTCCTGCAGCCCAGCCGCGACGTGCATCCGGGTGGTGCGCATTGGCACGGTGTATCCGAGTTCGGAGTAGCGGTCGAGCAGTTCGTCCCAGGCTCCCGCCGCGGCGGTGTCACCCCGTTCTGCCGTTCGACGGCGACGCAGACGGCGAGCCTTGATGCCGGCGATGATCAGCAGCGGAATCAGAAGGAAAACAATGGGGATCGCCAGCGCGATGCCGAGGATGTAGACCCAGGCCGGCACCACAAAGGGAGGCTCTTCTTCGTCATCGTCACTGTCGTCGATTTCGACCGCGGTGACCAGGTCGTCCTGCTCGCTGTCCGTGCGCGGGGGCTGGCGCACCTGCGGCTGCGGTTCGGTTTTGGGTTTCGGAACCTGGTCCTGCGGAACGTCGGTCTCGTCGGGGGTCGGGTAGAAGGGAACCCAGCCAACACCCTCGAAGGCGACCTCGGCCCACGCGGTGACATCGTCTCCGGTGACCTCGACCGGGCCCGCGCCGGTGACCTCGGGCGCGAATCCCATCACGACCCGAACCGGGTAGTTGAAGCTGCGGGCCATCAGTGCGAAAAGCGACGCGTACTGCTCCTCGTCGCCCACCATGGTCGGCAGGGTGACCATGTCGTACATCCGGTCGGCGCCGTGACCCGCGCGCGAAGGCGCCTGGTCCGACGCGGTGCCGTGGCTGAGAAACCCGGTGGTCGCGAGGTACTGCTCGATCGCCTGCAGCTTGCTGTAGGGCGTAGTGGCCGAGTTTGCAATCTCGGTGGCGCGGGCGATCACGGGATCGGGGGTGTTGCTCACCGACGAGGGGGTGAAGGCAGCGACGGGTACGTCCGCGAGCTGTTCAGGCGTCGGGATGCTCTGCAGCGACGCATCGAGTGTGTAACTCGTACCGTCGCTCAAACCACTCGTGAGTACCGCCGTGCCAGTGGCCTCGTTGTAGCGCACATCTTCGGCGAACTCGCTGTCGGCCTCGGACAACGTGATGGAGTCGGCGTATCCGGCGTCGGGGATCCAGACGTCATCGTACGCACCGATGGTGATGTCCAGCGAGACACTCGTATCGCTGGTGAGCAGGGGTGGGTCGGGAATAGTGCGACCAACCAGGCGGAAGCTCCCCGAAGCATCCGTCGCCTGCTCTGCCCCGGCCACGCCCCAGATGACCCCGTTGTAGGTGTCCATGGTCGCCAGGCGAATACGCTGCCCAGCCTCGAGGCCATCAACGGTGAACACGGTCGTGTCCACGAGGTCTTTGGTGTACTGGCGGAACCCGGCGAGAGGGCTCGGGTAGTCGAGCGGTTCGAAGGGAGGCTCGATTTGTTCCCGGAGAACAAAACGGTTTTCGGGCGCGGGGGCGATCAGCGACCCGGCCACACCGCCGAGCAGTGCGGCAGTGGCAACAACGGCGACCGTGCCCAGCACCTTGCGGCGCAGCATCACTCCCCCATCGGACAGCGCGACCTGCGCACCATCGCGGCGACGCCAGCCCAACCAGACCAGCGCAACAACCGCAAAGGTGATACCGCGCACGGCGGCGAAGTAGGGTTCGTCGGTGCCGAGCAGCACACCGCCGAGGTAGAGCACGGCGGGTCCGAGCAGCAGAATTCCGGAGCGCCACGCAACACGGGGACGACGGGGCAGCCAGCGCAGCGCGAGCGTGACGCTCGTCAGCGCAATCAGCCAGCCGGAGAGATAGGGCACCGCGGTGACATAGTCGGGCAGGCTCACGGGCGCGCGCAGCGTCATAATGTCGGCCCAGCCGTACACCGCACCCACCGTCAGGCTCGCGAGGGTGTCGAGGGTCGGCAGCACGCCGAACAGCGCGTCACCGAAGAGCGCGACGGGAGAGCCAAAGAGGTAGTAGGCCACCACAGCGACCGCGGTCGTGAGCAGCGCGCCGAAGCCGAGACGGTACGCCGCGTAGGCCGCGGCGCCTCCCACAACGAGTCCGCCGAGGCCGGCGATGAGGTAGTTCACCGAGTCGAACGCGGTGCCAAAACCGACCATACCGATGGCGGACAGCACCAGCACCACACCGATGTCGATCCAGGTGCGGGCGCTCACCGTCGTGGGCGTTGTTGGTGCGGTGGATGCCTGGGGGCGCGAGTTACGGCGCGGCGCGTCGGTCATGTCGCTCTCCTGACAAGGCGCGGAAGGTCGCTGAGATTACCCACCGTGGCAATTCGTAGTCCGCCGACAGACGACAGTCGGGGCGGAGCATCCAGTTCGGCACGGAAACCCACGGTGGTGGTGTCGAGGCCAAAAAGACGTTCCACCGCACGGAAGTCGGAGAGCGGGAACAGGGAACCGGAAATCACCATCACCACACTGGGTGCGGGGAGCCGGCGGGTTGCGGCACGGGCGAACTCGCGGGTGCTGGGATAACCACCGGCCACCTGCTCGAGGCGGCACGAGTCGTCGAGCAACGCCGACGTGGTGCGGGTGTGCAGCTCCAGCTTTTCGCTGACCACGGCGACTTTGGTTCCGTCGTGCAGCACCTGCACACCGAGGGACGCCATCGTCGAGACGGCCAGCTCGAACTCGTCGTCGGAGGCGTAGTGCGCCTTGTCGGCAACGAACACCATAATCACCTGCGAGCGGCGGGTCTCCTCAAACTGGCGAACCATCAGCTGGCCGGTTCGCGCTGAGGTACGCCAGTGCACGTAGCGACGGTCGTCACCCGGCTCGTAGGCGCGCAGCGCGTGGAACGAGATGTCGTTGTTGGTGATGGTTTTGGTGACTTCACCCTCGAGGTCACGAACCAGTCCGGCCGCCGACGGAGCAAGCCGGGTGGTGACGGGGTGCACAAAGAGTTCGATGGGGTCTGCCCAGCGGACCGTGCGGCGCAGGAGTCCGAGCTGGTCGCCGCGCACCGACACTGCCGGTCCCGCCACAATCACGGCGCGACGCGAGGTCGGAACGGCGAAAAGTTCCTCGTGCTCGGCATTCTCGTCGAGTGCGGGGATCACAAAGTCCGCCACCCCTGCACCGACCGGCAGCTCCAGGCGGGACGGGCTCGACCGGCGAGGACGCACGTTGGTGACCACAAGACGCCCGAGTGCACGCTCCCCCGCCACCACGCGGCGCGGGGTCAGTTCGATGAGCACGGAGTAGGCGGAACGACCAAAGACAAACGCGGAGGCGACAACAAGACCGGCGGCGAGCGTCAGCCCGAGGTAGACAAATTCCTGCCAGCCGAGGTACTGGCCCACCAGGAAAAATACCAGCGCGGTGCCGAGAACGAGCCATCCGAGTGCACTGACCACCGTGAGCACGGGCGCAACAAAGGCCCACCCCCGACGAGCGACGAGTGCGGCCACCTGGAGTGCGGTGCGTGACGATGCTCGAAGCCGGAGCATCCGTTCACCCCGCGCACCCCTCTCACTGCGCTTGAGCCGACGCGGGCGCGGCGAACGCGAACGCTTGGAGGGCGCACTCGACTCCGGCTGGGCAGGCGGTACCGACGCGGGAGTCTGGTCCGCGGCGGGGTCGGTCGTTGTTGTCATTCGACGCTTTACGCGGCTCGGTACGCGGGCGGTTCGACGTCGATGAGGATTCGCGTGATGATGTCTTCGGCCTTGATGCCGGCGAAGTCGGATTCGGGGTCCACGATCAGGCGGTGCGCGAGAACGGGAACGGCCAGGTCGCGCACGTCGTCGGGGGTGACAAAAGTGCGCCCCGAGGCGATGGCCCAGGTTTTGATGGCACGAGCGAGCGCCATCGCGCCGCGCATACTGACACCGAGCTGGACGTCTTTGTGCACACGCGTGGCCGACACGATTTTGCTGACGTAGTCCATGATCGACTCGTCAACAAAGACCTCGGAGGCCAGCTGCGACATCGTGGTGACCGAGCCCGACGCGATGATCGGGGTGATCTTCGAGGCGCGGGCGCGGTTGGCGGAGTCCATCAGCAGGATGACGGCGGTCTCGTGGTCGGGGTAC
>Ga0247807_10000895_pt1 | contig 18219 bp, 13 predicted proteins | sample UWRJL074202C1_FD_179931 | JGI IMG/M metagenome (GOLD analysis project Ga0247807, IMG submission 179931) | Plant litter microbial communities from Arlington Agricultural Research Station in Wisconsin, United States - UWRJ-L074-202C-1 | ecosystem: Environmental > Terrestrial > Plant litter >...
GGATGCTAATAAAGTGACCCTCAAGAATATCAATCTTGACATTCCATCCTGTCGTCTCACGATGATAGTCGGACCTGTTGCATCAGGCAAATCTACGCTATGTAAAGTTCTTTTGGGAGAAATACCGGAATATGAAACACAGATTACTATGAACCATAGCATTGCTTCCAGCCACATTGGATACTGCGATCAAATCCCCTTTTTATCAAACTCTTCAATCCGAGCAAATATTATCGGGTTTTCTCCATTCCACCAACAACGGTACAGAGAGGTGATCGAGGCAACTATGCTGAAACCGGATCTAGCAGTTCTAACTAATGGTGATGCAACAATAATTGGTAGTAGCGGTATTACATTAAGTGGCGGTCAGAAGCAGCGAGTCTCGATAGCGAGAGCGTTATATCTCGATTCCAACTTCGTCATTTTCGACGACATTTTAAGCGGTCTCGATGCAATTACTGAGGAAAAGGTCTTTACACATGTCTTTGGTCCTCAAGGTCTTCTGAGACGTCGGAATTCGACAGTGGTTTTATCTACAAACGATGTCAGACGTTTACCTTTCGCGAATCATATTGTCGCTTTAGGAGTGGATGGAGGTATCGTCGAACAGGGCTCATACCCAAAACTCATAAATAATGGGAAATATGTACAAAGTCTTAGATCAAAAGCTATGGATGATGAAACACTAGAAGAAAGTCTCTTACCTGTGGAGTCTGAAGAAAGTGCAGGCATAGAACTTCAAAAGATGGTTGCAGGTCTACCAGTCATCCAGAGCCACATTGACGACAACAAGAGAATGAATGGTGACTCTGCTGTATACATGTATTATATGAAGAGCCTTGGAAAAAGATCTATCGCATCTTTTCTCATCTTCGGCATTGGATGGGGATTTTCCTATAACTTTGGCAATATCTGGCTCACATATTGGTCTCACGATATCGGTTCTGCCCATCCACAGCGGAAAAATTCTTTTTATATCGGCATATATGCTTTGTTCCAACTGCTTTACATTGTATCGCTCTTATTTTCTTTTATGGTATGCTATCGAACAATGGTCCGGGCATCTGGATCGAAACTCCACAAAGCTGCATTGAATACAATGATTAACGCACCCCTGAGCTTCTTCGCTACTACAGATACTGGACTCGTCACCAATCTTTTTTCTCAAGATATGACGCTTATTGACAATGAGATGCCTGTAGCTTTAACAAATCTCGTTCTTGACAGTTTTAATGCCTTGGGAATGGCTGCAGTGATCACGACATCATCTCCTTTCGTCGCAATTACTTACCCCTTTCTGTTCGCGATCCTCTATGGGATTCAGAAGTTCTATCTTCGCACATCACGACAGCTACGACTCTTGGATCTTGAAGCGAAGAGCCCGCTCTAGTAAGTTATCCACTAGGTCCTTAAATCTCAAAAGCCTTAATTGACTGGCCCGCGAACTAGCACTCACTTCCTTGATACGATCAGAGGAGTGACGACTTTCCGCGCTTTCGGATGGGTCCAAGATGGAATTGATCTGAACAATCATCTGCTTGACAATTCTCAAAGGCCCACTTATCTTCTCGCCATGATTCAGCGGTGGCTAGGGTTTACTCTTCAGATAGTCGTCGCTACTCTAGCAGTTATGGTAGTCACACTAGCTACACAGATTCGCTCAAGTACTGCTATGACTGGTGCCAGCTTAGTTTCGCTGATGACTTTCGGCGATATTTTGAAGTATATTATCAGGTGGTGGACTCAGCTTGAAACGTCTATTGGTGCTGTGAGTCGGTTAAAAAGCTTTGGCGAGAAGGTTAAGTCGGAGAGCCTGGATGGTGAAGATGTAAAACCGCCCAGGGAATGGCCGCTAGGGGGTGCTATTAAGATCAGTGGAGTCTCAGCGTCTTATGGGTAAGTCTTTCGTACTTGTAAACAATAGTGTCGATTTTATCATTAATCTTGGATTTAGTGACCTCAATAAACCTGCTCGTGAGCCAACGAGGAAGGAAGATATCATCAAGGAATGTCTTCGATATCTAGCCCTCAAAGACCTTAATCTCTGCATCCAACCAGGAGAGAAGGTTGCGATCTGTGGACGAAGTGGAAGGTATGTTCACTCATCCCTCAAAAGCCAGCACCAGCTAATGGATTGCACTAGTGGAAAATCATCAATCTTACTCCTTCTACTCCGCCTCCTTGACCCTGTCTCCTGTGACTGCTACAACATAACCATCGACAACATTCCCCTTCATAAGCTCAATCGACAGAACCTTCGCGAGCGCATAATCGCCGTTCCACAAGATGCCGTGTTCCTTCCAGAAGGATCCTCCGTAACAGCTAACCTGGATCCTCTCAATTCCTCCAGTGAAGCCGAATGTCGTGCCGTTCTCGAAATTGTAGGTCTTTGGAAGTTTATCGAGGAACGTGGGGGGTTGAGCGAGAGTTTTTCGGCGGAAACCCTGTCTCAGGGCCAAAAACAGTTATTTATTCTCGCACGTGCTGTCCTAAGGCGTAAAATTCGTGCGCGAGACTATGACGCCGACTTTGGTGCTTCAACTAACGATCAAGGGCGTGGTGGGATTTTGCTACTAGATGAGGTAAGCTCGAATGTGGATCAGCATACGGATCTGGTAATGCATACTGTCATCAAGGAGGAGTTTAAGGGATATACTATTGTTATGGTTAGTCATCGGTTGGAGATGCTTATAGATTTTGATACTGTGGTTGTGATGGAGGAAGGAAGTATAGTTGAGTCAGGAAATCCTAGGATTTTACTCAATACAAATAGTAGTCGGTTTAGGGAGCTGTGGCGGGCTGGGAATAACGGATAAAACCTGTATTACGACTACTTTTGATCAAATCCATATAAGTTAAGTACTTTTTAGGGAACATCATTTTGTTTGAGTTAATTCAACTACGTCGAGTACTAGGAAACTAAACGTTTACGAATTATCGAATTAGTAAATAGAAGCATGTTTACCTATTCACTTAGAAGTAAATGGTTTTGTACAAACATATTATAGAATAGATAATTACGTCCTATCCTTGGTAAGAGTAGCTTGTTCAATGTATTTTAAACTTGTTTCAAGGTTGTTGGTATATAATGACGGGTCCGAATAGGACACACTTGCCTCCCTAATAAGTGTTAAAAGTAATAGTAGCTTGATAATGTGTTGATTGATTGTTCTAGCTAATGGAGATCTGTCTAACTATATATACAAGATAGAAAGTAAGAGGACCGTGCAGGGCGTAGGTTTGACCCTCCACTATTTCGACAATAGGAAGGCGGGGGATAGAAATTGTTGATACCCCAGTTTTTAAAATCTGTACATAATTGTAATGCTGGCACCATGAAAGTACTGAAGTTATTGTATGTATAATGCATAAGATAAGACATGAATTTATGCTAAGTGTAGACTACGGCTAGGTAGTATGCATACTTTCCATGTGGCAAATCGTTGTTGGCATTAATGCCGTTAATAACGGCAGCCCTAGAGTCTTTCGGACTATTGGTCTTCGGGGGACAAGCACTAAAGTTCTCTATACTTACGTGTTTGATGTCGTCAAGACCGTACTCAGCTTTGTGTGAACTTCAGTCATTGACTACCTTAGACGAAGAGAGCTATTGATGATTGGCGCTATTGGCGGTTCAATCGTTTCAACTTCCATGTGGATTATTAGCAGTTATCTTCTAAATGCCAATATCAATCCTAACTCTGCCCAAAGCGATCTCTCTGGTGGAGGTTATGCCGCAATTGTTTTCTTCTTTGCTTAGACAGCGTTCTGCTTGCCTAGTTAGAGCAGGACACCTTAGGCGATAAACTCCGAAAGTCAGCCAATCAAATGTATTCTTCCCTTAGAAAATTTGGTGACAGATTATTAGTTTTTGATAATAACATCTGTAGCTTAGGTCATGTTTTTGCGGCAGGTAGCAATTGGTTTTGGGTGTGTTGTACGCAACTTTAGTGACAAGGATCTTGAGGGTTGTTACTGATAACACCTCTTAAAACTTCATCATCTCCCGTTTCATGCATCACATGTTTGCACGCGTCATATGTTTGATGCCATGGGGCCATTTGAGTGGGAAATCTACTTCTTCTTCGCCTCTATGATGATATGTTGTGTCACTTTCGTCTTCTTTGTACCGGAAACCAAATCCATCGCTCTCGAGAGCTTTTGTTTTCTTTTCCAAGCCAGGCCCGTATGGTCAGTGAACAAAATCATACTTGGAAAGGACCGTACAAGGGTTTCAAAAACGGGGCACGATGCTGAACTTGCTTTGAGTAGCGAATACGCACGCTGAGGAAGTCCCAGGTGATAAGCGCGCATAGGGCAGTGAGCTATCAACGATCAACTTTTTAAAGTGTTTCGGCTTATGACCACTACTTACTCCATAAAACTAAGTCCCAAAAGCTGTTCTTTTGATATTGTCAATTTGCCAATCCTGTAAAATACCACGTTTTAGAGCTTATCTTAATAAGAACGCTTTTCCTCTATTAGAAGCGCAGGGTAAACACTCTAGCGCTCGTTCTCAAATTTTAGCACCATTTAAACAACGATTATTAAAGAAAGGCTACTTTGTTCAAGACGCCTCTAACTACGTTTGAATAATTGGAATAGCATATTGTTATTATATACAACTGTTGTCTGGCTGCCTTAGGCATAGCAGGAGTCTCCTTACCTCTTGGCAATGATCACGGCACGTGATACGTGTCCATACGGTCGGCACTTTGCAGCTCTTTCTCCTTTGTCAATTTCCAGGTTTACTAAATGCCACAAAGTGTCTTAGGATAGGTATCCTGATAACCCACTCGCGCAAACTCTTTCTCAAAGCAATCCAACTTCTAATCTATGATCATCTTATAAGTATGTAGAACATTAATAAACTGTATGGGGAACGTTGGTTCTTATTTACTTTCAAGGGTATTTTACTTTACTAGACTCTTTCTCTTCTCCCAAATACTCAATCTCAATTGATTCTTTCTACTATGGATGTGACATTGGCATCTAGGGAGCTGATAGCTTAAAAGTGGGCCAAGCCTGGGCGTAAACTATGACAGGAATTTTTTTTTGTTAGTACGAACTTGTATAATATAACTCAATTATCTGATATGACGATACTTCCATATTTCAGAAAATTCGAACGCCTACCACTGAAACTTCTATATTTATTGCCTTATTCTACTTTAGTCGAGTTCTCTAATCACTTTTGCGAGTTGCACGATTGTCAATCAGCTGACTCCCACTTTGGAATCCCACTACCACACTCTCCCGGGGAGTTCCTTTCCTCAATCATTAGGTAGTGTCTTTCCACAGAGACAGTATTCCTTGGGTTGTAGCTATTATGCCCGTGCTAGAATTCCTTACTCTCAGGATCTCTCCCACTTTGCCCGAGATCGACCCAAAAGTCCTCTCCGTTCTCGTCACCGCCCGCGCCACAATTGCCAGCTTGGTCCATAACACTCAGTCCCGCTTCTATCGTGATACAAAAGACCCTGCGATTATTTACCTCTTTGGCGAATGGGACTCAATTTCCCAACACGCTGCGTTCCTGGAGTCGCGTGTTAAGGATGATGTTTTAGCACCGCAGGGAGATGTGTTGAGCTTTGTAGAGGCTGTTCACGTGAATTTTCCTGAGAATGAAGGAATTGGAAAATTGCTTGAGGGAAGGGAAAGATTGGTACTACGAAGAGGATTTCTTAGAGACCAGGGAGTGACCTTTATGGAGGAGCAAGGAAAAGAGGGGGGGCTGGTGGAATTGAGGAGGTGTGACGAAAGAATAGGAGAGGAGGAAGAGAAAGAGGTATTTGTTTTCGATTTTAGAGTTAGACGGATGGGAACTAGTGATGAGAGATTCAGGGGACTGAAGGTTATAGAAATGATGGATTTAGAGACAGAAGTTGGTAAGTGGAGAAGTATATAGTTTAGAGGGGTGGCACATTTTAGACCGCATAGCAAAGTTCTCTAGCTGTACTTCACCTGAAACTCTCAGCTCCTTAATCTAAAGATACAACTCGTATTGTAGAAGAGACGCTTACCATCCATTCAGATTTAGGAACTTTCTTTATAATACTTATTTCCCTTGCTTTGAAATCTTATTCTAAATTTTAAGTCCGGCCATATTATAATATTTATGTAACACTGGGGCAGGAATATGTACGTAACGCACGTGAAGTACTTCATGAAGTGTGGAAAAAGCTGATTCTCAACTAAGTAAATACTGCTAAGAGATATCTCCCTCCTTACGTCACGTGGTGACGGTACCGTGACAATTTATAGGAAATAATCTATATTATACAATTATATCTCTTTTCTTAGAATAAATATCTATTGCTTTACTAGTGCTAATCTAGTATAGTAATCACTTTGAGATTTAATATGAACAATTGTTATTGCTCTAGATCTAGAAAGCGGCAACGATTAAAACACTTATCCAATAGTCTTTATTATATAGCTCACGACTAATCAGCAACTTTATAGATTAATTAAATAAACCGCTAGATCTAATCCAGATTTAGCCTATATTATTCCTCGGCATTGTAATGACATAACTGACTCTGACAGCTATTTAGCAGAAAATAGGGCATGTTATAAAGTCGAAGGCCTTACCTATAGTAGCTCTTGCTTCACAATAAACCGACAGCACGTCCGTAGCTTCTTCTTATTCAGACACACTATTTATTATATTAAGAATTCTTACTATGATCGCCCATATATAGGTTGTCAAGGCTCTTCACAAAACTAAAGCTCTATTAGAGAGCAATACTTAGAGTTATATAAGAGCAGATGCAACATCAGCAATAACAAACTTAAGCAAGAACGAAAATCTCCAATGAGGAAAGGAAAAAATCACCAATAAGCAAATTATCAGAGGCCTTTCTACACAACTACAGAAATTTCGCAAGATCCACTCCTTTTCTATAATATAGTCCGACAATCAATCTGTACCCATTGTCTAATATCCTAAAAATAGAAGAAAGAACCCCTCTGTTATTGCTTCAAGCATGATCGGCGGAAATTAAATCAACCTTGAAAAACAAAAACAACAACAATGGCCCAACAAACGAGATATAAGCTTGTAAAGAAAGGTTTTAAGAAGGAGATTTATGCAAGAATCAATGCTAGACGAATCATTTTGCTAGTTTTGGGCAATTGCAAGAGGCAGACTTGTGTAGCAGAGACTTGAAGTCTAGCTATTCCCACTTCTGTTAACTATCATCCACCCAGCACGTGCCTTTGCAAAAAGCACACAATGTTCCACGCCAAGGCGGATCCTGATCACTGTATTTAAGCTGGCCTGAAGGTTACGGATCTGTTGCTTAAAAGTCATATATAATGTCTTCTTGATACGTAGATGCCGCCGGATCTTTAGTCTTCTTTCTCTCGTAATACCAAGGAAGACAAGTTTTGCATTCCCACATTTGAGTTAACTTTATAAAAGTTTTTATTCCAAGTCTCCCAGCGAGGGTCAATCCTTTGTTTTGCTATCTATTGCCAGGCATCACTAAAGACTCGTACCGTTAGGGCGATCGATGCTTTCACAACCATTTCTACATCGTCACCCTTCTGTTATGGCATTCAACAAAAAGTTCGTGCAAGTCCATCAGCTCCACTTACACCAGTACGGGTCTATTTCTAGTTTGTGCTTCGCTTGCCGTAGTCTCTAGGCAGGCAGCGGTTTGCCCTTCCCAAGTCCTGTCTCTGAAGATGCCGTATCCACCATGTTATAAGTAATGATTTCTTCTCCACGAAATTATCGAAGGTGGTCGTAAAGCTGCAATTTGCTTGTCGAATAGCACCTTAGTACAAAAGAAATGGGCAAACAAACTCATACATCTTCTCTCCCTTCCGCCATGGTTGCAAGGCGCTCTTAAAGCTGTTACGAGGCCTCCCAGGTCTAATTCCACTCCCCGAGACATTTCCCGGATTCTTTATGCCGCCAGAAGTGGATCAGTGGTCGTTAAAGAAACCCCCGAAGTTCCAATTTATGTTGTACCGGGTCTCTCTGATATTGATTTGACTGTTGGTGGTAGACAGATTTGAATGATGTGACTTTGAAGATCAGTGATAATCGTGTTAATACTGAAAAAAAGTAAGAAATAGAATATACAGTATGATTTATTTATCTATTTAAAATTTTCTAATAATTTGTATAAAACCAAAAAAGAAAATTAGGTCATTCAACTTTAAATATTGGTTTATCTCTAGACTACAGCTATACAAATATGTAAAAAGCGTAATCAAAGGTCCTATGAGGTAACTAGAAATCAATCTTGAAAGCAAAGTAGGATGTAAAAGGAAGACAGAATGAATAGACAAAAATTTACAACTCAATAATCTACAACTGAGATCGAAAAGCTAGGAAAAAGGCACACATTACTGTAGAGAGTATGTATCTTCGTAAGGATAATTGAAAGGTAAGATTATTGTTGGTATATTCTCACTACGGATATCCATCGTGAGTCATGTGACCGACTCGGATCCCAGATTGGGGATACCATCAACACCCCTTTGTAGTTAATAAGAATCATCGATCACTCTACAATACAACTAGCACATACGTAATTTCACGTAGTGGTGCTACGTATTGAGAGTGAATCCACAGTTGTCTTGTAGCAAATCTAAGTAAATGTTAAGGGATCGCAAAAGTATACCATCCAAGGAATAGGACGCAGCAAACAAAGACAACGCAGCAAACAATGACAAGATTATTGAATGCGAGGCTTTTCTGAGTATTTTAAAATTCAGGATTGACAGAGATACGCTCAGGACTTTGTCAAAGCTTTTTTAAAGCGATTAGATTTGTTTAAAGAGGTGATAATCCTGGTTTTACAAGGGTTGGTACTGGTCTAAAATAAAAGTGGCAACTAGGGAATCTTTTGGTGTTTTAGGAATGTCTACAATATTAGTATAGAGTTGAATTTTGAGACAATAAACTAAGTCTATCATTGACCGGCATAGGGTTCCTGGCACTAACAAGGTCAGGCCTGCTTGAAGACAAGCCTTGGCTCCACAACTTTTTGGTTCTCCTTCGTTCAATGGAGAGAAGATGAAGCTAAAGTTACGCAAATTAGTCGAAATTAAACAAAACTAGCTGCCTCCTTGAAGCAGCTCGGTCGCTAATCTGGTAATATTGCAAGTTTGTCATATAGTGGGCACTATATATGTCCGTCCTATGAAAATGAAATACCAATCTGGCTCTCGTCATATGATATCACAATCTAATAGCTGCAATTAAGCATACTACCCGGCTATAGTAAATCAAACAGTGCTTCCGAAGGCGAAATTTGCTTTACTTACCTTCCTCTTCCCTAATGAGGTATAGAAGAACAAAAATGTTCAGGCAATCCTAATAGTAATCAATTAGATAGTATTCACCACATGATAGTGTTACAGTAATGTAGGGTCTCTTCGAACTGCCTCATCGGTCAAGCTCTAATATTAGCTGAGAAGGGATAGAGGAGGGGCGGTCCTGTGAAATGACATCCCTGGGTTTGGCTTCCCCACCGGGCATTTACAGTATTTTCTGGGTCGAAAGAAGCTTTTTTAGTTGACCTGTCAATGTATCATCCAAACCTTAATTCTGTTTCACAAGAATGCGATGCCTGTCAAACAGTATGAGGGGTTCGACGAGCTAGTCTTGACTCGTCATAGCAGGGATGGATGGACTTTTCCTTAGACGAAAAGCTCCCATTGAAGTGTTACCGCCTGGTGTTCCTTATAGAAGACAGACACTTTCGTAATATTGAAAACTATTTAGAGACTTTCATTCGAGTGCAAATGGCTTTCTATAGAATTTTTTAAAAGCATAATTACGACCAGAGACATGGCAGGCGGAAGAGCTTCAAACGCATCAAACTTGAGTATACCGATGCTTAAAAATCGACTACTTTACATCTTAAATTTGGTAAATTTTAATTTGTCTTCATTTTCATTTTAAGCCTACTAATTTCCAAGAGAAATGCAACCATTGGCCGAGTCTTCCTCAAAAATTCCTCCATAAACAACCCCCTCATTGATCCCAGGCTCCTGAAAGCCTTCCTTTGTAATATCCTTCAATCCTTCACCAGTTGGCTTCTTCAACAGACCAAAATGAAATTGTCCCCTTCCACTAAGGTCATTGGCTGTCGGCAGCGTAGCAGCCTTGAGGGCGGAGAAGCCTTGAGAATAAAATATTTGAATTGTGCTACCTTATATTAGCATCTAGTGTAGTAGATTCTTGAGTAGATGGATTTGGACTTTCTAAGACTCACTTTTGATCAAAATTGAGCAAGAGAGCATAGTTATGCCATACATTCTCTGTAAATGCCGTGTCGTGTAACGTCGTCGCATTGTTTACATTGCTCTGTATAACCAACCGTTCCCCATCCACTAAACTTTCGCCAAGAAGCGTTCCTGTCTTTACAACAAACTGATTTGTACTGAAATCAGCAGTCTCGACAAAAACAAGCTGGTATTCGTGGCTAAAATTCAGTTGGCGGGCAGAGTCACGCATAAGGGAGAAATGTAAGGTTTTAATGCCGACGGTTGAGGAATCGGAGCCATTGTTTGACTTAGGGAGAAGCTCAGCACGTCGAAAGCCAGTTTGATTATTAAAAACTGATGCATCGGAGATAGTAACACCAATGGCCGTTGCATTGATTTGGTCGAACTTCTAAAAGTTAGAAATTACAGGAAAAATGGGAGGGGAATAAGGTACCAGTGACGTAGGTACGGTTGGAAGTTCAATAAGTTGACTAAATTTGAGGCCTATAGAGCAATATTGATAAATATTACAGCCATAGATAATTAGAAGTTCTAACCTGCTCCTAGAACACTATTTGGATTGAAATCGCTAGCCGCGGTATCAAATGTAGCGAGCGATAAGCCTCTGGGAACACGGCCGTCGAATTGTACAGTGCAGGATTGGGCAAAGGAAATAGCAACCAGTGCTAAAGAAACGAAAAGATTTTTGGCAACCATTATTACTGGATTGTTTGGGAAAGCAGAGAATTTCTCGAGGAGGGCGAAGATTTTAAAGTGTTCGGATTTAGTGAAACGCCATTCAGTGGGCCATTCAGCGGGTGGGACATGGGGCGAAAGGTTAATTTTCCGCATTGACCAGATTGGTTGTGTCAAGCATTTGTATCACTAAAAGGGGGTGCCGTCTCAGAATACAGGAGGTGTATGCCTATTATAGTTAGTGCGAGCTTTTCTTATTGTGAGATAAGGAGCTATGTATCTAGTGTTGCTAGTCAGGTAGTGACCGACATTAGCAACAAAGGCTACGCAAGTGTATTGGCAAGCCCTTCCAAACCTCAATAAGACTCGTGGAACATAGACCCAAAGCTTAAATCTTGTATACGTGCTGGAAATCACAAGCCACTTATCCCACGAGAAAAAGGGACGTGGGGTAACTTTTGAGGATTCTGGTGCTTTTGGGAAGTCTTTGGACAGGCTGCAAGACAAATAATATGAAAACCATAGCTAATGATATATGAAACATTGACTATTAAAATTGTGGGTCTAAGAAATGGTTGGGTCAGCCTGATGTCTGCCAACAGTCACCAATATATTGACATTGCTATTGCTATAGCCATTCTAATCTGGCGGTATACCACAGGGATTGGTTTTCGTTTCAAAATTAATTCCAAAAAAGACAAGCATCTACGGAAGAGAATTAGTGATGGGGAAAATAACTGTGATTGGAAAGCCATGGAACGCATATTGCAGATATGATTTTATAGTGATAGAAACTATCTATTTCATTATCAGCTAGCCAGTGATCTGACGGGTCGGATATTATAGCATTTTTCTGGTGAGAATCTCTGACTGACTCCCAGCGGTTGGTAACATTTGTTTGGTAGGCAAGAAACATGTTACAATTCTCAACAAGTTAGCCTAAACGAGAGCCCAGTTCAGCAATATCATAATCCATATAATAGATTCAATGTTATAAAGTAATATATATACTATATTAAGCTAAATAGAAAGTATACTTAGCGTTTAAAAGCTATGTATATTAGTAGTTAAAAATATTTTTTAAGGATGCCCAAAGGGCGGATATGGTGAGGCGCGAATGCACTCAGATGCAAGACGAGTGCTTGGAACCAACAATGAAGCAGTGGACTCGAGACCCTGAAAATTAACCTTTCAGAATGTAAATTCGGAGCTTCGTTGAGAATATGACAGTATATTTATATACTCGTCCTGTATCCTTTCGATCTAATCCACGCACGATTTTATCAATGAATACAACATTTTGTTAGGGGTTATAGTCACAAAGAGAGGATCGGACATCTGCTGAGTCAATAAAGGTCTCGTATATAGTATAACCTAGTCTAGAGAACAAGGATCTTCAAAATGGGAAGATATCTGAAAAGTAAATGGTAGTGAGATTGGCACCCGAGGCTACAACAGACTGATAATGGTCTCCCACTGCATCTTCCCAGGACTTGAAAGAGCTATGTATATTATGTGTGCATCTCAGTCACTCTCGCATACACAGTAGTTAAAGCAAGTATATCTTTGAAAAGAAATCAATGATGCAAGTGATGCGTAGGTGCGCAGGGCGACATGTCCCAAGTACTATGCATATTTATATAAGAGTTCTTAAAGGTTCTAGTGCTTGTTAGATCACAAGAATACAACGTGACCCGACATTGGCGTAAAACTCTCTCCACTTATCCCTAGCAGCAAAGATTTTAGCAAGAACACCTGTAAGCTCACATACCAGCATGTCTGCCTGTTGCTCAGAAGCCTCTAATTTCACTGAAATCTGCATGCTTGTCAAGATTATATATCAGTGGCTCACGTAAATTTGGGTTTTGTTTGGATGTCATTTTGTTATCTCATCACCAAAGTCAAGCTAAGTATACCGCCGGCAATTCTCTGCTACATCCAATCCAGGTAAGTTAAAGCAATACATCCTATCCCAAATTACCATATAACAAAAGTCTATTTACATTCTACATCAAACCGATTGTCACATCACCTTTAACCCTTGCATAAAGATCCACCTCGACCTCTAAATCCAGCTCAATCTTGATCTTCAGCGAACTATCTGAAGCTTCTTTTGGCTGCGGGCGATCCTTTATACGAGATTCTCGAATCGCAGAAGTCCGGTAGCCTTCTGCGCGGGGACGGGTCGGCTCGCTTTGCTGCATCTGCTGCTTCTGAGGTTGGAACTGTTGAACTTGCTGTTCTAACTGTTCGGCTTGCTTAGGGTCTCTCCAGTGCGTGCTATGAGGTGCATAACGCGGTTGGGTTTCTTGTCTATTTGAAATATAAGCATGTTTGTTAATCCAGATTACATATTGCTAGACCTACGGATTCGACATAGTTCTTTAGGCTCGTGTCTTTATTGTTGTATTGAAGGCTCGTGTGTGATTATTCTAGAATAGCAGAGGATACTAAAAGTGCTGTTATCAGAAGAAAACGATGAGGAGTATTTCAAGAAAGGGAAAACTAATAGAATGTATAATTTTGTATTATACACTTCGACGGGCTAGGGGAGATGACGTTGATCACGTGCGTTGTAGAAAGAAAACAAGTTTGACATCCTGGTCGATATTGAGAGGTGGGCATTCTGTTAGATAATTAGGCATTACGCCAAGCCCCGTTGTGTTTTTATGAAATATACTTTAAACTTTATATAGCGACATAACTGTCAGAGTATATCATGTAGTCACGATGCCAAGGTTATAATTAAGGCTGAAGTTATATTCTAGGAAATCATGATTTGTAATAAATAGAATATGGGCTTCCCTAGCAGAGGTCCGAATTACAGTCGGAGAGCCTACGAAGGGGCACCGACTTGAGATTCTGTGGCATGTAGTGAATCAAGAGGTAATCGACAGGGTTGAGTAAAGTCAGTACACAAGATCAAGGTTTAAAGACGCTTAGTTTATCTAGAAGGAAGTGAAGGTATCTAAATACAGTAAAGAAAGCTGCCAGGGTTTAGCTCTAAATCACGTGATGCTAAATGTGACCCTCGGCAAGGAAAAGGAGACTCTAACGGTGGGCGGGTCAGGTGGGCTCAGCTCAGGTGAACGGTCACGGACCACTTTCTCAAGGCTTCAAGGCTGACAAAACCTCATACTTTGCATCCGTATACCTGAGATAATTAATATCACGTGTAATTTAAATTCGACTCAGACTCTAACAAGTTGACACACCTGAGCTTTTTCGCTGTCAAAGCGGCCGGTGAGAGTTCACCTCAGCTCAAGTGAACGCCCACCTGACCTGCCCACTGGACTTGAACCATGCCTGAGACATCTAGTGTCACAAACCTCACGTGCTAGTCGTCAAGTCAGCACCTCGTCACTAACCCCGTGATTTACTAGATACTCCAGCTGGCAGCCACTGGGGTCCACTTTTACTTTCTACTTCAATATAGCCTTCCTGTTTCTTGGTTGTATTTAGATCTCTAGCCTTTGAATCTTAAATTGATTCGCCTTGTACTGTGCACTACTTGCCCTGAGAATCGTGATCGTCACACAACTGGCATTATATAATTAAAGCACATATTTACAGTAAATTAATAAAAAACTCGAGGGTAGCATATTGTAACACTGTACAATAATGCCAAAGGTACTATATATGTTGGTTATATAAAAGCTTGTATTATTACTAAGATAATGCTAAGGAACATATACCCTACGTCACGTGCGCCCTTGATCCTAACACATATCAGATTAAGGAGTAAGTGGCGAGCTTGATTAAAAGAGATCATATAAGATTTTGTAACTTTATGTCAGGGATTAGTGGCGAAGAAAGCTTTTACTGCTTGGCTAAACGGGCCAAAAAGGCGTAATATTCAGTGTTGCACACCGAATGCTTTCTCTACTCTAAATATTAAGACAAGACCAAAGGCACGTGCTAGCCATATCACATGACCCTCACACTTTAAGAGTGCTATAGAGAAGCCATAGAGTAAACAAGCCAGTCTGTGCTTAAGATAAGCAAACAGAAATAAAATCAGACATATATATATATATGTATGGCTAGGAACCAATTTTTGCAACCACTTTATATATTGCACCTTTGGTCGTAAGATTTTACCGTGGTGAACACCCGATGTTCTATATACGAACATTTCCTTAACTAAATTTTGTCTCTGGATCTTATACGACTACAACAAAAACGCTTGGTTATGTTTAACTTCTTAAGTCGAGTCTTGAGACTCAGAACACCTTTTGTTGCTATTGTCCCCATAGCTATAGCTTTAATCTACAAACATTGTCCACTCTCGTCCAAAATAGCTAGCTTTCCAAATGACGACCATATCAACAAATCAATACCACCTCTCTTTTCAATAGCCGACATTCACGGTGACTATCCTCGAGCTTTAGCTGCTCTTGTTCATGCTGGGGTAGTAGATCAGCAAGGAGACTGGAATGCTGGAAATGCAACCTTTGTAAAAACTAGAAACAAGTGATGAAATAGTAGCCTAGCTAAAACGATACAGGTTCAAACCGGCGATATTGTTGATCGAGGACCTGACACGCAAAAGTTGTACAGGTGGATGAGAAAACTTACAGAGCAGGCAGCAAGTCAGGGGGGGAAGGTTGTAAAGCTTTGGGGGTATGTCGGTGAATCGCCTATTGATTTATTACATCTAATTTAGACTTCAGGAACCACGAGTTTATGAATGCTATGCATGATTGGCGATATGTTGATCCTCATGACCTAACATCATTTCCCGCACCTCATGAAAGGACGAGACTAGAGGCATTCTCACTCAATGGGTCGATAGGCTCAGATTGGATGATCGACTATGGCGTTACCTATCTTGACCCTGTTACAAAGGCCCATTTCATGCACGCCGGCCTCAATCACGAGCATTCAGTAAGTTACAATGAATCTCTAGGAGTTGGATTCATGGAGAACCTCCTACTTGGGCACCGAGAAAGCAAGTATTGGTCCCCTAAGGAACATGGATTTTGGACGAATTCAGGGCCAATGTGGTATCGGGGATATGCTCTACTCCCCGAAAAAGAAGCATGTGAAGAAGCATCGAAGGTGATGAAAGATTTGAACGCTGATTTCCTTGTTATGGGCCATACCCCTTCATTTGAGCACGCCGTCGTTCGTTGTGGCGGACGGGTTCTTCTGATTGATACTGGACTTAGCACGGCTTATGGTGGGAGACCCGTTGTACTACAAATGAGAAAGAAGAAAACGGGTGACATTGAAGTTAGATTTCATTACGACGATACGAAGGATATACACATGATTGACGTTCTTCCTCCAATTAATAATGGACTTGTTTAAGAGGGGTAAGGCAATAAAATTAGGTCATGTACAGTAAAGTAATTTGATTATAGAATGCACTTTGTTTTAATTTGTATATACCCGAAAAAGAAGAAATGGCGGCATTTTAAAGCTAAAAGAATAATGTCAAACTAATAGATCTAAGCAATATATTTATTAATCTTGAATAAGGGCTTATACTACCACGAAAGTATTATATTTAGCTAGATAAAGTGTAAATCAAAGCAGAGACCATCTGATACAAAGCTTATAGCAGCGAAGGATAACATTAGCCAGACTAGGTACGTGGCAGGCAACATGATAAATACCAGGACTAATAAGTGTGACAGAATAAGTTGGATCTAAGATAATATATATATATATATATACAATTCATGTAACTATATTGTATTTTCATAAAAACAAAGAAAACTGTGCAGCAGTTTAATAACCGCAGAACACCCGCTCTAACAAGCATCTGGTATAAAATATACCTAATTACATCTGGCCTAATATTACCATATCAACAAATTAATCGCTTGCCCTTCCGGCCTTCTCAGATTCAGGCTAGACTTGTCAGAATTGACTAGGCTTTAATAAGCGAATATGTTAGAGAGTCGATTCTTTTAGTGGTTAGTATTGACTAGTAAAATTACAATATGAAGATATTGTCTTTAATACCCCAGGAATCGTCATGTGACTACGAATAATGACAAGAACAGATAAATTCCAGATTGTTTAATATATTATTTACTAAAGTTCCACTGATAAGCTGTGTTATACCTAAATATTAACCAATATACTATACTGAGCTGGATAGTTTTGGGGTGATGTTCCAGAGGCTTTGCCATGTACCGAGATCGAGGTGCAATTTTTTCTTGTCATCTAATCTGGTTGATCTTACTGGAGTATCATCACGGTAGCTTTTCTGTAGTACAAGGAAATATTAAGTTGATAGGGCCCGAGTACTGTTTATTAAGCATGATACATTTGCCGCCGTATGATTGCAATTAGTCCGATGTTAGATACTAAAGATAGATTGATACTTAGTCAAAAATTGTGAAAAGAGGGATCATAGATTTAGAAACATTCTTTGATTATTATCTAACATCTTCCCATGTGGTGGTCTTCCTTAGGAGAGCGACTTCCGTACCCCCTTCCTCTTGGCAGCGCTCTTTCCATTACACCAGGCAACTTTACCAGTCACACAGCCAACAGGATATATGTCAAACTGAGACTCGGCTCTAATCCAGATAGCCAAGATGTTGAATCTGAGTTATTGATTCCAGGGTTTAGAGTCTGAGGACCCACCGATTAGGCCTACCCAAACTAGTTTTGTATAACGAATATCGGCGCAGGAACCGTATTAAAAGAAAGTGATAAAGCAACGCTGCATGTTGTGCAGGTGCTGCAAGAAAGCGCAGCCTCGTATACTGTGAGATCAAATTTTTCAACTCCTATTAGAACTTCCGAGGCTTTTAGCTGATGAAGAAACTACAGTGTGTTGATATCGTTATCTCAACACTCGCAGCTGTAGCAGATGTTACCGCGGTGAGCTGTGCTAATAGCACTAACATTCTTTTCCCAGACCCAAGCTCACCGTAAAGCTCGTCCAGCACGCCGAGCACGCCGAACACGTCAACTGGGCCACAGAGTTTTGATAAGTCAAAGACGAGCATAAGAGGACTTTCGTTATCTTCTTCTACATCCAAGGTTTCAACAGGCTGTAGCCAGGCGACAGGCGTGTGCCATAGTGGAAATGGAGGGAAGAAGAAAGATGCTGATATCAATTTACGAGAGAGGATAGGCTGGCGAATTGGTGGGCTGCTTCTAGGGGCTATAGGTATTTAGTTAGAGAATTGGTCTTGCTGCTGTATCATCATCTGCGCCACCTAAATCCATATCCTTATAAACCATGTTGGAGTATTTAATAGACTCTTGCAAGACTATCGACTTTTTATTTAGGAATATAATAGTGGCAAGTAAATATGTAGATATTTT
>Ga0247807_10000897_pt1 | contig 18212 bp, 20 predicted proteins | sample UWRJL074202C1_FD_179931 | JGI IMG/M metagenome (GOLD analysis project Ga0247807, IMG submission 179931) | Plant litter microbial communities from Arlington Agricultural Research Station in Wisconsin, United States - UWRJ-L074-202C-1 | ecosystem: Environmental > Terrestrial > Plant litter >...
GCATAAAGGGGGAAAATAAAATTTGGAGGGAAGTTTGGGTATGTGAGGGAATAGGGTGTATTTAAAACACCAAAACTTGTTCCCGGGTGAAAAATCTCATTTGCGCATATGGGCTTCGGTTTCGGCTAGTTGAGATAGAGTTATATCCCCGGATTCTATAAATATTCTCTTTTTCATCTCTAAGCGCGGCTGGAGTACTCTCCACTGATGTTGATATTAGAAAGTAAGTAGTTGGTCGTACGGACTAGTTTATAGTTGAGATCTTTAGCATGGAGAAGCTGAGGAAGAGCGAGGATTAAACCCAGATTGGCTGGGGAGGTTTAAATGTCACACAAGATTCTCGCCAGGTCATGGCTGCGTCGTGCCGTTTTGGAGGCAAAGAGCGGTGTCTGCCCCGTCCCGTGTTTGTCTCCCGTGTCCAGCTTTCCGCTCTAGATACTCTATATACAAGCAAGAATACATGGTATGTATTTGATTTTGTCAGTGCTATGGTAGTTATATAGACCGTCATATAGACCCGAAGTTGCAAAATCATCAACCCTTTTTCGCGGCTTTAAACCCAACGTAGACAAGTACCGGGTCTGGTCAGAAATCGGCACTCATCGTCCCGCTGCACAGGTACGGTTCTGCACACCAATGTATCGAAACGTATGCGTGTGTCCCTTTCATTTCTTACCTGCCTTTCTGTGGTATGGTAAGGACAGCCTTGCTGCAAGCCACCGCTCGTATTGATCTGACGGGCATTTCAACGCACAAACAGATCTGAGCTGACTTGCAAAGGCCTCCAAAGGCTTTCTTTTTTCTGGGCGCAGTTGCTAATAAGATTAACGGCATGCTTGACTGGTCACTCTATATTCTCGTTTAATGGTCACGCCTTTTGAGGCTGAGGAGAAATGTGTGAAATGGTGTTACGGATATTGGTTCTTGGTATGTGAGGGCTTGGTCGACGGACTCCGTAGCTACAACGTAAGCCATTCGGAATCTTGCCTCTCGAACTATTGGATTGTCTTTTGGTTTTAGTACTTGATAGATTTGGAGATGGTTTGGGTCTGTTCTTTAGAATTGTGTCGAGTTAGTAGCAAAAGTGACAAGAGTCGAATATCTTGTTGTCTTACTTCACCCATGAATTACTCAGGATTGCGCCCCAAAGGCCAATATTCCTTCCTAATCTGGTCATTCTTTAGTGACACACCCTCCATACCAACTCAAATCAGTAAAAAGCCATAATAAACACCTTGCCTCCTGGATTAGTAGTCGTCCAGACTTTGGATATATCAACGAATCGGAGTTCCCACTTTTAAAATCATGCCTGAAAATTCTCTTCCATTTTTCAGGCCGCCAACCTGAGCCGAATGGTTCTCATTTTCCTTAGTCATTAACGCATTCCATTCCTAGGAGAACGCTCCGGAGCCTGTTCGATCCTTTCCTATCAATTACATCGTGATACACAATCCCTTCATTGACGCTTTCAACTCTGCTGGCATCAGAGTTCTTCTTCCATAGTTGCCCAGCTCCACGTTCCATAATCTTCAGCTGTGCCGCAACCTTCCGTAACAACGTCGCCCTCTTTCGGTTGCTGGGCATTATTTTACAGGGGACCATCGACGCCAAACCCACTCATCGTGCTCTTTTTACGCCTCCAAACCACCCCAAGGCATAGCACTGTTCTCCTCTGTCAAGGTTGGGGTTGGCAACTCCTCTTCCCCCGGAACTCCTGTCTTGCCAGTCTAGTCTTTCTTCTCCCCTTCCCCACACGCTCTGCCCTCGTCCGCCTCGACTGATCTTCTTTACCACACCATCTCAGAACACATCAGCGCTCTTCCTTACCACGAGGTCAATTCTCATCCAGCCACCGCGTGCATTTCCTCTTCTTCGCACTCGACCGTCCGGGGCGACATACACCATTCTCCATCAACAATCAGGGCTGCTGTGCTGGGAAATGCTGGGTTGTGGACTCGAATCTGCGCAACTCGTCCGCCAATAGGAATAGGGATGTCCATCCCCTCGGACCAGAACCTGGTGATCATCGTTGACGAACTCTGCCTTCGAACTCTGCAACAAACTCACTGATAACTGCTCTGTGCTGGGTGCACGCCATCTTCGCCATGGCCACACCTGCCGCCGCTTGGAAGGGATGGAAGAAGCCCGACAATGTTGCTGGCTCGTCGGCCCCGGCCATTATGGTCGGATTGTTTGTGAGTACATACGCAGAGGATGTTATGCGACGTGGGAGACATGTGCTGGCTGGGGGAGTTCACCTTGTGCCAGGCGCACGTCAATTACTGTCGCCTCGATTTCTACATACATGTGCTGATACAAGATACAGGTCGCAATTGGTGGGCTTCTGTTTGGATATGATACAGGGTGAGTTGGATAAGAGACTTGGGTATGATGACTGGCACTGACAATTCCGATAGCACGATATCAGGGATATTGGCCATGAAAGCGTTCCGCAGGCAATTCATTGCTGGATATACCGATGAGAATCAGGCAATAGTATCAGCGTCACAGTCCTCACAAATCGTCTCCATTCTAAGCGCTGGCACTTTCTTCGGCTCTTTACTTGCAGCACCTCTTGGTGATCAACTTGGACGTCGCATATCGCTCATAATATCCGTGGTGATCTTCTCCTTAGGAGTTGTCTTTCAGACCGCTGCGATGCAGATACCCCTTCTGGTCGCTGGAAGGTATGTTTAGCTATGATATATCAAGTATTTATGCTTACTATAGCACAGGTTCTTCGCAGGTCTAGGCGTAGGTATTATTTCAGTTCTAGTTCCTCTCTACCAGTCCGAGATGGCCCCAAAATGGATCAGAGGAACGCTTGTATGTGCATATCAACTTGCTATTACCGCTGGTATTCTACTTGCATCAGTCGTGAATTTATGTACGCAGCATCTCGACAGTGCAAACGCCTTCCGGATACCCTTTGCCCTACAATTTGTATGGGCTGGCGTTCTTCTCCTCGGACTCATACTACTCCCCGAGACACCTCGTTACCTCATCAAACGCGGTCTTCATACTGCTGCAGCATCCTCACTCAGTCGCCTTCGGCGATTGGATATTACTCACCCAGCTTTAATCGAAGAGCTTGCAGAAATAGAAGCAAACCACGAATACGAATTAAGTCTTGGTCCATCAACATATCGAGACGCCTTCTTTGGTAGTCCACATTTAGGACGTCGGCTTTTTACCGGTTGTGGGCTACAAATGTTACAGCAGCTCTCCGGTTGCAATTTTCTGTTTTACTACGGAACCACATTCTTCTCAAACATTGGTATATCGTCACCATTCATCATCCAGCTAGTGATGAACATTGTGAATGTTGTATCGACTATTCCCGGTATGATGTTAGTGGAATCACTAGGACGCCGGCGTCTTCTTATGGGAGGCGCTATCGGTATGGCTGTTTGTCAAATGACAATCGCCGCAGTTGGAACGGTTATTCCAGAGGCCAAACGAACCGCTAACATGGTTCTTATTGTCTTCGCCTGTTTCTATATTTTCTTCTTCGCCTCCTCTTGGGGTCCTGTGCCATGGGTCGTCACTTCCGAAATTTACCCTCTCAAGGTTCGAGCAAAGTCTATGTCTATATCTATAGCATCGAACTGGATCCTCAACTTTGCCATCGCATATGGAACTCCATACCTCGTTACTCCCGGGAAGGGGTCAGCTGATCTTGCGTCCAAGGTCTTCTTTGTTTGGGGAGGGTTCTGCGTCATGGCATTCTTCTTCGTCTGGTTCATAGTGTACGAGACGAGTAAGATAAGTCTCGAACAAATTGATGAAATGTACGAGAGAGTAGACCATGCGTGGAACAGCAAGTCCTTCCAGCCCAGCTGGAGTTTCCAGGAGATGCGAGACGAAGGGTCATCAGCGAGCGGAATACAGCTCGAAAATGTAGACACCCTTCGGCAACGTACTGCAACCAGCTCTAGTACCACAGGTAGCGAAGCGACAGTGACAGAGGAAGACAAGATCATTGCGCAACTGGGGAATGTCGATCTAAGTTACTAAATATATAATACCCCTTAGGGCGACTTTTTGTTTTGCTTTGTTTTTGTGGTTACGGGTCTTGGAAGCGTGGAGTCGAAATGCGGAGTTTATGGAATCAGGTGTTTTTAAACAATCAAGGGAAATGGATAGGGGAAAGGGTAACACAGGGGTTCAGGCGATATATCTCTGGCTGGTATGAGAGCTTTTTCTTGGGGTGTTTGGACTCCTTTATACAATAACTATCTTTGGCGGAGATACTGCGGAGCATGCGGAGGTTGCAAGCCACCACAGGAGCTGGATATAAGGCCAGATAAATCATGTGGATCTGTTGGATTGTAGTATGAGTACCTATAAATGTACTGTTTGATACCCTAATGACCCAGATTATCGTCATCTACAGTGGTGATTTAATAGATCATAGAGTATTTGTAGACAGGTAAACTTATTATTGTCTCTATAAGTGAAGATCGTTATTCAAGCAAAAATAGAGAGATGACAGAAAGCATTACACGAGCACTACGCACCTCTAAAGGGGCATGTTTTTCAACTCGAACTGAAGGAAATACGCAGAGCCGGCCTGTGATTTTCCTCGCTAATGCCTGTGTTCGCGCTAGCCCCCCTCGCCTTTCCTCCCATAGGTACAGTGCATGCCACAGCACAGAATTACAGTTTCGCAAAACATGTATTTCAGCAACATTGGAACTAACTAACATGAATAACAAAGACCCTGTATTTCATGACCTGTTCAAGTAGAAAAGTGGTTGAGTCCTAAGCTATATGCCTCCTCCTGCTCTTGCTCCTGCTTCTTTTCTTCGAGTTCCTTTTTGTGACACACTTGGCAGATACCTTCTTCTTCTGCTTCCAAATACCCTTCGAATTCCTCTTGCTCTAGCCTCTCCTTCTCACTTAGTGGTCCATCCGGATCAAGCCCATCCTTGATTCTTTGCACCTTTCGCAACCATGGAGTATCTTGTGTGAATCGAGATGTACCACGTGGATACATTGTATAGTCGCACTTCTTGCAGTCGAACTGAAGCGGCCAGTACACTGTGGAGAGAATTGTAGGAGCTGGATAGTCAAGCAACAAGCTCAGCTTCTCTCTGGTCCAACCTCGGTCTTGGATCTCGGCATCTGGAGGGATGGCGTCGATCCTGTTGATTCCGAGATGATCTAGGATATATTGAAACCTCCCAAATCGGTAAGAGTTTCTGGATGCGAGTTCTATGGGTGATTTCAAGGCGCCGAAGAGGTTACCGCACGTGAAAGCTAGCCCACCTGCCTTCTCGATTAAAGTCTTCAAACCTTGAAGCTCTTCGTTCCTTGGAATACAGTCGTCGTCGATTTCAAATTTTCTCAACAAGACTGAACCTACAGCTTTTTGACTACAGAAAGCCAATATAGTAGTATATACAGGAAGAATTAAAGGTACGGCCAATTTACACAATAATTCGGCCCACCACTCATCATTAAAAGTATCCGCACCTAAGGTAGATAGCACATAGTCGAGAAGTAAAGGCTCAGATCTCTGATAAAACAGAGACTCCATAGCAAGCGGATTGGTTTGCAATGCTTCTTCAACATCTTCGCCAGTAGAAATGAAGACTCGTAAAGTACTCAAGATATCATTCCGTGGTTTTTCTTGACTGAATTGGTAAGTGACTAGATTGAAAGCATCTTTCACATAATAACTAGGGAAGCAGGCTCTGGTAAAAGGAGTGCTTCTGCTACCCGTTAGATATGCTTTCCTCAATTAGAGGGGATGCCTTTCTCTGTATACACAGACACTGCTTTCCTACTCGCCCCCAGACCAAGAAGAAAAGCACTAAGTTCATAACAGCATGCATTAGCAGCAAGCTAAAACCGTCAACAAATTAAGCTTGAATGCTTATTGCAAAGGGAGGAGAGACTTGCATGTAACGGAGTTTCGCCAAACGAATTAACGTCCCAAATTGAACCTTGCCCCTGGGAAATCAAGTGCTTTACCGCATCGAGATTTCCTTGTCGGCAGAATTCGAAAATAAGGGAGTCATCCGGCATCAGCTATAAGTCATGAGAATAAAGGAATCGAATTTAAGAATTATAGTAAAGCGGTTTGGTCAACTAACTGTGAATATTTGTAAACATCGCTGCCATCCTGTAGCACACAATTTCAACATGTCGATATGCCATACACTATTCATTCCACAACTGACCATCCAACCGGCAGGTTTGTATCGGACGGAACATTCATCAAGTTGCTCATCGAAGTGATCGTCTGGTTCATCTTCAGATCTGTTGATGTGAGAAGCTAATTTGTACTTCATTCTAGTCGAACACTCTAGATTCCCGAGCCATGTTGGAAACATAGAGTACCGTTTGCTGAAAAACCAGTGTTTTCTTTGAGTGACCCGGTTTAGTGATATTTTGTTACCGGAGCCAAGAAATTGCTGAACGTCCTGTTGACCGGCAACTATAGTATTGCTAATAGTTGATCCGAACTCCTCTATTCCTAGTGGTTTCAATTCATTTAATTGTGTAGTCTCTAAGGCAAAATTGGAATATTGTTCAATTTGGCAGAAGGGCGCGTTAATTATGGAATCGGGGTTTGCTCCTGCTTGGTTGCTGTCATGAACTTTGTCTCTTAGAATCTCAAGAATCTCTTGTTGCGTACGTGAGTTGGATCGGAATGAAGATCTGAAAAAAGTTAATGTCCCTATGAGGAATTATAATGGAGACTCACGCTAATGTTCCTTGCTGTGCCAGGATGAGGGTGAGTTTGGCTTCTGTTAACTTTGCTTTGAATTGTGTGATCCGCTCGCTTTGACGGACAGTATCAATAGCAGTCCATGCTTTTCTGATTGAACTTTTGGAGGTCAACCCAGGAGCCAATGTATTGGCGATGGAGTGGAGGGATTTTAAATGAAGGAGACATTGGCCCAAGGCTAGTTCGATCATAGATGATGTGCCGAACTTGTCCTCATATTTTAGTATTTCATCCAAAATCATGCGAAGAAGGTTTAGCTCCTCTATAGCTGTTTCTATATCCTTGGAGGCATTTTTGGCCGAGTTTAGAAAATTGCAACTGGAAAGAGTATAAGAATCGCAAATTAAGGCTGAGATAAGGTACACACAGTTTGTTAATGCTTTCTAATAGCTGAATAGCCACCGATACTACGGCGAGGACACCAGATGCTCCTGATAGTCCATCCATATTATTTTCGTGTCCGAGACGGGTGGAGAAGAGATGTGAATTCACAGAGATGAACTCGGTTGCGATAAGATGTAAATTCGCTCATGAGCTAGCAGCCTTGAAGGCTGCCCATTGTACTACCATCTACGTCGACAGCAAATCATGAGGCTCAGATCCCTGGCAACTATGCAAGAAACTTGTGAGGCTGTGTTTACAGAAAGTCTAGGAAGATGCCTTAAGCCAGTAGTCTCGAAGTCACAAAATGTCACGAACTTCGAGGAATGTGAATAAAATTTCAAAGTCAAGAGTCTTCAGTAGCGAGGCCGTGAGTAATGAATCAGTAGTTTGATTCTTTGGAGCCAGCCCACGGCCAATTCAAGTATTTACGTTTCTCAAATGAGTAGGCTATTAAGAGAAGAAGAATTATCCGAAAGACACAGAGTGATCAGGACGTATTTGTATGTGAATGAAGACTGGTGAATTGCAGGCTTTTTAGATCGATCGTAGACTGAAATTTGAATTCCAAGAATCTGGCACTATGCTCTTAGCCCTAGTCGAACACTCGACATGCAAGCTTCGCTCTGCATATCCTCATATTAGTCTAACTTGAAGAGCTACATGCACACTGCCAAACTCTTGTCCAACAGATAAGGTATCTCCCTACAATTATTGATTAATGAAATTGACCTTGAGCATACATTCAAATTTGAGAAGCGAATAGACCCAATGGAGTACACTACTCCCACGTGACACACATAGCCTCCCCCAACTACACTTCATCGAACATTCCCCTAAACGCATATCGGAACCAAACAAAAAACACCATTCCCCAAGTTCTAAGATATGGACTGCTAAGAGTTTGGCAACCACGTGCGCAAGGACGCAAGAAGAAATCACGTTTGCCAGCCAGTCATTTGTAATTTACCGGAAACTCTCTAGGTGACTCCCGTTTAGCCTCTTCATCTGGCAATTAATGAAGATCCGTTATCACAACGTTTCAGCATCCAGAAACAATCTATCGAAGACGGTCCGCGGGCCGCGTTACTACCTGATTAGACACTATCGCAGATCAAGTGATGTCTAGTGTTGATTGTTACCCTTCCTAGTTGTCTGGAACCGATTGCAACGCATTTATCTTATAGAGATTTTGCAGGCTATGAGATGGGGAATTCCGATGATAAAGCCAATCATTGTCTGGTATCACTATGTCATGAGATGGCCGGAGGCTTGGGGGACCGAATTTCATGAACGTTCCTGTAGATTAAGATCTTTCATTTGTTGACCTCTTATTGGGAACTCTTCTCGAAGCAAGTAAAACCCATATGATAATGCAAAGAGGTTTTTAATATGGCATATGCACCCCGCAATGCACTCTACAAGGTTTCCAAGCCGATCGTCATCTGTTATATAACGATCTGTGGCGCCCCAACTCAGGACAGTATCTTCACCAACCTTCTCAGATCACTCTTCTAATCATGAAGCCAACCACCATTCTCTCCCTCGCTCTCTTCGGAGCCAGCTCAGTTACAGGCCATTGTATATTTCAACGCCTCAAGGTTAATGATGTTGATCAAGGTCAACTCGTCGGCGTACGAGCACCATCCTCGAACTACCCCGTCCAGAACGTGAACTCAGACCAAATCACTTGCAACTCAGGATTCGTATCACCGGTCTCAACGGCCGTGGTGAAGATCCCAGCTGGTGCAAAAGTTAGCACTTGGTACCAGCATGTTATTGGCGGTGCTCAATATGCAAACGACGCCGACAACCCGATTGCTCCCTCTCACAAGGGACCTGTGCTTGTCTACCTTGCAAAGGTACCTGGAGTTAATCGTCCATCTTCTGAGTAGAAGGCTGACAGGGTGTGATAGGTTGACAATGCTGGAACAGCCAGCACCCAGGGTTTGAACTGGTTCAAGGTTGCTGAGGAGGGTCTCAACAACGCCAACGGTAAATGGGGTGTCGACACTATGATTGCCGGAGGAGGATGGTGGAGCTTTAACATGCCATCCTGCGTCGCTCCCGGTCAATACCTGATGCGTGTTGAAATCATCGCTCTCCACTCCGCATACACCTCAGGCCAAGCCCAATTCTACATGTCGTAAGTTGCTCCTAGCATTTACAAATAGCTACTTTTCTGACCACTCTAGATGTGCCAATATTGAGATCACTGGATCGGGAACGAAGACTGGAAGCAGCACCGTCAAGTTCCCAGGCGCTTACAGCGCGAGTGACCCGTAGGTGTTCCAGACGAAGCACCATTAATGCAGCATACTAATTGAACATAGTGGAATTATGCTCAACATTTATGACAACAGCAAGCCAGGTATTCCTAACAATGCGGGTAAACCATACAAGATTCCAGGTCCTGCTGTCATGACCTGTTAGATAGATATCCACCGGAGTCTTCAAGAAACAGAGCTCATGTCATGGTATTGGAGGTAATGGAGCGCAAGACAGAGGTCGAAGGTTGCCGAGTTGACTGGCTGTCTTATGTATTTGAGTCTCCTAACCACCTAGAATACCAGATTTAAACACAAATTCGACTCGTTCGTCGAACATCACGTGCATGAAATGGCTAAATAATTGATTTGGATATCTTTTTGAATCTCATCTTCTCTCCTTCATTTAGATGCCTACTCCACCCTTAGTCAATCTCAAGGAGCTGATATTTATCATCTCCTAACGCATCCTCGATTCTTTGCATGACAGCAAGCACTTTCTCTTCCTCTAATCTCTGTCCAACAATCTGGACCGCAACCGGGAGGCCATGCATAGCCGTAGCATCGTAATGCTTATATGCACCGTAAGCCACGCCATTTAGCTTCTTGAGAGAGAAATCCGCGGGAAGCTGATCCACGCTTTTGTCTACATGAGTTATTGGCATTATACCACAGGTGTAATCGAGCTAGTCAAAGTTAGAGTTGGTGGCAATTATCAACACGAAAGGTCTTACCAGGTTGAACATGAAAGTATAGCCACAACTCGAGACAGCATCCTTCATTCCATCATGGGGAACGGCAGGAGTAGCATTCGGCGGTGTGATCATAAAGTCAATCTTTGCTTCCTGCTCCCACCAGTCGTGGAAACTCGCCTTGTATGCTTCTCTCTTAGCAACCAGCTGCCATTGCTCATATGCAGACTTTGCTTTCCAATCCTTGATTAGACCCGCCCATACTTCGTCTCGTCGGACGTATTTTACCCAGGCATAATAAAGCCATTTGAAGGGCGATGGAAGAGACATTAGAAAGTTCATTTGTTTAGCACCAGAGTCTTCCCATTCTCCAGTTCTGAAGAATGACCTGAAAGTCTTGCATCCATCCGCATTCAGGAGTTGTGAGGCAAGGTAAAGAGCTTCATAGGATGACGGAATTGAGGATGATACGTCGACTATTTCATGACCATCTTTACGCAAAGCCTCGACCACCTCTTCAACAGCTCTTGCACATGCTGGACTAGGATCCACGACGCCATCCGTCCGCAACACACCGACCTTGAACTTCTTCTTCTCTGCAAATTCTTTTGCAACATCACCACGCCACGCGATGGGATGTACGGAATGGTCGTATTTCCAGGGTTGCATCCCAATCATCGACTTGGTGAAATAAGACAGATCACCAAGGGTTCTTGTCATGGGGCTGAATACACTTGGAATTCCTTCTTGTCCTGGCATGCTCGTCACCATACCATTCTTGGGCCATCTTCCAGTGGAACATCTCAAGCTGTAGATGCCTGAGAAATGAGCTGGAACTCTCACACTACCTGCGACATCGCTCCCGATACCAATTCTTCCTCCACCAGCTGCAAGCAGCGCGCTTTCGCCTCCAGTGGAACCTCCTGGTGAGTATTTGTTGTTGTGAGGATTTGTACAACGACCCCAAACATCGTTTGTGGATTCAAATGAGAGTAAAGTGATTGGCAAATTGGTTTTGACGTATGGAACAGCTCCCGCATCCTTCAGGAGTCGGACCATGGTCCCATCCGTGGACTTTTTGTTTCCCACGTTGCTGCTGTAGCCGACGGTAGTGTCAAACCCACCCACAGCGACAGAATCCTTCAGACTTATAGGAATTCCAGCTAGCGGACCTTTGAAATTTATGCTACCATCTTTGATCCAGCCCTCTGCGGCGTCGATCATCACCTCGGTCACACTGTTGGTTTTCTCATGAGCTTTCAAGGCTGCTTTTCCATAGGCCCGGAGAATATCAATGGGCTCGGCGACCTGCTTATGAACATCTTGAACAAGCTCTTCAATAGGTTTTGAGAGCACTTGTCTCTCTGAAGCAGTAAAAGCACCGTGATAGCTAGTTAAAGACAGTATTCTCTGAGCTCGTTCTCCTTGCTTAAAGTTACTGTAAGTTGATTAGCGTGAGCCTCTAGGTATTTGTTACGCTGATTAGAGCTGGCAACTATGAAGTCGTTTGAACTGTAAGTCGTTTTAAAGCCTAAAGGATGCCAGGTCTAGTTCAACCCTTGTGTAACAACCAAGGTGCTACCCGTTGAAGAGAAGTACTAAAAGACAAAATACAGCTTCCAGAGGACTGGTAGCGTGGATGAATCCAAGGTAACACGTAGCGAGATCCATTTTACTCCTTTCCAGGCCTGAGCTACCACGATGGTCTGATGTCCGGGGAAGAAGATAAAAGAGATCGAATAACCTACCAATCGCGACGATGCTGAAAGTAGTCCAGTAAATAAACCATTTTGTGCGTCTTCCTGGAAGATCAAGTCTGGAGAGGAAGAAAGAAAGAAAGTAACAGAGAGTGTCTAAAGAAGGAAGTGTTCTCTATATATGTGTAGAGGTTGACGATAGGGTAGCGTCAACATCTGCACCGAATAGGGAAGCTTTATGCGATATCCGGTGACTAACGCCGCATCTACGGCATAGATATCTGGGGCTGATTCCGAGGCTACGACTGGAGGAAGATGGGGGTTGCCAAGCAACCATAGCCTAGGTACACACAAAGTCACGTTATCAAGGACTCAACATCATTGAGCTGGCCCAATAAGTGATATGATAATACAAAACTTCGTATCTCTGGCGAAAAAGAACCTGAAGAAGCCTTGCTAAGACATATGGAATCAGAAAGATCTAGTGCATACGCTAGTACTCATATTCGCCAGCCGAATAAGCCTAGTAGACAGGAGTTCTTCGAAGAACCGTTGGTGCGCTCTCCTTTACTTTTCGTTATCAATTGTGCTGGGAATTTGTGCAAAATAGCTTTTGTTTAGATTATTGATTCACTAGGGTTGCCAAGGGTTGACGGGATACTTTACATCTAAACTTTTCGTGAAGTGTCCCGTCAATTCTTGTTTTCCCTGCTCATGTGTTTGTCTAAACACTCTACTTTCTCGGAATGCAGATATGTGTCTTCTATACGATACTAATGATCTCAATCAATAGCATGAATTTCAAGCTTCAGACAATCCATCAGTAGAGAGCATGGCTTCAGAAACCGAAAACTTGTTGATATGCGTGGCATGCGGAACACAGTTCGACACCGAGAGCCGATCACTGTTGACTAGATGTCGGATTTGTGATGATCCAAGTAAATAACTACTCCTGGCTGCCCGTCGACTATGAGGTGACTTTGTATCTAGGACAGTACGTCCCAAGAACGGGGCAAGCTTTTACCACTCTGGCCGAGATGAAGCAAAATGGCCATGAGAACAAGTCGCAGGCTTTTGACGACGATGATCGATTCCTGTCAATATGGACCGAACCTAAGTTCGGAATAGGCCAGAGAGCAATCCTGATCAAAACGCCTGTTGGGAACATCTTGTGGGATTGTATCACATATCTAGACCAAAAAACCACTGACTGGTGAGTTTCTTGACTCTGGCAAGCTTTAGAGCCTGGTAATATTTTGACGATGCTTATATTGCATAGGATAAACTCCATCGGAGGATTATCCGCAATCGTGATCTCGCATCCGCATTACTACACGACCCATCTCGAATGGGCCGAGACGTTCGACTGCCCGGTGTACCTGAGCTGGGAAGACAAGGAATGGCTCAACCGGCTCGATCGCCTCGGGCGAGCGCGGACATTCATCGAAAGCACATCTGAAGAAATCGAGATTCGCGGTAAACCCACCGGTGTGAAAGCCCTCAAGCTCGGCGGTCACTTTCCCGGCAGTCTGGTTTGTCTAGCTTTCAACCGGCTGCTCGTGGCTGACACGTTGGTCACTACGCCGGCTGGCTTGGGCGACTGGACGAAAGGACCAGAAGGGAAAGAGGGCAAGCAACCAGCGGGTCTGAATAGCTTCTCGTTCATGTGGTCAATCCCAAATATGATACCGCTAAGCCCAGATGAAATTGTGGCCATGTGGAACGTGCTCAAGGAACATAATTTTGAAAGCACACATGGCGCGTTTGTGGGATTAGACGTGAGAGATGGTGAAGGAGGCAGTGAGAAGGGCGTCAAGCAGAGGGTTCTGGACAGTATGCAGATTCAAGTTTCTTACATGGGGTGGAAAGAGCATGCTTTTTTAAACATAGCATAAGAACGAGCAGAAAATCAAAGTACCCGGAAAATGCAGTCATTGGCTAATATCGAGGGTTTCCAAGGTCGGAGACATTCTTCATTGCTGGTGATGCTCCCTAAGCTTTTGTACAGTGTTTCTTCTCAACCTTCAATCCTCAACATAGGGTATTCGTCCTTTCCCAGTCCCTTCCCTCGAATATATACAATTATGCTTTGTACCCTTTTGTAGCCTGGTAAATATACCTAAGCAAAGCCCTCGTCTATGGTTCATCTTGTTCGTCAAACAAAGCAGAAACAGAACCCATCAAGAGCTCAATCGTGTCACTCATTGCCCATTCTTCCATAACTCCGTTACCATCTGTTTACAATTATACCCATTGGCTCCACTGATTTGTATTATCCACCACGTTATCCAGTATTCAGCCAGCCTGAGTAGTATACGTTCGATGCGAGCGCATTTGTTAAACAAGAAGCCTCCCATTTATCTTTCATCTCATCGGTTCCGTTTTGCGTTTACCATGTTGTCATCATCGTAATCCCACTGTCTCTTTAATCCGCCTTCGTACACGCTAGCAACAGACTCCTGCCACATGCTCGGACTGACAAAAGACGGAATCGCTGCCCCTGAATACTGTTGTGGTGGCATCGGTTGATGTGAGCCTGGGGTAAGGTTCACATTGGACAGACTTTGGTTGGCTGGCATAGTAGGAAGTTCTTGGGCACCTGGAACGGAATGTTTTAGAGGAGAGTTTGTTTGGGGGGTTTGATCGCTCTGGGCAGACGGAGGCGTACCGAAAGTTGTGTTCCATCGACTTGAAAGATCGTTAGCACAGGTTTAGCGATGAAAGATTTGTACTCACTCAAAAATCACGGCGGGGTTCCAGCCGGTTGTGTCGGCCATTGGCACCCCGCTCGGCATCGACTGTTGCGGCGCTCGCTGGCCAGAGGCCATCATCACCAAAGACTGTACAGCAGGAGAGTCACTTTTGATGTCCATACCTCCAGCTGAGATAGGTGGTGAAATGGGATGGTTTGTGTAACTGACTTGTGGTTGCTGGGCATGCTGCTCCAGGCTCTGCTGCCGCCCCCCTGAGGTGGGTTGACGATACGATGACTGCAAACGTGGGGGAGTAGGGGCTGGGCTACCATATGGGAAAGATGGTTTCAAAACAAATGGTTTTCTAATGTCAGCAGAGAACGCTTCTCGGAGTGCATCAATTTGTTGCTGCATGTCAGGCATTGGCCATGAGCTTGTGCACCTTTCGAGGACTCGCATATGTCGAGTGAAATATTCGCGAGCATCTTGACTCAGGTCTGGATCGGGTGAGGTAAGGGCAACCTATGTTCAGTTAGCAACCAATACAACTATGAGACGTCTATACGAACCAGGTGGAGAACAGTGCATGTTAAGATGCAGTATATTGTGAAGTTGATGCCTCGTTGCATAGACAAAAGACCTGTCAAGCCAAATGACTGGAGAATGGCTTCTTGTAACCTGCAAAGCGATTTTGCTGATGAGTAACAAATCATCATATGATGCTTCCAACCTCCATCTGCTCCTGTTGGTTCCATAAACGTGAGTTGGGGTCGGTGTAACATGATTATGCCAAGGTAGTAGTACGAATGAAGGTTTCCAATGTAGTGAGACGGTAGCCATGGCGGAGATCCATCAGAAGGAAAGGTGACCTGTAGATCACCGGGCAGGTCGTTCATCCATGTGTCAAATGAGGGATTCAATTGAACAAAATCGGGATCGATACCCCAATCCTTCCGGTTCTTGATTTTGGAATATACATTATTCATCCTCCTAACATTGCGGACAACCCTTGTAAAGTATGTGAAGTTTCGAGTGATATGATACTCGGAATCTTCTATCCCGGGTACCGGTCTGGGCACACTGAGATCTAGAGAATCCATTTGTACACCAAGGTCGGTCCGGCCTTGCGGGGATCCAACCATTAATTCACAAACGAAAATCGTCTGCCATATTCGCGTTTTCGTTATACAATCAGCAAGATCAGATCCACAGGGTTTTCCGGCTTTGTGCTCTTCGTAATGTTCATCTAACGCAAGATCTTTTGCCATCTGCACACACTGCACAATAGTCATCCAAGATCGATAATAGTAACCTCTCTTTGGTGCCGCTTCTCTCGCCTTTAGGATGATGAGTAAAGCTTGAAGAGTGCTAAGGCGTGGGACATCCATGAAAGAATCAGCATGTTCTAATCGTTGTTAGTTCCACGGTTCCATTTAATGTGAGTCAAAACTTACTAGACGCTAGAGATAACCATTGGTGGCCTTGTGTGGGCTCATCTGCCAGCCGTCCGCCAATTGCAAAGATTGCTTCTAGTATGAGAGGTGATATTCCTTCTCTGTTCGTATGCCACTGGTGATAGAAAAGCGACTTGTTGAGCACTGGTACGTACGGATGTACGTTCAAAAAGTACATGTCAAAATAGTTCAACGCAGTCTCATCGTCGGGCATTAGTTCCGGTGGTATCCTTACTTTCATACCCGGACCGGTCACAATTGAAGGTAGCGTGCTTTTGTACTCATCCGCATCCTCAAGAGCAGGCTCTTCCACATCCCCTGCCAGAACCTTATTTTTATGTTGATTCTTATGGTCAATATACGGAGCTAAACTGATATTAGAACGTAGTCGGTGGACAAAATGCAAATACATACCAGATCCATCAGCATTAACCCTCAAGTTCCCCAACAAGTCGGCTAAATTCTGTTGTCCATATTGGTCTTGGTCGTACGATTCCGGCGAGTGAGGTGACTGAGAATGAGGCTGCTGAGCTAGGGTTGGTGTGCTATATGCAGATTGAGGCGGGTATTGATGATGCGAACTCATTGCGCTGACCGGGGTCTGTAGATTACCATAATGTATAGATTGTTGGCTATGGCTAGTTGATGGTTCCCCATATGGTGATGGGTGATACACACCAACAGATTCTTGATATGGTAGCTGTTGGGTATATATCGGAGGTATGTTCTTCTGCTGCCCAGCTAATTGTTGTTGCATTGCTACTTGCTGGTGATATTCCTCATCCCCAGCTGTTCCCTCGTACTCGCCTCTTTCCTGCTCGAAACCTTGCTGGCCACCAGGGAAGTTTTGATCATAGTTGACTGTCGGAGGAACGCAATGCAACTTCAGTCGTATACATGCCGAGCATGGCCATGTGTTTGTCGTCGCTGCATCACACTTGATTTTCCGCCTCCTGCAACCTTCACAGGCGCGCATTACTACACAAAGGTTATTTTGGTTCGCAACATGGACGGACAGGCGCAATATGAACGTACCCTTTAAGCGCTTGTGCCGATTGTGTTCGTCAACAAAGACATAATCTATGTTTTAGTCAGAAACGGAATCGTGGGTAGAGGGTGTAGTACGGCGCACTCTTTTGATTTTCTCGCTGTCCTCCAAAGTCACTGGGCGCAAACGCAAAGGTCTGCATCTGTGAACTCTGAGGCAAAAGCCTCCGCGCTCCCGGGTCTCCAGACATTACGCGTTAAGTGATATGTTCCCTCCAATGTTTCCAACCTCAATGGCGCGTACTTGGGGTAGCCGGTAGGATGCGATGGTGTTCCGGGCAGGCTGAAGTCGTTCTGCTAGATATATAAGATCCGAGTATTCCGTTCAAGGACATGGACAGCGTCCCGCGATAATGGGATTTGATGAGAAGGATACGATCGGAGCCCAAAGTGTAGTCCAAGGTAACGATTTGCCCCACAGCTATAATTGCGCTGATATGCCTTTGATATGTTGTCTCTAAGAATCTTAATAAGGCCACCAGTCCTAGGGCATGATCCAAATGTGGACGACCAAGGGTGCGGTAATGAATGAAACCTGAAATAATTGTGGCGATCAGGGCATAAGTACCTTATTTTTGGATGTGGTCCTCGTTCGTGCTACGAACGTTTCTCAATGGCAATCAAGCGAGCTTACTATTGGCGCGCAATCGGAAGATCCAACGGACGGGTCGTTAGTGAACTGGTACTCGGTAGAACGTATCAGAGCAACGTGGGCGAAGCAGATAATCGTCGGACGCACTTGGGTGAAGCTGTTAATGCAGCGAGGTGAGCGTAGCCAGCCGGTAGAGATTAGAAACGTCAAGCTGTCACCGGTTGAGCTCAAGCAACCACAGTAGTGCGACAGCGGGAGCCGACCAGGATACACGGCGAACGACGCCTTGGATGACAGGGAGTGGAGAGGGAGCGGTATTGGAACAATGGAAGCAGAATTCAGTTGATCACTAGTAGGTAAGGAGTGCCAGCTCCCAAGTTAGGTCAGAGAGGTGGGACAGGCGGGGCGGCGATGATGGTGATGTGCTTCTTCATACGGTCTAAATCTGCATCTGTGACTGCGTCTGATGAGGAGTAGAGAGCGAGCGAGTCTGAGGGTGCGTTCTCCGTAGATGCGAGAGCAGATATGGAGAGGGGGGGGTGAATAGGATGAGACAAGAGATCAGACCGTCAATGATGAACAGCCGCCAAGTAAGAGGAGCCGAAAGTGGCTAGAGAAGCGACAGAAGAAGGATGACTTGGTGTTTGATA
>Ga0247807_10000899_pt1 | contig 18199 bp, 13 predicted proteins | sample UWRJL074202C1_FD_179931 | JGI IMG/M metagenome (GOLD analysis project Ga0247807, IMG submission 179931) | Plant litter microbial communities from Arlington Agricultural Research Station in Wisconsin, United States - UWRJ-L074-202C-1 | ecosystem: Environmental > Terrestrial > Plant litter >...
CTTGAGGTTGAAGCCGAACTCGACGGACTTTGCAAGCCCGAGTGGGCCGGCATTGACAATGTCAGAGTCCATGAGCGAGAACTCGAGATACCCACCTGGCTTGAGAATTCGCATGCATTCTTGCATGCATACCTCCCATTCGTCCTCGCCGTTCTCTCCATTCTGCTTGAGGATTGTGTAGACCTCGCGTGCAGAGATGAGATCAAATTGGTTGTCCTTGAATGGGAGCTTGGTCAAACGTTCGATGGCAACTTGGCGATGGTTCTTGGGGCCTCGGATGTTCGAGTTTGAGAGCTGGCGAAGCGCTTTAGTGGTCACCGTGTACACCTTGGTGTTTGGGTACTCGGAAGCGCAATGCCATGCCCAATCACAGGTTGCCTGTCCGCCGAGATCGAGAATGCGAGCACGGTCGCGAGGAGCTCCCGTCGCGGTTGGTCCCATAGATGATAGTCTAGCAAGACGTTTGGCAACTGGAGCTGCGATAATCCGTCCACCGTTAAGGAGCTTGACTGCAGTCACGTTCCATGTTGCAGGGGCCATTTGCTCGAGTGCCTCGCGTTCTCTGTCTCGCTTGATCTTCTCGGGGTCCTCTGGTGCAATTTCGTCACCGCGAGCAACATTAGCTGACAAGCGGCGCTTTGCACTCATGGGTACAACGCTAAGTTGATACTTGCCAAGGAGCTGAGCTCGATGAGCAACTGGGAATGAGACACGTTGGGATTGGATAGCTTCGAATCGAGGAACGCGATGAACAAAAGTGTCACGGTATCGTGATCTTGCCATCAAGTGCTGGAAGGCCCGCAAGTATGCATTTTCCTGGTTTGTGATGATTGGCTTTGGGCAAGTAACATCTACTGATAGTCCCTCGGAGGTCTCCGCAATCTCAGAAAAGCGAACAGTCTTGCGTCTCGGACTTTCATCCTGTGCTTCTTCCTTTTGAACCTTGACACTAGCGACTCGCTGCAAAAGGGCAGCTTCGTCATCACGAGCCTCAGTAGGGTTGATAAGCTCGGAAAGGAAGTCTCGCTGAGCTGCCAACCACATTCCTGTACGATCGAGATTAACAACCGCAACGTCTTCGAGCTTAGCGGCATATCCTGGCTCAAAATCTCTGAGCATCTCATCGACAACAATTTCTTCTTCCATAGCTGGCTGAGATGGACTGACTCGAATGGTGTCATCGGAGTTATCGTGTCGAAGTTCAGGGCGGGCTAGCTGTTGGTTCAGTTGAGAGATAGTAGGTCGAGCTGTTGGCATTCCATCAGACATAGTCTCAGACATCTCTGGGGCCTCAATGATTTGCTCAATGGGAGGTGCTTGCCATGGCATTTTGTAAAAGCTCTCAGCAGTGCTGGAGGACGGTGGGGCAGCCGACTCTGGAGTAATAGGAACTAAATGCCATGTGTGTCGTGCATTGGACGACAAGGTAGAAAAGAATCCTCCTGGTGAGGGAATCTCAAGCTTAGTGAGTGAGTTCAAGGAACGCTGTTGGCTTGGAGATACGATCACTGAATTGTTTCGGTGGATGTTGGTAAAGAGAGGCGGAGGGCTTTGTTGCATCTCTCGCATGGGCGAATTGGTACGGGATGGAACTTCAATGACTTGTTCAGAGGGGCTATCAAAATCATAGTTTGCACCTGCCAATGCTTGTAGAGTAGCCATAGCCTCGGGTTGTAGTTGCACTCCTCCACCCCATTCTCCCTCATCCTCACTGGTGTTTCCAACATCCGGTGTGGGAGGAGCAGATATGGCAGCTAGCTCTTCCGAGTTAATGCTGCCATCGAGGGAAGGAGGTGCAGAACAGGATGGTGCCTCCTGTGATTGTAGGTAGGAGAGTAGCGCAGGTGACATTGGTACCTTTGGTGGTGGTGTAGGAGGAATGGGAGAGGTAAGAAGTTTATATGCAGCAACTCCTGGCCATTGATCACCCCCAGGAGGAATAACAAGGCTGGATAGTGACTCTCTACTAGCTCGGGATCCGGTAGAGGAACGTCTAGACTGCTTTGACTGACGGTTGCTTGTCCTGCGCATGATGGATTGTTTCTTCGAATCTTCATCTGAAGAAGCGTCGTACAGGTCATCGAAGTCAGTAGCTTCAGTCATGAAGCTTTGTCTTGTCCAAGGTGCCGACGATGGGGCGGGAGAGTTGGTGTCTGTATCTGATGAAGATGTAGATGGACAGATAGGAGCTGAGAGGAAATGGTTCCCTCTTGGGGTTGGGAAGTGGTCACTCAAAGGAGATAGATGCCATGACGCCAAAGAACTTTTGGGAGATCTATCTTGGGGAGATCTATTTCGACCCCTGTCCATCTGCATCTTCGTGGCTAAATTAGAACCTCGGTGGGATTCTTCGTCAACCTCCATTATTGTGTTAAGCGAAGGTCGTCTTCTGGGTACCTGCCCAGATGTTGATGCAGGTCGGTATACCGTAGATGGTAAGAACTCTAAAGAAGCCATTTTCAACGATTTTGGGGGAGGCTGTGTGGTGAATTAAATATATCGCTCGGTTCAGTAAATGAAGATGACTGTTCTGACGCACTGCGTCTCTTAGTAAGGAGATAATTATAAATGATAGACTGCTTCGGTCAACGAAGACTTCAAAACAGTGAAATAACAGCAACGACGAGAACGAGATGACAAGAAATGGTAGGATGGACTGTTGTTGGGCCTCCCCGATGTTTATACCACCATCAAATTTCGCATTTCGCGCCGGCGAGGATAGATTCACATGAACAGCGCCTAAGTCACTCGTGAGCATGGATGACAAGGTCTCAAGGGGGGAGCGCAGCAGACAGTCAAGCCTGCAAGCGTACCAGCAGCGCCAAAGCTGGTCGTTCGGATAGGGGAGAAGGCTTTGCCTGGGGAAGAATAAGATCGTGGTCTATGCCAAGCACCTCATATTGCCCAATAACGTGAGCAAGTCGAAACCTTTAGCCAACTACAAGCTCCAAGTAAATTCTTCAATACCATATTTAGAATCCATGGACGAATGGCGCGCGCGAGGTGGTTCGTACCAAAGAACAATTGGCGCTTGCGTGCAGGATGTCGGGCGAATGAGAACACCCGTAACATCCTGGCGCGTAATCCATCTCCACGTATTGACTCCAAGTTCTGACTGCCACTTCATAGGTAGCGAACCACAACTCGACAACCGGAATCTGCACGAGAGAAGAATCAATAATTGAGGCTCAAGGTTTTCTTGTAACCGAGGAGCGTTAGAGGCCGTTCTTAGTAGACTAGATGCATTCGCATGAACTGTTACCAAAATAGAACAGCAGCTTCATTGTCCGGACTTTGCAGTCGGGACTGTTGGTACATGATAGCGGAGGCGTATGACGTTGGTTTATATTAGTTCTAGGTATGACATATAAGGCTAATCACAGGCAATAATCAATATATATTATCTTGGGGAAACAGAAGGTGGTTGGGGAAGATTAGGAGGTTATAGGTAGGGGGTCTCTTTGTTTGGTGCCTGAGGCTTCATTTTGCAAGCGAGGTCTTGGCATCACCTCCTTTTTTAGACACCAGATAAAGTAGGTCCCTTATATAGAAGATAAAACTCCCAGTGTCACCTCTCGTTCCTTTCAGCGGCCACTGCAGCCCACAGCACAGTTAAGCGAGACGAGTGGCGCGAAGTTCACAGCGAACCTTTTTAATATGGCTGTTGAGTCCGACTTTTCAGTTGTTCTTCTGTGCTACTGTTGGGCAAAGTAAGCTCAGAACCAGTGATCTGATGTGTGTATATTTTATTCATAGGCCAAGTACTGCTACATGTGGCATTGAACTAAATTTGAATCAAAGCTCCATAATGAACCAAACAAAACCTGCCGATTAAGAGCAGTACTTTGTTGGGGCGCCCAGATCTTTCTGATCGCGACAGCGGCTAAGTCTATATTACAGATTATGGAATAGCCTGCAATGGTGTTTTCCTTATCTATTCTTTGATAGGGCTTCGGCTGAAGGAAATTAACATCTTAACAAGAGCATTTGACCTGTTTTTAAGCTGAAGTCATACGCTTTGTAATTGATGGAAAGTTCAGTACTCTAGAGGCTTAGCACTGCCCACACAATCTTGGGTTTAGAAAGAGAATTCTTCCCAGGGCAGACGTAATGAATCCAAGAAGGGAAGCAGCCGAGCTCGTTGTTTGTAGATCTACTTCACCATTTTACGTTACTATGAGAATATCGCAGGTTATTACGATAATATTTGTCTTTTAAGTCTATACGAAGATATAAACTTACTACACTTATTGCACTTTATCGCTCTAATACCTAATTAGAAAATTGGGGTCTTACACCCATTGATTTAAAACGTGATATAAGCTCCGGCAAGAGCTGGCCCTGTTAATTAGTGTAAATGAGAACACTTCATGTTCTTGTTAAATTAGTTGAACTTGGCAGCATCTTTAGGTTAGATCAGATACTGTTGCCTTTGCAACTAGTGGACCATGTGAAGTCAGTTGTTATCTAATCTTGTGTGTTAAAGTGATGGATCCGTCCAAGGCGAACTCTGGTTTTCACTCGGCAACCAGACATGGATATGTTGGTGCCCAGTATTTCATTAAACAGTAATCTGCTACGAACTCAGGATTTTGGACACTTACCTTGTAACAAGGATACTAGAACCATTACTTTCATGATTAAGCAAGTTTGATTTTCTATGGCTATCCTTTTGACGGCCTATTACCATGCCTGCAGCAGTGCGCTTTGAGCGATGCTAACAATAACTCCTCTGTAATGCATCCCATAGTCCCAAACTCCTGATATATTTGTTTCAACTATTATGCAACATCCTCAAATTTTACATCCTCATCGTCGTCATCATCATCCATCCCAGTATCAGAATCTTGGTCATCTGGAGCGCCTTCCAAAGCATTATCATAGTTACCAGGTCGATTCTCAGGCTTCAGCGACCAATGTGAGGAGAATCGGCCAGATTTAGCAAGGACCGCTATCTTTTCCAAAGTCTCCCGTAGATAAGCTTCAGGTTGGTGGAGCTCAGCACGAAGTGCTTTGATAGACCAGTAATTGTATTTCTCGAAACACTTGAAAATTCTATCGAGAAGCTCATTTTCAGGCATACGAGCAGCCTTATTGAACTGTGGTCGCGCAGCTTTATTGTCTCCAGTTTTCTTGGAATTTATCAGCATGATTTGTGCATTAGGAGATCCAAAATAACTTACGACAAAACCGCTAAAGGCATTCATAGCAGATAGAGATCCAGGTTGCTTGTATGCCTCTTCTCCATGATCTAGATCCTTGCCGATGAACTTTGTCATATGTTTAGGCCTCATAGCTTCCTCCGTCATCAATCGCATAATCTGCCTGGTCTCAGCGTTATCCACGGGCGCACAATTAAGCTCTTGCTTGACTCTGCCTGCAAGTACTGTGCGTTCTAACAAAGTTAGCATTTATTTTGTCGAGGACATCTATTTCGGATGCTCACTAGGAATGGCCTTTCGAAAATATGGTTTGAACTTCTTGTTGGGGTCATATGCCTCCCTCGGTTTGTCTACCCTCGCTGGACGAGTGAGCCTAGCTGGCATGTTTGCAAGCGCAAGATCAAACTTTTGGTTTGATTTTGATTTGTATCCAGGCAGGTCCTGTTCTGTAAAAACGAATGTGTTTTGGACATCGGTATCGACTACTTCCAGATCGTAGTGTTTTGGGATCATTTGGTGAACACCTATTTCTGGAGACAGCAGCATCTGCATATGCTCTTTCTTCTTGTTGCCATCTTTCACAATCGTCTGCCTAATAGTTCCGATTTGAATCTCCGCATTGTCATCTAATTTGGACCAAGCTTGCCAGACATATCTCGGGATTTTTGCCATAAACACGCTCTGAAAGCTGGGGTCAGTATTGAATTCGAGGTCGCCGGCATCTTCGTAGATATCCTCATCAAAGACGGCTGGCGACTTGGACTCCGGATCCGGCTTGATTAAAACGTCTGACATGACGGTGCTGGTCCTGAGTTTGCTTTATTGATAACCCTCCATACAGAGCGAACACGTTGGTTTGTGTTGCTAGATGAACCGACCAGTTCTTGTATGACCCTCTGTTGATTGTCTCGTGGTAGTTGTTATGAATAAAGCAGAAGGCTGCCTTTCACTAAAGAGCTGATTGAGGCGGGATGAGGCTGAAAGTTGTGACTGGTCTAAACTTTAAATTAGCGTCTTGCCAAGTAATTACATAATGAATCGCCGAACGCCTCGCCAAGTTATACTTAAAGTTGAATTGCCAACAACCTTCATCCTCAAACAAACACAAACGCCCAAATAATCGGACACTTTTACATGCTCTAATATTTATTGTACTCTTCGATGATTTTAGCATAACACGTAGACTAAACAAACAGGACTCTGCAACCATGGCTACTGACGACCAGGAAATTCTTGCAAAGATTAGCCAGCTTGCTGGTGAGTTGCCACACCGCGACCATTTACACCTTGAGCACAGCTAACTTCTCATTTAGGCCAGATTAATCGCCATAAGAATGGGCAACCTGTAGAACAACAATCACCACTGCCACAGCGTGGTAGCCACCGAGGAGGAGGTTTGTGATCGCATATGTTAGAACACACGCATCACTGACAAGTCAAAAGGGTATTTACAACCAAGAGGAGGACCAAGAGGCGGATGGGGACCAAGCCGAGGTGCTTATCCTACTAGAGGCTACACAAGAGGAGGAAGATCCCAGGTTCACCGAAATCGAACTCTAGTACTTAATAGTAATAACGCCCCGCCCGCTCCCACCGCTGGCATTCCAAATCACAACAACGATGGTGTCCAGCCCGCCTCCGCAACCACAGTCGATAGCCCCAGTTGGATCACCAAAACGGACCGGCATCTTCAGCTGATCAACTCTTCCATTTTCGGAGAAGAAACCCAACGTCGTACGAAAGCCATAGAAGAAACCCGGAAGCTGAAATTAAAACAACGGGAGGAGATGGAAAAGGCAAAGCTCAGCAAGCACTTATATCGTATGAATGCAAGTAATGGATACGCCTCTCAGCCACATTCATCCACAGGCAACTACGAAATAAATGTTCAAGGCATCCAATTTCAAGTTGTAAAAGATGGAAGCAAACTTGTCAAAGTTCCTGGTGAGCCTTCTAACAAGAGCAGAGGCTGTAATATAGCCGAACCAATTTCAGAACTCAACTTATCGGATTTAGGTGACTCAAACGCTGCTAAGGCTACTCCTAAGGTTGCTATGGTCGGAGGGGTTAAATTTCATAGAAGCAAGAACGGAAATATGTTTCGCGCTGGTATCATCAAAGCCCACCGGTATGGACGGCCTTCGAACGTCCTAGGCAAGTTTCTAGGCAGATATAGCCATGCTAACATTTACAAAATTAGGAGAATTGGGGTGGTCAAGAAGATCAACGAACCCTGCAAAATGTTCTCAACAACGGGTAACCCCTTTCTTTCCAAATCAGACATCGAAATCACTCGGCGACGAGGATCCTTTGGGTTTCAGCTAACTCAGACTCTCATTTTAGGTTCCTGTTCGAAAGGCCCACGATGCCGATATATCCACGACCCCACTAAGGTTGCAGTATGCAAAGAGTTTCTTTTGAGGTCGTCATGTCCAAGTGGAGATTCATGTGACCTTTCACATGACCTTACCCCTGAAAGAACCCCCTTTTGCTTGCACTTTGCCAAAGGAAATTGCTCCAATTTGAGTTGCCACTACGCCCATGTCAGAGTTTCACCAGGTGCCTTGGTCTGCAAACCATTCGCAACTTATGGCTTCTGCGAAAAAGGCTCAAGCTGCGAACAGCGTCATGTCCATGAATGCCCTGACTTCAGTAACACAGGTAAATGTACTACGAAAGGATGCAAGCTGCCCCATCGACACAAAGCGAGCGTCATGCGAACAAATACAGGTTCAGCTGAGGAGGAGAGTAGCGACATTTCGAGTGATGAGGAGGAAGATGCAATCGACAGTGATGATGTCGACTCCGATGATCTTGAAGGCGAATTCTTAGGAGAGAACGGAGAGCCCGACTTGGACGCTTTGCAACAGGACTTCGTTCACTTCTCGTGATTTGGTCACTCCCGTACTTCCGTCCCAATGCTATGCTCAAAGAAGAGGTTGCATTGGGATTCGAGGTCGACCGAGAGGTCTCTGTTTTAGCAGACGAACATTTTCTTTTATGAGTAACGCAGCTTCCCCTGACATTTGGCACTATGGCGTTACTATCGATTTGCATTGCATAGCACGTAACGGGTGGTAATCATGATATACCCGGACGCCAGCCGTCCACTACTTTGGCTCTTTCATTTTCCAGCATATAGAACAATAGAATACCTTGTCCCAGAAAATAGTATAATCGTGTCTGTTTTCCATGTGAGTTCCGTCATTGCATAGAAAGTGCTAGCTCGGTTCCTATGGTGGCTCTGCTTGAAATGAAAACTACATCGCTGAAAGCATCTACTTTTGATATGCCGGCTTCTATATTTGTGGTATATTACAGTAAGTCTCCAAACATTAGCTCCAATCTACAACTGTTTACACATTCTTCAGTGTGCATTGATTTCCTGTCTTGATTTATAGACCCGCTTCTGGCCAACAGGAACCTCTTCCGATCAGTGAACCAGTTCGGCACTTAACATATTACGAGGACTTTTACTTGGGAAGAAACCAACTGATCTGCTTGACTTATTCTCCTTCACTTCTTCACCTCCCCAATAACAGAAATGACTCGTATTCCCAGCCACCTTACGAAGTGCAGGTTAAAGCTACTTACTACACCTCCTATACATGTCTAGTCATATCATATAATATTAGCGCCATAACTAGCCCCACTACGCAATCCGATTCCACAGTCCAAGCTCTCACCGTAAGACGGGTGCCTTGCACAGTCTTTCCCAACAACTGTCGGGGGTGGCTGGGAAAAACAGTTTCAAGATCAACTTTTCGGTCTCTGGTGATTGGGGAGCGCCATCCGACAAATGCGTCACCGCTACAATCCTCAAGAGTCCATATCTGGCGTGTTGTATAGACGCGTGTTCCGCATTCGGAATGCCTTCACCGCTTCTTCTCCCCCGTGAGTGACGTCTGGAATTGTGCCTTGCTTTACAAAAACCAGTTCTCAGCAAGGAGTAGAATACTCTTGATACAGTATTTCTGTAGATGATGTTGAGGGTCTGGAATGGCAATCAAGAAGAAGCCTATGTGACCCCCCACGTTGGATAGCTGCATCTATGCAGCTATCCGCGAAAGCTTTGCAGGATGCATACCCATATCTCAGATATGCCCGTGGTACAGGACTGTGTATCACTGCCATGGTATTAGTCTGTTTGCCTGCTCCGGCTACGAATAGCACGATAGGTAAATATGCGTCATACTTATATTGACCGGCAATCATATTGTGGTTATGTCTGCTTGTTTGTCCACGGAATCATGACTAAAGTATGGAAAGAGGTGGCGGTGTGTTGCTCTTAGCTGCTTTGCCGCTAAGTATTAGGTGACATGGTACGATCAATGTTTGAGGATTTTGAGGCTTGGAGCTTGGAGGACGAATTGAAAAACGAATGAACCAGTTATCTCGGCATGATGGAACTGAAGGAATCTTCCCGTTTACAAATATTATTGTAATGACTCAAAAAGTATTAGCGTCTGACTGACCGCTCTCTTCCCTGTTGGCGATTCAAATAGATCGTGAAATGGCTTTCTAGAAGGCCGTCATGTATGTTTTGTTTCAAATAAGCGAATAAGTGCATCGCGTTTTGTGGAACAGGTCTAATATTGTTATGATATTAAGTCAAGTTTTCAGGTAATGCTTATTACTTATCATCATATTTAATATTATAGTAGCTATATATATGTCGGCAGAGATTGTCAATAAGTCCTACCGAGGGGAGTTGGAGATTTAACGGGCCGGGTTGATCGACTGTCTAGGGGGATCCTGTCGATGTTCTCCCGCTGCATCCCGGGAAGTTGGGAGTGGAGTGGACAAATTCTCTTTCTTTTTCCTGCGCTTGTTCCTATCTAGGCAAAAATCACATAGAAGTCATGGTGCTACTGTAATTCCACGTGCATATCCAGTGACATTAGTTGTTTGTCGACTTGAGAAGGCCGTTGGGAACGTTGGGCCGGAACACACACAAGTCGGGAGCTTGCTGGTTTCGCTATTAGCCAGTTAGATTGTCTAGATGACGACCTGGACGAACTTTGAGGCCGCAGTGCTTGAAGGAGTTCCTCATCTTTTCCAGCGTGATGTGAGGAAGTTGGGGGGTGCATTCCGAGTGGGAGAGCAGCGCGGGGACTAATATGACGATTATCAAGGCCTGACCTGAGTGACCTCCACTTAACACAAGGAGTGGTCTGAGACGGAGGGATGGGTGAGATCATGTCACGATGGGTTCGTGGTGCCAGAAAAAGCAACTGATAAGACGCGTGATAAGAAGCATTTGGACTGGCTGCACCGCATCTCTGTATGAGGTGAAAGTGCTGATGTCTCCGTATCTCTCCGTGGTACTTGTTTCCGACTTTCCCTCTCTCCCTTTCCTATCCCACTCTCTTCAAGATGCTAGCCAAACCCGTAACGTAAAGTAGATGGTGATCTTCGGGTAGGACTAGATTGCCCCAAGAATACGATTGGGGTTCGTTTTCTTGTTGCGACCTCCTCCGCGTTCAGCCTATCATTTGACCAACATCAGTCATTGAGGTCTCTACCCAGCGGCCTGGTGCTGCTTGATGTGTCCAAACAAACAGGTTTGGGATGTGTTACTGCAATAATGCACCATAGACACGCTGCATAGCGAATCGGCGATGGACGTTGGACGAGGCATGTTTAGCCATGCTCAGGGCAGCGAGTGCATGGCGGACGGTGGTTGAACTGTTCATAGGCCGTATGAGGGAGAGTTCTGACCGGTTCAGGCCCTTTTGGAGGGGGGGGGGGAAAGACTTGATGCCCAACGTGCTCGTTCAGTCAGTCGGACCAAGTGATCATGACCAAACGACCAAGCAGAGACAGAGATAGAGAGACCGCCAGAAACAAGAGTCCGGACGAGCATCGCTAGAACCCGCGCCCGCGCCCTGCCTTGCCTTGCCTTGCCTGTCTTTGCCTTGCCCTGCTTTTCCGATTTGGCATCCCCTCTCCCTGTAAATCCACCGGAACCCACGCATGGACGGCTATTATTGTTGTTGTGATTGATCTCTTGAGGACCTGGTGGACTACCCAGTGCAAGTGCCAGGAGCAGCCCAGTGCCAGCCAGTTTCTTCCCTATCCCTACCCTACCCTACGAGGACCGGCCCAGCAGAGAAGAAGAGTCCAGAGGCTCGCAATAAGAACCTACCTACCTGCCCCGGCCCCGTTCACTATCTCACATCATACCTTACCTGACCTAGTCGTTCTTGCCAACGGTCAAACCGTATATACACCCCATCGTTTGTCTCTCGGAAGGCCCTTCTTTGCCATCACACCAAAAGTCCCTTTCGACTCACTTGACATCCGTCCAGTGGTCACCGCACTGTCTTATTATTACATTACCCCCATCTTCCCGCGGTGACTAGTTGTCGTGGTTATTGCGACTTCTTCCCTCTATTTTCAGCGCTTCACCGCCACTATCAACTCCAACTCCAACGCCATTCTATCCGAACCTCGCTTCTCCCCCACCAACCTTCCCCTCCGACTACAACAACATGGCAACTTTCCCCATGCACAGCTATTACAGGCCGTCCTCCTTGACGGTAGATACTCATGCCCAAAATTACACCTTCGAAGAAGAAGAAGGAAGCATTCTAGACGATAACATTCTCGACCAAAGCGCCATAGATAGTGGGTTAGAGATGAGCCCACCGATGAACGGCTCCCGACGGGATTCGTTTGCTGTCTCCTCTGCATTGTTTTCCCCAAAGACAGAGGAATGGATGCAGCAGCCAATATCGAACAATCCCTTTGTTGAACAAAGTAACAATCCGTTCATGCGGGTGGATTCGCAACAAAGCTCTTCATATGGGCACCAAGGACAGCAGCAGCAACAGCAACAGTGGTCCATGGGCAGTGGCTCGGGCATGAGTACTCCCATGCAGGGACACGATGGGTTACCTTCTGATTTCGAAGCCAATGCACCGATATTTCAAAGGCCAATGCAAAATCAAACACCATTCACCAACCCGGGAAATCAACAACTACCACTATTCTCTTCGTCGAACACTAGCAACGGATCGATCCCCCCTTCGCCTCAAAAAGAATGGTCTGTTGCTGAAGCTATGGACCACCGAGCAATGCCCAAACGCATGCGGCCTCATAGCCCAACTCTACGATCACACCCAGACATGTCAAGGAGAGGTGACGGTATCCGGAAGAAGAATGCTCGTTTTGATATCCCAGCTGAACGCAACCTCACCAATATTGATCAGCTCATTTCTCAGTCTACCGACGAGCAGGAGATCAAGGAGCTAAAACAACAAAAGCGTCTTCTCCGCAACAGACAAGCAGCGTACGACCTTCCACATTTTGATTGAATTTCCAATTTAGTATCTGTTGGCTAACATATATTACAGTCTCGATTCACGACAACGTAAAAAACAACACACCGAGCGACTAGAGGATGAAAAGAAGCATTATACTGCTTTAATCAATGATCTCGAGGAAGATCTTGCCGAGGCAAAACTAGGTCTAGATGAATGGGTCCGTAGGGAGCAACAGTACCAACAATGTATTGAAAACATGCAACTTGAAAAGGAAGAGATGATCCGAAATCACACTATTGAATCTGGCGACCTTCGAAAGAAGGTCAGCGTTCTTACCGACCACATCCAGAAGTTGGAAAGCACAACCATGTCGAACGTGCCAAGCTCCACCGGTTTCTCTACCGACTACGCAGATATCGATAGTCTTACCATGGATAGCGCTTGGGATAATATCTCATTCTTCAATGACTTCTCGGCTGATCCAGAGATCAAAGTTGAGAACGCCATCATTCCTACTAAAAAGCTCGAACTGAGCGAGCCCGAAAAGCCTGCTGCTCAGGGTCTTCTCGTCATGCTACTTCTATTCGGTGCATTCGTTGCTTCGAAAGGATCTTCCTCTAGCATCCCTCAAATGTCCGACGACGTGCGGGCAGCATCTGCTACCATTCTAGAGGATATGCTGAAAGATGCTGGAGTTCCACAAACGGCCTCTGGTGTTTCCGAAGCCCTTGCTCCTGTGCAGTCCGGTTCTTCTTGGTCTATCTCTCATGCTCCTTCAATGGGAGGACATGACATGGTCGGCGTCACCCCCTCGACTCTTGGAGACCTAGCCGATTCGCTAGCACAGCCTACAGAGGAGCAGAACAACGAACAACTTTTCTCTCTAACAGCAGCACAATATAATGGTTTACACTCTCAAGAATTTTTGCAGAATGCCCCTGTTCGATCAACATCCCAAGGAAGGCGAAACCTGGTAGATTCTCTTGCTGCAATGCGAAGCAACAGCAAGAACTCCGCCGCTGAGGTCTACACCCGCTCCCTCCTCTGGAACCAAGTACCCAGCGAAGTCGTTCGTAACTTCGCCAAACTGGTCTCCGAATGCAACACGCAACATCAACACGATAGCATCTCGACGTGCTAAATGGTCTCAACGACAGCATTTTTATTACACCATATCTCTTTTTTTTTTGACTTCTCCTTCACTAGTCATGATTTACGGCCAGCGCACCAGAGGTTCTGTTGCTCACGCATTATGTCTTTCATATTATTATCATCTACAAGCGAGCGAGCAAAGCGTTGAATTTATTGGTTTATTTTCGGATTTTGGTTTCCTTTCCGGCATTATTCATCATCATAGCGACACAGCGGAAGACATTAAGATATCTCTCGCCAGAGTTTCGTCGGGAAGCAGATTTGCCCACAGATTGCGGCACATGTATTTAAATTGGAACACATGGCGGAGGATATTATTGGACTTGGGAGGGGAATCATCGGCAGCATCACAGTCCTTGCACAAGCAAAACACGTTTTTTAATGATTTAAAGATATCACGCCTCACGACCAGGAAAGGAAAATTGGGCTTATGAATGAAGGAGAATGGAAAGTCATGCTACAGACTTAGCAGAGACAGGCAGGGAAAGGATTGGTATGGGCCGGTTTATGATCATGAAGATCTAATCAATGGGATGGATTATGTTGTTTTCACAGGGGGTTTATGGTGGGCTAAGATGGCGGATGTATCTACTGTATTGTGGAAGCCTTCGAGCTTCAACTAACGGGAATTTACATGCACATTATGTTACCATATATACAACCGTCCTAGATTTACAATAAATGTAATATCTCCATTTTCACGAGCCACTGCACCAAGAGAATAGATTCTTTGCACAAAACGACATTGGAACTCTCCGTCTACACTGAATCACTGGACCTATAAGAGTGCGTAGATCCTGCTTTCAAAGGCTGTCAAATGGATACGAGTATTTTGTTCTATTGAGGTCACCTGTGATGAACGTCACTATATTTCGTGTAGAGCCAACTCTATAAATCCAATTACGTCGCAGGTCATCTTGCAACTAATTACTCCATCGGTGTAAATCTCCGGAGAATGTCTCGCCCTTCTCACTTAAAATTCGCTCCGCTCTTTTCGCTACCCCTCTAACGACAATGAAACGGTCTACTCCAAATTCGAATCTACGACTGGATCCACAGATCTGGAAGAGTTCAAGCATAAACAGTAACTATTGTACTAATAAAGATTTCCCACTAGTATGTCTTGATCTTAACCCCAAGACATAAACTCATCGGAGCGCCTCGTTAACATCAGCCACCCTACGAAAAACGCCGATCAAATAGTGAAGTACTCTTCCGCCCCGTTGCTGTGCCACAATCGCATGCCCTTAAACCCTTTTCTCACCTTGTAGTAGAAGTAGCTGAAAGAAATAACCTGATCGTAAGAATTCTACCAAGGTACGAGTTGATTCGAGATCGCGACCCCGCACCACGCGGTGAGTGCAACACGGAAACCCAAGAGACCTAGGCAAAGCGTAACAAATAATGATAATAACCCCTGGGTCTCACTTCTTCGGGCTTCCCTCGTTGTATTTGTCCTTCCAAATCCTGCGCGTGGGATATCAAATCAGCCGACTGGACGGATAAAAGGGGCGAGGGTAAAGCAAGAGCCTATCGGTTTGTATTGCTACCATCATCTGGAAACCAGCTGCACGAGACGGCCTCCTAGGCGGCCTTCCTTCCGCCCACGAAGGAAGCGATACCCCGTGGAGTTCCCGCTTGGAATGTGGAGAACTAGAGAGAGAGCTTACCAAGTATTGCCCAAAGTCTTGCTGCCTCCTTTCTCGGCTAGTCTATAATATTTCGCGGCCGCGTACTGCGAGGTATAATGTCAGCCTCATTCATTGTATGGTTTGATCTATGATGTTATGCCTATGCGTGGGGTACTATGAATACGAAGAAAGCCCTGTTGCTGCCCAAATGCAGTCATCAAAGGGGAAGCATGCAGTCCTGCATTAAGCCACACTTCTAGACCGAAGGCCTGCAAATAACTGGTTGTTGAAGCTATTCGGAACCTTCGGTTCATGGCATTTCTTTATTTTCAGGAGGTTACATACCCTATCTTTCTTACAACCAAATCCTTCGTTGTAGCACCAGGCTACTTCATTCATCGCATCTGCCGATAGTAAGTCAGTCGTGGTGTCGTGATTTTAGTTGGGTAGTAAATCTGTCAACCTACCCGTATCGCCCAAATTTGCAGCTGTTTCATAGTACTAGCCTCGATGTTAGTCAGATTCCAATCGTCTTATGTTGAACTGAGTTTGGGAATTCCACCCGATCCAATGCGAAGTTGTCTCACCTGTTTGGCAGCGAACTTGTCAATTGCTACCCCCCATCCGTGCCGAAAGCAGTTCGCCAGTTCAAATATTGCAAGTACGAGCTCTCCCTTAGCAGCTCCGCCCTTCTTCATCCCAGCTTGCAAAGCAAGCTCCTCAACCGAAGCTGCGTTTGACGCGGCCGCTGACAAGTAGGTAACAGCTTTGGTTGGGTTGGGCGTACACCCCCATCCATGCCTAAATGTTCAGTTCAGAAGCCTTCAAGTATAATACGTAGAACTTTGGAACCAGTACCAATAGGCAAGCCGGCCTGAATAAGGCTCCGGTTCAACAATTGGAATTGTTCTGTTTGAGAATAGATATGAAAATCACAATAAACGTACCTGAGTGCTAGGCCGTAGAGAACTTGGGATAACGCATTATTTTCCCCATTTGGATCTGCCAAACGTCCAAACATCTGTGTAGATACATCCAATTCTCCAGCCTCGTGAAGTCTAATCGCTTCCTGAATATTGTCATCCGTTTGTTTAGAGGCAACAGCCCCAACATCGTGTCCTCCAATCGACATGTCTTTGAACGACCCAAGATCCGCGGCTGATCCCATTGGTGATGATGGTCTACTCCTTTCTTGCTCGTTCTTCTTAGCTAGCTTTGTTGCTCTTGCTTCCCATTGTGATTCAAGTCCCGTAACATCTGCCTTATCTTCACTAATGGTGATTTCTGGTAAATCCTGCGGCACTGCCGAGGAACTAGATTCATTCCTCCTCAAATGTAGGCGCTCAGAGAGTCTTTTATGGCTCTTGGACTTGTCACTCGTGTTGGAAGTTGCAGAAGCTGTAGATGCCGTCCTCGCGCGCCCCTTGAACAAATTGCTCATCCGCGATTCATGCGGTCCATCCACAGATGTAGGATTTGCGGACTCTGTCGAAGAAAACGTAGGGGGTGAGATGATCTCTTGCGTATGTGTATCGCTTCTTATAAAGGTAAACTGGAACTCATTTTCATCTGTTGGTGGGGGCTGTTGATGCTTCTCCTTCTCCCCGCTATTTCCCACCTTCTCTTTCTTCTTCAGGATATCTCGGAATGGACGCATATTGACTGACTGTGTCAGGCTTATTGAGAGCTTAGAATGCCTTATTTGTTGCTCAGTGAGGAGTCGTGACGCTTGTCAACGCTTGATATCATAGGTATGTAAATTTGCGGGGAATAGAAGAAAGGTACCCCCTTATATGATTGCCCTGCGCTGGAAAATGAACACAGCTACAGCAGAATGGTAAATTCAGTTGTACGTGTTAAAAGCACCTTTGCACCTGGTGGTAGGCTTGGTAACAACTGCGGACCATTTGGTGGCTGTGGTAAGGCTTAGAATAGTTGAGGCTTAAATAACTTATACAGGAACCCCTGAACACAGTAATAATCCCTCGGTCAATTAAATCATTCACGTGACATAGTTTCTCTATCTTTATCAAAATTACTTCGTATTTCTAAGCTATGACAATAACACAGTCAGGGTGAACGTGAAAGTGAAAGTGTTACAGTGGATTTGCTTGTAAATCCTAGCATACCTAGGTAAGATGATATCTGTCACATATCCCAGAAGCTCCCAATTAAGTTGTCCTTCAATCCCATTCCAGCGCTATATTTGAGAAATATTTTCTTTGGTATCTCGAATTCAACTTCGGGTTCTTGTTTTAGTATCTTGCTAAGGTGGGTTGTGATCATCTGGAATAACATTAGTTATGCTTCACTGATAACTCCATGATTCACACTTACACTTGTGGAATTATGATCGAGGAAGTCCTCCAAGTTGTAGGCATGCTTTGTAAATTGCTCCGAGATGATTTTGGCTAGGGAGGCAACATTAGGATGGAAATGTGATTGTAAAGTTACTATTTCCCATAGACAGCTCTCAATCGCATTGGTCTCCATTGGGTCTTCCTCATCCATCGAAAATGGATCAGCCATGCCGCGAAGCTCAAGCAGTTCCTTTGCATCGGCCCCTTGTGGAACTCTATGTATCATAAATGTACATGTTGGGTGCTTTCTGAGAATGTTGTAGATCCAAGGAATGACCGGTACTATTCCTGACGGGGGCGCGTTTAACGTTAGCCTTGAAAGCCTTTTGAGAAAACTTGCAACAAGAGCAGCTGGAAGATGAGTTGATCCAAGGAAGAGATCTAGGAGCCTCAAAAACCTGGACCGGTGTTTCGAATTTAAGATGTCGCGATCCAGCAACGAATAGAGCTTTCTGTAGAACGACGGATAATCCAAGTTTTTTTCTTGTATCAAGAAGAAGACTCCAGACAGCGCCAGCAAAGAGGTTGACCCGCCAGAGTTGTAGGAATCTGTCAGGAAGTCCATCATTAGTTCGGGCTTTGAGAACCAAGGTACAATAGAATCCCTCATGAGACCCAACACCAGC
>Ga0247807_10000903_pt1 | contig 18157 bp, 17 predicted proteins | sample UWRJL074202C1_FD_179931 | JGI IMG/M metagenome (GOLD analysis project Ga0247807, IMG submission 179931) | Plant litter microbial communities from Arlington Agricultural Research Station in Wisconsin, United States - UWRJ-L074-202C-1 | ecosystem: Environmental > Terrestrial > Plant litter >...
GGTTTGCTGGCCTACTTGAGGATGTGGAACTGGATTTGGAAAATTTGAGGTGGAACAGATAGAAATGCGAAAACTTTATAAAATGTATTATTAGCCCAATAATCGGCTTATGGGAAGGGAAGATTTTGTGTAACAATTATACCCAGAGGCTTTGCAGAGACAGCACTCAATCGAACCATTCTTTTATCAATCCTAGGACATTTCGGTGCTAAGCGGGACCGCAATTTAGGTTGACAATCACGGAGAGGAATAGCAGTTCGCAATATGCAGAGGGTACACTTCAGCCAAAGCACGTAACTCATCGACAGTCTAGACTATGCCTTCTGCCTCACTGAGCATTTCCAAATCTAATCATTTCTTAACGTGCCACTGTGAGCATCGCCAGTTATCGACAAGATTCAGCACGTCAGCAGCTATTTCTAGGCTATTTCCCAGAAATTCGTTTGAAACGAGAGGGAGGCCAGTACTCTCCAACTACATCACTGCTATCAACCCAATGAGTCCAGCCAAAACCTCACCTCCAAGCCTTACAGAACCAGCTCCACTCTTTTTCGTCTCTTCGCTCCCACTCACATTTGTTGTACTTGTAGTCTTTCCAGTCCTAGTTGGGTCCACAGCGACAATGGTACGTGTCATTAGCTGACCCGTTCGGCTGGCGTCGATTGATGTTGCGTCAGATGGTCCATCTTCTCGTTCATAGAAAGATCTACTACAGCATCAGCAAACATTATAACTCGACCCTATAGAGGACAGCTGCGCAATGTCTTACATGGCTGGATCAAAAACATTAAACGTCCCGCCACAAGCCTGGGCTGGATTACCCGGACACGGAAAATTGCAGGTTGTATACTGCTCATCCACATATTTCGGATCCTTGTTTTCAAGCAGATTCTTCGAACCACAATAACAGGCTTGGCCAGATAGCCCCGCGAATGTGTAGTCATTAGGACTGGTATCGCAAGCTATGAGACAACGCTCTACATTCAAATCACCAATAGTAGCTGTGTGGATGATTTTTCCAACCTCACTGGTATGCGCGATACATCCTTTGTATTCCCAGCCTGTGTAACTTACCGGCACGGGAGGAATTGAGTCATAGAGTGACAGTGATGCGGGCTCGCCAGTAGCTGGTAGGATAGATCCTCCACAAGCGTCTGTGTTCTTTGGGCCACATGCGACAGTGCAGTTGGACTCGTCTGTGTTGCGTGTTGATGTTGCGATAACTGCTTTGGCACAGTAACAGTTGCTAAACCGTTTAGCTTTGTTTTGCTACTTGCAACTAGTGCGTGAGTTTGACTTACCCATCCCCTAGGGCTGCGTATCTTGTAGTAACATTCCCGCAGGCTGAAAGACATGAGGCAATACTTGTGCTAGTCAAGTTTTGAGGGATGAAAAGATCCAACATATGGCCATCAGGTGCGCTATAACAGCCTTGGTAGAGCCATGTTTTGTCTGTAGTTAAAGGAGCTACAGCTGATACGTATACGGTGAACAAAACCAAGATTCGTAAGAACACTCTCATCATGCTGGTATTGATTTGCTAAGTGTACTTGTACGATTGAAGATCCAAGGAACAATAAGAAAGAAGACTTAGGAAGAAAGCAAAAAAGCAAAGGGAATCATAATGTTTTGATCATGAAATCTCTCGTGCACTGCTATGTACGGAGAATGCAGGGAGGAGTGAGACATGATATATGTGAGGTCGATTTGATTGGTCAACTCAATGATATTGTATTTTTGAGGTATGGATCCTAATCAGAACTATCCCTTACATGCATAGTCTCCACGTGAGATATGTACAATAAGATGCACAAATAGTCATGACTGAAAGTAAAGTATACGCCTCAATGTCCCAGCCACTCTAGACAGAGCTTATTGAAGGCGGTCGGGTTCTCCCAATAACACCAATGACCACCAAAACTGATGGCTTTCCCTGTTGCTAGCCCATTTTCTAATGCAACGCCGTTCTGAACCCCATTGATAAACTCCACAGCTTTCAACGGACCATCAGCAGGGAAGCAACCACTTCGGGTACTAGCCACTACCAATACCTGTGTCTTGCTCTCACTACCAGGTCCATAGTTAGACTTGATACTTTCTCGCCAGTCCAACGAGGTGTGGTTAGACATCAGTTTGCCAAACCATTCTTGATTTCCTTTCATCGCTTCGGCAAGGAAGAATGATTCATCAGCTTCGAAAGTCTCCTGAGATATATTATCATTGGTGGTGGGATGTGACCGATACGATAAACATCCGGCAATAGTGCCTTTATGAGCAACCTCTGGCGCAAGCGATAATGTCGTTTGCAAAGCAGCAACTGCAGGAGCAGAATTCATTCCCCGATTACAAAAACGAGCGTCCCAGCCATCTAGTGTAGAGTTTTGGAGCGGAGATTGGTCTACCCATATCATGTGTGTAAATGGATGAGTCGTAAACAACTCAGCATATGACCTGAACCATTTAGTTCAAGGCTACAAAGACCATGGATCGAACATAGATTTTCGGATTTTAGACCGGAAGAAGTGCGTACCATAAGATAGAGCATCCCAAGCTCCCACCAAGTGCTCTTACAGGTACAGCCGACAGCTCTTGCTCCCCACCCGTCAGGTGGAGCAGTAGCTCTCTCAAATCCATTGCGAGTCTGGAAACATGAAAACCATTTTGCGGCTTATCACTCTCACCGTGTCCTCTCAAGTCCGGGGCTACAACTCTATAGTAATTCGAAAATTCATCAATCTGGCGTGACCAGACAGAACTAGAACCGGTGAAGCCATGAATCTTATGTCAAGATTAGTCGTTTGGCTGAGTATTAAAAGCAAACAAATAGAAAGTATCGGCGGCTTCGTTCCATGCAGTTTGTAGTTGAATGGATTCAGGCTTTCTGGTCCCAGCATCACATCACGATGGCTAAGAAAGGTAGAGACGTACCAAGATCAGTAGAGGTTTTGCAGGCCCATCATTTGGACCATTAGTAGAATCTGTATCGAGAAATTTCAGAGTAACTCTGTCATTGGTCTGGAAACTTTGCATCTTTAGAGATCTTCTGTATTGTTGAAGACGATTGAAATCTAATCCAAGATACATCCAGAAATGGCGCTTCGGTTAGAGGTGAAGCTACGCTATCCCCACTTTATTTTTCCTGAGCGAGTCTCTATGAGATTTGCTTATGTTTGAGCTCTCTTATCTGGCAACAAATACAAGAGGTGTTTTCGAACAATTAATCTTCTATTAATATTTGATAAAACAATAATTCTAATGACCCATCCATCTTTCATGCGCCGCGCTAGACATCCCGAATGAACCGTCATCCAAACGATCTATCCTACATTCTATCTACTGACAATTGTACAAGGACTCAAAGCAACTCGTTGGGTATCACTTAATTGAAGCCTCCAGTTCTTCCTCCCCCTCTCCCGGAACCGCCACCTCCTCGTCCTCCTCGTCCCCCGCTACCAGCAGTGCGACCTTCACCACCTCCATGAGCACGGTGAACTCTTGGTGCATCAGGAATGATATTGAGTCCGCGAACACCCTTCAGACCCATCTTACTAACGATGGATTTCTGGAGCCCTGGGACCTCAGGTGAGCCTAGTCCATTGAAGGCAAATTCATTTGCCTCTTGGACTAGTCTTGCGTTGTCGTACTTCATTGCCTTCGTGTGGTTTTTGTAGTATCCCAACCATGCTTGGTAAGGCTTAGCGTGATTGTCCATCTTCGATGCAATCTGGAGAACCTCTGCTTTAGCACTAAGGTCGGCTTGGGCCTTCTCAAAAGTGATTTCCTTCAGTGTCCACTGGGAGAAGAACGTCTCGTCTTGAGCAATAATGAAAGTACCACGACCTTCGGCGCCTGCTCGCCCAGTTCGACCCAAACGATGAATGTACGACTCCTTATCAGCTGGGACACCAACTTGGAATACATTGGTAACCAACGGAAAATCCATTCCACGAGCTACAACGTCCGTCGCTACTAGTATACCATTCTTTGCTTCGCGGAAAGCGTTCGTGGCATTTGTTCGCTTGCTTTGACTGACGCGGGAATGTAATACACTGATCTTAGGGAGGCCAGGAATCCCTTCCAAAATAGAGCCATAGAAATCAACTAGGGCTGCAGTAGGCGCAAAGATAATCGCCTTAAAGGTTGGGGCGCCATTTAATGCAACTTCGGATCGAATGGACCCAACCATAGCTGCTGCTACATCAGAGAAAGTTGGAACCACAACGAGATGTTGTGGGATACGTTCATGTGTGTTGATTTCTCCAGCTGGAATTGTGGAAATGAACTGATAACCCTTAGAGAGGACAAGATGGGCGACCTTTTCAACATGGGGTGCGATAGTTGCAGAGAAGAGCATACCCTGTCTCTTGGACTGTTCCTTGTCGGGAAGGCACTTGATGATATCTTTTAAAGCATTCATGAATCCCATGTCAAGAAGTCTGTCGGCCTCGTCAAGAACCAGAGTGTCCAAGTTTTGGAACGTATCCTTAACTCGTTGGCTGGAAAGATGGTCGTACAGGCGACCTGGGGTTGCAATAAGAATATCGCATCCACCAAGTATCTGCTTCTCTTCGCTGTTCTTGTTGGTTCCTCCAATTGCAAAACTAACCTTGTACTGAGGAAGGCGTTTGAGCAGCGCATTTGCTTCTTTCGCAATCTGCATAGCCAACTCTCGGGTCGGTGAGATTACGAGAAGAGAGATTCCAGAGCCAGGTCTTCGGTTCTTGTTGATGAGAGTTTGAATGGCAGGCAGCAGGAACGCAATGGTCTTACCAGTTCCTGTCTTTGCTTGCGCAAGACAATCGATTCTCTTGGATAGGAGTAAATGCAAAGTCTTCTCCTGCACTGGCATCATGTGGTCGAATTTGAGGTCTTCGGTAATAGTTTGTAGCATGATGGGATGTATGAGGTTTTCTTTTGCCAAATCTGCAAATCGCATCGTATCCAGTGGCACCGGTACTGAAAGAGGAGGCGTAGATACTCGCATTGGAGGAGGTTGCTGAGGTTGCTGAGGTGCAGCCGGTCCAGCAGCTGCGTGTGTTCCCATGTATCTATTTCCACGTCCTCTTGGATGCCTTTTGGCGGGAGCTCTTCTTGTGTCCGCCATTGTTGAATTTGTGATGTTAGTTATGTTGAATATGTTTGTCAGAATACGTGGGTTTCGACTGATGGTGGAGCGAGTGAAGGTGAGTGACAACATTAATAAAGCAGCTCGAGTTGAATATTTTCTTGTCAACAAAGACGTGGCGGCCCCACAGGGGAAGGTTCAATGGAAAATATCATCATTGCGATAACGATAAGGAAAGAAACTCGAAACAAGGTTGTGAGCTATATTGTTGCCTGATAACCCAGGCACCACAATTACTACTAAATACATAATGGTTAAGGCCAAGAATATAAAACAATATGTGGTTGTGACCATTATTGCATTGATTTTATTTTTATTTGTATCGCACTAATGCTAAACACTTTGTTAATATATAGTTCCCAATTTTGATTTGTGCGTGTTTCAATAAATATATGTTGAGTATTATCAAGTCAAACTTAATCTCATAGCCCAGATAGATGTTTTGATAACATAGCTTCAACTTAACAACTCCACATTAATCCATTATGTACATTGGCAGAGGCAGACCAATCTCGCTGTATGGGTAAGGTAAATTCGAGACAGAAAGAAGAACTAAAACATGCTCGTTGATTCGGACTGTAAGAATAGAGCATAATGAAATACATCACTTAACAGGAGGGTACCTATATAGGAGATTATCAGAATAAGAAAAGACTCATCGTTACAATACCAAAACAAGTTCTCAATCAGGAAATTGAATCCAGGACTCATTAATCATCAGAACAGTTCCTAGTGATCTCTTGATATTAAAGGACCCCACCTTTGGTAGCTTCCTTTGAAGAACAGGCCATTATCTATGTATTCAGTACCGTACGTACGTATATAAACCCTAAGCATCTTAAGCAGAAGAACTATTCGTCTCAATTACAAGAGCCTTAGTAGATTGATAGGCATCATGTCTTCAAAAAAGGCGAATGTGCTACTGATTGGAGGAGGTGCCGTTGGAGCGATTGCAGCTCTAAACATCGAAGCAGGAGGTTTGGGTGAAGTGACTGCGGTCCTGCGGTCCAACTTTAGCGCTGTGGAGGAGAAAGGATATACGATTGAGAGTGTCGACCATGGGAGGATTGGAGGATGGCGGCCTTGTAAAAGTCAGTACATTGATAAAAGTCACGTTAGGATTTTGCAAATTCTAGAATACTATTACAACTTGTAGAGCATAAGCTAACACGCATTTCTATTTACAGTTCGCAACACCATTCCCGATGTGATCAAGGAGTCTCTCGTGCCATATGATTATATCCTAACAGTAACCAAAAACTGCCCAGATATCCCACCAACACTACAAGACCTTATCAGTCCCGCCATCACACCGGGCCACACGGTAATCGTCATGATCCAAAACGGACTCAACATCGAGAAAGCGATGTTCGCTGCCTTTCCCACCAACATTGTCCTTTCAGGAGTCTCCATGATCGATTCACACGAAGGTGTCCTGGGAACAATACACCACGAAGAACATGACATGCTCTTCCTCGGCGCGTTTGAGAATCCTTCGCTTGTCCGAGAAACTGAGATCAAGAAAGCTAAGGAGTTTGTCGAGATCTATGGAGCGGCTGGGAAAACGAAGGTTGAGTACCAAGACGACGTGCAATGGGGCAGGTGGAGGAAACTGATCTTCAATGCCACACTGAATCCCATCTGTGCTATAACTGGACTTGATGATGCGCGAATCAGACTGGCGCCCGGGGCGGTAGAAGGCTTAGTGAGACCGGCGCAGAAAGAGATTTTTGACACCGCGGCGAAGCTGGGGCATGTGTTGCCGGAAGATATTATGGATACGATGCTGAATATGGATCCTATGGATTTGTATTTGAAGCCTAGCATGCAATGTGATCTTGAAAAGGTAAATTCGGAATCATGCTTTGCTGACTTGACTAATGTTTGCAAAGGGAAACTATATGGAATACGAGTATCTGGTTGGGGAACCGTTGAGAGAGGCTGAAAGGTTAGGTGTGCCAACTCCTACGCTCAAGGTCATTTACGAGATTTGTAAAGCATTGCAGTGGAAAGCAATGGAAGCGCGAGGTCTTGTGACGACGCCTCCGAAGAGGGTTCTCTGATCATTTTTCTATCCAAATAAGCCGAGCAGCCAAGCTCACCACAGATTTTCTGTATTTGTGACAACAAACTTAGTCTACCAAACCCATTTTTCAGAGCTAAGAAAGTACTGTACCTATATATCCGTGCCACAATCACTAGAGCATTGAACGCATCATTCATGATCCTCTCATCAACTATATGTTTTGGATCTCTCTGCTAGTGGAGTAACTTATCTTGCCACTCATATTGATTAGTCATTTTTCAAATTTGTCAAATCAGTAACTCCTTACCATTCTCACGTACCTGAGGTGCGGCAAGCTCTTTTTCATGCTTTCCCAACCCATCTCTGCCTTCCCGGTGTCAAGCTCCATGTGTCAGTAATACCATCATCCTGCTCAGCCATCTATACCAGTTCCACAACAAAAGAAGACACACGACGATATCATCAACAGCTCAGCTCCTTCCACACAAACACACCTCCCGAAACGGCAAACCCAACTCCATCAGTACATTCTCCTCAAGACCCTCATTCACCTTTCTAACCGCTCTCTCCACACCTGTGCTCTGCTCCGCCTTCATACCCCGAAACTTCCCCAACGTAACATGCGCCAAAAACTCCTCTCCCTTCAACCTCCCTTCCTCCTCCTCCATCGACACCATCCCCAGCCCAAAGCACTCCGCCTGCAACTTCCTCACCGCTTCCAGATTCCTCCCTGCGATCTTATATCTCGCGACCAGCAGGTTCCGCTTCGTTGGCGGGAACAACTCCAGCCTCTCAAACTCCAGGGCTGAAGAAGTGGCAGCGGCGTCAGCATCTTCGCGGAATACCGTGATGATGGCCTGCAGCTCGCTGCGTTTGGCGGGCGGGAGGCCGCGCAGATTGGCCCCGAGGAAGACAAGTGTCATGTGCATGTCCGCTCTGAGCATTGCATCGAGCGGAACGGGCGACGAAGCTTGGATGCGCTCGATGCACGTCTGGAGAGTGGCTTTGGTATCTGCGTCGAGGACAAGAGAGATATAGGCGCTGGGTGCCATTTTGGAGATATGAAGTTTCAGTGGGGATAATTAGATTCAGTGGTTCTTTACAGGGCTGTCTACATTGCGGGAGGAGGATCACAAAGTGTCTTGTGTGAAAAATCACTGCGTCGAGATGTTTGTTGACGTTGACTCACGCCGTGTATTCTTTAAACCCCTGAAGAGCGGGGTTTCCATGGCCCCTTTTTTGCTCGCTTAGGGGGTTGGTGGGTGTCTGCTTTGTTTTCAAATAATTCTTAGCATGATAGTCACCCATACACAATCATAGATTTTAGCTTTGCAAAATTGAAATCATCTACCTAAAGCTGATTCAATATTGAATGTCGAGACATAACTGAAGAGATCTTCCAACCTGCGTTGATATATATATACCTTTGCTCCTGAGTGCACTCACATCATTTCAGGATGGAGAAGAATGAAGTTTAGATGAGAATTATCCTTATAAAAACCTGTCCCATGCCTGGAAAAGTTTAGAGAAAGAAGAAGAGGAGCAAGAAGAAGAAACTCAAATGGACACCTAGAGCACTAAAACGAGGCAGATGTTGACAGATGAGGTTTCAAACCCACGAAATGAAAGATGCCTGAGACGGAAGAATGCGATCAACAGACAGCCAAAAATAAAAAAAGGGTTTACAAAATCCCATATGAATATATAACATGTACTTTCAAAGAAAGCCTCAATTACCTCCTGTCAATTAATAATGAAGCCTAAGATGGGCAATTCTAATAGATAAGTCACCACTACACCACCAGCCATTGTCTTTCCTACAAGGGGGGGTTCCTACAAGACGTAGAGCATGTATAGGGTAAGTACAAATGTGATACTTAGGTCAAGCAGAAACATTCTCGCCGAATACAAGATTTCTCAAGATAATCATTTACCTGCAGCAACCTTTTAGCGAAATGCAATCGCCTAAATTGTTCATCTGGACTCTACATGAATCTAGACATGTGTGGGACCAAGGTCCTGACCCAACTCGGACTGAGCTATCGATCTCGGACCAATCTGTGCGCAGAGGGCAACGCCGCTTTGGGCATTTTACTTGCGTGAGAAGCCCATGCATAGAAAAAAGATCATCGTTGTCCACATGATTTTACTGTTCCATAGAAGAGTTTCTAGAGCTTAATATAGCAGGTTGAAGTTATACTTTACAAATAAAAACCGAGACAATGGTTAAGGTTTAAGGTTGGGGACGGCCAACCACCGAACGAATTGAAGAATACCAAGATACAGCCAATGCGCCACATTTGATGAGTTCTTTTGGTAGCGAGTGTTGATGGTGATGTAGTGGGGATCTTCTTCAGGGGATTTGTTGGATTTTTGAAGATCAATCGTGGGATTGCATACGAAAGACTTACCGTTGAAAATCTTCAGGGATTCTGACTTTCTTTTTCTCATAAGCTTTTTCAGGCTGTTCTTTCATGGTGCCAGCAAGTGAGACTTTTGAGCCGGTTAGCGGCCATCGCAATGCTGCGCACAGTATTATTCAATAGCCGCACAGATGTTCTGATATGCACTATCAATGCAAAGATACGTGCTTGTCGCAGCCACAAGCGAAAAGCGAATAGCGGGATCTTGCAAATTCCTTCTTGGCTCTTTCGGCTTACGGCAACGGAGCTGAAGCGTAGTGTTGTCGTCACCCTTTCGATTTCTAATTTCGATATATCTAGCTTTTCCCAAAGCGTCGAGCGACCAAAGAAACGTGCCCATCTGGATTGGTTGGCGGGAAATCTTCCAAGTTCCAACTTTAGCTTTGATAGGAAACGGCATGCAACCAAGTGGTTTTAAGGTACCCGTCCCCTTCAAGCCACTGACTACTACACTCGTGGTTAGCTGGGCCCTGGGGTAAGAGTTTTCGCTTAGCCTGGCGACGGATGCTGGAAGGGGATATTGCTAGTGAAATTGTTATGCTCGTAAAGATAGTGCGATGTGGCGAACTTCTCGTTCCACCGGCTTTTGCACGTTGAAGAAAGTAATTCAAGTACCATTAATGTGTTGGACTTTTTCTATTGAATATTTTTGATCGAAAAAAGAAATCCTTTGAATTTTGAAATTTGAAATGCGACTGATGATCTGGCCGACTTGGATAACCGCGTTATGTAGTTCCCAACCCATCCGACCGTTAGTCAAGTATCATGTAGCACAGATACAAAAGACGTTGGCGTGTAGCGCCATTGACCTAGTTCTTTTATCGACTCCGTTAGTTTCTCCGTGTCATGTTATATATGAGTGCGGGCGGAAGGCAGCTAGTTTACGATTGGCCGGTCGCGCTCATCTATCTGATAGAGCATCTGGAGGCGATGCGGTGGGATGCCATTGCAGAGTGACTTTTCTTTTGTCTTTCCTGTTTCGGCGTCAATAGAATGCCTCACTTATCATTTCAGGTAGTACTCGTTCTCTGTTGCTCTGGATATGCTGATCTTGCCTACACGAAGATCAAACAGGCGAGCTAAGGCAGGAACTACTGTAGCATTCAGCATAGCTACTACAGTACCCAGTCGCTGTGACGGTGGTGAAATTCTTACAGATTTTGCATCCAAGCACGAAGTTCCATCAAGGAGCATGCTGTCCACCAGAAGGACATTTGTGATGCGAGGCAAATTCGGCAGCATGCACATCGTAACAGCCCGTACCCGAGATGAGAGTGGTAAGACTCGAGTCTGTTTGCTGTTCCCACAATCGATCCAGGATCCCGAAAGACGGCAAAATGTAGAAGAGGCTTAGACGTGCTTTCTTTTCATGATTTCAAGGAGTGTAGATATGTAAATGGCGAGGACTGGTTACCGTTTTCAGATTTAACGTTCATGCTGCTTCCACAGACACGCCGAGAAGATGGAGTGGCGTTCCGATGTACAAGTGAAAGCGTACAGTACAGTGTACACCATCAGCACGTGCTGAGTGTGACCTGGAGCTAGGGCACCTTTTAGCGTACCGTATACAACTAGTATCGCAAGTACAGTCCTGCGAAGGATTGTCAATAATTACAGAACCATAGGACGTGCCAGGGGTGTAGAATAAGGCCAATGATGTCTAGGCGTCTCCGGGCATGTCTGCGGTGCTACTAATGGTCCGTACGGTAACCATCTTTTAGCACGCCTCCCGCTGTTCTCTGTTCTGCTCTGCTGTATTGTGTAATGTGTATTGTACCATATAGTGATGACATCTATCGTATAGTCGCAACTGCCTTTCTGCGTTAGCCATACCTGAGCAACCCGACTGGCCCTAAGGCGGGGTGTTTGAGTATATAGTACTGTAATCAAAGTTAATTACTGCGACCACTGGATTGATAGGAGGGATTGACACCGGCAGCCCGGGACAGCGCACGCCATTGATTGATGCATTCGTGGTCCATTTGCTCCATTGATCCCTTGATGCCATTGATATTGCAGAGCGCACGCGGGTGAGCATTGTAATTAGTATCCTCCGGAGTGTCCACGCAACCCCCTGGCCCAGGCTGCATTCGGGGCTGGAAATGATGGACAACGCAGGAAAACATGCTGGGGAGCCATGCTACCGTAGTAAGGGTTGTTAGGGTCGTTGGAGTCGTTAGAGTCGTTAGACGTCTTTGGGCGGCGTGCGGTGGACCAGCATAAGGCAGCTTGTCCTGGTCCGTCCTTGCTAATCCCCGGTTCGGTTACATCGTGTAAAGAGGATACGTCCAGGTTCACGAGCTTCCCTCTTGAGACTGGAGCGATCATCACCCATGAGGGCCCAGGAAAGCACATTTCCACGCTCAATTTACTATACTGCTAATGCCCTTCCAGACTACCAGAATCCCGCTGCCCAGCGGCTCGGGAGACCTGGGCAACGCACATCTTTGCCCATGATAAGCCATCTAGGCAATGCATGGTCCCATTATACAGCATCAACCAGGGGGTCGTCGTCTTCCTCCTTCTCTTCCCCTCCCCCTCCTCCTCGTGCTCTGGTCCCTTCAGCTTTTTATCTTCCTTGATCGCGCTGAGGGTGGAGTCCGCTTGTGCAGTAGCTCAACATCTGGCAAAGGTCGAAGCTCGCCGAGATAAATATACTTACTAGACGTGACCTACGTACCTTCTGTGAAGTATGTTGATGGCTGCCAGATTCATCGCCATCTAATTCACCACCACACTCGTTCCGGTCCTCGACGCCGTTGATAACCAGTACCAAAATGCCGGGAATCATGTCCAACACACTCGTTCTTTTCTTTCTGTCTTTGTTCATTAATCATGTTGCCTCGCTGGGTCTTACGGATACTATTACATGGGGAGGAGACAACTCCAGAACTGGTTACCAAGAGTATATACATTTCTTGTTCTTTGAGACCATGGAGGTTGTGCTAATAACGATGACAGTAATCATAATATGGATCCCACCATTGTAGGTAGTGCTCAGTTCGGCCAAATCTTCAAGAGTAAACTCCCAGGAGTCTACAATGGCGCAGCGGAACAGATCTTCTCTATGCCCCTGGTCTACACCCTTACCGATGGAATACAGTACATCTTTTTTGGCACCACCCATAACAACGTCTATAAGTTGAATGCAAAGACGGGTGCTATTGTTGCCGTGAGAAACTTACATATTCCTTTCTTGGTGGCTGACTTGGATGGATGCGTGGATATCAACCCTCTGGTAGGTATCACCGCTACCGGTGTCATTGACCCTGCTAGCGAGACATACTACCTCACCTCAAAGACGTATGCAAACCAGAATGGTGGAACCGGTGCTCAGGGTCTTCTGAACGGCCGGTACTTTGTTCATGCCATCAACCTCAATGATTTAACTGAGCGCCCAAATTTCCCACTTGCACTTGAGGGAACAGTTGCACGCAACAATCCTGTTCGGTCCTTTGGAGGGGGTATTCACCACCAACGTCCTGCTTTACTTCACACTGGTCAATACATCTATGCTGGATTCGCTTCTCACTGCGTGCATGATAATTTCACTGGATGGATCATGGGATGGGATAAGACAACCGGTGCCATAGTTGAACGCTTTGCGACCCAGGGACTCGGGGTTGATGCACAAACTAAGGGTGCTGGTGTATGGATGAGTGGCGGTGGTTTAGCATCTGATGATGCTGGTTCAATGTTCTTTGCTACCGGAAACGGATACGCCTCTCAACTATCAACAATTCCTGTAAATGGCCGTAACCCACCTACTTCCTTGGAAGAGGCTGCTGTCCATATGTCCATCGCTGCCGACGGATCTCTAAGTGTTGCCGATTTTTTTATGCCGTGGGAGAAAACCCAACTGGATGGCGCAGATCGTGATCTTGGTACAACGCCGCTCGAATTGCTCCCCGCTGAATTCTCTTGTGGAGAATACAAGCGAATTGGTGTTGTCACTGGTAAGAGTGGAAAGACGTACTTCCTCAATCTCGATGATCTAGGAGGATATCAAAATGGCCCCAACAAACTCGACAGAGTCATATTTACTTTTCAAAACGAGAACTCCGTCTACGCTGGTGCAGGAGTTTACCCCGGAGAAGGAGGATATATTTATATCAATGGTTAGTCATACTCTCAGTCCTTCGTACATACATACACAAAACTAAACTATGATAGTCATCAACTACCCAAGTCGCGTCTTCAAGTTCAGCTGTAGCAACGGTGCACCAGGCTTCACCCCTGTCGCAGCAACACCGGAACCCAATGCTTTCAGTGGACTTGGTGTCAGTCACGGAACTACGACATCCATGAAAGGTGCGATTGGATCTGGTTTGTACTGGATCACCGATGTCAATGGTTTCAATCTTCGCATTTATAATGCAATCCCAAATAACGGTTTACTTACCGTCGTCAACAAGTTCAACATTCCGGGTGTTACCAAGTTCTCACGACCGGTATTTGGAAACGGTCGCGCCTATATCGCAACAAACCAAGGGTATATCTATGGTTTTGGCGCTCCAGTGAACCTACCGCTAAACTGTACCTCACCTTACGAATTTGAAACCACGAATCTGACGGAGACTTCTCCTCCCAAAACCATTACTTGTAAAGCACTCATTGGTGTGACCGTTTCCAGCATCACCTTAACAGGCAACCCGGACTTTTCCATCAGTGGCTTACCTACACTTCCTCTGACGGTTGCGACTGGATCATCGTTCAGCTTCACGGGTGTCTTTAATCCTACCAACGTTGGTATTCTCTCGTCAGATATTGTTGTGGCCACAACAAATGGCGTTACTGGATATAGTGTCACCACACCCATCAGTCTTAAAGGTACAGGTGAGAGTGTTGCTCCTAGGCTCGCAATTAGCCCTGTGACCGTGGCATTTCAAGGCCTTATCGCTGGACAAGCGCCAGGTGGAGTCAATCAGACAGTGCTTTTCATCAACAGTGGAAATACGAGACTAGATATCTCGAGCATCAAATACTCCCAGGTTGCAGAGGTAGGACCGTTCATTCAACCTAATGTTACAGATTCCGGCACTCAGGTCGGACCCTTCACGTTCTATAACATACCTTCGTCAATTGCTCCAAACGATATTGCCACTGTTACTATCAACTTTGATACTGCTCACGCTGGTAATTTTGGCGCCTATCTCACTGTCATCTCCAACGGTGGAAGCAAGATCTTTGATGTTGTTGGAACTGCTGGTGATGTACCAACTGCGTTGGTGGAATTTCAGACTACCGATGGTCTTGGTTGGGTGAAATACACCCCTGATCAAGCCTTCACCTTTGGCAATGTTACCGAAAACACGACACGGTCTCTCAAATTGCGAATCACCAACAATGCCACAACTAACGCCGCAAGTCTTTCACTCACCATTTCAAAGGCGCCATTTGGCTCAGCTGGTATCATCAATGCCAACAATCAGATTGACCTTGCTGAAGGTACTATCATTCCTACAGGGAAAAATGCTACAGCAACTTTATATTGCTCTGTTCCCAAAGTTCCTTGGAATACGCCCTCTTATGCTGGAAGCGCCACATGGGAGCTGAATTTCAATGATCCTACCTTTGGCCATCAAGTAATCAGATTTGAATGCAATGCAGTCGCAGAGCAATCGGCCCCTCGATTAGCCAACGGAACTGCACAATATGCGTATGCTGGATGCTTCCGGGAGAACAATCCCGGACGCCAGCTGAAATCACAGCTTTACGGTAATGACAACAGTACCACTGAAATGTGTACTCAAGCATGTGCAACTAAAGGATATCTCTACTGTGGGACACAGTACAACCGAGAATGCTGGGGAGGTCCCACAATCCCCAACTTGAAAGTTGATGAAAGAAACTGCAACTTCCCATGTAAGGGAGATATTAACCAGATCTGTGGTGGTAATGGATTTGCTGAAGGCGAAGGGAAATCCTACATTTCCCTTTTTGTCGACTCACTTCAAACAAATGGGCAGATCCCTACTCCTCCAGCAACTCCGGCGGGCGGTCCAGTTGTCAACCCTGGTATTTCAGGATACGGAAGCATTGGGTGCTACACTGAGTCTACGACTGGTAGAGCTTTGCCCAATGGAAAAACGATTGCACTTAAAACGGTCGCCAATTGTATCAATGCATGCGCTGCCAACAAGCCCGCTTACAAATATGCTGGTTTGGAGTATGGTGGAGAGGTTAGTTGTCTGCAATTAATTATTAACAAAAACTAATTATAAACAGTGTTGGTGTGGAAATGCATTTACCGCCGGATCTGTTCCTGCTCCTATCTCCGAGTGTAAGACGGTGTGTAATGGTAAGTAGCCTTCCTCGGCACAGCCTTAGTTTCTAACTTCTCTAGACAATCAAACCGAGTTCTGTGGTGCTGGATCACGACTTAATGTGTATCAATTTGGCGCATTAGTTTCCAGCAGTTCCTCGAGTGTTGTGAGCTCAACAACCACATCCCTAAGTTCGACTTCATCCGTGGCTTCAAGTTCTACAACTTCTGCTTCGTCATCCCTTACGAGTTCCTCAGAATCGCTATCTAGCTCCAGTAGCAGCGTTCCTTCGTCATCGTCTGTTTCGTCGACATCTTCCTCTTCCTCTACTGAGTCTAGCACAAGTCCCAGTGTCTCCCCAACCTCTACGACTACGTCGCTTTCCAGCACACAAAGCAGCACTTCCAGCACTTCCAGCACTCTTTCCACCTCGGAATCTTCAACTTCCACCACAAGCTCTGTCAGCTCCTCAACTACGAGCTCCTCTACATCAGGTGAGTTGACCTCGACATCTTCCAGCACAAGTAGCCCCAGCACAGAGCCCAGCACTTCGCTTTCATCTCAAACCACCTCTACTACAGAACTGACAAGTACATCAGATTCATCTACGACCAGCTCGACCACATCGTCGGCAATCCCTACAAGAACCGCTGCAGCGATTGACCAAACAATTGATTATTGGTCATTCAAGGGATGCTGGACAGAATCCACCACCGGACGTGCGTTGTCTTCAAAGACATATGCGGACGATACTATGACCTTGAACTCATGTGCTGCCTTCTGCAAGGGTTACCAAATGTTTGGTGTTGAATATGGGCGAGAGTGTAAGTATCCTTGCCTTGATCCGTGAAGCTTACTGACTTACGATTTTTCAGGCTACTGTGGAAACACTCTATCTGCGGGTAGTGTTGCAGCAACCAACCAAAATGATTGCAAATTTCTCTGCCCCGGAAACAAGCTGCAGTACTGCGGTGCCGGCTCAAGATTACAGCTTTACGCTGCTGCCGTTACCTCCACCACATCAACATCAGCATCTACGGCCACATCATCGGCAACTCTTGTTTCTTCATCCACTAGTTCTGGAACGTCCACTACCTCGGGAACTTCATCTATGACAACTGCGCCTGTGCCATCAGGAACGTCCATATCATCATCTAGTACCTCCACAGCTCCAGCAACCTATACGGGACCGCCTGTGGTCAGCCAAGGAAATTCAAATTACAGTTACTATTCCTGCGCATCTGAGCCCCAAGTTGGTCGTCTCCTCCCAAGGCAGATCCTTAACGATGGCGTTGCCATGACCATCAAGGCCTGTCTCGCTGTTTGTAATGGTTACCAGTACATCGGTGTGGAGTATGGACGTGAATGTTGGTGTGGTGACGTTCTCAACACTGCTGCTAACGGAGGCACTCCAACCGCCAACCTTACCGATTCCCAGTGCAACTTCAAATGCCCCGGCAATTCCAGTGAATTCTGCGGTGCTGGTGGTAAAATGAGCTTGTACTGGTATGACGACGCTAAGGCGAAGAAGAACCTTGCAAAGCCTGTCTTTGTTCGTTAAACCAAACCAGATTTCTCGATTTTCGTCGGTGGGTAGAATGTTTCTGTATTGTACATACTAAATCCAATTGGATGGATATGATTATTTTATAATTTTGCTCTATTTTTTATTTGCACATATGGGATGGGACATTTTAGAATTGGGGAATTATGCGGCGCGCCAAACCGGTTGTTTTCTAGGACGGGGGAAAAATAGAATGGGACGAAAAAAAAGAGTCATTCTCGAATCCGAGGCAGTTCAATTCAATTGTCGGCGGCTCTTGGGCACTATTAAATATCTTCTAGTTCCCATAACTAAAGACACTATTTTTCAAGCGAGGTCCTTGAGATCTTGCGATCTTGTAGAGTTTAGAATGACGATTGTCTTCAAACCTCAACACATGGCTATTAGTGAAATTTGGTTCCAGATCTCAAGTGAGCGAGTAGAAGTGAGTATGGAATGTGAAATTTCCTTTCAGAGCCACACCTCCAAAACCCCCTTCTTACACGCTCCCCCCTACTGATCACATCAATCTTCAAACATACCTCCCCACCGCTCACAAGACCCCATTTCCATTATTCGCCAAAAGATTCGCGCTCCCCAGCGCTTGCGTCACAATGCCACCCGTCGCCAGCCTTCTCATCCGCTCACACAGCTCGCGCGGTCGCCGCCTCCCCTCCAGCACCGTTAGATAAGCAGCCAGGCCCACGATATGCGGCGTCGCCATGCTCGTCCCGCTCATGACCGCCACGGCAGTGCTGCTCGTGATGCCCGTCG
>Ga0247807_10000905_pt1 | contig 18135 bp, 19 predicted proteins | sample UWRJL074202C1_FD_179931 | JGI IMG/M metagenome (GOLD analysis project Ga0247807, IMG submission 179931) | Plant litter microbial communities from Arlington Agricultural Research Station in Wisconsin, United States - UWRJ-L074-202C-1 | ecosystem: Environmental > Terrestrial > Plant litter >...
TCATAGCAAAAAAGATCGCATAAATCACCCTCATCTCCAAGCTGCTCAGCCCGCAGTATAAAGAGGCACTCTCTCGGCGATCGGCCATAGACCTAGTCGCAGCCTTTATCTACAATTCAGAGGCCGCCCTGGCAGCAGAGCTCCAAGTTACAATAGTCACTATAGATATACAAAAAGCATTTGATACGCTACTCAGACAACGACTCCTCGACCGAATATCAAAACAAGGCTGGCCGCTTCCCCTTCTCAAACTAATCGACTCCTTCCTCTCAGAACGAGAAATCCGCATCCGATTAGAGAAGGCGACTATCTCTATACAGAAAGTCACATGCGGAACACCACAAGGCTCCCCCCTCTTACCCGTACTCTACATGCTATATCTGGCTGAACTCCTCTCACAAGACACTCAGGCTCGGTTCGGCTATACAGACGACATCTGCCTATACAGAGCAACGAGGTCGCTTAACAGCAATATGCAGATGCTTGCCAATGACATACAGAGCATTATTATATAAGACATACACAACAAAATCGCATTTGCCCCAAAAAAGCTAGAAATAATCCACATTACAAGAAAGTCTGAAACAGAGGCCCCAGAGTATAAAGTAAACAAAGACTTGATTATACAACCTATCACTACAGCCCCAAAAGACGGCGAGCAACCGGCCCTAAGGTGGCTCGGCGTCTGATTCGACAGGAAACTGAGCTTCAAACGATATATCGCAGAAAGAGCAAGGAAAGCCCGCAAGGTTGCTTACTATATCCGCAGACTAGTATATACGGAATATGAACCCTCTGTATCGTCATTACGGAAGGCGGTCATTATATATATACTCTTATCTATACTGTACAGCACAGAGGCATAATATGCAGGCAGAGAGAAACCGCCCAAGCTCCAACTAAAAAAAGGCAAAATATCAGTCAGTGCATATATCGGCTGGCATATCGAAACGATAGACAGAACGATTGCACTCGCGGCTAAGAGCATCCTTCCAGTCTGGAGAACAACTCCAACAATTACACTTTATCGAAACGCGGGACTACCATCAGCGATGGCAGCTCTAGAGAAAGCGAAACTCCGCTTTGCTATACATCTTAGAACAATAGACAACGGATATTCACTTGTGCACTGTATTACCCTGCCAATAATCGCCAAGAATAGAGGTACAGGCACTCGGCAACGACCCAAGACAAAGGTACAGCGCCTCGGTGCACTTCTCCCCGAGATACCAAGGCCAATACTCAGCTCCCTACATTTTTCGCCTAACTGCGAGACTGACCCAACTGAGAGAATAGATAAGAAGACAGCCGCAGCGGCCTTCAAAAAATGATAGGCGGCATTGCTACCTACAGACGTCACGGTCTTTACAGACGGCTCAGAACAAACAGCAGGCGGCAAAAGGCTTGTTGAATACAGATATGCAATATATCAAAGCCAAAAGCAACTTACTACCGGACTTGAAGCAATCAACTCACTATCGTATGTCTTTAACGCGAAGGCGATTGGAGTCTGGAAAGGACTACAGTGTACTTTTCGACTACCGACAAACATCAGCCGCCAAGATATATAGCTATATATAGACAGCACCTCAGTGATTCAAGAAATTTAAGGCAACGCAGCTGCATTATTGCAATGGGCTTTCCTGAATGTCCAAAAGGCGATGGAAACGCACAATATACAAGCACAATAAGCCCCAGGGCATACAGAAATTGAAAGCAACAAAGCTGCAGATAAGCTGGCAGATCTAGGCGCGAAACAAATCTTATGGAACAGCGAGCTTCTATCTGAACCTATTGCCAGCGGCATCCGAACAATGGCCAAATTGATGGCACGAGAAGCTCAACAGACATAGTGGACGTTACGGACAACCAAGCTCTCCTTTTGGTACAAGAAATGGAACCTTGGCTACGAAATCAAGAACCTACCGGAGCTCAGCCTTCCCAGAGCATAACTCTACAGACTACTGGCTATCCGATCGGCATACAGCGACTTCGCCTGATACCACAGGAAGTTCTGTCACGACGAGGCTACTCTGTTCTGCACATGCGGACGCGCGAAGGCTCCTGACCATTTAGTACGATATAGAAAGACAGTCCAAATGTTCCGCAACTGGCCGGGCAAATTTCAGCAACCTCCTACATTGTCAGCAGAAGCAATTGTATATCTCATACAGCTGATGGCCAAACCTCAAGACTTTCAGAGCTTTCTTGAAAGTACAGGATTCTATATCCGCATCTGCAAACGATAGAACTGCTACAAGCGCCGCAAGCGATATCTAATTGCAATCCAGACGAAGGCTCGGCCACTTGGCCTAGCCGACGGCATCTTCATATATATACACTCCTTAATTTCCTTTTCTAACTGTTAAACTTACTGTATCTATAAATCTTTTCTTTTATCAGGGCCTCGGCCAACAACATTCACAGGCCGTCCCGGCCTACAAAGCACTTACAAAAGCCTCCAAAGGCGACAAGACACACGCTCAATAGAGCAAATATAGAGCAACCCGCTCAACTGAACAATCTAGTATCTATCTCAACTGACTGTGGAAGAATACAGTCTAACAACTCTCAAAGCTACGCTTCGGCAAGAAATGCTTTCTGAGGGGTCATATATATAAATATCCTTAGCTTAGCACGTCTCTATACCCCTAGAGAGGCTCTAGGACAACAGGTTTCACCTGTTGCCCGCTAGACATAAATAAATATCATCATCATCATCATTATATGATTCACTGCACCACAGAAGCTATTGCTTATTTCAAAGCCTTGAGCTTCATTGCGATTAACGGCAGATCATCAAAATCGTACCTTAGACCAGTAAGAAACTTTAGAATTGAAGATATTGCATCAAATCCCGTGACAGAACAGAAATTCATAACGCTTCAATAATTATGATTTTGATTCTATTAACTCTATGTAATTAAACTCGTATCACAACTAATAACCATAAATCATGATCATAATTATAACCGGTTATGATTATTTTTTCTGCCTTGCTAGTTAAATCTATGCCAATATTTGTTGGCTCGCGGTGGACAAAATAACCGGGACACTTTTTGCTGGTGCATGTACCAAGAAGAGTTCCGCTTATTTTTGTCCACCGCGAGGTTGAGTTACATCTGGCTGCCTTTGTTGGTTTTCCTGCGGGCTGACAAGAAGCTTGGCCACTGATGCGACGCTTTGATGTTCGATAAAAGCAGCGAATGTAGTACTACGCAAACATTGCTTCTAGAAAACTACTAGCAAGCATCATCTTGAATTTCACTTTATAAACTTGTCTAGTGAAAGTGAAATTAGAGTAGTGAAGATTGATTAAGACGATACTTAATTACGATTGACATCGTCGCGCTAGGTGGTACGGCAGCTTGTTCCACCATGATCAATCAATAGTATTTTTTTTCACAGAAGCTTCACCATTTCTCAAAGAAGAAAACAAACAAGACGCTCTTACTCATCTTGTGATCTTCAAATCTTGGGGGAATATTTTGATATCGAGATGCTTGTTGTCATGGTCTTGGGTAGCAGCGTCCCAGAAATCCACTCTGGGAAATTTCAATGCTGTAATCTAGTACTACCGGGAATTACCAACATAATCTAGTAAGGGTTTGCATAGCCTATGCTAGCATTTAACGTTTCATAAGTTACTCAAGTGTTAAAATTTTCGTTAAGACGTACGACTTTACGGTAGTTATGTGGCACAATAGCACTAAACAAGGGACCTAGAGCAGATCAGAACTTATTCCTAATTGGGTATATATATTTCGGCTGGTAAATCGTTTCGCTTAGTTAGGTAAATTGAAGCGGATACTTAATTACTCCTTGTAACTTAACGGCCATACTTCCATATACACACACCTTTGCTTCCATCCAGACACAATCTATTACCAAAAGTATATAAAGTGTGCCCAAGAAGCTATCATATAAGACCATCAACAATTTCTTGACTTTCAAGCAGCTGATTATTCTCAAAATTTACTCTAGAATCAACCAGCCTTTGCAATGCTGTGGGATACAGTGAAATCGATAGACATCCTAGATCATGTTTCATTGTCGTATCGTGGAGCTATTTTGGTTATGTGTTCTTTGTCGCTATTCCAACTCACTCGGATTATCTATCGCTTGAAATTTCATCCTCTGGCTATGTTTCCTGGACCGAGGTTGGCAGCGGCGACAAATCTATACACAGCCTATTATGACCTTGTTCTCGATGGATCGCTCGTGAAGCAATTACCTGAGTTACATAGGATCTACGGTGCGTTCTCAACTGCATCGTGATTTATTGAGGCAATGGCTAATTTTTCACTAGGCCCAATTGTGCGTATAACACCAAATGAACTGCATATAAAGGATTTTGAGAACTACAATCAGTTAGTTCTTAACACATTCAACAAACCTTAGAAAGCATGAATACTTACCACTACTTCACAGGGTCTTCAAGATCGGCACCGAGTTCGACAAGAGATGGGAATTTTATAGCGCTCGTCAGTTACAAGGATCTCTCATAGCCATCCCCGGCACACCGGCAGCCAAGCAGCGAAGGGAAGCTTATAATCATTACTTTTCCAAAGCAGCAGTCCGCCGAATAGAGCCCCTGGTGCAAAATAAAGTCCTTCGATTCTTGGATTTGTTATCAGATGCCGCCAAAAAAGAGGAGCCCATTGACCTGTCACGGGGTTTTCGTTGTTTAACAGCTGATATGATCGTTGATTATGCATACCAACAAAACTTTGGAGGACTAAGTTCGAAATGCTTTAAGCATCCAATCATTGAGGCTGCCGATGATTTGGCCAAAGTTACTCAATGGGCCACGTACTTTCGGCGAACATTTTCCATTCTTGAAACCATCAGTCAATGTTTGCCTGAAATTGTTCTCCGTTATCTGTTTCCAGAATCGATAACTGTTAACGAATTTGAAAAAGCAAGTGTAGCACAGACTTGAAATTGTGGATGGAATATACTAACTATATCAGAGTTGCGCGGAAAGCATCCAAAAACTAAAGAGAGAAACCAACCCTAAGGATTTGAAAGTACCAACCATATTTGACACTATCCTCAACCCAAAGGCAAATAAGAATCGACAAACCCCAAGTGACTCGGATCTTACGGCTGAGGCAGTGCTGATGTTGCTCGCTGGAATGGACACCACTGCAAATGCATTGGTGGTCGGAACCTGGGGTGTGTTACAGGACTCAAAGATCTATCAGAAGCTCGTTCAAGAGCTCGATGCCGTCCTCGGGCAGATAGATACTGAGGTGACAACAGAAATGATTGAGAGGTTACCATACTTGGTGAAGTTCCTTGCTATCCTTTATTCTAATTACCTATTTCTAACGTGTTTCAGGGGGCTGTGATTAAGGAAAGCTTACGCCTATCATACGGAGCACCTGGTCGGCTCCCTCGAATCGTACCCTCATCTGGAACCTCGATAGCAGGAAGACCAATCCCAGCCGGTACAGTTGTATCCCACAGCAATTATGTCTATCATTCTGATGAGGAGGTATTTCCGAACGCAATGGATTTTGTTCCTGAGCGTTGGCTTGGAACGAGCACCAAAGACCCTGCCCATCGGGTGCTTTCTTTCTCTCAAGGTTCCAGAATTTGTCTCGGTCTAAAGTAAGTCCTCAAAACCCTAACTGCTTCTTCCAACCTGCTACGTCTTATTACTTACTCAATTGCTTGTCTGTAGTCTGGCAAATACGGAGCTTCTGCTAACGTTTGCACAATTGTTTCATACCTTAAGTATGAGTGTGCACCAGACCTCGTCAGCGGATATGGAATGGGGTGACTACGGTGTCCCACTCTACAGAGGCCATCTGAAGGTCTTAGCAAATCTACGGTAGGGTATCTCGCATTGACGGAGTACATTTCGTAATACTATGCATAGAAATTGTGGTACTATGTTAAATACCCTTAGATGTAGCTCTTCGATCTCGTCTATATCTGACCAATACACTCGATATTTGGCTATGCTGATATTCTATGCTGGTGACAGTGATTGTCTAATTTATACTCAATAAATGCTGCTGTCTTAGCGTAGGAGGGAGGTGAGAGCGAAGGTGGTATCTTAGAACTATATTTACTGATGTCTGATGTCCATGTTTAAAGCACCATTGGTTCGCATCCAGTAATTGGCCGGCTCTTTAAATTGGAAGATTATGGGTCAGCATAGGCTTCCCTTTGCTTGAGCTATAGCCACTGGTACATACACCATGCCGAATCATCAGATAGTTAGATACCCAGTCAATTCAATAACTCACAGCATATTTAGTGAAGTATTCTGTTGCATCACGTAACCCAATAGCCCAAGCTGGCGTCAAATGTTCAGTTATCTGTTGAAGGGTGATTAAAATGGGTGAAATCTTGTAGAGCTCACGGAAAACAAAAGCTTCAGTTAAACTTTTGGCCATTAAGCTTTATTGAATCATGTATTTTTGGCCAAGGTGTGATTGAACAAACTCTCGATTAGAGCAATCTTATTATTTGCCTTATTGTTCATTTGATTCCTGGAAAGCCTGTCTTCCAACATCTTCACGCTCCAGAGTAATTTCTTCCATGAGAAAGGTGGAGAAAAGCCCAATGCAGCTTAAGCACGCCATAACAATCCAGATAAACTTGAAGGATTCAGCATAAACCTCCAGAATCTGTATCCTGAGATTCACCGGCAATTGTATGTTACGGAGTGTATGGATGAAATTAATAGCCTTGTTTCCATCAGTCAAGGGGAAATTAGACGGTAAAGATAAATGGCGAAGTCGCTCAGAGAACACGTTTGAGAAAATCGTTGAACCTATGGAGACGCCGATGGTAGATCCCAACGCCCGGAAGAAAACAAAAGTGCCCATTGCAACACCGGCATCATCAGTACTCACTGCCGCCTGCAGTGGAATTCCCAAAGCTGGAAAAAGCAAACCCATTCCAATTCCAGGCGAAAGCTGTAAAATGCTATAAATTCCTACCGGAGTGTTGAATCCAAGTAGAACCATAGTTCCGAGGCCGACAGTACTTGATACCCAGCCAATCCAAATTGTCCATTTGTAGCGTCTTGTATAGTCTATGAGGAGAGCACAGACAATTGACATAGGTGTAACTGTAAATGCTAGTGGGAAGCCATCAATTGCTGCTCTAAGAGGGTCATGTTGGATGACAGCCTCAAAGTAGAGAGGGAGGTAGTAAACGACACCCCATAGCATAATGCCATGAATAAAGGCTCCAAAAAGTGCCGCCGTTGTCGTGTGGTTTTTGAAGAGTCGGAAGGGGATCAAGGGTTCCGGGTGTCGAAGTTCGTAGAATACAAACACAATAAGAAGGAGACTTCCGAAAATAAGGGGTAATATTGTCTCCCAAGCAGACCAAGGGAATAGCACTCCTCCCCATACAATAGCCAGGACAAAACATGTCAATCCAGGTAAGAATAGAAGAATTCCAATAAAATCAACTCGTCTAACTTTGGATGCGAGAGAAGATCGGTCGTTGGCCAGCTTCAGGAATGGTGGGAGGAGACACATAGCAATTCCTAATAGTGGTAGATTGATCCAAGCAATCCATCTCCAGCTCGAATAATGCGAGACTACACCGCCAATCAGAGGGCCCAAGATAGACCCAAAAGCCCACACAAGACCGAGAATTCCTATGTAGAGGGGACGCTCTTTAAGGGTAGTTAGATCGGTAAGAATGATTTCACTCAACGCCTCCATTCCGCCGCCCCCTACGCCTTGAATTGTCCGCCCAGCTATAAGTGTAGCCGAATTCTTCGCCGCTCCAACGGTAACGGTCCCAGCAAAAAAAAATATTAGGCACACATAAAGAATGGGTTTCCGGCCAAATATATCGGATAAAGTAGTGTGTATAGGCTGCAGTGTGACTGATGACAAGAGGAAAGCAATTCCGGCCCAGAAAGATTGCAATGAAGTGAGACCGAGATCGTCAGCAATAATCTAAAGCAGTCAGTATTCATTTCCTGATTAACGAATGAATTGCGGAAGGTGCCTCAATATACGTACAGGTAGAGCGATAGAGAGTATCGTTGCGTCCAGGGCGCTGGTGAATGCTACTACTGAGAGGGCGAAAAATGCCATCTTGAATCTGAATCCCTTCCGAATTGGGAGTATATCTGCACGTTGCATCTGCAGATTCTGCGAATCGCCGTCCAAATTACTCTCCATTGCGTGATCATCGCCAGGACTTGCTGGTACAGCTTGTATTGCCATAGTTTCAAATTGATCCTTCTTTTGTGTCCTTTCTAGGGTCTACATATGATTGGTAGCTCACGAAGGCAGACGCTGTGATATATTGCGTCCTAAAGTATACATATAAATGCTCGATACCTTTTTGAGGTATCCGAAGTAGCGTGCGTTAGCCTCCTGTAGCTATAGAATAATATTTTCATATTCTTGTAAGCACGGAATAACTAAATCCTAGTATATGTAGTTGCCCACAAAATAACCATATTTGGGCATTATAAAGATATGGTATCCCTAGGGACCCTGACTAGCGCACGTTGAAAGTGAGACAAATTGCATTAGTTCCCGGACGGGCCCGGCAACGGACCGGCGTAACATTATGTGTCAAGAGTTTTCGATTTGTACCGAACCCTAAGCCCGTCCTGCATGGTACAAAGATGGATCCTTTTGCCAGAAATTTCCATAAGAAGTGATTGGCATTTGTGATATCCATTTTTTTGCTTGTATTAAAATGGGAACTTTACTTGGGAGGAAGGTCATCAATATCTGGGGTTTCTACCCCACTCTGAAACAAGCCTCGTATGAGAAGTTATGGAGCAGGACTAGTTGAATCGTTCTGTTCGAGACCACCCCTGGATTAAATTTATAAAAGGCGAAATCAATATCTTGGGCTTAAAAGCTGTAAAATTGTATCTCATGTCCTCTAGTCAAGGCTCACAACAACGATTCATTTACTTTGTAACCTTTTCTAACCATTGTAGATAGAATGGTTTGCTTTGACGTGAGGGGCAAAGTAAATCTATCTTCTTCCATCTTTTTAGCCTGTTACTGAATTGATTACAGTCAGTGATTATTGCCGGGGGATCTAAAGGTCTCGGCCGTGAGCTAGCTCTACAATTGACTTCTCAAGGTGCGTAAGGTCAATAAGTACTTGAGTTGAGGTGTTTTGTCTAAGCATTATATGTGACTAGGCGCAAATGTCACGATCCTCGCACGAACGCCAACATCTCTGGAAGAGACACTCCGAGAAATGTTAGCTCGAATTCAGGCACCCCAACAGGTTGTAGCCGCTTCGAGGGTGGATTTGACGGATGCTGCAGAGGTAAGTGCTGGATCTCCTTTAGCTGGAATTTCTAATACGTCTAGGTTGAGGCCTTCATAAGTTCCCTTCCCGAACCTCCATCCATTCTGTTCTGTGTTGCCGGTGGCACGGCGGAGGAAATCGGATTTTTTGCAGATATCACATCGAACGATATACAGAAATGCATGGAGCGCAATTACCTCTCAGCAGCATACATTACCCATGCACTCTTGAAAAGATGGTTAGCCGAACCCCCCCTTGATAGTTCATTGCGTCACATTGTATTTACCGCCTCTACGGCGGCACTGGTCAGCGTTCCAGGATATGCAGCATACGCCCCTACCAAGGCTGCTACACGCGCGCTAGCAGATACCCTGCGGCAAGAGGTGCTACTGTATCAATCCCAGCAAGATATTCGAATCCACTGCACATTTCCTGGAACAATATACACGGAGTCATTTTGGCAGGAACAGGCCAAGAAGCCGGCTCTATGCAAGGAACTTGAAGGTTCCGATAAAGAAGGCAGTGGCCTTTCAGCAAAGAGAGTTGCTGAAGAAATCATTTCTGGGCTTAAGCACGGACACTTCTTCATTACCATGGATGGAGAAACTGCGTTACTGCTAAACAACATGCGTGGTCCTAGTCCAAGAGATTCGCCTGTTTGGGACTGGCTGGTTGGCCTCCTTGCGTCGTTGATCTGGCCAATCTATCGTATGAAATTTGATCGAAAAACCATCAAATATGGGAAGAATCTGATATCTAAAGGAAGAAAGTAGCTCTGTATCACTCACTATCAGTGTGTTGATGGGGTTCACCTTCAATTTAATCTTTACTTAATCATAACATATCTTGCTCTCGCCGTGAAGATTTCCAGGCACGTTTTCTCTAGCCACTGCTCTATTCGTGGCTTAAACACACATACCAAGAGTTCACTAGCGCAGTTTTGTGGGCCAGAACTGAAGGGCGGAACAGGGAGACAGATGTTCTGCGGCAAAGCAAGTATTATGTAGTTTATTTACTGAACTCCCCGTGCATGAAAGTCTAGAAGGGTGCCAGGAGTAATCTATTCTTCCATTTTCTATTCGTAGCTTAGTTCTTCATTTGACTCAATTATGGTAACTCCCCACAATATACTATCTTATACTATACAGGGTCCCATGGACTGCCAACACGCGCGAAGAGTGACAGTAACGGAGCTTCGCTTGTTTCTCTGCACCCATAGCCAGATACTCGGCTCTTGCATGTCCTTTATTTACTTCTTCATCCCCACTCCATTCCCAGCTCCTCGTCATAACTAAATATGATGCCCAATCATAGGGTTAGTTACGGAGATCTTTGTTGGAATTTTGATAAAAAAACGCAGATTCAACAGTAGATCCCCACTCCAGAAGGATGCTGGGTCCGGCTGACGTCCGTGAACTAAAAGAGAAGGTCCTTACCATTTACTATTACAGACTACCCTGCGTATATACTTTGTAAATTGTTAAAGAACTTATCTTTCAAATAATCAAATATGAGAGAGGTTAGAGAAACCCAATTCTAAATATAAAACACACATGGATTACAGTGTCAGGTATCGGGTATCACAATATATCACGTCTACTAGTTTTATGCATGTTACCGTCCATTACCCTTCCAAGTAGATACATTGTGGATCATAGCTAAGCATGCATCTATCAAGCTTAGTTCGTATGATCAATAGCTAAGGAGAGAAAGCAGCTGGCATCTAAAAAAATTATAAGTAGTTCCAAACCTCACCTTAAGCTCCAGGTTTATATTCTCCAAGAATCAACACTGAATAGGATCTCGCATTGAAGCCTATCGTCGGTCAATCATCTCTTATTTGGACCATAAACAGAATTCTTTTTATTCATACTTTAGAGTGCTCATCAAGCCCACTATGTCTAGCTCTGACGGTAACACGTACCTCAAGGGATGGGTATCAACACGAAGTCTTTTGACGAGTCTTGGGCTGCTTCCAAAGGAGTTGAAAGCAAAAGACACCAAGCCGCTGATTGACGCACAAAACATGGACCATACATCGGTCTCTCAGGTTAAGAACATGGGGGAGAAACTCCCATTCAGTATCGTCCGACCCAGAGAACCTGAAGTGACGTATCTTGAAATTTTTCGCTTTGCCATTTGGAGTATTATGTTAATCATAACCCAAACTTGGAGAGACTTCACCGAAGGGAGACGATTCCGACCTAGTTTATCTAGTCATTCTGCAACACACTACTTCGTAAGTTTCTCGCCGTCATCCTTTCCTCCCCAAGCTTTATACTGACATTACCGTAGTATATACCTGTGGGCCGTCGCGATCCTCGGATTGTCACATCCGGTCCACACAATCGGATGATGGTTAAATTGGTACCTACCGAAGTGACTCGGCAGTACGAGGAGAGTACCAACATTTCTACATTCAAGGAAGTTGAGCTCGTCAATTGCGCTTCAAACAACTACGGAGGCTTCTCTCAACTAGAGTTTGGGGCTGAAAAGGTCATTGAGTCGGCGCTTCGTAAACTTCCATTTGCTCCAGCCCCTGCTGCCCTGGAGGAGAAAGTCCGCAGCAAGTGTGCAGAATATATGGGATTTGAAGCTTGCGTTACAGCACCTTCTGGCTTCAGTACAAATGTATTGGCATTTGCCACCGTCGCAGGTGTTGCTCGTAGCCAAGGACGGAAACTGATTTTCCTCTGCGACCGCGACTGCCACAATTCTATGCTTACTGGGGCCTACTACAACAAAGAAGCGCGAGTACACAAGTTTGATCATAATGACTTGACAGATCTCGACTACAAGTTACGCATGTGTCGTAAGCAGGATCCATCGGCTCTCATTTGTGTAGCAGTGGAGGGCATTTACAGGTATGTATTCCGTCTAAGACTCCGCAAAAATAGCACAGATTCAAGAGAGGAAGTTTGGAGCTTGGGACATAGACTGATTTGTATATGCATAATCACAGTATGGAAGGATCCATTTCCCCCGGACCGTCGCTGTTGGCTCTCAAAAAAGTATATGGATTTGCATTGCTGGTCGACGAAGCGCATTCATTCATGGCTCTGGGCTCGGCAGGGCGTGGTTCGTTTAATCACTGGGAAGACGCAGGATATGACTGCCCGATGAGTGAAGTCGACGTCATGTCATGTATGTTCTCCAAATCGGTTGGATGCACTGGCGGATTTGCCTTAGGCAATGGGTTATTTGCTGCGGAGTTACGGGAGCAGGGCAAAGCTATCGACGCCCGAGGCGTTGAGACGTTGTCAACTATTGTCCTACTGCGAATCCTTGGGCTCTTGAGGAAGCCATTGTTGATTCAACATCGCATGCGCATGGTCCGTGACAAAGCCGAATACGTAGCTCAAGCTTTGGTTGCGGCAGGACTTTGCGTTCTCTCGTCTCCCGGTTCAGCAATCATCTGCTTTCCCGTGGGTGAGTAACAAGCCAACCCGGCTGGAAATTGAATTGAGACTGATATTATGCATTAGGTACGGCACGTCAAGTGGCTCTCTTCCATGGCGCAGCTATGAAGATGGGCATGGCGATTGTGGGTGGAGTTCCGCCTGCGACTCCGATGTGGTAATTAAACTCCCTTTCTACTCTCAGTGCTTCGCATGCATTATGATCCCTTTCCTCTACCGTACGCAGAGAGTCTGCCGCTCCTGAACCCGATTTCTAATTGTACTTCATCGTGTAGGGGCTGCCGTGTTCGCATCTGCATTTTCGCCACGACCACTTGGCCGGACATTTATCGACTGCTGACCACAACGATACATATCGCCAAAAAGATCAAAGTCCGTGGTGCCAGGCATACTCTCTTCGACACCCAACTCTTGACCCGGCGCGACACTATAGATCCCACTGTCAAGGTCGAGTGCGACTTGGTGGATGACCAATTACTCGGATTCGTGGATGAGCTAGGCGTTGCCGAGGAAGCAGCCAACCAGCCATGCAAGAATGATCGCGACGAGGTGGTGCAAGCTGGAATTGAAGCTTTGCGCCTTTATGGTATCGGCCCATGCTCCGCTCGATGGTTTTATGGTTCTTTTGATATCTTTATCCAGCTGGAACGTCGCTTAGCAACTTTGTACCCCAGCCTTCTAGCTTTGTCGGGTCCATGTAGAGGTAGAACATATTTCTTCAGTCTGTATCTCGATCCATGAAGTGAAAGCTAACATTGCGTAGGGATGATATGCGGCGATGCCGAAATTACGATTGGCTCCACCCTTTCTGCTCTCATCATGCCATGTGCATCGAAGAAGATAGTTAACCGAATATTCGTTCCGGTCAATGCACCACAGAGCGTAATGGCAGGTGCGAAGCTAAATCGGCCATCGAAGAGTATTAAGGTTACCTTTTACAGCGACTTCGACGATATTCTTACCGAGATCAATTCAATTTGTCATAAAAAGTCACATATCACGATATACCTTCAAACTGTTGTCGATGGAGTTGCTTTGGATATGATAGGTCTGTTAGAAAAGGCAGTGCCAATATTAAAAAGACATAGCAAAGTTACTGGGGTAACAATTATGCTTAATGATAGTAATGGTCTTGGTAGGGTGGGCCCAAGGTCACTTGGGTATCTTAACTTGATGGAGGCAAATCATGGTGTCAACTTTCTGAAGAAGGCATTCAGTACCCTTAACTGTCCAATTGATGTTATTGTCGCTGGGTCATGGTTTGATGCTTTTGGCCATCAAGGCGGGTATGTGATCGGAACTGCTTCTCTGGTCGAGTGTTTAACATGGGACGCAAAAGCTTTCTTTTTCTCCACGCCACCTATGCCTCTACAAGCTGCTATGTCCGATCGCATGCTTCGTCTTCTTTCAGAGCAAGCTATTGAACATGTCGAGAACTGATTGCAGTTATAACTGTACAGAGATAGTCAAGATTGAAAATTCATATTAGTTACAATATTACAATACTGGTGGCCTCCCAGTCCATCCTCTCGAAATCTCCAGCACTTGCCTCAAGCCAAGTTCTTATTTATAGAAATTGTGTCCCTATTATAACATGTCTTAGACGTTTTCCATGCGATCTTCATGAATCTCCTTCAAGGCCTCTCATATGATCTTATAGGGCACGATATTAGTACGCCATATTAGTACGTAAGCTCAAAAACTTTGATTTCGGAATTCGAAATTGGTTTTCAAGTCACAAAAAGTGCAAAAAACTCAAATCGCAATCAATCATTCTTATAGCAATTAATCTTCTAGTCTTATTGTCTCGTACTCGTGCAGTCTTACAGTCCTACCGTCTTAGAGTCTCGTAATAGCGCCCCTCCGGAAATTGTATCCATCTGCACAAGCTTGTCTTGCAGCAATCTGCACTAACGGGGTGAGCTTCTGTAGAGTCTCCGTTGATTGTAGAAGTTTGAAAAATTGCTCGCGAATGAGCACTGTCTGAGAGCAGCGGCTGCATGAATGTTGAACAGACTCATGTAGATGACGATGCTGGTAGAGACGCTACGAGGACAGAATTGACCAACACTGCCCGGCTGTGACGCAATTTAGCATCCTATTTTCTAGATGATAGTCAAAGGCGTAGGATCATAGTAAAGGGGCCTGTACCTAAGTATGTCTTATCATCGACAATTAGAGGAATCATCAATACCAATGTTCTGGAGTGTGGCAATGTGGCGCATTAATCTCCTATGAATATTAGAATACGAATTCCAAGGCTTGTACCACTCTGTCTATTGTTCCTTACATAATAGAACTTATATTGTACTATTGAAGATGGCTTGATATAAGCGTATAATTAAAGTATTAGTATAATATCTATAATTAAAGTTGCATTTAAGATAGTGCCTGAATTTTGTAAGACTCTTCTTAAGAACATGCTTTAAATATTTATACTTAACTTAAGATATACAATAAAGTATAATCATTAGCTTTCAATTGTAGAAAAGATTTAATATATAAGCATTTTCACTATGCTAAGAATTAATATTAACGAAATTAAAAAGATGAATATAAAAGAATATGGTATTATACTTATTAAGCATAGACTAGATTAGAAAGAGCCTCTTATTTATGATGTGATAGAAGCCCTCAACTCACGACACCACCGTTAAGCTCTTTTCGCCTCTTAACCTTATAGAACGATAAGATATAGATCTCTGGATTATATTACAATGCTAAAAATTTATTCTTAGTGTTGTTGCGGCCAGAGCGCGCTATGTCATACACCATCGCCATACATGCTGATACCTCCTCCAGTTAAGCGACCAAGGACCCTGGTCAGTGGTGTGGTGGTTATATTAACCTCAGTAAAATAATTTGTGGCTGCTGTGACGTTTGTGGCGGCCCGTACCTTGCCGAGAAATTCCTGTCTCCTGACATCCTTCGATTAAGTGAGAGCGAAAAGTAGCCCGTAGACAGATTACGAAAGGAAGGTGAATATCTTTAAACTAATGATTCTTAAGCCGGATAGGTTTGAGCTGACGGGTTATACACATACGCTGCACTGCAAACTCATGCCTCTATATTTACTTCCCCAAGCATTAAAAGCCTCGCGGTACTATACAGCACTGCGCTCTCGACTTCTTTCCCATTCAACTCAACCCCTACTTTGATTGTACCGCTCGGATGCTGAATAGTAACATCTTTCTTAGCATCAACGCCATTCGCTAGCATAAAAGGGATCGTTCCCTCTATCTTACATGCCGCACCCAGATTCAATGCTAAGGTCAGCGGAATTGCTTTATGCGTTTGCCCCATAGAGAGAACTAGACATTGTATATGTATACCCTTTGAAGCTGCCTCTGCTGTTGGCGGTAAAACAATGACAATTTTAGGCACGCTAGCGATGTCCGGATCCAACCTCATTTTCTCTGCACCCTCTCTACGGATCTTCTCTAATAATGCCATTTTATGGTGTAGCTTGTCGAGATCTAGTGGGGTCGTACTAGAGTCTAGTCCAAGCGCGCGGCCATCGATGTGAACGCCTGGATTGGCAAGGTCGATTAAAGTAGCTTGTATTCTTAATCCCTGTTCGTTTCTTGTATCCAGAACTGTAGTGCCACTGCCTGTGGGAAGCGTATCATCTGTTTGGGTTCCTCCTGGAGAGATGAAAGACAGGCAGATTCTGGAAGCGGCACCTGCAACGCCCGCCATCTCATATGTCCCTCCTGGATGAAATTTCAAGGGATCTCCTGAGACTGAAAATGTGGAGTGAATTACCTTTCGTGTATTGGTGTTGAATATGCGAACAGTACAGGACGTAGGACCCGGACTCGAAGCAGGTTCGATTATTGGTTTCTTTAACAAGCCATTATCAATCGAGAATGGGCCAATCGCAGCCGTCATGTTGCCGCAGTTGCTCGCCAGGTCGAGTTGGCCATCTTTGATGACTACTTGGACGAATTCGAAGTCAACATCAGCATCCTGTCTTGCGGATGGGGATACGATGCATATTTTGGAGAGCGATGATATCCCCCCACCCATGCCGTTCAGTTGTCTGCCGTATAGGTCAGGTGAGCCCATAGCGGCTGCAAAAATTGGCTGCCATGCTGCACGATCTTTGGGAAGGTCAGCTTTGTGGACGATGAGGGCGTTGCATACGCCTCCTCTCCAGAAAGCAGCACGAAGGGCTGGCATTCTAGAATAGAAATAATGATGCAAAGATAACAATGAGATGCGATGGAAACGAATGCAGTTTGTTAGGAGACGTAGCTCTCACACCGTAGACCTAGTAAGGATTTCGATTTATAGGCTGATGTTGTGTTTTCTGTGACTCATCCCACTTTCGGATAGGTTGGATAAGAGCCTCCTGGCAGGTAGCTCTCTGCAAAGGATTTACTAGTGCAGTTGCTCATAAAGCATTATCTTCGTACCTTACACAGAGATAGGAATGGGGATTGAAATGACTGATTGGTATCTCCACGTAGACCCGTACATAGCTACTTTTGGACACCATAATATACAAGAGTACGGTATGGTCTAGGCACGTCAGGAGGTACGCCTTGCTCTAGGAGTTGACTTGCTCTGTCCATATTATCCCGCCGTCTCAATAGTGATGTCGAAGGAGACGAGCGATCGGCGCTCCAGTGCCCAGGTACCAACCATGCTGCCACCTGCCGTGATTGGGCCCCGAGAATCGTGGCTCGGTGATATATAGCTAACTGGGCGTGAACATAGTAATTTTCATCTCGGCTAATGTCCATTACTAAGCAGTGAAATATACCAACCCTCTCATCGCACCAGCGTAACTCCCGGACCACATCCATTTCCTCTCTGAGTATCTTTAAAATTTGGTGCCATATTGTTTCATACTAGGAACTTTCCTCAAGTGCTCCAAAAATCGAAAAAATGTTGATAGGCGCTATTAAACAAGGGGGGATAACAGAAACGCCGATTGGCAGCATAATTGAATCAATCAACAGTATAATCAACTGCGCTCTTTTCCTTGTTGTTAAGTGGTGTCCTTAAGGAGAAATAGTTAAAGAAAGTAGCATATCAATAACATCTTATGAATATAGTAAGAAAAATTTGTAATTCAAAAATTATAAATTCGTCTTGTGACAGGGTGCGTGTGAGGAGCAATAGACAGTGATATAAGCCTTAGAATTCATATTCTAATATTTATAAAAGATAATTAATATTATATAATTAACCTCTATTCTTTGGTTTACATACTTTAGTGCTTTATCAGCGCCCTTATGGCATTATTCTAATATAGCAATTATCTCTAGATTTAGGCCGTATTTGAAGTACAACACTTACACATACAAAAATGTGGCGTATATGCTATTCTTTTTCTTCAAGTCGAAGTGGACTGGGCTGCAGCATTACAATTCTGGCTGCTCTGGTTATTTTAGACAATTGTTTTGGCTGTTTCGCTCCCGTCTCGGTGAGTCAGTGGTGC